>Ga0075471_10002601_pt1 | contig 11821 bp, 11 predicted proteins | sample DEB19_08_DNA_2_FD_74787 | JGI IMG/M metagenome (GOLD analysis project Ga0075471, IMG submission 74787) | Aqueous microbial communities from the Delaware River and Bay under freshwater to marine salinity gradient to study organic matter... | ecosystem: Environmental > Aquatic > Marine > Coastal ... | reverse complement strand
CTTTGCAATTGTTGTTTTTTATTGTGTGGTGTTATTGGGGCAACATAATTGGGATTAATCGTTTCTTCGTTTATTATGTCATCGCCATCATTGAAATAAGGATTGTCATTATTAATATTACCACTAATAGCAGACATAGCATCAATTTCATTCTCAATAATTTGAGCCGGAGCTGGTCTTGTTGATCTAACTCCCGTCGATAATTTATTCGCCATGGCAGCTTGCATATTGTTTTTAATCGGTATAGGTTGCGTGCGAAGAGTCGTCGGGGACGATGAACTTTTAGATCCGTTTGATTGTTGTGTTGATTGTTTTCGAAAGGAGTCTGGTTCCTGGCGAACCTGTTGCTGTATTGGTTGTTCAGCACCAATATTTAGCATACCACCTTTACTAATAGCATCTATCAAATTAAAACCGAACGTATCAGCAAATTGTTGAGCTTGTATCACAATCGAACTTATTTCATCAGTCACTTCTTTAATTGTTTTATCCAATACACCATCAGATAAATAAACAGTAACTGGTCCAAGTTCTGTTGTAACAGTAACAGCAGTATTTAAATTTTCTGTTGATTTAGTAAACAAACACTTTTTCATAATTGATATCCAATGCCAACAAATGAAATGACAATCATCAAAATTGATTTAAACACATCAGTAAACGAATACATCAAAAGACATTTAGAGTCACAAAACATAGAAACACGTGAAAAAATTAAATCAGTTATAGAAGAACGTAAAATAATCCAACAAGCCAAAGATTTGGTTGAAGAAAAAAGATCAGCCATAACAAATTTATTTACCACATTACAATTTGCAGAAGATGGAATATTAAAAGAAGATGTAATGAAAGTAATGAAAGAATCAGGCGTTAGAAGTTCATCTGGTGCAACTTTAAAACTAAAAGCAATGGTACAAAACGAATTGGTCGGATATAAATTAGTCGTAACAGAAGATAAATATTTTATTAAAAAGATGACGATCTAATATAAGACTCCATATCATCTATTGTATCAATACTGTGTCTATAACCATCTAATAATATAGCACGCATCCCAAAACCATAATACAACCAAGCCAATTGTTCTAATTTTTCATCAATTGACAATTGACAATTATTAAAAGAACCGTCAATTGCATATGACATAAATAAATTACTATTTAATATATCATATGGAAACATATAAACACCAATGTGCTTATAATATTTCGAAGAATTATATGGAATTTTCGATCTGCTAAAATATAAAACATTAAATAAATTATCAACAACTACTTTAACATTAGAATCAACACCAGCATTGAAAGAATCAATCTCACAAATTGGTGTGTAAATTTTTTGATCATTCTTAATATTAGCTTCAAGAACAATAGTATCTAAATCATTAGTTGTTAAACTAATATTATCTGCCTGAACAACAACCATTGGCATTTTATTTCTAAAAAATTTATTTCTATAATAATAATCAAATGCTCGATGTGTGCCAGATTCTCCAAATTTATGCAATTGTACAATTACTTTATCAATTGATTTAAATTCTTTTAAAACTAAATCACAAATAGCCTCATCTTGAGCTAAAATTAAAATCTTCTTTAATCTATCACAAGTCAGACACGTATCAATGACTCTAAGTATTAATTCTCTTCCAGCTATTGGCGTAATAACTTTATTTGGAAATCTACTAGAATTCAATCTCGCTGGAATAACACATAAAGTCATAAAACACCTTCTGCTATTTGCATAATTCTAAATAAACAACTAGAAAAATCCATACACCAATCCCACTGAGCAGATGCACCAACTGGAATTATTCCATAATTATCTAAATGCTTTAAAAATGGCACTGCACCAGATGGTATAGCAGAATCAATCCATACACCAGTCAACAAATCAAAATCATTAATATACATATTTAACAACAATCCGGGAGATTCAATTTTATAATTAAAATAAATAAGATATTCATTTTCTTTGATAATATGAGCTTTATAAAATGGAATATTATCATCAACAACCCATAATTGATTAAAACCCTCAAAATTTAATGTATTTGTTTTGATTTTAATAACTGAAACACCAACACTTGATAAAGAATCAGTATATCCAATTAGCTTATATAAATCATTTAAAGGAATTGTTGATATAAGTTTATCAAATTCAACAACATTGTCTTTTAAAATAATACGATGTGGTTCAATTTTCACTATTTGATCAATATTAATACCATTCATAATTTCATTTTTATGTTGATCAAATAAAGCTGCGTATAAATTATTTATTCTATGTTCATATACTTGAAATTGCATTCTGTCGCGTAAGACATGAATTATATGATCAGGGACTCGAAATCCAAATATTTTTGATAACCAAGACGAACAATCTTGTTCATTAAAATTTTGTATTATTTTACCAAACTTAGACCACGCACAATTATATTCAGATTTTTTAGAACCTATCAACGGAGTAAGAATTGATTCAATAGGTTTTAATTGATCTGTTGCTATTATAAAATTATCGGTCGCTGCTGGATTACTATTATAAAAACGGCTTGGACCAGCGTTTATGATTTTATAACTAGGCCCAAGTATGTGTCTTGATGCGAAAGAAACCACACCAGAACCCAAAATAAAATTCATAATCACATATTTTTTGTAGAATTATCATCTGGAACATTAGCAAAAACATCAAAAATGTCAGTAATTTTATTTACACCAACATCCAACTGCTGTTTCAATTTATTCCACGCAGCTTTACTTTGTATGAATTCACCAAGACCCATTGGTTTTGTTGGTTTAAACAATTTATCAATCGGATTTAATTCTGTTTGTTTTTCTTTCAAAACATTTTGACATTTTACAGCCACTCTAGAATCAGAAGCCGCATTTGGATTGATGTTTACAATAGACAATTTTAATGATTGAATAGGATCATCAAAAGGGAAAAAATTAATATTAGATGTTGGATTACATCTATTGCAATTAATACGCAAAGGATCATCATGCAATTTAAAATCAATTGGTATACTATGCTCTATTACACAACTACATTGTGGACATGTTGTTGCAGCCATTGTTGGCTTAATCAATTGACCGTCTGATTTTCTAAACTCCTTATCATAATCTGAACTATCGAATTGAACAGGTCTTAAGTATATAATTTTGCCATTTAAAATCCCTTGTATTAAATCAAATGGATTTTTATTCATTAAGATTTTGTCCCCCAAGAATTATTTGCAACTTTTGAATTTATAAATTTTTGTTTTTCTGTAATATTCATAACAAATGATAAATAATTATAATCAGTTTTAACACTCTTTTTATAAATATTAACATTTATCTCTGATACAAAAACAACATACGCTGGTCCATCATCTAACAAAATTCCTGTAAGTTCACAAAAAGCCGTCTTTGTTTTATTAATATTATTTTTAACAACACGATCAGTAAACAAAGAATTACAATTACTGCAAACATCTACTTGTAATTCTGGTTTTCTTTGTATGTTAAAAATGCTTGGCTGAAATTTGTTTACTATATACGTTTTAACCAAATCATAATTATAATAAACAAATTCGTTCTTAAATTGCAAATTGCACAAATCGCAAGATATGCCATCATTAGAAGTTAATTTACTCATCTTTTTTAATTAATGGTATCATTACTTTACCATTTATCATGCTAAAAGATTTTCTAACCGGTTGATATTTCACTGGAATCATAACAGCTTGGCCTTTATTTAACAAATCTGGACGAATAATATCTAAACTATTTTTCCAAATAAACACAGTAGACGTAGACACACCATCTGTCACTTCAAGCCTACAATATGGAGTCTCTTTTTGGGCTGTAACACCAATATGTTTTTCAATAATTATAACCTCAATAGCTGATTCAATTTTTTGATCATACGCTTCAATCGCTGCCAAAATTGTTCTTCTAGAATTTGTTTTATAAACTGATAACGGATTTGATAAATTATAACCTAAATATTCTTTTTCAAAAGCTAAAATTTCGGTGGTTTTATAATCATTTGGATATAATTTATTAAATTCATCTATCGTTATTTCAACATCTGGTTCCCATTTGTCAAACTTGGGAGGAACCTTTTTTCGCTTTGGATACATGTTGAAATATTCTTCTTTTTGTCTAGATATTTCAGCAGCAATGGAAGCTCTGTTCCAACCCTGTTGTTCTTTTAAAGCTTCTGTTATTGCATTTCTTGATTTAGTATCCATCTTTTTATATTTATAATAATAATATTGCAATAACGCAAATGAATTATCATGATTTTTTAATACAGCAAACGCTTTAAGACGAACTAATCTTTCAATAACCGTTTTGCCAGCTTTAGTTCTTTCTATAAAATCATCTATATCAACAAACGGTCCCTTTACATCACAAATTGACTTATCAGATTCACCTATTCCTTTTACTGATAATATCCCAACAGTCAAAATATTACCAATAACACTAAAATTTGGTGTTAATTTATTGATATCGAAAGCTATGACACTAAAATCATTATATTTTTCATCAGGATTTTTACCAAGCTTTGTAATTGGAGTTGGTCGCCAACCCTCAGTTTTAGCCATGGCGATATATCGTGGAATTTTCTTTACATCGCACCTAGATAAAACAGCGGCTATCCATTCTGGGAAAAAATGAGCTTTAAACCATGCACATCTATAAGCAATTACTGCACAATAAGCAATAGCATGTGATCTATTAAAAGCATATCTACCAAATGTTTCTAATACGTCCCAATATTCAGTCGCAAATTTCTCACCCAAAGTTTTAGACGCACCAGCTATCCATTTTTCTTTAATCTTTTTTAACTTATCGACACGTTTTTTAGCTATGTCTTTTCGGGCAAGTTGAGCTTCTGTTGCACTAAACCCAGCTAAACGTTGCCACAAAGCGGTAAGTTGTTCTTGATAAACACAAACACCTAAAGTTGTTGACAACACTTCTTCCATAATCGGATGAATTTTACGCAATCTCTCACGCCAAGATTGCGTAACATCATCCCTATTTTTTAAAGCATCTGGTATTGATTGCATCGGACCAGGATGGCCCATCGCATTTAATAAAGTCAATATTTCATGATTATTAACACCAGTTCCAACAGAAGCATCGCTTAATATTCTTTTAGCCAATGGAGTATCAAATTGGAAAATTGTATCCGTCATTTGATTATTAAATAATGAAAACGTCGCCGCATCATCATATTTAATAATATGTTCTTCACCATCTGATGTATAAAATTTACCACAACAATTTTCTTCAGGATTAATTTCATCTAAACCAGATAATTCATAACAACCACCATATCCTTCAATTTCTTGTGGTATACCAAATTTAATTTGTCTATTATCAACTATTAATTTAATAGCATCATAAATATATGCTAAAGTTTTTAAACCCAATATATCCCATTTAATATAACCACATTTTGATAATTGTTGATTACTACCCTCAGACCACATTGTAACAAATTGACCATCTTTACCATTTTTAGCCAATGGAATCTTACCCAAAAGCGGTTGATTAGCAATAATCAAAGCACCAGCGTGCATACCCATATTACGAATTCTACCAACCATTCTTGTGGCATAATCTAATACTTTTGGATATTCTGTAGCAAATTTTGCTAATTCTGGAAAATCATGAATCAATTTGGCTATTGTTGGACTTTCTGTAACATCACTTCCACATTTTGGACACACCAATTCTTTGTGTTTAAAACCGCATTCTTTTATTTCACCATTATTTGAATCTTTACCCTTGCATTTCCCATAACCACCTGGTTTCATTAAATCAAGATCTTCTGGTAATTCAGAAGTTAACCTTTTAGTTTCTGTCCTATAAACAGTACCGGTAGCAGCAGCGGCATCTTGTATAGCAGCCTTTAATTTATAAGTCTGCCAAGTCCCAACACTAGCAACTTGTAAATTAGCTAATGAAGAATCTTTACCATATTTGCGAATAGCATATTCTTTAATACTATCTCTAGCTTCTGGTAAACAATCAATATCAATATCTGGAACATCACTGTCTTTAATAAAATCAACAGGATGATTACCATATTTATTAATATAATTAGAGACATCTTGATATCTAGTGGTACACAACATTTCAGTTTGTCTATTAGATATCGGATCTAAAGGGTTTATTAATAATCCTAATACCCAAGGTAAAACCAAATTATTCGGATTAGAATCGAATTTGGATTGATTATTATAATAATCAATCCAAATTGTGTTTAGACCTTGTTTATTTACTTCAAATAATTCAAATTCTAATCTTTTCTTATAAACATCAGGTAAATGATTAGATCTTTCTCTAGATAAAACACAAAAATCGTTCCAAGTCTCAATTTTTGTAAGCACGCTCATATTCTTCCTTCTTATCTGGATGCTTACCATTAACATGATTAGTTAAACCAAATACTGATTTAACTTTCTTATTGCAAAAAGGACAACTATATCCACCGCTGTCTTGAACAATTTCTTGAAGCTCTTCAGTATTTTGAATCTGATTAATAAATGGTGAAATTTCATCATTTACAAAATTATTAACCAATTGCATGGGTTTTTCTTCAATTGGTTCAGCTGGTTGCTCTATATACTTATTTGGTACAAAATTTCTATATGACGCTGGTAGTAATATCCAAGGACCTTCTGCTATTATCTCCTGATTTGAAACAACATATGAACTATAATATAATAATAAATTATGTTCATTTGATTGTTTTATAATTTCATGTAAATGTTTATTATTAGAAGGCTTTCTAAAACCAATTATTTCAAGTTTATTAAATTCAGATTGTTTTACTAAACATAATACTATTTTATCGTATGGCAAATCATCTACATCATTTCCTAACAATAATGATATGTTTTTATCATCTTCTGTAAGCATAATTGTTGGTAAATTTTTAGCCATTATTTTACTCGTTATTGAAATTTCTTTTAATTCATGAATTAATGTAACTTCTGATTCTAATAAACTATAATGTGCTATGTCAATTGGAGCGTATTTTAATAATTTGTATTTTGATCTCCAACCCATTAAATATTCATCTGGTTTCGCATTTGATTGTGGTGATATTAGAATAGTATTATTTCTTAATTTATGATTTATAGCCGCAAGTGCTATCATTTCCCCTCTTGCTGGACCCAACACTCCAGAATATGCACCAAACCATCTAACAATTAACAGATGTTTATAAATATCAACATCTTTCATCATAATATCAACTGCACAATATACTTGATTGCCGTATATTATATCTGCATAATTAACAAAAATCATTAACTCACCGGTTTTGGCATGCCCAAATTTAAACGATAACCGCCTCTAGCTTCAGCTAAAAAACGATCAAAAGATAGATTCCAAATTAACGGATCAAGACTGTGTAATCCAAGCAAGTAACAAACTAGACTACCACCAGCACTTCCGCGAGGCCCAAAGATAAGACCATTACTTTTACCATATTTTATTAAATCTTGAGTTATTAAAAAATAACTAGCAAATCCCTTATTTATAAATCTTTGCAATTCTATTTTAGTTTGATCAAGATATGTAACATTATTACCATCAATATTAAAAATACGAGTTGATTTATGTAAATTGCGTTTACACAATTCTTTAATAGTAATATCAGTTAAAATAGTTGCATCATTATTAATCCTTGGAAATTTCGGATTTCCATCAAGAATAATATTCTCACATTTATCAATTATTTCTAAAGTATTATCACAAGATTTATGAAATACGTCTAACCCATTTTTCGAATATTCATTAGACATGTAATACGACCAAAGTTCAGCTCTGGTTTTGAAAAATTGTTCACTACTATTAACATGAAACAAATCTGGAGAATCTACAGTAACACCTTGAGCAACAGCCATCATCACAGTCTGAATATCATAATCTCTACGTTCCAAATAATGAGAATCATTAGTAATAACAGTCTTTATATTAAAACCATCAGCTAAAGACACTAATTGTTTAAAAACAACATGATCATCTTCAATTCCTGGCATTTGCAATTCAATATAATAATCCTCACCAAAAGCACTTTTAAATTTAGAAACATATTCAATAGCAGCTTTAGCTCGTTTTTCTGCATCACGAACATCTATAATATTACCATCTTTGTCTTTAATCTCTTTATATCTTAATTCATGACACACAGGACCATTTAAACAACCACTTAAAACAATTAAACCCTCTTTTTTAGAACACAATTTTTCAAACCATATTCTATTATACTTAGTAGCACCGGCACCATATAAACCATCGTCATATGCTTCAGTCGTCAATGTTAAAAGATTTTCAAGACCAATTTGATTTTTACACAAAACAGTTAAATGTCTGTTGCGATTTATTCTTTGAGAAATTTCAACATTTTGTGATCTCCAGGCTGGAGACTTTACACTTATACCCTGTTCTACTAATTGTTGACGTTTTGGTTCATAATCATTAAAATAAATTTCACATGCTGGTATTGGTTTTAATCCATGTTCTTTAAATGTAAAATATAGATCTGGAACCGATGCCATGTGACCATGCTCAGTAATTGCCATTCCTGGCCAATTGCGATTGACACATTCTTCAGCATATTGTTGAATAGTAGCTACACCATCCAATGCAGAATAAATAGAATGACTGTGCAAATGCACAAACTCAGTAGGACCATCGTACATAGATGGATCATATTGATTATTCTGTATCTGTTGTTCCATGCCTATTATTAACCAGCTTGGCTATATTAGTAGATATTTGATCTTTAGTTGAACTAATAGAAAAAAAGTTCTTAAACAGAGAACACAAATTAAATTCATTTAATATCAAATTATGTTCTATTATTACACATTCAATTTTATATATAATATCATTGTCATTTTGCAATTTAGCACGTGGTATAAATCTTGAAAAAATATTAGTAGTATAAGACAAATCATTAGTATATAAAGATCTATCTGACAATAGTTTCATAACACTAGATTTTACATGTTGATATGGATATAATTCTATCCAACATAATTTTATAAATTCTGAAGCTTTTTTTACATCAGTTATAGTATCAGACAAAATTTTTAAAAAATTATCAAATTCAACAGTAGTTGATTCTTTAATAGCGTCTAAATATCCAATTTGATAAGATTGGGCAGAACAAATTAAAGATGGTAAAGTTAATTTACCTTTAGATGCTTCTACTATCCAATATTCAGGTATAAACACACATAATCTTTTCAAATTTTCATCATAAATTTTAACGTCATCTTGATCGCATATGTCAATATAATAATATGTTTTACCAATTTTAATATATATTATATCAGACTCAATTTTTAATATGTTATTATGCATTAATCATGAAATATTATAACACCATAAGTAATATTTAAAACATTTCAGAAGCTTTTAAACAACCTCTGGCGACAGTAAAAAGCGGATTTTCAGTTCTAACAATATCTGATATAGAAAACGGCACAGATTTTGATTCAATAACATTTTTGACAAGTTCTGTGAAGCCAACAGGACAACTAGTCCCACCAGCCATATAAATATTAATACCGTCTTCTATTCTAGCTTCATTTTCATTATCATTAAAACCAGAAATTATACCATCAATAACCTGTTCAATTAGTATACAATACATTGAATGTATATCAAAATCTAATCTATCTAAAGTTCTCCCAGGTGTTAAATCAATAGCCATTTTTCTTTTTGAAATAGTCGTCGGAGTTTCTTTTGACTTCTTCTTTGAATCTGGATCATATCCGTGCCTCATAGCAACTTGCGTGTCAATCCAGTCACCGGAACCAACCCAACAAAAACTGAATATGTCCATTCCATATTTTACATAACTAACAGTAACAGTACCAGCCCCCCAACTTATACCAATACCAGTACCATCTTGACTAGAATCTAATACTATAGCATGTGATTCTTTAATTGTATTTGGTAAAAATTTGACTTTTGTTTCATAAGAAGACAATATTGCATCAACAACTCTCTTATGATAATCTATGTTAATGCTTTTATTTAAAGCTGGAGCTGTAGTGCAATAACATATTTTCATGTCTTTTTCAAAATGACCAACATCACGTTCTGCGGTTTGCATTAAACCATGTACTATGATTGATAATATAGACATAGCTTCTTCATCTGCACCAATTCCACCTTCTGCCATTGGACGACGCAATGTATCATTCTTAGCGTATGCAAATTCTTCAGCATCTCTTCCTAAAACCACAGCCATACCATTTAATTCAACCCATCTAGCTGGTCGTTTAGTGCCATCTGATCTAACTTTCGTAGGATCATCAAGCATATTTTTAATAAATGGAGTAACTCTTTCAAATGGCCAATAACCATTAACTTCGGTTATATAACCAATTTCATTATTTGTATCTCTAAATGATAAAACAATGTTTCTCGTACCAAGATCTAATCCTAAATTTTTCATTTTAATTCTTTCTATTTCTATTGTATCACCACGATAAAAAATTCGTGATTTATTATTATAATTATGTACAACAACTCGAAGTTGTGATTTCTTGATTCGTGGTTTTATTGGCACATTTTGTACAGAACATTTTTTAATGACAACATTTTTTATTATAGGCAATGGTTTAAAAATAGAGTCATATAATATTCTGTTTGGTTTTTTATTATACACAAATCTTCCATCATTCATTTATCGCCAAACCCAGAAGCTTTTGGAATATTACTTAAAATAATATTTGGATCTATTAATCTATTATTAAGTTTAATATCTTGTTGTTCTGTATATTTATTATTATTTTTATCATTGATTAATAAATCACTGTTAATATCCAATTTAACATTAACATTTATTTTTCTGAACAACAATAAAATTGAAATTATTATATTAATAAACATAAGAATAATCACCAATATTAATTCAATTTGCATAAATCACCAATAATTTTTAATTGAATATTATTATTAGAACAATGTTCTATTATTTTAGTAATAAATATTTGTTTTTTAACAGATTCTTGATCGTTACCAAGTGCAATCAATGATCCAATAATATTATTTGAAGCAACTGTTATCGATAATGGTTTAAAGAAACACAATATTTCTAATGCCGTAAGAATTTTATATGTTGATTTTGTAAATGGTGGTTCAAACAATATTTCAGAAGAAAATTGTTTAACACCAAAATATGCTGATACGCCATATAATCTAGCATCAATTGGAAATGGTTTCTTAGCAGATGGCATACTAATTTGTGATATTGTTCTACTCAAATCACTGTTTTCGAGTGTTTTCTCATCAAAAGCGATATAATAATCAGCAGAAACATCAGAATCAACTGATACTATTTTATTATTATATGACAAAAAATCAAGATCTGAAAAATTATGATCAGTTAAAATAATATTTTCACCACCAAATTTTGATACATATTTATTTAATTTAAAATTTGGATGATCAGATAGAAAAGTAAATTTACTTGTATAATCTTCATATTGTTGTATAGCTGAATACATCGTTCCAAATTTTACACTTAATTTTAATCTGGTATCAGCCGATTCTTGTCTAAAAATTACAGAAACAATCCATTTTGATTCTAATTTTATATTAATATTATAATGAATTGATAATAAAGACATTTCTAAAAACAAAGAACATTCAACATTATTTAATAATTTTAATATTAAATTTTTATTAGCAACAAAAGCAAAAGGCAAAAAACAATATGAATCATTATTTGATGAAAATGGTTGTATTTTCAAATTAGATTCAATATTAATATTTTTAATTTGTTTCCCAAAAGG
>Ga0075471_10002600_pt1 | contig 11823 bp, 7 predicted proteins | sample DEB19_08_DNA_2_FD_74787 | JGI IMG/M metagenome (GOLD analysis project Ga0075471, IMG submission 74787) | Aqueous microbial communities from the Delaware River and Bay under freshwater to marine salinity gradient to study organic matter... | ecosystem: Environmental > Aquatic > Marine > Coastal ... | reverse complement strand
GCCTTGTGCAACTCGGCTGGGGCTCGAAGCAAAAGAAAATCCTCGCCGCTGCCACCAGCCAGACCAGCGCCATCTCAGAGGACATCGTGCAGGACAAGGACCTCACGCGCCGACTTCTCAATGAAGTCGGTCTGCCGGTGCCGCAAGGCCGCCCCGTGCGCTCTGCCGAGGATGCTTGGAATGCCGCAAATGAAATCGGCCTTCCGGTGGTTGTGAAACCGCGCGATGGCAACCAAGGCCGTGGCGTTGCGCTGAATCTCTTTACCCGTGAGCAGGTCATCAAGGCCTATGAGGCTGCCAAGGAGGAAAGTGACTCCGTCCTCGTGGAACAGTTCGCCGAGGGCGAAGACTACCGTGTGCTCGTCATCGGTAAGCAACTCATCGCTGCCTCACGTCGTATGCCAGCACATGTTATTGGCGATGGTCTGCAGAGCCTCCAAGAACTCATTGCCGAAAAAAACCACGATCCGCGCCGCGCCGCCGACCACGCCGCCGCTTTGAGCAAGATTCGCATCGACGCCGTGGCCATGCAGGTGCTCGCCGAGCAGGACGTAACGCCCGATTCCGTGCCTGCGAAGGGCCGCATGATCCTCATTCGCCGCAACGCGAACCTTAGCACAGGCGGCACTGCTGCGGATTGCACGCATGAGGTGCACCCCACGATCTGCGCCGCCGCCGTCGAGGCCGCGCAAACCGTAGGCCTCGACATCTGCGGGATTGACATGATTGCTCCGGACATCTCCGCGCCGCTCAGCTCGCGCAATGGCGTCATCATCGAGCTAAACGCCCGCCCCGGCCTGCGCATGCATTTGTATCCCTCCGAGGGCGAGCCGCGTTCCGTAGGCAAGGCGGTAATCGACACGATGTTCGCGCCGAATTGCAGCGGACGCATTCCCATCGTCGCGGTGACCGGTGTGAATGGCAAAACGACTACCGCACGCTTCGTCGCACATCTCATGCGCACGAACGGCTGGCGCACTGGCCTCACGAGCACCGATGGCGTCTTTGTTGATGATCGGAAGGTCGACAGCGGCGATTGCAGTGGGCCGAAGAGCGCTCGTAGCATCCTGGCGTATCCACTCTGTGATGCAGCTGTGCTCGAAACGGCACGTGGAGGCATCCTGCGCGAAGGTCTTGCCTTCGATCATTGTGATGTTGCCATCGTCACCAATATCGGCTGCGGCGATCACCTTGGCATCAATGAGATCAACACACCGGAGCAGCTTGCCGAGGTGAAGCAAAGCATTGTGGCTGCCGTGCCTGCCCACGGCACCGCCGTGCTGAATGCCGCTGACCCACTTGTTGTAAAAATGGCGGACACGTATCCGCGCCGGACTATCTTCTTCGCGCTTGAGGCAGAAAACAGCGTGATCATACGCCATCGTTTTCAAGGTGAGCGGGTCATCTTCGTTCGCGATGGTCACATCATCCGTGCGGAAGGCCCCTGCGAAAAAATATTCATGTCGTTGGCAGAGGTGCCGTTGACGCGCGGTGGCACTATCGGCTTTCAGGTCGAAAATACGCTTGCCGCTATTGCCGCTTTGTGGGCACTGGCTGTGGAAGACGAGGTCATCCGCCGGGGCTGCCGAACCTTCATTCCAAGTCTTGAGCAGAACGCCGGACGTTTCAATATACTCAATTTAAGTGGAGTGACTGTCATCGTTGATTACGGGCACAACGTGGACGCGCTCAAGGCCCTGCTCGAAGGACTTCGCCAATTCCCAAACGAGCGCCGCGTTGTCGTTTACACTTCTGCCGGCGACCGGCGTGACTCTGATATCATTGAGCAAGGCCGTCTCCTTGCCGCCGAATTCGATGAAGCGTGGCTTTACGAAGGTGATTACGTGCGTGGCCGCGAACCCGGTGAAATCATGCGCCTGCTTGCAACCGGTTTCCAAGGCTCCGCCCGAGTCCAACGTCTCGAATCCATCTACGGCCATCTGAAAGCTGTCGATTTCGCCCTCGCCTCCGCTAAGCCCGGGGATCTGGTCATGATCCAAGCGGACACCGCAGACGAGACCGTGGCGCATTTGAAGAGCAGGTACGGAGCGTGCTGAGAGCCTTGGGGCAAGGTAGAGAGCTGAATTTGAGGTGCTAAAACCTTGCTTTGAGCGCTGGAGAGAACGAAATGCCATGCTCGACCTCCAGCCTTTCCTTCTTCTGATGCCTGACCAAGAACGCGCGAGCAAAAAACTCTGGGACAGCGCCGCTTGGCGTGATGCCAGTTTCTTCCTCCATTATCTACGGCCCCATTTCAACGTCTTCATTCCTGCTTTGATCGCGTTGGCGCTCACCGGCGGGCTGACGGTCTATTTCATGAAGGAGTTGACTGCGCTCGTAGGCAAGGGGCTCGGTGGTGCCAGCGGGCCGGCATGGATGGCGGAATTGCAGGAGAAATGCTGGTTCCTCGTTGCTATCGTTGGAGGGCAGGCCTTCATTGCCTTCTGGCGCATCTTGTTGTTCGCTAAGGCCTCGGAGCGCGCGCTGGCCACGCTGCGAAAGGACACCTTTGGCAAGATCATCCGCTTGCCGATGGCCATTCTCAATGTACGGCGTGTGGGAGAGCTAGCCTCGCGTCTTGCGAACGATGTGGAAGCCATGCGTGAGACACTGGTGGTGACCATTCCAATGCTCATTCGACACTCGGTGATGCTATCGATCTGCCTCGTGTTGATCCTACAGATGAGCGTGAAGCTCTCGCTCTTTATGGTGGGGACCATTCCGGTGGTGATCGTCCTCATTGCCATCTTTGGCACCCGCATCCGCAAGCTCACGCGCAAAGCGCAGGATAATCTGGCCGCCACGCAGGTCGTTGTGGATGAGTCCCTGCAAAGCATCGTGAGTGTGAAGGCTTTCCGCAACGAAGCCTATGAGATGGCCCGCTATGACAAAAACCTAGGCGAATATCTGCGCACGGTAATCCGTGCCGCTGCGCCGCGTGCCAGTTTCATCGCCTTCATCATTTTTGCCTTCAGTGTGGCGCTGGTGCTCGTGGCGTGGTTTGCGATGCGCATGCTGGAACATGGTGATATTGCCCGTGATGAACTCACGCAGTTCGCGGGGCTTAGTGGTATGATCGCGGCCTCCTTCATGCAGTTTCCTGAGCTTGTCACGCAGCTCCAGCGGGCGCTCGGAGCCACCGAGCGGGTGCGAGAGCTGCTGCGTGATGAGACCGAGCCGGCCGATGCCAGTAATACGCCAGAGAAGCGCTTCCACGGCGAGATCGAGATGCGCGGTGTGAGCTTTGCCTATCCCACCCGGCCGGATGTCATGGTGCTGCGAGACTTTGACCTCTGCGCCAAGGCCGGCCAACACATCGCGCTCGTGGGACCGAGCGGCAGCGGTAAATCGACGAGCATCGGCCTGCTCTTCCGCTTCTACGATCCGAATACTGGTGAGATCCGCATTGATGGCCAGCCTGTGAAGGAGCTTAGCCTTACCACGTTGCGGCGCAACTTGGCACTCGTGCCGCAGGAGGTGCTCTTGTTTGGAGGTAGCATTCGCGAAAACATTGCCTATGGCCGTCCCGGTGCCTCCGATGACGAGATCACCGCTGCGGCGCGTAAGGCGAATGCGCATGATTTCATCAAAAAGCTTCCAGAAGGTTATGAGACGATCGTCGGTGATCGTGGCACGCAGCTCAGCGGTGGTCAGCGGCAGCGCATCGCCATCGCGCGGGCGATCCTCGCTGATCCGGCCATCCTGGTTCTCGATGAGGCCACTAGCAGCCTCGATGCGGAGAGCGAGCGTCTCGTGCAGGAGGCGCTCGACAAGTTGATGGAGAACCGCACAAGTATCATCATTGCCCATCGCCTGAGCACGGTGAGGCGCTGCGATCAGATCCTCGTCATGTCCGGCGGCTCGATCTTGGAGCGAGGCACGCATGACGAGCTCGTGGCAAGGCCCGGTGGTCTATACAGCTCGCTGGCGAAGCTACAGTTGGAGTAGCTACCAACTCCTCAGCCTTATGCCAGTGGCCAGTCGATCTGCGTTTCACCGTGCATCACTTCGGTGAGCACCGGCACATCGGGCAGGAAGTGCTCCAGCACCATGCGGTTGCTGATACTGGCGGGATCACGCTCGTCTTGTACATGGTTCAAAACGATCCCGGCGCAAGTGAGGCCGCGCGCTTGGATGTTCTTCACGGTCAGTAGCGTGTGATTGAGACAGCCGAGTTTGTTGTTCACGACCATGATGACTGGCAGGGCCAGCCTTTGCGCGAAATCGGCTAGAGTGGAAAACTCATTCACAGGCACTTCCCAACCTCCCGCCCCTTCGACGAGCACATGCTCATGCCGCGCAGCGAGTGAGTGAAAACCGGTGATGAGTTCAGAGATGTCAAAACGGCGATTCTCCATCATTGCGGCTGTATAAGGCGCAGCGGGAAATTTGAGCCAGACGGGGTTCACCTCCTCCAACGTGAGGCCTTCAGGGCTGTGGCTGGCATTAAGCAGATGGACGGCATCATCACGTCCGCCGCAAACCCATGGCTTATAGCCTGCGCTAGTCTTTCCGGCGCGTTTCAGTGCTTCGAGCAGCAGGCAGGTGATGTATGTCTTTCCGGCGTCCGTATCCGTACCAGTGACAAAAAAGTGAGAGGGGGGCATCGCTTTCCAAATGCGCCGCGCTTAAGCTGGGTCCACTTTTTTCTGCGTTGCATCAGCCAAGCAAAAGGCTCCCAAAGCTGTCCGAGGTCGCCTTTCGGCATCAGCTTTCAGATGCCAAAATTCTCCGGGTGGCGGCCATGTGACATGTAGAATGTGCCAAAGAGAATATCCTCAAAACGGCAGCACGCGATTTCTTCCACTTCTGGCGATGCGCTCGATGGTAAAGAAGATCACGGAAAGCATCAACAGAGTGATCGTCACACGGAGAAAATGCCTCTAGTCGTTCATGGGAGGTGACGGCTTGAAACGTGCCCGACGCTAATGGTTTCCACTATTCCGTTTTGCAGTCATCAAGCACCATTTATGCCGTATGCACCCACAATATCGGAACAGCATGCACTAGCCATTATGGCGGCGTCAATCTTCACCCCCCTCACCCCAAAAAACGCCATGAACAACAGCTCTGCTCCCCTCAACGCACGCCAGCGTTTCATTCAAAACCTAGCCGAAAGCGAGCTCTTCCAGCATTACCAAAAAGCGTTTCACACCCTTACCGGTCTGCCGCTCTGTCTCGTAAGCGCTCCGGAGGACTCCCATTGCGAAGGTGTGATCACCCGCACTGGTGTTGCAGGTATCGTGGAATCCAAGGTTCCTGTCAAAGTCGGCAAAAATGTGATTGCTCTCATGCTCACAGGGGCTGTTCGCCTCCAGCCTGCGAACGCCGATACCTTCGCCCCGGTCGCAAAAGCCCTTCTGGATGAGGATCGTTCCGCTGCCGAGATCCGCGGCGCGAAGGTTCACTTCGATCACGCTCCAGTTATGGAACCTGAGCGTTATGAAGCTGCCATCGCCATCCTACAATCTTTTGCCTTACAACTCGGTGAAAGTGCCCATCGTCTTTTGTTTGCCACCGCGACGCACGAGCCTGAGGCTGTTCGCAACGCAAAGTCTTTCATCCATCAGCATCTTGCTGAGCCCATGTCCCTCGAAGCTGTAGCCCGTGCTGTGAATGTGAGTCCCTTTCACTTCTGCAAGCTCTTCAAGCGTGCCACGGGCCTCACGTTCACGGACTTCGTGAACCGAGCCCGCGTGGAAAAAGCCAAGCGCATGCTGATGAAGCCTGCTGCCCGCATCACAGAGATCGCATATGATGTCGGCTTCCAAAGTCTCTCCCATTTCAACCGGAGCTTTCGCCGCATCGCCTCGGAATCCCCCACCGAGTTTCGCGGCCGCATGAAGCATAGCGCGCCTGCTCTCGTGGCGGTGTGATGGCGGACAAGCTTGCCGCCATGTGCATCGCATTGCGATGTTTCGACGGCATGGCCCCGGAGAGAGCACCGAGCGCGTCGGTAGTTTTTCTCCGGGGTTTGTTTTGTTCCTATTAGATCAATCCGCTGTGCGAATGACCTCGATGCCGCTGAGGAGTGTTACACCTTCGTGTGGCTTGAGCGTGAAAAGCAGCGTGCCATTGGCGACACGGATGTCAGAGAACGTCTCGCTACTCGCGAGCATCATTTGAGGTTGGAGATCCTTCACCACACGATCCTGAACTGACACATCGAAACGATGCTTGGCGCTGTCCGGCGATGAAAAGACGAGTTTGACGGTGTAGCGGCCGTTTTGGAGGCCGCTGAGTTTGGCGCTGCGGAGGTAGCGTGCACCGCTGGCGGCCACCCAGGGCCAGCTGGAGCCTTTTTTCATCCAGAGCGAGTGCTGGTAGAAATACTCGGGCTTCGCGGGTTCTGTGGTGAAGTCGATTTCGGGTGAGGGACCGCCCACACTCGGAAAATCGAGCCAGAGCGTGCCATCGCGTGTTTTGCGGTCGCCGGGCGCACCGAGGTTGATGCCGATGCGTTGGATTTTACCGTGAATGGCGGCTTTGGGCACAGCGCCCCAGGTGGCCCATTGCTCGAAGTCCTCGGGCATCGAGTAAAGCGCGAGGCCCATCGGCAGAGGGTAGCTGCAGGTACAGCCTTCGTAGAAATAAGGCACGTTCAAGATGCCGCCGGCAGGCACGATGCTGTTCGTGCAGCCGCTACGCGGGCCGCTGATGTGGATGGTGCCGCTTTCGACCTTCTTGTCGTAAAACGCCGCCGTGCCGCTGCGGAAGGTGAAGATGCTGCCGTAGTCGAATCCGCCGTCGCAACCATAGCTTTTCGGGAACACGCGTGGTTCTTGCTCCAGCGTGAGCGGATTGATGCGGAAGCCGGCTTTAGGTTGATCGGGCGACCAGTCGTTCTTTTGTGTGGGCGGTCGGTATTGCGCCTGCTGGATGCTATGCTGGTCCACGGTGCCAAATTTCGCGCGGAGCTCCGGTTGCTCGTATTCATCGAGCACGCGGCCGGTGTAGATATCGCTGAAAACGGGCGCGAGGAGCTTGTAATCGACCTTTCCTTTGCGGTTCGTGGCATCGAGCCAGTCCTTGTCTGCCGTGATCATGACACCATCGACGATCTTCGGCTGCGGCGAGCGCTTGAAGTTGCTCAACGCATCATCAAACCACAGCACGCCGAGCGGTGCCTGCACCAGCGGATCTTCATTCGCGTTCCAATCGGCGAGGTAGTTGGTGGAGCCGGTGAGCGGGCCGCGGGTGTGGAGCACAGTGGCATCCAAAAGAGAGACTAACTTGCCTCCTAGCGGCTTCAGACACTTTCCAAGTGGCTCATCGCCGAAAATCACACTCGCAAAAAACGGTGGCAATTCGGACTTGGAAGGTAAAACGGCAACTCGTTCTCCATAGAGCCCCGTTTTGATCAGGCGAAGCCGCAAAGTATCATCGTCGCTCAAAACGACTACATTGAGCTGGCTCGTGGTAAGAATGGATTCGATCAATCCAGGATCACCGGATGAAGTCATGAGGGCGAAGCCGCGATCTGTGCCAGCAGCCTTTAGAAGTTTGGCTGCATGCTCTTCATCTCCCTTTTCGATCACGATCTCACGCTTCCAGCGCTTCGTTTCGCCGCTGCCGGAGCTGTAGGCTTTGAGGACGCCGTCATGCGTGACGACGAAGCATTTGTCGTCGGCGAGGATGACGCTGTGGGCATTGGTAAAAGTGTCGAAGGCGACTTCGGTTTCGGCGGCGTGGAGGGTGCGCTGGATGCCTTTCTGGCCTTCGGCGCGGGGTTTGTCCTCGTGGCGTTTGACGTTGATGGCTTCGTCGAAAAGGAGGCCGCGACGACGGAGTTTGGCGGCTTCTTTTTCGGCAGGCGTAGAGGCGAACCAGCCACCGGTGTAGCGACCGGCGGAAGGCAGTTCGAATTCTTTGATGGCGCCGGTTTTCAAATCGAGACGCGCGGGATAGGCGGTGCTGCATGGGACGATGAGGTCGTCGCCGTCGATGAGGAGATAGCCCTGCGGCGCGAGGCCGCCCATGGCTTCGGTGGCGTGCGGATGCGTGCCGTAGAGGTAGGAGCAGCGGTCGTTGCGCCAGATCTCGGTGCCGGTAGCGGTATCGCAGCAGAAGACGAAGGTGCCTTCGAGAGGCCAAACACCGGCGGCGAAGTAGACGCGGCCGTCTTTGGCCACTGGACCGCCGCGCACGGGCCACACGGAGATGAGGCGCTGATTGCCAAGAAGCAGTCGATTCGAAGGCACGGCGCGTTTTTGCCAGATGATGTTGCCATCGGTGAGTTTCACGCAGCGGACGAGACCGTCGTCGGAACCGAAGATGGCCGTTTCACCGACGATCACAGGTGCGAAGCGGACAGGGCCGTCGGCGAGTGCCCGCCAGAGTTCCGTGCCGGTTTCGGTGTCCAGCGCGATGACACAATCCTCGCGCGAACTGGCTGTCAGAAGTCGATTTCCAGCAACGACGGGTTCATAGCCGCGATCGAACTGCAAGCGTGGCTCTTTGAATGCCGGGCGTAGTGGGGGCAGTTCACGCGACCAAATTAGATTCAGTGGTGAGGGTATTTTTTGTGTGGTGGCTGCCGTGCGGCCGGGATCGTGTCGCCACATGGGCCAGTCCGTGGCTTGTGCTAAAGCGGATAGGAAAAGAAAGATGACAAAGCGTGGCATGGTAGGGAATTATCTATGAGATGTTTGCCACGCAACTCATCAGCATCATGCTTTTGCTCGCCGAAGCCGCGCCGCTCGATCAGAGCCGCGCCGCCGAGGAGGAGACGAAGCGACTGATCGGCTTGTTAATCGTGCTGGGCATGGTAGCACTGATTTGAAGGGTTTTCTGATCGCGAGATGGTTCGCGAATCGAAAGAAGCTCCGAAAAGGCTGATCAAACCAACTCAGGCATCGGCTGCCAGCCATCGACGACGTACTGTGGACGGCCGGTAAGGTCATTAAGGGTGGTCTTCACGGTGTCGATGCCCATGTGGCGGTAGAGCGTGGCAAATACTTCACCAAAGTGAACGGGACGGTCGGTGGGTTCGCCGCCGAGTTTGTCGGTGGCACCGATGACTTGACCAGTTTTCATGCCACCACCAGCGAGCAGAGCACCGCCGACGCGCGGCCAGTGATCGCGCCCCCCATCCTTGTTCACGATGGGCGTGCGGCCAAATTCACCCCAAGCAACGACGGCCACGTCCTTGTCGAGTCCGCGCTCATGAAGGTCCTCGACGAGGGCACTCATCCCTTGGTCGAACAGCGGCAGATGTCGAAGGAGTTGGGGATAATTGTTATCGTGGAAGTCCCAGCGGCCGAAATTCAGCGTGACCACTCGTGCACCTGCTTCGACAAGGCGGCGGGCTAGGAGAAAGTGCTCAAGATTCAGCGGTGCACCATCACCATAGTTTTTCGCATCGCCCTTGCCGTAGCGTTCACGGGTCTTGAGACTTTCCTTGCTCAAATCAAGTGCGCTGAGCAATTTGTTGGATGTAAGCACATTCAGCGCTTGTTGGTTGAATGCATCCATGCTGCTCACCAAGCCGCTTGCGTCGATTTCACGGCGGAAATGATCAAAACCATCGAGCAGCGAGCGTCGATCTTCAAGACGGTCCAGCGTGATGCCATTGAGCTTGAGGTCTTCCACACCGGTTCCGTTCGGACGGAAGGCAGCGTGAGTATTGCCGCAGTAGCCTGGATGTCCGGGGGAACCGTAGGGTGGATGCCCTGCTTTCGGAGCAAGACCCACAAATGCTGGAAGGGCGGGATCTGCCTGACCTTGCAGTTTGGAGATTACTGAGCCGAAAGAAGGAGGGTCGGATAGGCGTCCAGTGGGAGCATTACCCCCATTTGGAGGAGGGGGGCGGCCCGTGTAGCAAATGAAGCTGTCGTGCGCACCGTTCGGGCTGCCATACATGCTTCGTATAGGCACGAGCTTATCCATGATCTTTGCGAGACGCGGAGCGTGTTCCGAAATGTGGATGCCTGGCACAGCCGTCTTGATTGGCTTGTAGGGCCCACGGATCTCGAGCGGTGCATCCATTTTCAGGTCATACATGTCTTGATGCGGCGGTGCACCGCAAAGGTAGATCATGATGACAGATTTAAAGCTGCGACCTGCTTTCGCTTCAGCCTCAGCTTTGAGCAGTTCCGGCAAAGACAATCCGCCCATGGCGAGACCACCAATCCGCAAAAAATCGCGCCGCGATATTCCATCGCAGAGTGAACCGTGAGGTTTACCAGAAAGAGTCAGCATAACAGAATCTACGGAACACGTTGGCAGAGGCTTTCAGTCAACTTTGTCTCAGCCCAGAAGAAAACCACGAGGCCCAAATCATGAGCATGCGGGCTTCTTGTATGGGATTTTTCTGAAAATGCGTGAAGCGAGTTCTTTAAAAGCCCAATGCAAAAGCCATGGTCAGTGCCACGTTCTGATTTCTTACCATGATCGCACGCTTCACGTTCTTCCTTGCCGCAGTAGCCTCCTTCTCCACCGCGTTTGCGGAGCCGAAGAAGTTACTGGTCGTCACTGTCACCACCGGTTTTCGTCATTCGTCCATTGAGACAGCAGAAAAAGTTCTCGCTGAGATTGGCCAAAAGTCTGGTTCCTTCGCAGTGGACTTTGTTCATCAGCCGGATGGTCAGCCCAAGAACCCTGGCAGGCCGCCAGTGAAAGGACCCAATGAAACTGACGAGTCCTTCAAGGCCAAACAGGAGTCATTCAGCAAAGCCTTGGTGGATTTCAACGCGGCCAACGCGGTCTGGAACGAGAAGATCAAGACCTACATGGCCGAGAAGATGGCCATCGAAAAGATTAAGCACTACGATGGCTTCATCTTTGCCAATACAACGGGTGATTTGCAGTTTCCAGATCGTGAGGGTTTCGTAGAACTGATCAAGAGTGGCAAGGCCTTCATCGCGATGCACTCCGGTTCGGATACTTACCATCCCTTTCGTGGATATGTGGACATGCTCGGTGGGGAGTTTCAGACGCACAAAGCTCAAGTCGAGGTCCAACCTGCCATCCACTCGCCACTGCATCCGGCCGCTAAGCCCGCCCCTTCCGGCTGGAAGGTCTTTGATGAGATCTATATCATCAAGTCCTTTGACAAGGCTGCTGTGCATGGCCTGCTCGGCCTGAACGCTCACCCGAATGATGGCACGCCAGGCTACTACCCAATCTCATGGTGCAAGGAGTTCGGCAAGGGCCGTGTGTATTACACGTCTCTAGGTCATCGCGAGGACGTATGGGACCCGAGGTGGAAGGAAGGTACGAAGGACCGGAAGAATAGCCCGGAAATCGCTCAAACGTACCAGCAGATGATCCTCGGCGGCATCCAGTGGGCACTTCGTCTCGTGGAGGGTGATTCGCAACCCGGTAACATTCCGTAGAACCTCATTTCCTAGGTTTGGATCAGCAGGATGTGTCGTGTTCTGCTGTTCCTATGGACGGGTTCCCAGAGAGAATTTGTTACGCAGAAGCCCAACGCACCTCTACTGGCATGGTGGAGAGCCTTTGGTAGAGACGCCGTAGGCTCAGCATCGGCCACCAGCGGTAAAGGTAGATGTCGAGCGGCTTCCACATGGCCACCCAACCGATGATGGTAAGGCCTTCGCGGGCTACCATCTGCCAGTTCGCCGCAGGCGGGATGAGCATCGTGGCTGTGATTTGGCACGTGGCGAGGAATGCTAGACCAATAAGCAGTGAAGCACGCCCCTCTCGCATCAGGCGCTTTAGGTCATGTAGAGTCATTTGTGCCCGGTACTCGAAATAGTGTGCCACGGAGTCGGCAGCGAGCTTTTGTGGATCGGCCATGCCATCAGGTCGGTGGGCGAGGTGAACGACGAGCTTGAGCTCCTGCTGCTTGGGATGCTCCTG
>Ga0075471_10002597_pt1 | contig 11827 bp, 13 predicted proteins | sample DEB19_08_DNA_2_FD_74787 | JGI IMG/M metagenome (GOLD analysis project Ga0075471, IMG submission 74787) | Aqueous microbial communities from the Delaware River and Bay under freshwater to marine salinity gradient to study organic matter... | ecosystem: Environmental > Aquatic > Marine > Coastal ... | reverse complement strand
TGCCGTGGCCGGCATCTCGGGGCTGCGCAGGCCCCAGAACAGGAGCGCACCCTGGATGGTCACCGCGAAGGCCGAGATCAGGATGATCGAGGGCCACGGCGTCTTCAGCTTCTCGCGCTGTGTGAGCCCCAGCAGGATGGCGATCGAACCATAGCAGATCAGGATCAGGAACAGCGGAGGGAAATGGGTCACCGCCGGCTTGGCGATGGTGAAGCCCGTCCCGAAGAAGAGAGGCGGCAGCAGGGCAAGGAAAATCTGGCGGCGGGTCATCGTTCCAGTTGATGCCGGGCTTTCCCGGCTGCCACAAGATTGTTCTTGTTTTGTTCTAATTGGTTTTGTATAATGCATCCATGTCCACTCTGATCGATAGGCGCCGGGCCCTTGCCCCCGATCCTGCCGCTCTCGGCGCGGGTCGGATGACCGCCCTTTCATCGCAGGCGCGCGGCCGGGGTGCCGGCGTCAACATGGCGGGTCGCTTCGAGGCCCATTCGCGCTCGCTGTTCGATGACGGCTGGCAGGGGCTTGAGGAACTCGCCCCCTTCCGCACCACCGTCTTCGAGGAAAAGCCGAAGACCATCATCACCAGGAATGACTCGCCTGACGTGGGCTTCGATCAGTCCATCAACCCCTATCGCGGCTGTGAGCATGGCTGCTCCTACTGCTATGCCCGTCCGGCACACGCCTACATGGGCTTCTCCCCCGGCCTCGACTTCGAATCGAAGCTTTTTGCCAAGCCTGATGCCGCGAAGCTACTGCGCGCCGAACTCTCGACGAAGAATTATGTGCCCAAGACCATCGCGCTCGGCGCCAACACCGATGCCTACCAGCCGATCGAGCGCGAACGGCGGATCACGCGCGCCATCCTCGAGGTGCTTTCCGAATTCAACCATCCTGTCGGTATCGTCACCAAGTCGGCACTGGTGACGCGCGACATCGACATTCTCGCTCCCATGGCGCGGAAGGGCCTGGTGAAGGTCGCCCTTTCCGTCACCTCGCTTGACCCGAAGCTGGCCCGTGCCATGGAGCCGCGCGCCGCGACGCCGGCGAAGCGGCTTGCCGCCATCGAGCAGCTTTCGGCGGCGGGCATTCCGACGGTGGTGATGGTGGCTCCCATCATCCCGGCGGTGAACGATGCCGAGATCGAGGCCATTCTCTCCGCCGCCAAGACGGCAGGCGCGCAGGAAGCGGGCTACGTGATGCTGCGCCTGCCGCATGAGGTGAAGGACGTGTTCAAGGACTGGCTCCACGCCACCATGCCCGACCGCGCGGCGAAGGTGATGTCGCTGGTGAGATCATCGAGTGGCGGCAAGGAATACGACAATGCCTTCGGCATTCGCCAGACCGGCACCGGCCCCTATGCCTGGACCATCGGGCGGCGCTTCGAGCTGTCCTGCCAGCGCCTCGGGCTCAACCGCCGCAAGCTGAAGCTGGACGTAAGCCAGTTCCACCGGCCGCCGCAGCCGGGCGAGCAGTTGAGCCTGCTCTAGCTAACGCGACGGCCCCGCGAAAATGTAGCGCAGCGCGCGGCCCGCGAGGAAGGACAGCACGGCGAGCGCGAAGGCCGCCGCGCCGGCGATGGCGAGGTCCTTCCAGGCCATCACCATGGCGGTTTCGCGGGCGGCGGGCGAATGGCGGCGGACGAGATCTTTCCATTCCACCAGCGCGTCGCCCTCGAGTTCGCCCGCGGCGTGGATGGTCCAGGCCTTGCCAACGGGCTGCCCGGCATCGATTGCCGCGGCGGCATCGAGGGCATTCTGCTCGGTGGCTGCCGGATTGCTGCTGAGCGCATCATAGACGCGGCCGCTGGGAAGCTCGATCTGATAGGACACTGGCGCGCGCTGCAGCGTCCAGACCTCCTTGGCCTGAAGCCCCACGAATGCGGCGCCCGCCATGACGGCGAGCACGGCGATGCCGTTACCCATCCACCCAAGCACATGCCCCAACCTCGCGACCGGTCCGTCCGACATCACTACTCTCCGCGCGCCGTAGGATCGGCAGTTTCAGCGCGAAGGGCAAGCCCCACGCAAAAAGGCCCTGTCTCGGGGGCCTTTCCAGTGCGGAAAACAATCCGCCTCAGGCCCTCGCCGCGGGCGGGATGGTCCAGGTGCCGTCGATGATCGAGGGCTTGTCCTCACTGGGCCAGTAGAGGCGCAGCATGAGGTGGAACTTGCCCTCGGGTGCGGGCAGCCAGTTGGCTTCCTTGTCCTTGCCCGGGTTGTCATGCTGGATCAGGATGGTGAGCCCGCCATCCGCATCATGGACGGGGTTGGTGCGAAGGCTCATCGAATAGCGGTCGATGGGGTTCGCCACGAAGAACATCTGTTCGTCATACATGGTGAGTGACCAGAAGCCCTTGACGGGCGGCAGCGCGCCCTTGGCGAAGCGCAGCACGTATTTGTTCCGGCCGTCATAGCTCTCCACCACGTCGGGCTTCAGCGACGTCGGGTAGACCGCGTCCTGCGGCAGGTTGGCGCCAAGGCCGATGGCGGTGATGAGGGCTCGCTGCAGATAGTCGGTACCGTAGCTGCCGGCCTTCACCGTGTAGTTCCAGCCGTTCACCCGCTTCATGTCATCTGAGTCGAGGAAGTGCAGCTTCATCCGGTCGAAGGAGACCTTCGCCACCTCGGCGGAGATGGGTCCGTCCAGGATCGACGGGTCGAAGTCCTTGCCGGCCATGAGGCCGATGTGGGCGAAGCGGGCGAGCGCGGGCGCGTCCGCCACGGCCGGCGGGTTGCGCTTCATGAGTTCGGCCAGCAGGGTGAAGTAGTCCTTGGCCGGCAGGGCGTTGACCTGGTCGCGCACCGGCGTCTTCATGTCGATTGCGGGGTCGACTTCGCCGGCAGGCGGCGTCCAGTCCTTGCCCCAGGTGCTGAGCGGCTGCAGCTTGAAGGCATCCTGAAGGGCATGGACCGCGGCGTAATCCTCCTTGGTGCCGGTGCAGTAGATGCGGCCGAGCAGCCACACCATGGCGGTGGGTGACGTCAGCTGCGTCATGCCCTCGGGCACCGTGCCAGCCCAGCCCGGGCCGGTGACAAGGAAGACCTGCTTGGCGCCGCCCGTTGTGCGCGTGCCCGGCACCGCGAACACGTCCGTCCAGCCGCTGAGCATGGGCAGCAGGAAGTAACGGTCTCCCATGTCGGGCTGTTCCAGCACCCAGGGCTCGCCGCCCACGTCGAAGAAGGCGGTGGTGTAGAGCGTGTCGGCATTGGGGGCGGTCACGTCGCGGAAGCTGGCATCTGGGTAGGCGCGCAACTTGATGAGCGTGCCCATCGGCGCGCGTGTGCCCTTGGCCTGCGCCACGTTGGTGATGACCCGGCGCGTCATTTCCATGGTCACCAGCGGATAACCATAGACATAGGCGTCCGAGGCGATGGCAAAGTCTTCCGTGCCCTGCGTGAGATCGACCAGAGGGCCGTCTAGGGCGAGTGCCCCTCCGGAAAACGCGGACATGGCGGCCAAGCCGGTTCCGGACAGGATTAGGGACCTGCGGTTCAAAATCATCATGACCTCCGGTTGAACATGAGGGGTGTGATGAGTTCGCTTTATGGTGTTTTTACGGATGAATGCCTCTCTGCGCCGCGCTTTTGACGAAAGTATGCGGCCTCGCCGCATCGCCGGGCTTCAAATTGCCGCCACCCGCCGATCATGCTCTAACCCCGCCATGAGGGACGCGGGGCCGAATTTCACGCTTGAACGCAAGGCGATGCACAAGACCGGCGGGCCGGTCTGCGGCATCGACGAGGCGGGGCGTGGGCCATGGGCCGGGCCCGTGGTGGCTGCCGCCGTGGTGCTGGACCCCAACAGCATTCCCGATGGCCTGGATGATTCCAAGAAGCTCACCGAGGCCCGGCGCGAGTCGCTGTTCGCCGCGGTGATGGCGTCCGCCAGGGTCGGCATCGGCATCGCCGAGGTGGATCGCATCGACCGCGACAACATCCTGCAGGCCACCTTGTGGGCCATGGCGCAGGCGCTGGACCAGGTCGGCGGCGTGGCGCTGGCCCTCGTCGACGGCAACCGCGCGCCGCAGCTTCCCTGCCCGGTGCAGACCATCGTCGCGGGCGATGCCAAGTCGCTGTCCATCGCCGCCGCGTCGATCATCGCCAAGGTGACGCGCGACCGCATCATGGTGGCACATGACGCGGCCTACCCGGCCTATGGATTTGCCCGTCACAAGGGCTATGGCACGGCCTTCCACCAGGCGGCGCTGCAGCGCCATGGGCCCACACCCCTGCACCGGCGCAGCTTCGCGCCCATCGCAGCGCTTCTGGCCCGGCGTTAACCATTTCACCCGAAAGCGATTCACACCGGACTCCGCAGGACTCATGGTGCCGATTCGTGAGTCAGTTGCGTATGAGTGGGGTGTGGGATGGGTTATCAGACACGGCCGGACATCCGGCCATTGCAGGATCGCATCCTTGTCGGCGACTGCATCAGCCAGCTGAAGAAGGTTCCGGCGGGATCCGTCGATCTCGTCTTCGCCGATCCGCCCTATAACCTGCAGCTCTCGGGCGGCCTCACCAGGCCTGACCAGAGCAAGGTCGACGCGGTGGACGACCACTGGGACCAGTTCGAAAGCTTCGAGGCCTATGACCGCTTCACCAAGGGCTGGCTCGCCGAATGCCGCCGCGTGCTGAAGCCTGATGGCGCGCTGTGGGTGATCGGCTCGTACCACAACATCTTCCGCGTCGGTTCGATCCTGCAGGACATGGGATTCTGGATTCTCAACGACGTGGTGTGGCGCAAGACCAATCCGATGCCGAACTTCCGTGGCCGCCGCTTCACCAACGCGCACGAGACGCTGATCTGGGCCTCGCGCGATGCGAATGCCAAGTACACCTTCAACTATGAGGCCATGAAGGTGTTCAACGACGATTTGCAGATGCGCTCCGACTGGACACTGTCGCTGTGCACCGGTTCCGAGCGGCTGAAGAACGCCGATGGTGACAAGCTGCACCCGACGCAGAAGCCCGAGGCACTGCTGCATCGCGTGCTGCTGTCCACCACCAAGCCCGGCGACACGGTGCTTGACCCGTTCTTCGGCACCGGCACCACGGGTGCTGCCGCCAAGGCACTGGGCCGCCACTTCATCGGCATCGAGCGTGAGGAAGACTATGCGGAGGCTGCTCTCGCCCGCATCGATGCCACCAGGCGCCTGCCGCCTGAGGCGCTGCAGGTGACCGCGAGCAAGCGGTCGGAGCCGCGCATTCCCTTCGGCTCGCTGATCGAGCGCGGCCTCGTGAAGGCTGGCGACATGCTGTTCGACCCGTCCACCCGCGTCGCTGCCCGGGTGCGCGCCGACGGGTCCATCGCCATCAAGGATGCGTCGGGTTCGATCCACAAGATCGGCGCCCATGTGCAGGGGGCCGAAGCCTGCAACGGCTGGACCTTCTGGCACGTGAAGAAGGGGTCGAACCTCGTGCCCATCGACATGCTGCGCCAGCAGCTGCGCGCGGAGATGGCATCGGCGGCGTGAGGCTGCAAGGCATGTTGCGGTTGATCATGGCGGGCACGCGTGTGCGGCCCCGCCATGATGACGTGGAAGCGGAATAAGCTCAGTAGGCCCGCGACACGCAGAACTCTACGGCTTCGAGCAGCGCGTCCTTGAGGCTTGATTCGGGGAAGATCGCCAGCGCGTCGCGCGCGATGTCGCCATAGTGGTTGGCGCGGTCGATGGTGTCCTTCAGCGCGCCGTGGCGTTCCATCAGCTTCTTGGCGTAGGTGAAATCGTCCGCCGTCTGATCACCGTCCTCCAGCGTGCGCTTCCAGAAGTTCCGTTCTTCCGCCGTACCGCGGCGGTAGGACAGCACCACCGGCAATGTGATCTTGCGTTCGCGGAAGTCGTCCCCCACGCCCTTGCCGAGCTTCTCGGTCGATCCGGAATAGTCCAGCGCGTCGTCGATCAGCTGGAACGCGATCCCCAGGTTGCGGCCATAGGATTCGAGTGCCGCCTGCTCGCTCGCCGGGCGCTTGGCCACCACCGCGCCGACTTCGGCCGCGGCCGCAAACAGGGCGGCCGTCTTGGCCACGATCACCTGCATGTAGGCGTCTTCGGTGGTCGAGGTGTCCTGCGATACGGAAAGCTGCAGCACCTCGCCCTCGGCGATCACGCAGGCGGCGTTGGACAGGATGCGCAGCGAGTCGAGCGAGCCCGTCTCCACCATCATGCGGAAGGCCTGGCCCAGCAGGTAGTCGCCCACCAGCACGCTCGCCTGGTTGCCCCAGATCACGCGCGCCGCCTGTTTGCCGCGCCGGAGGTCGCTCTCGTCCACCACGTCGTCATGCAGCAGGGTCGCCGTATGCATGAACTCCACCGCGGTGGCGAGCTTCAGGTGGTGGTCGCCCGCATAGCCAACCATGCGGGCGGCAGCGAGCGTCAGCATCGGGCGGATGCGCTTGCCGCCGGAGTTGATCAGGTGGTTGGCGATCTCGGGGATCAGCTCGACGTGGCTCCGCGCATGGGAGAGGATCGATTCGTTCACCCGCTCCATGTCGGCCTGGGTGAGCTTCACCAGCGGTTCGATGCTCGCCCGCTTCTTGTTGCCCGCTCCGTCGAGCGGAATGACGACTCCCATCGGGACTGCCTGCCTTCGCTATACTCTTTGCGCCGTTAAAGCACAGGCGGGCGGTGAGGCCAATACGACGCTGTGCGGGTGCCCTTGCCCGCGACACTGCGAAGCGCCAAGTTCGCACCATGGAAGAACTGCTGCGCAGCAACGACCCCGTCTGGCTGTCCTATGTCCGCCACGTGCTGGCGGAGGAGGGGATCGACTACCTGCAGCTCGACGACCACATGGCCGCGCTGGAAGGTTCGGTCGGCGTCATTCCCCGCCGCATCCTGGTGCTCGCCGAGGACCTTCCCCGCGCCCGGCTGAGCCTTGGTAACGTGATGCTAACCCGAAAGTAGCAAAATCCCCCAAATGCAGACATCGGGTTCTTCATCTCCCATACCACCTTCCCTTACCGAGGACGGCTTTCTCGGCGGCCGCCTGCGCATCCTGCAGCCCGAAAAGGGCTTCCGCGCCGGCATCGATTCGGTTTTCCTCGCCGCTGCCATTCCCTGCGAAGCGGGCCAGAGGGTGTTCGAAGCCGGCACCGGCCCGGGCGTTGCTGCCCTCTGCTTGCTCGCCCGCAACCCTGGGGTGAATCTCGTCGGCGTGGAGGCTGCAAGCCGCTATGCCCTGATCTGCGAGGAAAACGCCCGGCGCAATGGTATGCAGGACCGGCTCCAAGTCCTCCACGCCGACCTGCGCGACGGGCTGCGGCGCGACCAGATCGGCATGCCCGAACCCGGCAGCTTCGCCCATGCCATGGCCAACCCGCCCTTTTTCGACGAGGGCAAGTCCACTCCCTCGCCACACCTGCTCAAGTCTCAGGCCCACGCCTTCGGGCCGGAGGACCTGGACCACTGGGTGAAGGCCCTGCACGCCATGCTGGCCATGCGCGGCAGCGTCACCATCGTGCACCGCGCGGATTCGCTCGGGCAGCTTTTGGACAGCATGCAGAATCGCTTCGGCGACATCCGCATTGCACCGCTGTTTCCACGCCGGGGGTCCGCCGCCTCGCGCATCCTGGTGCAGGGCATCAAGGGATCGAAGGCGCCGCTGCAGATCCTGCCCGGCCTTGTGCTGCATGGCGATGGAAACAATTTCACCTCCGAGGCCGACGCCGTCCTCCGCAACGGCGCGGCCTTCCCGCTGCGCTGACGTCCGGCTTGCCGCCAGCACCCGGGGGCCCTATCTGAAGCGCATGGGCAGCAACGGCTTTCTCAGCAAATTCATCCCGCTCCGCTTCCGCAAGTCGGTGCCGGTGGTCAACCACGTCAGCCTCAACGGCGCCATCGGCATCGGCACGCCCATGCGTCCGCCGCTGACGCTGAAGTCGGTCAACCACACGCTCGAACGCGCCTTCAAGCGCAAGGGGCTGTCAGCCGTTGCCATCTCGATCAATTCGCCCGGCGGCTCGCCTGTGCAGTCGGCGATGATTCACGCGCGAATCCGGGAGCTTGCGGAGGAGCACAAGGTTCCCGTCATCGTTTTCTGCGAAGACGTTGCGGCGTCGGGCGGCTACTGGCTTGCCTGCGCGGGCGATGAAATCTACGCCGACGAGAGCTCGGTGATCGGCTCGATCGGCGTCATCTCGGCGGGCTTCGGATTCGTCGAGGCGATCGCCAAGCTGGGCGTGGAGCGCCGCGTCCACACCTCGGGCGAAAACAAGTCGATCCTCGACCCCTTCAAGCCCGAACGCCCTGAAGACGTTGAACATTTGAAATCGCTGCAGGCCGACATCCACGATGCCTTCAAGACGCTGGTGAAGTCGCGCCGCGGCACGAAACTCAAGCGCGAAGACCCGGATCTGTTCTCGGGCGCCTTCTGGGCCGGGCGCCAGGCGCTGGCCCGCGGCCTTGTCGATGGCATCGGCCACATGCACCAGGTGCTGAAGGCACGCTACGGCGAAAAGCTCGTCATCCGCAACGTGGCGCCGGCCCAGGGCTGGGGCCTGAAAAAGCTCGGATTTGGCATTGAAGTCAATGATATCGCTGGAAATACCATGGATACGCTTGAAACGCGTGCATTGTGGTCCCGTTTCGGCTTATGATCGTAATGATGGAGGCTCGTTGGAGGTCCCGATGGTTGTCTTGAAGCTCTTGTCGCTGCTCGCAGTTGCCCTGCTGTCGTTTTTCGTCATCAAGCTGTTGATGGTGCGTGACATGCAGCCGATGCGCGTCAAGGCGAACCGTCCGAACCGCCGGCCGCAGCAGATGCGCCGCCTCCGCCAGGATCCCCGCACCGGCATCTACTACCCCGAGGCTTGACCTCCGGACTCGGCCCACCTAGGGTCCGCCGCGCTTTTCCGAGGCGGACCGCATGGCACTGAATCCCACCCAATCCTTCCAGGACTTGATCCTCACGCTCCACCAGTACTGGGGCGACAAGGGCTGCGTCATCCTGCAGCCCTATGACATGGAAGTGGGTGCCGGCACCTTCCACCCCGCCACCACCCTGCGCTCGGTGGGGCCAAAGCCCTGGGCCGCAGCCTATGTCCAGCCCTCGCGCCGCCCCAAGGATGGCCGCTACGGCGAGAACCCGAACCGCCTGCAGCACTATTACCAGTACCAGGTCATCATGAAGCCCTCGCCGGCGAACCTGCAGGACCTCTACCTGGGTTCGCTGGAAGCGATCGGCATCGACCGCTCGCTGCACGACATCCGCTTCGTCGAGGACGACTGGGAAAGCCCCACGCTGGGCGCCTGGGGGCTGGGCTGGGAGGTCTGGTGCGACGGCATGGAAGTGTCGCAGTTCACCTATTTCCAGCAGGTCGGGGGCCTCGACTGCGCGCCGGTTTCGGGCGAGCTTACCTACGGCCTCGAGCGCCTCGCCATGTATGTGCAGGGCGTCGACAATGTCTATGACCTGAACTTCAACGGCCAGGAAGGTGCCAAGCGCATCTCCTACGGCGACGTCTTCCTGCAAGCCGAGCAGGAATATTCCCGCTACAATTTCGAGCACGCCAACACCGAGGTGCTGCTGCAGCACTTCCAGGATGCCGAGGCCGAGTGCAAGGCGCTGCTCGTCGCTGGCGACCGCGACGTTCGCCACGACATGGCGCTTCCCGCCTATGACCAGTGCATCAAGGCGTCCCACACCTTCAACCTGCTCGATGCCCGCGGCGTCATCTCGGTGACGGAGCGCCAGGCCTATATCCTGCGCGTCCGCGAGCTTGCCAAGGGCTGCTGCGAGGCCTGGAGCAAGACGGCGGGCGGCGGCGCAACTGCGTAATTCCTCGCAATTGACTTGGTGTCCTGAAGTGCCGATACTGTAACTTGATCAATTACTGAATTAGGAGCCCGCCCATGTCCGAACCCACCGTTCCCCAGAAGTCGCCGATCCCCGTCGAGGTCGAGGCCGGCAAGGATTACTGGTGGTGCTCCTGCGGCCAGTCCAAGAACCAGCCCTTCTGTGACGGCTCCCACAAGGGTTCCAGTTTCACGCCCGTCAAGTGGACGGCTGAACAGTCGGGCCGCAAGTTCTTCTGCGCCTGCAAGCACACCAAGCACCTGCCTTTCTGCGACGGCGCCCACAAGTCGCTCTGAGCACCCATTTCCAGTCACTCCGCCAAATGACACGGGGCGGCAGCCCAATGTCACGTGTGGTTGTTGACATTATGCAATCTATGCGTAAATTCTTCGACAGGTCTGGCGTGACCTGCTGCCTGCCGCGAAAGCGATGGTGAATACGCCTCGAAGCCCATCGCTCACATCCAACACATGGGCACGCTGGTAACGCAGGCACCCGTATCGGCCCTCCATGTGAAGGACTGACACCATGCAGTTGCTGCGTGAATTACAGACGCTCGACCCGAAGACCGCCGCCAAGCGACTCCGGACGGCGCTGAAGGAGAAGACCGTCGACTTGAGCCATGGCGAATGCCTCGACCTCGTGGCACGTCAATTGGGCCTGCGGGACTGGAACGTCCTGTGTGCGAGGCTCGACGAGGGAGTCCCGCCGGAACACGCGATAGAGGTGCCGCCGGGCTGGCTGCTCGATGGCGTGAATACGGATAGTTTCGTGGGCGGCTTGGACCGACAGGAGCGGTATCAGGGCCATCCCGTCTTCTGGCTGCGCAACGCCAATGGCGAAACGGGCCACGCGACGCTGATGCAATCTGTCGCCGGTCAGCACTATGCGGGCAACCGCGTGCGCTTTTCCGGCCACCTGCGATCTGCCAATGTTGAGGGAAGTGCCACCATCTGGCTGCGCGCCGACAACGACAAAGGCCGGTTCATCAAGTTCAACAACCTGGAGAACCTGCCGGGCGGCGTTCTCAAGGGAACGACAGAGTGGACCTCCCGGTCGATCGTGCTCGATATTCCGCCTGAAACGGAAACGCTTAACTTCGGCTTCTATCTCTATGGAACGGGAGAGGCGTGGTTCTCTGGTTTCGACCTGCAGACGGTCGGCGCTGACGTCCCGGTGACCAGGCCCATTACGTCTGAGAGCCCCGCGAACCTCGACTTCACCGCGCATTCCGGGAGCGGGGGCGAGCGGTAAACCCTGCCGCATTTGTCCTGAGGGGTGACAAGCAGGGGAGGGGCTGCTAATCGGCAGGCCCTCCCGGAGTGCCCGATGCCCGAACTTTTGATCGAACTGTTTTCCGAGGAAATTCCCGCCGGCATGCAGCACAAGGCTGCGGCTGACCTGCGCCAGATGGTGACCAATGCGCTGGTCGAGGCGGGGCTGACCTATGAGGGCGCCCAGGCCCATGGCGGCGCGCGCCGCCTCGTCCTGTCGGTCGAAGGCCTCGATGCCAAGGCGGCGGATGTGAACGAGGAGCGCAGGGGACCGCGCGTCGACGCGCCGCAGCAGGCCATCGAAGGCTTCCTCAAGTCCACGGGCCTGAGCCTCGGCGCGCTCAAGGTGCAGGACGACAAGAAGGGACAATTCTATCTCGCGGTCATCCGCAGGGCCGGGCGTGCTGCCACCGAGATCATTGCCGAGGTCGTGCCGGACACGATCCGCAAATTCCCCTGGCCCAAGTCGATGCGCTGGGGCTCGGGCACCTTGCGCTGGGTGCGCCCGCTGCATTCGATCGTCTGCACCTTCGACGGCGAGGTGGTGCCCTTCGAGATCGAAGGCATCCGCAGCGGCAACGTCACGCGCGGCCACCGCTTCATGGGAGCCCAGCACATCGAGGTGCGCCGCTTCGAGGATTATGCCCAGAAGCTCAACAAGGAATTCGTGATCGTCGATGCCAGCGCGCGCATCGAGACGATCCGCACCGAAGCCCGCAATCTCGCCTTCGCGCAGGGGCTCGAACTCATCGAGGACGA
>Ga0075471_10002595_pt1 | contig 11829 bp, 9 predicted proteins | sample DEB19_08_DNA_2_FD_74787 | JGI IMG/M metagenome (GOLD analysis project Ga0075471, IMG submission 74787) | Aqueous microbial communities from the Delaware River and Bay under freshwater to marine salinity gradient to study organic matter... | ecosystem: Environmental > Aquatic > Marine > Coastal ... | reverse complement strand
AGGAAGCCCTAGCGACGCCGGCCGCGTCGCCCGCTCAAATTCCGACCCGCCGATGCTCAAGCAGTCCCTGCAACTCAAGCTCGGTCAGTCCCTGACCATGACGCCACAGCTGCAGCAGGCAATACGCCTCCTGCAGATGCCGACGATCGAACTGCAGGCACATTTGGCAGAGGTGCTCGAGTCCAACGTCATGCTCGAGCAAGAAGACCCGGAAGACGAGGTCGAGCTCGGCAGTCATTTCACCGCGGTCGAACAACCGGCAGCCGTCGAGACGCCTGAACCGGTCGAAGTCGAAGTTGTAGAGCAGCCCTGGGCAGATCGGCCGGGCACCGGCAGCGATGCCGGCCGCGCCGAAGACGACGAGATGGCCGATCGTGACATCGTCGATGAACGCGGGCAGTCGCTGCGCGATCACCTGCTCGGACAACTGGAACTCGCCGGCCTTTCCGATGACGATCTGACCGTCGCCACGGCACTCGTCGATGCCCTGAACGATGACGGCTACCTCACCGAGACGCTGAGCGAGATCGGCGCCAGTCTGCAGCCCGATCTCGTCTGGGACGACGAAGAAATCGAGCGCGTGTTGCTGTTGGTACAGACGCTCGAGCCCGTGGGCATCGGCGCGCGCAGTCTCGCCGAATGTCTGACGCTGCAGCTTGCGCAACTCGATGCGGCGACGCCTGGTCTCGCGCTTGCGCTACTTATCACGGCGCAGCATCTCGACCTGCTCGCCAAACGCGATCCGACCCCGCTCGCCGAGGCGACCGGCGCAGCGGCCGAAGACCTCGCGGCGGCCATCGCCCTGGTGCGCGCCTGCCATCCGCGCCCGGGTTCGCTCGTGAGTGCGGCACGGCCGGAATACGTGATTCCGGACGTGTTCGTGCGCCGTACCGCCAAGGGCTGGGCGGTGGAACTCAACCCGGGAACCGCGCCGCGCATTCGCGTGAATCAGGAATACGTCGGCATGCTCGGTCGTGGCAGCGATCACACGACACTGCGCACGCAATTACAGGAGGCGCGCTGGCTGCTCAAGAGTCTCGAGATCCGCAACGACACGCTGCTCAAGGTGACCCGAGCCATCGTCGCGCGGCAGGCGGATTTTTTGAATCACGGCGATGAGCGCATGAAACCGATGATCCTCAAGGACATCGCCGCCGCGATCGAGATGCACGAATCGACCATCTCGCGCGTCACCTCGGGCAAATACATGCACACGCCGCGCGGTGTGTACGAATTGCGTTATTTCTTTTCGAGTCAGGTGGAGGGTGGCGACGGCCAAGGGACTTCCTCGACCGCCATCCGCGCCAAGATTCGCAAACTCATTCGTGACGAGGACGCCACGAACCCTCTCTCGGACAGCAGGCTCGCAGAGATCCTGAGCGGCGAAGGCATACCCGTGGCCCGCCGCACGGTCGCGAAGTACCGCGAAGGGTTGGGTATCGATTCCTCGGCCGAGCGAAAGAAGGTCAAATCGCGCTAACCTTGACGTCAACAGGAGGACGCCATGCAGATCTCCATCACCGGCCATCACGTCGAAGTCACCGACGCCATGCGCGCTTACGTCCACAAGAAGATGGACCGCATCACGCGCCACTTCGATCACCTCATCGATGCGCACTACGTGCTGTCGGTCGAGAAACTGCGGCAGAAGGCCGAGGCCACGCTCAAGGTTCGCGGCGGCGACATCCACGCCGATGCCGTTGCCGAGGACATGTACGCGGCCATCGACGCGCTCGCCGACAAACTCGATCGATTGGTGAAGAAGCGCAAGGAAAAAACCACCGACCACCACGCCGAAGAGGGTCGTCGAGCGCGCCACTGACGGCGTTCTCTTCGCTGTCCGTCCGCATGGCCTCGACGCTGCGTCTCATTCTCGTCAGCGGTCTCTCCGGGGCCGGCAAGAGCGTGGTGCTCAACGCGCTCGAAGATCTTGGCCACTATTGCGTCGACAATCTGCCCGCTTCGATGCTCGAGTCCTTCGTCGCGCACGTGCTGCGCAGCAACGAGGGCGACTACCAAACCGTCGCCATCGGCATCGACGCCCGCGACTCCGGTGTCGGGTTAGAGCGCATCCCAGACACCATCGGCGAATTGCGGCGCAGCGGCGTGCGCTGCGAATTGCTGGTGGTGACGGCCGCCGAAGGCGAATTGCTGCGTCGATTCGGCGAGACCAAACGTCGTCATCCCTTGTCGCGCGAGGGCGGCAGCCTGCAGGAGGCCATCCTGCGCGAGCGCCAACTGCTCGATCCCATGATCCAGTCTGCCGATCTCGTGGTCGACACCACGCACATGGGCGTGCACGAATTGCGCGACGTCATCGTGCAGCGCATCGATCGCCGACGCGGCGCCGAACTGTCGCTGACACTGGTGTCGTTCGGTTTCAAGCACGGCGTCCCCGGCGATTGCGATTTCGTCTTCGATGCGCGCACGCTGCCCAATCCCTACTGGACGGTGAGTCTGCGCACGCTCACCGGTCGTGATCAGGAAGTGATCGAGTATCTCGGCGCGCAACCTGCAGTCGGCGCCCTGCTCGAAGAATTCGAACGCTTCATCACGGCGCGGATCGACGAACATCAGGCGGCGCGACGTCGCTATCTCACCGTCGGCATCGGCTGTACCGGCGGCCAGCACCGCTCGGTGTATCTCGTCGATCGTCTGGCCGAACGTCTGCGCGCCAAGGCGCCCGCCTTGGCCGTGCGTCACAGCTCGCTCGCATGAACGTCAGCACCCGCAAAGAAGCGCGACTCGTCGCGCTGCGTGAGGCGCTCGACTCCGGCACGCTGCGTCCGGCGCAGCGCATGGTTGCCGCGATGCATCCGGCGGAGATCGCGCTGCTGCTCGAATCGGTGCCGCCGCGGCAGCGCGAACTCGTCTGGGGCATGGTCGATCCCGAGCTCGAAGGCGACGTGCTGGTCGAGCTCAACGAAAACGTCCGTCAGGAACTCATCGGCGAAATGGCGACCGAAGAATTGGTCGCCGCGGCCGAAGGCATGGAACTCGATGATCTCGCCGACCTCGTCGGCGATCTCCCCGAGACCGTGACGCTGCAAGTACTGCGCTCGATGGACCAGCGTGATCGCGAGCGTCTGCGCAACGTGTTGTCGTGGCCCGAGGATAGCGCGGGCGGGCTCATGAACACCGATACGGTGAGCGTGCGTGCCGACGTCACGCTCGAGGTGGTGCTGCGTTATCTGCGCATGCGTGGCGAGCTGCCGGCGCGGACCGACAGTTTGTTCGTAGTCGATCGCGACGATCACTACCTCGGCACCATCGCCTTGACGCGGATCATCACCGGCGATCCCGAAGCCAGTGTGGGCGAAAGCCTCGATACTGAAGCGCCGCGCATCGAGCCTGAAACCGCGGCGCACGACGTCGCGCAACTCTTCCAGGATCGCGATCTGGTCTCCGCCGCCGTCGTCGGCGTCGAAGGTCGCCTGCTCGGTCGCATCACCATCGACGACGTGGTTGACGTCATCCGCCAGGAAGCCGAGCACTCCGTGCTGTCGATGGCGGGCCTGCAGGACGAGGAAGACCTGTTCGCCGGTATCGTGCCCTCGACGCGACGACGCTTGCTCTGGCTCGGCATCAACCTCGTGACCGCGTTTCTTGCCGCGGCCGTGGTCAAATCCTTCGAGGGCACCATCGAGAAGGTGGCGGCGCTCGCCGCGCTGATGCCGATCGTCGCCTCGATGGGCGGCATCGCCGGCACACAGACGGTCACGCTTATCATCCGCGGTCTGGCACTCGGCCAGGTGCAGTGGGACAACGCCCGCTGGCTGCTTTTCAAAGAAATCGCCGTGGGTGGACTCAACGGTCTGTTGTGGGCACTCGTGGTCGGCGTGGTCACGGTGTTCTGGTTCGACACCTGGCAAATCGCCGGCATCATCGCCGCCGCCATGCTGATCAATCTGCTGGCCGCCGCCGCCGTGGGTGTGCTGGTGCCGCTCGCGCTGCGGCGACTCGACATCGACCCCGCGTTGTCGGCGGGCGTCATCATCACCACGTTCACCGACTGCATCGGCTTCGCGACGCTGCTCGGCCTCGGCGCACTGTTTCTGACCTGACTTTGGGCTCGCGGCCCGGCGCGGCTCGACACTACGCCGTCAGGCGTCCCGATTGATAATCGGCGATCGCGCGCTCGATCTCCGCGCGCGTGGTCATCACGAAGGGTCCGTACTGAACCACGGGCTCGCCGATCGGCGCCGCGGCGAGCAACAAAAAGCGCGCACCCTCCGCTCCCGCAGTCAGCCGCACCTCATCGCCCGGGCCAAGCACGCCGCCCTGACGTCGCGACAAGCCTGCGGGCAGGCTGCTTTCGGCGCGCGCCGCCAGCCCACCTTCGTAGACGTAGAGATACACGCTGTGCCCTTCGGGCACGCCGTAACGGAACTCGGCCGTCGACTGCAGGGTCACGTCAAAGAAAATGGGCTGCGTCGTGACACCGGCCACCGGACCCGAGACGCGCAGTGACCTTGGCGCGGCGGCGTCGACGAAATCTCCGGCGATCACCTTGATACACCCACCTTCGATCTCGGCGACCGGAATGCGCGAAGCATCGATGTCCTCGTAGCCCGCAGCGCACATCTTTTCGCGCGCTGGCAGGTTGATCCACAACTGGAAGCCGCGCATCAGGCCGCTCTCCTGCTGCGGCATCTCGGAGTGGATGATGCCGCGCCCGGCGGTCATCCACTGCACGCCGCCGCTTTTGAGGTGACCCCGATTCCCGAGGTGATCCTCGTGCAGCATGTGACCCTCGAGCATGTAGGTCACGGTCTGAAAGCCGCGATGCGGATGGGCCGGAAAACCGGCGATGTATTCGTCGGCGCGCTCACTGCCGAACTCGTCGAGCATCAGAAAGGGGTCGAGTCGCGCGAATTGCGACTGGCCGAGGCTGCGGTACAGCGTCACCCCCGCTCCATCGGAGGTGCGCTGCGCCGAAACCACACGCTGCAAAACCCTGATCATCCGTACGTCCCTATACGGCAACGAGCGTCCGGCCGCTACTTCACCGGCGCCGGTTTCTGGCGAAGCGCGTAGTGCTCGAGACTCGAGAGGCTGCGATCGTCGCTCCACACCGTCGGTGCATCGAAATATTTGGCGTAGTTCTTGTGCGCGTAATCGAGCACCTGCCGCGACAGCACTTCTTCGAGATCTTTGGTCGTACCCATGAAACAGGCGTACTGGCAGAAGCCCGGACGCTGACCCATCAGCATCCACGGCAGCCACGGCGTGATGCGGTTCCAGGTACCGTTGTAGTCGAGCGTGGTGAGCTTGGGATTTTGCAGGTCTTCGATCTTGATGTGATGGGCGAAGAATTCGGACACCTGCACGATCGGACCCGAGGACTCGCGCGGCCATTTGTCGGGCTGCAGCGCGTTCGGGTAGGCGAGATGAATGTGGATTTCCATCTCGGCCATGTTGCCGTGCTGGTACCAGGGCAGCATGAACGGAATCTTGGGCGGCGGCGCCTCGTTGTTGAGCCCGCCAAACTTCGGCGGCTGCGGAAAGTGATCTTCGATCAGATAGTTGAACGGGTCGTTGTCGACGTGTACCGCCTTGACCATCTCGCCCGTGAGCGGATTCTTCCAGTCATCGAGCACTTCACCGCTGCGCAGGTCGGTGTAGACGATGATCTCGCGGCACATGCGGCGAATCGCACCGTCCGGCCCCTCGGCGAGACGAATCACGCCGAAGCCCGAGGTTCCCATGAGATCGACGATTTTTTTGTTCGGTTCCACGGCCATGAGATAGCCCTTGAACCAAAAATATTTCGGCTTGCCGAAGTCGAGATCGCCCTGGATGCGCGCATAGGCGAGTTGATTGCCGCGTCCGGTGCCGAGGTCGAGATAGGGTCCCTTCAGACCGGGCCCCATCCCGTACTTCGAGGTCATGGCTGTCGCCGCCATGGCCGAAGGCCCGCCGAGCGTCATGCTGGCGAGGCCCGAGGCGCCGATGGCGAGCGCGCCGCCCAAACCGCTGGCCGTGGTGAGGAAATCACGCCGCGCCGGCGCGGCCAGTTGATCCGAATTCGACATGAGCATTTACCCCCGATGAATGAACGTGTTTGAAATCATCGATCGTCGACCCCGAGCCCGATCAGGCGCCCGGGACCTGCAATTTTTTGAGTTCGGCCAGCACGAGTTTGGAATGCCCCGCCGGATCGACCTTTTCCCAGTGACGCACGATCTTGCCCTGCGGGTCGATGATGAAGGTGTCGCGGCGCGCGAACTCCATGAGACCGAGCATGCTGGTGAGCACGCCGTACGACTTGGTGACCTGTTTGTCGGGATCGGCCAGCACTTGGAAGGGCAGGCTGTGTTCCTTGGCGAAGTCTTTCTTCGACGCGACATCGTCGACGCTGACCCCGAGGATCACGGTATTGGCCCGACGGAAGGCAAAGATATCGTCGCGGAACTCGCAGGCCTGGGTCGTGCATCCAGGCGTGTTGTCCTTGGGATAGAAATAGAGCACGACCCACTTGCCTCGATGTTCCTTGAGCGAGACCCACTTGCCGGTCTGATCCTGCAGGCGGAATTCCGGCGCGGGTTGCCCCGCCTTGGGGCTGTCGGCCCGGGCATCGCCGATCAGCGTGGCACCGACGAGCAAAGCCAGGGAGACCAACAAGGACATGCAGCGATGGACGATCATCATGACCGGTGATCCTTTGAAAATGGATTGAACTGTATCTTCACGGCTCGCCGTCTGCGGCACAATAGGCGTCGTGACTCTGCAAGGTGATGTCCGCAACGTGAGCAGCGACGGCGGCCCGAACCGGGGTCGCCGCGCCCTGGTGCTCTCCGGGGGTGGGGCGCGCGCGGCCTATCAAGTGGGGGTGCTGAAGGCTTTGGCCGAACTTTGGCCAGGCAAAGAAGCGCCCTACGACATCGTTGTGGGCACCTCGGCGGGCGCCGTCTGCGCTGCGGTCCTCGCGACCCACGCCGACGATTGGCGAGAGGGCATTCGCCGTCTCGAACGCGTCTGGGCGAATTTCACGGTCGAGCAAGTCTTTCGTGCGAGCTTTACGGCCATGCTCGGCGCGGGTATGCGCTGGACGAGCTCCGCGCTCACTGGCGGCCGTCTCATTTCGGCACCCCCTGCACTGTTCAACAACTCGCCGTTGCGGGCACTGCTTCGCGAACGCGTAGATTGGCCAGCGATTCGCGAGCACATTGCCCGAGGTCGCTTGCGGGCACTCGCACTGACCGCCACCAGCTATGCGGGCGGCCATCATCGCGTATTCTTTGAAGCGGCCACCGAGGTCGCCGAGTGGCGGGGCGTGCGGCGGGCGGGCTCGCGCACGACGCTGGATCTCGATCACCTCATGGCGAGCGCAGCGATCCCGTTCCTGTTTCCGCCGGTGGTTATCGACCGCGTTTACTACGGCGATGGCGCAATGCGGCAACTTGCACCGCTCTCGCCCGCAATCCACTTGGGTGCCGATCGGCTGCTCGTGATCGGCGTGCGCGCCCAAAATGCCGCAGGCCTCGGCGGCAACATCGGCACGGGGCATACGCCCTCGTCCGGTGAAATCTTCGGCTTTCTGCTCGACACCCTGTTCAGCGATCAGGTGGATGCCGACCTCGACCAGCTCGAGCGCACCAATCGGATGATCCGCGAAGCGTCGAGTACGCTCGACGGTCTGCGCGAAATCAGCGCGCTTCGCCTCGTGCCGGGTGCCGACCCTCGCGAGAGCGCCGCCCGACACCTCGGCAGCTTGCCCCGCGCGCTGCGTACGTTGCTCGCGGTGATCGGCGCCCGCGGCGAAGCCGGTAGTCTGCTTGCAAGTTATCTGATGTTCGAGGGCCCCTACACGCGAGAACTCATCGAGCAGGGGTACGCCGACGCGATCACACAACGTCGCGCACTGCTCGATTTCTTGAGCTGACGAACCTTCAGCCCGCGGGTGCTGACGACAGCGCCGGCTTGCGGCGCAGCGCCGCGGTCGCACGATCGAGGCCATCGAGCGTCAACGGAAACATGCGCCCGCTCACGAGCTGCTGCGTCAGGCGAATCGACGGCGTCCACTCCCAACGCTCCTCGGGCTCGGGATTGAGCCATACCAAGTGTGGAAAGTGCGCGGTCATGCGTTGCATCCACAGGCTGCCCGCCTCTTCGTTGAAGTGCTCGACACTGCCGCCCGGCTGCACGATTTCATAGGGACTCATCGCCGCATCACCGACGAAGATCACTCGATAGTCGGGATTGAAGGTGCGCAGCAGATCGAAGGTGCGCGTTCGCTCGGCATGACGACGCCGATTGTCCTTCCAAAGATTTTCGTAGATGAAATTGTGGAAGTAGAAGTACTCGAGATGGCGAAATTCGCTGCGCGCCGCCGAAAACAGCTCTTCGCACACGCGCACGTGGTCCTCCATGGAACCGCCCACGTCGAGCAGCAACAACACCTTGACCGCATTGCGCCGCTCGGGACGCAGCTTGAGATCGAGCCAGCCCGCGTTGCGCGCCGTGGCGTCGATGGTGCCGTCGAGGTCGAGCTCGTCGGCGGCCCCCTGCCTCGCAAACTTGCGCAAGCGGCGCAAGGCCATCTTGAGATTGCGCGTGCCGAGCTCGCGCTGATCGTCGAAGTTGCGATACTCGCGAGCCTCCCACACTTTGACTGCGCGGCGCTGACGCGCCCCCGCATTGCCGATGCGTATGCCCTCGGGGTTGTAGCCACCCGAGCCGAAGGGCGAGGTGCCGCCCGTGCCCACCCACTTGTTGCCGCCCTCGTGTCGCTCTTTCTGCTCTTCGAGACGCTTGCGCAGCGTCTCGAGCAACTTGTCCCAACTGCCGAGCGATTCGACCTTCGCGCGCTCTTCCTCGGTGAAGAGTCGCTGTGCGAGGCTTTGCAGCCATTCAGCCGGCACCTCGGCCACCAGCTTCTGAAACAGCCGCTCGGCACCTGCGAAGTGTTCGGCGAACACGCGATCGAAACGATCGAAATGCCGCTCGTCCTTGACTAGCGCGAGCCGCGCAAGCCAATAAAACTCCTCGGCCGAACAGAAAGCGACACGCGCCTCGAGCGCCTGCAGCAACGACAAAAACTCGGTGAGGGAGACCGGTACCCCCGCGTTACGCAGCTCGAAGAAGAAGCGGACCAGCATGCGACCTCCGCAGCCGCCGACTCAGCGGACCCGCCGACTCAGCGCACCCGCCTGTTCAGGAATACGAGTTGCTCGAACAAATGCACGTCCTGCTCGTTCTTGAGCAGCGCGCCGTGCAGCGGCGGAATCGCCTTTTTCGGATCATCGCTGCGCAGCACTTCCGGCGGGATGTCTTCGGCGAGCAGCAACTTGATCCAGTCGAGCAGCTCGGAAGTCGACGGCTTCTTTTTGAGGCCGGGCGTTTCGCGCACCTTGTAGAACGCACTGAGCGCCTCGGCGAGCAACTCGCGCTTGAGGTTCGGGTAATGCACCTCGACGATCTTCTCCATCGTCGAGGGGTCGGGAAAGCGGATGTAGTGAAAGAAGCAGCGGCGCAGGAATGCGTCGGGCAGTTCTTTTTCGTTGTTGCTGGTGATGATGATGATCGGTCGATGCCGGGCGCGTACCAGTTCGCGCGTCTCGTGCACGTAAAACTCCATACGATCGAGTTCGCGCAGCAAATCGTTCGGAAACTCGATGTCTGCCTTGTCGATCTCGTCGATCAGCAGCACGGGCTGCACGTCCGACTCGAAGGCCTCCCAGAGCTTGCCGCGGACGATGTAGTTGCGGATGTCGGCAACGCGCGCATCGCCGAGCTGCGAATCGCGCAGTCGCGAGACCGCATCGTATTCGTAGAGGCCCTGCTGGGCTTTGCTCGTGGACTTGACGTGCCACTCAAAGATAGGCCGGCCCAGCGCCTCGGCGACCTCGAGCGCAAGCTGGGTCTTGCCGGTGCCTGGCTCGCCCTTGATCAGCAACGGCCGCGCGAGCGTGACCGCAGCGTTGACCGCCATTCGCAAATCGTCGGTGGCGATGTAGCGATCGGTACCCGTGAAGCGTTGCGTACTCATGACTGAATGTCTCCTCAAGGCCCTGACCACGCGCTCGAGCGCGCACTCGCCGCCATATTGGCCGCCGGTAGCACCAGAGTGTGAACCGCCGGGCCCGGCAACAAGGGTTTCGGTCGTCCTTCGACCCAATCTTTGAAGCCGGCACGATAAAAAGGCGACAACGGATGACCGCTGGCACCGCCCGGCAGCTGCATGTAACCCTCGGACTCGTGTCCGGGCGATACCGCGAAGCGCTCCGAGGCCCCGAAAGTTGGCCCCGCAACCCGCGGCACGTTGAGATCACCCGCGACCGGCAGCGCGGGCATGTCCAGAAAACGCGCAAGAGGCCCAAGCGCCCTCGACAACGGGTGACGAACCGCGGTCGTGTTGTAGGCGCCCCAGGTGCAGCGATCGAGCGCGCTGCAAGCCTGGCGCGCATCGGCGATGACGGCATCCGCCTGCTGCAACAACAAGCTGCGCCAGTCGGCGTAGTCCGCGGACAGCATGTGCGGCGGCTGCTCGCTCACGAGTCGCCACAACGACCCTTCGAAGAGCGGATAGGCACTCGATCCCTCACCCGCCTCGAGCGCCTGAGTGATCATCTTCCACACGGTATCGCGCGTACGCTCGCGGAACTCGCGCACGTAACGGTAACCCACGCTGTCCACGGCGGCATGGCCCGTCCACTCGCCCACCAACCGGCGTAGTTCGGTACGTCCTGCGTGGTCACGCACGGCGTCTTCGTCGAGCGTCGCGAGCAACAGCCGTTGCCAACGCTCCACCATCAGCGCTCGATCGTCGAGCTGTATGGAGAGCATGTCCTGCACCGTCGCCGGACGATCGAGCGCGAGTAGACGATCGCGGATCTGTCGCTGTCTGGCGCCCTTGTCGTAATGCATGCCACCCGCAGCTTTTTCGTTGCCGAGCACCACCTCGAAGGGCCCCTCGACATGACGGGAATTCGCGCTCCAAATCCTGCCGATTTCCGGCTCGCGAATCACCGGCGTTTCGCCGGCGGTCAACCAATCGGTCGCCGGCGACGACGTCGAGGGACCGCTCGCCCGCGGAATGCGGCCGATCAAGGTCCAGGCGATGCGGCCACTGCGATCACCGACGACGAAATTTTGGTGGGGAATGCCAACCTGCGGCGCGATCGACAGCGCCGCATCGACGTCGGTGGCCCGCTGCAACTCGAGGGCGGCGAGCGTGGTCGCGCCCGGCTGCGTGATCACCCAACGCGCCATCCAGCAAGTACTCAAATCTTTGGAGCCGGCGGCAGGCGGATCGATGCGTATCACGACCCCGAGCGGCGAGTCGCGCACGACGAGCACCTCGGGTTCGCTGCCCGCGATCAACATCGATTCTCGATGGATGCGAAAGGACCTCTCGCCTTGCGCCGTCGTGTAGACATTCCTCGCGGGATCGCAATCGACCGGCTCCGTATCGCCCCAATCGCCGTAGCTGTTGGTGAAGGACCAGGCGATGCGGCCGTTGCTGCCGGCGACGAGGCCGGGCAGACCCGGCAAAGTCACGCCATTCGATGCACTCGTTTCGCTGGCCACTTGTAGACGCGCGCGATACCAAGTGGCCGGCACGCGCAAGCCGAGATGCATGTCGCCGGCGATCAGCGCCGCGCCGCTTCGAGTGTGTTGCCCGGCAACCGCCCAGGCATTGCTGCCCGGCAAGCCCTGCTCACGCGACCTGGCTGCGGGCGTCGTCGCGGCGACTGCCGACTCGACGCCGCTTTTGAAACTGCGCAGATCGATCAGGTCGGGCGCAGGCACGGAGGGTGCCGCATAAGGCGCGCCGCCATTCGCCGCCGCCTGATCGGCCAAGGTCTGGAAATTGGGCGCGTCCCA
>Ga0075471_10002593_pt1 | contig 11834 bp, 10 predicted proteins | sample DEB19_08_DNA_2_FD_74787 | JGI IMG/M metagenome (GOLD analysis project Ga0075471, IMG submission 74787) | Aqueous microbial communities from the Delaware River and Bay under freshwater to marine salinity gradient to study organic matter... | ecosystem: Environmental > Aquatic > Marine > Coastal ... | reverse complement strand
CGCGTTCGTCGCCATCGAGATCGCACGCGTGCGCACTCGCGCCGACGACACCGGCGCGACACCCGCCACCTGACGCGAACGGTGCCCGAACGCGAACCGGGCCGGCGGTGCACCCGCCGGCCCGGAAGCGACACGTCATGGGGGTCAGAGCGCGTCCGGCCCCGACTCCCCGGTGCGGATCCGCGTGACCTTCGACACCTCGGTCACCCACACCTTCCCGTCACCGATCTTCCCGGTGCGGGCCGAGTCGGCGATGACCCCGACGATCTTGTCGACGTCACCGTCGTCGCAGAGCACCTGGAGCATCACCTTCGGCAGGAAGTCGACCTTGTACTCGGCCCCGCGGTACACCTCGGTGTGCCCGCGCTGGCGGCCGAATCCCTGCACCTCCGAGACGGTGATGCCGTTGATCCCGGCCTCCTTCAGCGCCCCGGTCACGTCGTGAAGACGATGCGACTTGATGACTGCAGTAACGAGTTGCATGTTTCATCGTCTCCTTGATCAGGCCCGCTCGAAGGCGTAGCCGACTTCCGAGTGCTGCGTGATGTCGAGGCCTTCGTTCTCCTCGTCCTCGGTGACCCGGATGCCCTTCGGCAGCGCCACCTTGAGCCCGTAGCCGATGATGCCCGACACGACGAACGAGAACACGAACACTACGACGACGGCGAGCACCTGCTCGCCGAACAGGCCCCATCCGCCACCGAAGAACAGGCCGTCCTTGCCGGCCTCGTTGACGCTGGCGTCCGCGAAGAGACCCAACAGCACCGAACCGAGCAGACCGCCGACGAGGTGCACCGCGATCACGTCGAGCGAGTCGTCGTAACGGAACTTGAACTTGAGCTGGATCGCCAGGTAGCAGACGGCACCGGCGACGGCACCGATGATCACCGGTGCGATGCCGCCGACGAACCCGGCGCACGGGGTGATCGCCACGAGGCCGGCGACAGCTCCGGAGGCGGCGCCGAGGGTGGTGGCGTGGCCGTCCTTGATGCGCTCGACGATGAGCCACCCGAGCATCGCGGCCGCGGCGGCGACGAAGGTGTTCATGAACGCCTGGGCGGCCACACCGTCGGCGGCGAGGGCCGAGCCCGCGTTGAACCCGAACCAGCCGAACCACAGGATGCCCGTGCCCAGCAGTGTGAGCGGCAGGGAGTGCGGCGGCATGTGCTCCTCGGGCCAACCCTTGCGGCGACCGAGGATGAGCACGAGGGCGAGCGCACCGGCCCCGGCGTTCACGTGCACGACCGCGCCGCCCGCGAAGTCGAGCGCGCCCCGGCTCGCGAGCCAGCCGCCGGCGAAGATCCAGTGGGCGACCGGTGAGTACACGAGAATCGACCACAGCGCGATGAAGCCGACCCAGGCCGCCCAACGCATGCGGTCGGCGATGGCGCCGGTGATGAGCGCCGGCGTGATGATCGCGAACGTGAGCTGGAACGCCACGAACGCGAGCGCCGGAATATCGCCGACGGGTGAGGCGCCCGTCGCGACGTCCTTCAGCCCGACGAAGTCGAGGTTGCCGAGCCACCCCTCGTTGCCGAACCCGCCGAACGCGAGCGAGTAGCCCACGATCACCCACAGCACCGTGACGATGCCCATCGCGAAGAAGTTCTGCATGAGCATCGCCAGGATGTTCTTCGCGCGGACCATGCCTCCGTAGAAGAGGCCGAGTCCCGGCGTCATGAACAGCACGAGGGCCGCGCTCACGAGCACCCATGCCGTATCGCCGGAGTTGATCTCCAGGATCTCCACGTTCTCTCTCCCGCTCCGCCGGGGGCGACACCCTCCGGCACTCGACAGACGACCGGCCGGTGGGACCGACCACGGGCAGTCTCGGGCCGGTTTGTTTCGGGAATGTTCCGAGAGATGACGCGCGCGTGAACTGGCGCATCCGCCCTGGTGAGCGCCGCGCACGCACCCGGGCGGGCGCCCGGCGCCCGCCGGCTTGACCTGGGAATGAGAATCGTTTTCAATTGCCGGATGGCCCGTCCGCGCCCCGCCCTCCACCCCCGCCGGGGCCGGCGCGTCGCCGCGGCCATGCTGGCCGCGACGGTCGGGGCCGGGCTCCTCGGCGCCTGTGGCGGTGCCGACGACCGAGGGGACGCGGCCGTGACGGCAGTCGCCTCGGGCGGCGCCTGGGCCGACATCGCCGGCCAGATCGGCGGCCCACGCGTGGCGGTGCGACCGGTGGGCGCCGACCCCGGCACCGACCCGCACCTGTTCACGCCCGGCGCGCGCGACGCCGCCGCGGTCGCGTCGGCCGACCTCGCGATCGTGAACGGCCTCGGCTACGACGACGCGGTCGCGCGCCTCGCCGCCGGACGCGACGCGGGGACGACGCTCGTGGTCGCGGACGTCCTCGGCGCGCCGGCCGGCGCGAACCCGCACCTTTGGTACGACGTCGAGCGCGTTCCGGAGGTCGCCCGCGCGATCGCCGACGCGTTCACACAACTCGACCCGGCCGGACACGACACCTACACGGCCAACCTCGTGACGTTCCTCGACACGTTGCAGCCGGTGATCGACCGGATCGAGGAGACCGCGGCGCGCCACACCGGGACGCGGATCGCGAACACCGAACGCGTCGCCGGGTACCTGCTCGACGAGATGGGCCTCGTCGTCGTGTCGCCGGCCGGCTACGCGACCGCCATCGAGGAGGGGGTCGAACCGAGCGCCTCCGACACGCGCGCGATGTCGGAGGTCCTGCGCGACGGCGGTGTGGCGTTGCTCGTGTACAACGAACAAGCCGAGAGCGCCGTGACCGAGGCGGCGGCGCGAACCGCCCGCGACCGAGGCGTCCCCGTGGTCGGCGTGACCGAGACGATCCCCCGTGGCACCGCCGGCTACCAGGCGTGGCAGGGAGCCCAGGTGGACGCGATCCGGGGCGCGCTCGAGCGATGAGCGCCGCGCCCGACGCGCCGCTGCTGCGCATCCGCGACGCAACCGTCGCGTTCGGCGATCGCGTGCTGTTCGAGGGCCTCGACCTCGACGTCGGTGCGGGTGAGTTCCTGGCCGTGCTCGGCCCGAACGGTGCCGGCAAGACGACCCTGCTGCGGGCGCTGCTCGGCACCGTTGCGCTCACGCGCGGCACCATCGAGACGGTACCGGTGAACGGCACCGGCGCGCCGCCACCCGTCGGCTACGTCCCCCAGCAACACGCGTTCGAGCCCGATGTCCCGGTCCGCGGCCGCGACCTGGTGCGGCTCGGGCTCGACGGGCACCGCCCCGGACCGCCGCTGCGAAACCGGCAGACGCGTGAACGCGTCGACGCCGCGCTCGCGGCGGTCGGTGCGCTGGGATTCGCCGATCTCCCCATCGGGCGCCTGTCCGGCGGCGAGCAGCAGCGGTTGCGCATCGCGCAGGCGCTCGTCACCGACCCGCAGTTGCTGCTGTGCGACGAACCGCTGCTCTCGCTCGACCTCGCCCAGCAACGCGTCGTGAGCGCGCTGATCGACGAGCGCCGGCGCCGGGCGGGCACCGCGGTGGTCTTCGTGACCCACGAGATCAACCCGGTGCAGCAGTACGTCGACCGCGTGCTCTACCTGGTCGAGGGCCGGTGGGCGACGGGCACCGCCGACGAGGTGCTCACGAGCGAACGGCTCAGCGACCTGTACGGGACCGAGATCGACGTCGTGCGCCTCCGGGACCGCATCGTGGTGGTCGGCGCCGACGACCACCACCATCACCTCGAGCCCGGTCCCCGGCGGCCGGGCCCTCGTGATCCGGGCGCCACCACCCGGGGAGGGCGCACGCCATGATGGCCTTCCTCTACCTCTCCGAACGCTTCGCCCAGCACGCGCTGATCGCGGGGACGCTCGTGGCGATCGCCTGCGGGATGATCGGGCCCTTCGTCGTCACGCGCCAGATGGCGTTCGCGGTGCACGGCACCGCCGAGCTCGCGTTCACCGGCGCCGCCGCCGGCCTCGTCATCGCCGACAACGCGCTCGTCGGCGCGCTGATCGGGTCGGTGGTCGTGGCCGTCGCGATCGGGTTACTCGGCGACCGGCCCCGCGAACGCGACTCCGCCATCGGCGTGGTCCTCGCGTTCGGCCTCGGTCTCGGCGTGCTGTTCCTCGGCTTCTACCAGGGGTTCGCCACCGCGGCCACCAACATCCTGTTCGGGACCATCTACGGCGTCAGCCAGGGACAACTCGGATTGCTCGTCGCCATCGCACTCGTGGTGGTGGCCGTGATGGTGGCCGTCTACCGTCCGCTGCTGTTCGCGTCGGTCGACACCGAGGTTGCGCGCTCCCGGGGCGTGCCCGTGCGCGCCCTCGGGTTCGTGTTCCTCATCGTGCTCGCCCTCGCGGTCACCGAGGCGGCCCAGGTGGTGGGAACGCTGCTCGTGCTCAGCCTCGCGATCACCCCGGCCGCCGCCGCGCACCGGTGCTCGGCCAACCCGGTGACCGTGACGTGGCTGTCGATCGCGTTCGCGGTGATCGCGGCCGACGGCGGCATCCTCGCCGGGCTCGCGAGCGACACGATCAAGCCCACGGTGTTCGTCACGACGTTCAGTTTCGTGATCTACATCGGCGCCCGGCTCGCCGGGCCCGCGATCACGCGGCGGACCGCTTCGCGCGCTCGGCCCGCCTGAGCGCCTCGTTGGCGCCCTCGGGGAGCTCGGTGAGCGGCACCTTCAGCTCCTCGACGGTCGGGCCGAACTGCTCGGCGAGCGGCGCGAGCGCCTCGAGGTCGAAGCCGTAGAACTCCGCGGCGTTCTCGCCGAGGATCTTGCGCATGTCGGCCTCGTCCCACTCGCAGAACACCTGACGCAGGTGCTCACGCGTGAACGGGTAGGTCGCCTCGTCGTGCGGGTAGTCGGAGCCCCACATGATCTTGTCGACGCCGACCACGTCGAGCGCGGCCTTGGCGTCGGCAGGCCCGGGGAAGCTCACGCCGAGCCAGACGTTGCTCTGGAAGTACTCGGTGGCCGACCGGGGCAGGATGTGCTCGGGCTTGAAGCGGAGCTCACCGATCGCGCCGGCCTTGCGGATCGCCGCCATGTGGCCGTCGAGCATCGACAGGAATCCCGGGATCCACGCGCAACCCTGCTCGGTCATCACGAAGCGCAGGTTCGGGAACCGCTCGAAGACACCCGAGAGGATGAGGAAGAGCAACGGCCGCCGTGAGAAGTAGGGGATCTCGGCGATCTGGATCAGCGCCGACGACGGGTGCGGCAGGTACGACGGCGAACCGACACCGCCGTGACAGTTGACCGGCACCTCGAGGTCTTCGCAGACCGCCCAGAGCTTGTCGTAGCGCGGGTGGTTGTAGGGCTTGAGCCACGTGGCGTCGGGAGGCATCGGCGGCAGGAGGACGCCGCCGCGCAGCCCGTGTTCCTTGATCCACTTCACGTCCTCGATCGTGTCCTCGAGGTTGTTGACGAAGATCTGGCCGATGCCGGCGCGCCGCTCCGGGAAGTCGTTGCAGAACGCCTCGAGCCAACGGTTGTGGGCACGGATGCCGGCGAGCCGCAACTCGTACTCCTCCGGCGTCGGCGGCGGCGCGAACAGGATGAAGCTCGGGAAGAACGGCGGCACGGTGTTCGGGAAGATCACCTCGCCCACCACGCCGTCCTCGTCCTGCTGGCCGTTGCGCATCTCGTTGTCCCAGTTGCGGTACCGCCGCTTGTCGCCGAGATCCTTGAACGGGTTCTTGTACTCGCCCCGCCACGCGTCGAACTCGTCGACATACTTCTTCTCGAGGAACTCGCGATACATCGCGTGGCTGCCGCCGGCGTGCGTGTCGGAGGAGATGATCGTGTAGTGCGAGCTGCTCGCCATTGCGCCGGCTCCCGTGGTCGTTCGGCCAAAACTAGAATCAGGTTCTAGTATAGGGGGATGCCCGCCGCACCCGCCACCCCGGGGCCCGTCACCCGAACGGCCGGCCCGAAGGCGGCGACGACCGACGCCCAACGCGCCCGGCGCCGCCGGGTGATCGACGCGGGCCTCGACCTGCTGCGCGAGCGCGACTACGACCAGATCCAGGTGCGCGACGTCGCCGAGGCCGCCGACGTCGCGATCGGGACCCTCTACAACTACTTCTCCTCGAAGGAGCACCTGTTCGCCGAAGTGCTGATCGAGTGGGCCGCGAGCCTCGGCAGCGGCATCTCGCGCAACCCCTTGCGCGGCCGCACCGACGCGCAGCGGTTGACCGAGGTGTTCCACCGGTCGGTGCGCGCCTTTCAGCGCCAGCCACAACTCGCGCGACTCATCGTGACGCTCGAGGCGTCGTCGGATCCGTTCGCGGCCGAAGTGCTCGCACGCCTCGGCGAGGCGACGACCGGCGTGTACGCGAGTGCGATGCACGATGTGGCACCGGAGCGGGCGGAGGCAGTGGTGCGCGTGCTCGACGCCGTGCTGGCGAGCGGACTGCGCGCGTACGTCGCCGGGCGCAGCACCGGGGCCGAGGTGAGCGACCGGCTCACCGAGGCGATCAGCCTCCTCACCGGCGACTGAACCGGGCGCTCCGGTCCCGCAACCCGCCGGCGCGGCCGCCGATCCCGCCCGCACGGGGCCCCGCCAGGGGAAACCGCTTCATTCCCGGCGGTCGATGCCGATGCATCCCTAGACCAGTCAGGCGGTCGGGAGGGCGCGCGCGTGGGAACGTGGTCGGCCAAATTGGGGATCTTCGCAGGCGTGGGGGCGCTCACCCTCGCCGCCGTGTGCATCCCCGCGCGCGACGCGGCGAGCGCCGATGCCGGAGGAAGATTCGTGCACGGGCAACGGTGGCGCGCCGTCTGCCACCTCCCCGAATCGGGCAACCCCCAGGGCGTGCTCGGGTTCGACAGCGGTGGGAGCGTCGTGCACGACGATGTGGCGTACTTCGCCTTCGGCGACACCTACGTCGACCGGAACGGCGACGGTCAGATGACCGGCTACGAGTTCCGCACCGGCACCATCGCCACCACCACCGACCTCGACCCGACCGACTGCATCACCGGTATGCACTACACGTCACGTTCGGCCGGCGACGCCCCCGACGACGTGAAGGCCGCGGTCGATCCCGACCCGGCGCGCAACGAGTGCTGGACGTGGCCGGGGCGACCGTTCGCGACGAGCGACGGACTCGCGTTCTTCTACACCTCCGTCGTCCACGATCCGGACCGCGCCTGCGGGAGTGCGGACCGCTACGAGATCGGGCTCGCCCGCATCACCGACCCGGGCGCGCCGGATCTCGGCATCCGGCGGGCCGGCACGATGCCCTATTTCGCCTCGGGCGCCGACCAGTACACGCAGGCCGTCCCGATGGGTGACTGGACCTACCTCTTCACGGCGACGGGCGCGAACCGGCTCGCGCGCGTGCCGACCGCACGACTCGACGACCCCACGGCCCTCACCTACTGGACCGGCAGCCGGTGGTCGGATCGGCCCGACGACGCCCGGGCGCTGGTGGCCCGCACCGGCGACATCACCTTCGACACGTACTCACAGCGTTACCTGATGCTCTACACGTGCCGTGACGGCAATGCCGTGTGCGCCCGGACCGCCCGGACGGCGGGCGCCACCGAGGCCGCGCTGCGCAGCGGGTGGAACCAGGAGACGCGCCTGTTGGACTGCCTGCTCTGCGGCCATGCCGGGGCGCTCGCATTCCGCGACCCGGCCCACCCCGAGCGCCTCTACGTGACGACGGCCGCCTTCGAGGGCCGCAACTATTACCTGACGCTCTGGGAGGTCGAGGTCGGCCCGCGCCGCAGCCCCTTCACGCGCGCCGTGTCCGATCCCGAGTACGACTGGTTCTGGCGCCCGGCGCGGAACTGGTGGTCGGCCCGGTCGTACCGCGCCGACGGCGCCTCCATCGGCGATGCGGACCTCCGCCCCCTCAACCTCGCCTACGCCGCGAAGTTCGGCGCCAGCCCACAGCGCCTCGACGCGCGCGTACCCCCGCTCGCGGCGATCGCCGTGCCGACGGCGCGCGACGCGGTGACGACCGAACCGGGGCCGGGAGTCTTCATCAGCGGCGCCTACCCGAGCGCCACGCGCGGGGCGGCACGCGTCTGGACCGCACCCGCAACCGGTACGGCGACCCTGAGCGGCGAGGCGTGGCTCGAACGCACATGCGGCGACGGCGCGAATCTCGACATCTGGTTCGTCGGCACCGACCGGTCCGTGCGCGTGCTCGCCGGCACACCGCTCACCGCCGCGTGGGAGCCCGGGCGGGCCGTCCGCTTCGACATCCCGGCCCAGGACGTGGTGCGGGGCGACCGGCTCGTCGTCGGCGTGAGCGCGGGCCCGGCCGCCGACCCGACGTGCGACCTCGCGTTCGTCCGGCCCACGATCGTGTTCGAATCGGCGCGCGGGTTCTGACCCGGGCCGTCACTCCTCGACGAAGCCGCCCGCCTCGGTGGTCGCGATCCCGTCGGCGCCGAGCAGGTGCTTCATCACCTTGCCCGCCGCGTTGTGCGGGAGCGCAGTGACGAACTCCACGTGCGCGGGCACCTTGTAGGCGGCGAGGGCCTCGGCCGCGAACGCGCGTACGGCGTCGGCGTCGAGCGCACCGGGCGTGCGCAACACCACGAACGCCTTCACCTCCTGGCCGAGCAGGTGGTCGTCGACGCCGACGACCGCGACCTCGGTGATGTCGGGGTGCTCGATGAGCCGCGATTCGATCTCGGCCGGGTAGATGTTCTCACCGCCGCGGATGATGAGGTCCTGGCGCCGCCCCTGCAGGTAGACGAAGCCGTCGCGCACGAATCCGAAGTCGCCGGTGCGGTACCAGCGTTCGTCGTCGATCGCCGCGCGGGTCGCCTCCTCGTTGCCCCAATAGCGCAACAACAACGCGGCCGTACGGATGCAGATCTCCCCCACCTCACCGTCACCGAGCGGCGCGCCCGTGGCCGGGTCGCGCACCTCGAGTTCGACGCCCGGTGTGACCTGACCGATGCTGTCGGGATGTTCGTACGTGGACTCGGCGCGCAACGACGTGCCGTTGCCGTTCGACTCGCTCATGCCCCATCCGGTCCCGAGGCCGGGGCGGGCGTTCGGCAGGCGTTCCTCGACCGCGCGCAGCAACTCCGGCGGCCACACCGCGCTGCCGCCACCGATGGTCTTGAGCGACGACAGGTCGTAGCGATCGAGTTCGGGCCATTCGAGCAGGCGCCACAGTTGGGTCGGCACGAGCGACCACAGCGTCGCGCCGTACTTCTCGGTGAGTTCGAGGTGCACGTCCTCGCGCCACTTCCCCGGAGGCGGGAACACGATCGTCATGCCCGTCGCGAGCGCGAGGACGAGCTGGCAGTTGAGGCCCGAAACGTGGAAGAACGGCGAGGCGCCGATGACGCACGGTGGTCCCGACGGCACCGACGGCTCGCGGCCCGCCGCCATGTCGCGCATGAAACCCTCGGCGCCGCGCAGGATCGTGGACGAGATGAAGTGGATGTTCGACCGGTGCGAGAGCAACGCGCCCTTCGGGCGCCCGGTCGTGCCGCTCGTGAACAGGATGAGGAACGGGTCGTCCTCGTCGATGGGGTCGTCGGGCACGGGTGCCCCCGCTCCCGCCGTCTCGATCGCCGCGAAGTCGTCCTCGAAGACGACGACCGGCATCGCCGGCGCGGGCTCGCCCGCGAGCCGCTCGATGCGGCGCCGATCGCCGAACAACACGGTCGGCTCGGTGAGCTCGAGGGCGTACGTCATCTCGGGACCGGTCCACCAGCCGTTCATGGCGACGGTGATCGCGTCGAGCATCGTCGTGGCCCAGAAGGTGATCGCATACTCGACACAGTTCGCGGCCGCGATCGCCACCCGGTCGCCCTTGCGCACCCCGAAGCGATCGGCGAGCGTGCGCGCCACCGCGGCCGCCACGCCCGGCATCTCCGCGTAGGTGATGGTGCGTTCGGGGAACACCACGTAGGGGCGGTCGCCGTACTGCTCGGCCGCCGTGAGCAACATCTCCCGCAGGCTGCGCGGACGGTTCTTCACGACCTGCAACGGGACACCGAGCACGTTCTCGGTGACGAGCTCGAACGGCGCGCCGCGGCCGGCGAGGCCGGCGAAGATGTCGTCAGGAAGTGACGGGTCGGGCCACGTGCATCTCACGGGCCCGATCGTACGGGGACGGCGTCAGTGCGCGCGCTCGTAGAGGAGCGGCTCGTCGGTGACGACGTCGTAGAACACCTTGCCGCGGCGGTAGGCGATCGGGTTGCCCGACCGGATCGACACGAGGGCTTCGCCGCGCTGGAACGCCCAGGGCGTGTGGTCGGCCGACCGGACGTACTCGGTCCCCCGCACCACGTAGGCGAACTCCTCGCCGTCCTCGAACCGGCACAAGGTGCGGGTCCGGCTCCCCGCCGGCGCACCGGCGATGTTCGCGAACTGTGTCATGTGGCCCCCCTTACCCGCCGAGCCATGACCGGCAACCCGGTCCCAGGGAAACATAGGACTTTAGGCGGGGTCGTGGCGAGCATCCGAAACGTCCCGGACCCGCCGCGCCGACACGACCCCGGATTCCGGCCCGGCGGGCGCGCGGTCCGCCCCGGAGCGTGGCCGTCGAGCCGGTCGGGGACCGCGCCCCGCCTAGGCTCGCACCGATGTGCGGAATCGCCGGATTCGCCGGTCGCAGCCCCGAACTGCTCGAGCGCATGCTCCGGTCGATCACCCACCGGGGCCCCGACGGCGCCGGCACCGAGATCGGCCCGCACTTCTCCATCGGCATGCGCAGGCTCGCGATCGTCGACGTCGACACCGGTGATCAGCCGCTGTACGGCGACGACGGCAACCTCGCGCTCGTCTTCAACGGCGAGATCTACAACGCGCCCGAGTTGCGTCGCGAGCTCGAGGGCCGCGGGCACCGGTTCGTCACCCACCACTCCGACTCGGAAGTGATCCTGCGCGGTTTCGAGGAGTGGGGCCCGGGGGTCGTCGACCATCTCGCGGGGATGTTCGCGTTCGCGATCTCCGACAAGGAGCGCGCGGAGCTCTTCGTCGCCCGCGACCGCCTCGGCATCAAGCCGCTCTATTACTACGACGCGCCGGGAGTGTTCGCGTTCGCCTCGGAACTGAAGGCGATCTTCCAGGACGACCGCATCCCCCGTCGCCACGACGAGGAGGCGGTGCGCCGGTTCCTGCTGTTCCGGCTCCACGACGACACCGAGCACACGTTCTTCGAGGGCGTGAAACGCCTGCTCCCGGGGCACACGATGCTCGTACGCCCCGACGGCGTCGTGAAGATCGAGCGCTACTGGAACCCCGCCGTCAATCCCGAGTTCTCGTCGAGCCGGTCCGACGACGACTACGCCGAGGAGTTCTCCGAGGTGTGGGACCGGGTCGTCGCGCGGCACCTGATCTCCGACGTGCCGGTGGGCGTACCGCTCTCCGGGGGTCTCGACTCCACCGGCGTCGTGACCACGATGGCGCGCATGATGGCCGGCGGCACCAGCCTGCACACCGACGGCCTCTACACCTTCTCCGCGCTCTACCCCGGAGAGACCATCGACGAGAGCGAGTACATCCACGAGGTGGAGCGCGCCGTCGGGAGCACACCTCACTACGCGTATCCCACCCTCGACGCGTTCTGGGAGGAGATCGACGAGTGGGTGTGGTTCCAGGAGGAACCGACGATCGCGTCGGCGCCGTACGCGTACTACTCCGTGTACCGGCTCGCGAGCGACTACGTGAAGGTGATGGTGAGCGGCAACGGCGGCGACGAGTTGCTCGCCGGCTACATCCCGTACTTCCGCGCGTACCTCAGCTCGGCGGTCGCGCAGCGGCACTACTTCGCAGCCGCCCGCGAGGTGGTGAAGGGCTGGGACCTCTACAAGAAATACTTCGGCGAGCTCGTCCGGACCCGGCTGCCCGGGCGCAAGGTCGGCGTCGTCACCGCTCGCGAGTTCCTGCGGCGCG
>Ga0075471_10002592_pt1 | contig 11842 bp, 9 predicted proteins | sample DEB19_08_DNA_2_FD_74787 | JGI IMG/M metagenome (GOLD analysis project Ga0075471, IMG submission 74787) | Aqueous microbial communities from the Delaware River and Bay under freshwater to marine salinity gradient to study organic matter... | ecosystem: Environmental > Aquatic > Marine > Coastal ... | reverse complement strand
GGGAAAGGCCTGCCACGCCTGCAAAAGATTCCCCTCGAACGGGAAGTCGTTGAGGTCACGCCGGTCCGGGATCGCGTTGTTTAGCGACAGGCGTAGTGCTTGTACTGGGCTTGCCTCGTCGAGCACGTCGCGCATGGTGAAGTCCCTGGGTTGGGGTGGTGTCCAACGGGCGATTATCCCGTGACGTCACCCATCAGGACAATCGTTCAGGCGAAACGGCAGCCCTTTCTGCGCCGCCCGGCGACCAGCAGCCGGTCGATCCACTGGGCGGAAAGCGTTTCCTGCGCTGCGTTCTGGCCCAGGCGCGCTCGCAGGCCGGGGAAGCTCACGCGGTCGAGCGACTGGTCCTGGTTGAAGCAGGAGAAAACGTAGGTCGTCTTGCCCGTTTGCGGGTCCACCTGCGGCTGAAGGCACTGCGCGCAGATCTCTTTCATCATGCATTGCATGGGCGAGTTGATCGAGCCCACGGCCACGTGAGAAGCCTTGACGTAGGGGGCGAGCACGCGGTGGCGGGCGGCCGCAACGGCGCCCATCATCCCGTCAGACCCGATGGCGATGATGCGGTCGGCGTCCTGCAGGCGAACGGTGGGCGGGCCGAGCTTGCCCTCAGCGTGCGCCTTCATCGCTTCGACGATGTTGCCCACGAACGACTTGTCCTGCGCACGGCCGGCATCGAACCCCGGTGACTCGTCGCAGCACCAGACGACTTCGTCCGCGGCCATCTCGATCTGTGCGACCTTGTAGCGGTCGATGAGCTTCTTGTAGCCAGCGAAGTAGAGCACCGTCGAGCCCGCAGCACGAAGCGCGGCGCCGATGGAGAAGAGCACGGCGTTGCCGAGGCCGCCACCGACCAGTGCGACCGTCTCGCCACCCGGTGTTTCCGTGGGCTCGCCTGTGGGCCCCATGAGGATTACCGCCTCTCCGGGAGAGAGCAGAGCGCACAGGTCGCTCGAGCCACCCATTTCGAGGACGATGGTGGAAACGAGACCCTTGTCTCGATCGACCCACGCACCCGTGAGCGCAAGGCCTTCCATTGCCAGGCGAGTGTCGTCGATGACGGGCGCGGCGGCCTCGAAGTTTTGCAGCCGATAGAACTGGCCCGGCTTGAATTGCCGCGCGGCGAGGGGCGCGTGCAGCACCACCTCGACGATGGTCGGGGTGAGGCGCTCCACCTTGTGCACCCGCGCGCGCAGTTGGGCATTGAGATCGCGAAGAAATCCAGCCGACTCGGACGCAGCGCGCGCAGGCCGGCGTTCGAGAACGCGGCTCACCACCGGGTAGCCGCGTTTCGCCGATCCCATGGCCTTTACGACGTTGCCCGAGAAGGACGGGTGCAGGTCGCCGAAGAAGCTCACGTAACGCTCTTCGCTATCCCGCGAAAGCAGCACGTGTGTTTCCGCGGGCTTCGCGGACCTCTCGGGCTTCACCGGATGGCCTTCGTCGTCGACCGCCTGGAAGTGGCGCCCATCGAGGACAAAATGCCCGGCATCCTCCCGAGCGAGCACCGTGTTGGGCGAGGTGCCTGCTGCGATGAAAATGGTGCGGGCGGGCACGGTGTGCTCCGTCTCTTCCCCGGTCTCGGACTTCGTGCGCATCACGAGCGCCTGTGCGTGGCCGTTGGCGTCCACGTCGATACGAACCGGCGTGAGGCACTCGGCAAACTGAATGCCTTCCTCGAGGGCCTTCTCGACTTCCTCGTGGTTCAGCGTGTAGCTCGGGCTATCCAGCAGGCGCTTGCGGTAGGCGAGGGTGGAGCCGCCCCAGCTTTGCAACAGCTCCAGCACGCGCGGCTCGCGACTTTCCCTGGCGGCAGCCTCTCGCTCAGCGCGAATAGCGCGGGCGTGGGCGATGAATTCGTCCGCGACCTCACGCTCGCTGTTGCGCCACGAGGCCCGAACCGCGGCTTCACCCTTTTCCGCAACGAGCGTCTCGTAGCGGTTCAGGAACTTTTCCACCTGGCCCGGGTAGTAGGCGAGGCTTTCCGTCGCAGTATCGATGCCAGTGAGGCCGCCACCGATCACCACGATGGGCAGGCGCACCTGAAGGTTGGCGATCGAGTCGGCACGCGCAGCGCCGGTGAGCTGCAGGCCCATCAGGAAGTCGGACGCCGTGCGCACGCCATGGGCCAGGCCGTTGGGAATGTCCAGCACCGTGGGCTTGCCGGCGCCCGCCGCCAGTGCGATGTGGTCGAACCCCATGGAGAAGGCCATCTCCGCCGTGAGCGTGCCGCCAAAGCGCACGCCGCCAATGAGGGAGAAGCTGCTGCGACGCTCCACCAGCAGCCGCGCGATCTTCAGGAAATTCTTGTCCCAGCGAACGGTAATGCCGTATTCGGCCACGCCGCCGAAGCCCGCCATGACGCGGGCATCGAGGGGTTCCTGCAGTGTCTTGATGTCGTGGATCGGCTCGAAGGGCGTTCGGTTGCCGAATACATCCGCGCCGGAAATGCGTGAGTCGAGCGGCTCGATCTTCAGGCCATCAATCCCGACTACCGTGTGCCCGTCGTTCATCAGGTGATGCGCGAGGGTGAAGCCGGCGGGGCCCATGCCCACGACCAGCACGCGCTTGCCCGTGGCTGGCTTCGGCAGCCAGCGGCGGAAGCTGAGCGGGTTCCAGCGCGTGAGCAGCGAGTAGATCTCGAAGCCCCACGGGAGAGCGAGCACGTCCTTCAATGTGCGCGTCTCGGCTTCCGGGATATTGACCGGGTCCTGCCGCTGGTAGATGCATGACTTCATGCAGTCGTTGCAGATGCGGTGGCCGGTGGCGCAGACGGTCGGGTTGTCCACGACGATGGTGGCAAGCGCCCCCACGGGCACGCCCTCGCTCTTCAACTTCTGGAATTCGGAGATGCGCTCCTCGAGCGGGCAGCCGGCGAGCGGCACGCCGAAGGGACTCTTCTTGAAGGCGACCTTGTTTTCCGCGTCGCGCTTTTCCTGCAGGCCCTTCGAGCAGGAATCCTTGCCCTGCTCGTGGCACCAGATGCAGTAATTCGTCTGGTCCAAGGCGCCGCGCAGGCCCATGCCAGCATCCGTCAGCGCAAAGCCCTCGCGGCGACGGATGTGGTGCAAGGTATGAACGGCGTAACCCTTGGATCGGTCTGTCGAGACGGGCACCAGGTGCTCAGGATCCAGCCGCTGCGGTGGCTTGAAGAGGACGCTGCCCTTGTGTCGGGCGCGCCCCTCGGGCGTGTGGGCCGCCCACGCCGCATATTGCTCGGCAACTTCCAGGGCTCGAGCGTTTGCAGCCTCGTCGGCGAGCCACCCGGTTACCGCTTGGGCAAAGGCCAATTCCTCGAAGGAGCCGCCGAGCATCGTGGCGAGTTCCCGCCCCAGAGCCAGGCCATCGAGCTGGGCAGCGGCATCGGCCTTGATCTTGAGCATCGCGCGGCGCTGGACGAACTTGCGCTTGACGCGGAAGAGGGGATCGAGCGCGGTGTGTTCGGCCACCAACGCGTCGATTTCCTTTTCGATGCCGAAGAGCTTCGCGATGAAATCCTCCAGCACCGGCGCGAGCGCGAGCAGCAGCTCGGCCTCGGGCTTGGCGCCAAGCGACTCGGGGTTCGCGCGGGCAGCGGCCAGGCGATCGGCCAACGCGGCATCCTCGTGGCGAAGGGCCTCGAGGAAGTGTGCGTCCAGCTTGGCGAGGCCCCCGGAATCGTAGAGATCCTCGAAGCGGAGGCTGAAGGCGAGCGAAAGGGGTGGGGAACGAAGTGTCACGGCCCCGATATTTTAGCCGACGGCCTGCGTCGGCCTGCGTCTTGTGGCCCTAGCGGTAGCCTCCGTCCGCCATGATCACCTGGCCCATGAGGTAGGGCATGGTGAGCACGTGTGCCGCGCAGCGGGCCATTTCCTCCGGCTCTGCCCAGCGACGCATCCAGATCTTGGCGGACTCCTTCTCGCGAACATCCGGCGGCAGGGTGGCATTGAGATCCGTGTTGATCCACCCGGGAGCGAGCGCGTTGACGCATACCTGCATTCCAGACAGGTGCTCGGCGGCCGTGCGCACCAGCATATTGGCGGCGGCCTTCGACGAGTCATAGTGCGCGGACACGGGATCCTGGCTGTTGATGCCGTTCGTCGAGGTGATGAGCAGGATGCGCCCGCGGAAGTCGCCGCGGAGCGGGTTGTCCTTCATCGACTTCGCGGCGTACTTGGTGACCAGGAAAGCGCCCGTCGTGTTGGTGTTATGGACGGAATCCCATTCCTCCTGGGTCTGGTCCATGAAGTCGGTGTTGGGTGACACGCCCGCGCTGTGGATGAGGTAGTCCACCCGGACGCCGGCCGCGCGCACTTGGTCGAAGAACGACGCAACGGATGCCTCGGTGCCCACTTCGCAGGGGAAGGCCGACGCCTTGACTCCACTCGCCGCGCCTGCGGAAACAATGCGATCCAGGGCTTTCTGCGTCTTGTCGGGCCGGCGGCTGGCGGAAACGACGACGTTGCCGCCGCAGCCGGCGATCAGCTCGGCGCAAGTCAGGCCAATGCCGCTGGCGCCTCCAGTGACGACGGTGGTGGTGCCGCTGAAGTCAAACCGAACGATTCCCATGCTTGTCTCCGGGCGCCTGCTGGACGGGCGGCGCTGCATGAGTGGGCTCCTCGCCCGGGCTGATGTCAAGGGCGCGACTCACTTATGATGCGCCATGGACTTTCGGATCATCGATCGCCTTCGCGCTGATCGTTCCGCCGAGCGCGCCGAGGTGGTGGCGGGGCTGCGCGCGAGCCCGGCGATCGTGGCGCCTAAGTACTTTTACGACTCTCTGGGTTGCGCGTTGTACGGAGCCATCTGCCAGTTGCCCGAGTACTACCCGACGCGAACGGAGGTTGCGCTCTTCGACCAGAAGCGCCTGGAGATCGCGACGGAAGTGGGCGCGGGCCGCCAGCTGGTGGACCTGGGCGCGGGAGATTGCTGCAAGGCGCGGGGCTGGCTGCCCTTCCTCGAGCCTTCGCGCTACATCGCGGTGGACATTGCGGCGGCCGAGATTGCCGGCGCGCTTCAGCGCCTGGCGCCCGACTTTCCGACGATCGAGATGGTCGGCGTCGTGGCGGACTTCAATCAGGGCCTTGACCTGGGTGATGCGCTCACCGACGCCCCGGTGACGTTCTTTTATCCGGGCTCGAGCATCGGAAACTTTTCACCGGCCGAGGCGGTGCGCCTGCTCGCCTCCATCCGCAGCCACTGCGTCGCCCGTCCCGGAAGCTCCCTGCTCATTGGCGTCGATGGCAAGAAGGACCCGGGAACGCTGGTCGCCGCCTACGACGATGCGCTCGGCGTTACCGCGGCATTCAATCGCAACGTACTCCGTCACCTGAGCACGCGCTTCGGCTTCGACTTCGTGATTGAAGGCTTTTCCCACTTCGCCTGTTATGACGAAGGGCTGGGGCGGATCGAGATGCATTTGGAAAGCCTTCGGGAGCAGGCCGTCATGCTGGACGGCGTGCCGCGCCGATTCGCGAAGGGCGAGCGCATCCACACGGAGAATTCATACAAGTACGCGCCCACGGAATTCGAGGCGCTGCTCGCGGAGGCAGGTTTCCGTGATCTCCGGCGGTGGGATGCGCCGGATTTTCCCTATCACGTCTTTTGCGCGGCGTGATGCCGCGCCTCGCCGCTCAGGCGACGCGAACGCCGGCTGCTCCCTCGACGATCTCGCCCACTACGCAGGCGTGGTCAAAGCGCTCGGCGCGGAAGATTGACAGGACGTCGTCAACGGCATCGGGGCTGCACGCCACCAGAAGGCCTCCGCTGGTCTGTGGGTCCGTGAGAAGGGCTTGGACCGCCGGATCGAGCCCCGGGGCGAGCGTCACCTTGTTGCCGTAGCCCGCGAAATTGCGGCCTGACGCACCGGTGACGAGGCCCTCGGCAGCCAGCGCATGCGCGCCCGGCAGCAGCGGAATGGCCGACCAGTTGACGCGCGCCGCCACGTTCGAGCCCTTGCAGATCTCGAGCAGGTGGCCGAGCAGGCCAAATCCCGTCACATCCGTCAGGGCGTGCACGCCGGGCAGGCGCCCGAGCGCCGGCCCCGGCGTATTGAGTTTGGTCGTGCTGGCGATCATCTCGCGGTAGCCCGCATCATCGAGCTTGCCTTTCTTGAGCGCCGCGCTGTAGACGCCGACGCCGAGCGGCTTGCCCAGCACCAACTTGTCGCCGGGCTTGGCGCCGGCGTTGCGCTTCAGGTTGCGCGGGTCGACGAGCCCGATGGCCACCAATCCGTAGATCGGCTCGACCGAGTCGATGGTGTGCCCGCCTGCGATGGGAATGCGCGCGCGCTCGCAAACCGACTCGCCGCCCTCGAGAATGCGGCGGATCACGTCGACGGGCAGCTTGTCCACGGGCATCCCGACCAGGGCGAGCGCGAAGAGCGGCTGCCCCCCCATGGCGTAGACGTCCGAGATCGCATTCGTTGCGGCGATGGCGCCGAAGTCGAACGGGTCGTCGACGATGGGCATGAAGAAATCCGTGGTGGCGACGATCGCCTGCGTCTCGTTGATCTGGTAGACGGCCGCGTCGTCAGCCGTTTCGATGCCCACGAGCAGCTCCTTGGGGACGATCGGAGGCGCCGCCTTGGACAGGATTTTTTCGAGGACGCCGGGCGCGATCTTGCAGCCGCATCCGCCGCCGTGGCTGAACTGGGTGAGGCGAAGGGTCATGTCCATGTGGGTGGGGACTGTGAGGCAAGGCGAATGCTGTAGTTTAAGCCGCCGCGCGCCGCGTCAACTCGATCACCAGGCGCCGAAGGGCCGTGCGCTCGCGCGCGGGGGTGAAGAGGTGAGCGATGCGCTTGCAAGCGCGACGCAGTTCCCGCATGGCGTCCGGCTCGCGGGCGAGGCGCTCGAGGGCTGTCGCCAGAGCCTTCGCATCCCCGACCGGGAAATACCCCGGGTATTCGTGGCCCAGCATGCCGAGGTTTCCGGACATGAAGCTCGCGAGCACGGGTGTGCCGGAGGTGATGGCCTCGACGATCACGTTGGCCCCGCCCTCCATGACTGACGGGTGAGCCAGCAGGTGCGCGCGGCGGATGGCCAGCCGCGTGAGGCCGTGGGCCCGGCCCCCCACCCATCTATAGCGGGCATCGCGTGCCATCATCGCCTTGGCCTCCTTGCCGAGCTGGGCGTCCAGAGCCTCGCCAATGTGCGTGATGCGAATCGGCAGGGACGGATCGAGGCGCTCGATGGCGCGCCACAAGGTTCCGGGATCCTTTTCGCTGCGCAGGTGGCCCACCACTGCCACGTCGAAATGCGTGGCGGACTTTCGGACGGGCTCGAGAATCGGCGCCGATTGATAGATCACCACGCACTTGGCGGCCCAGGCCTCGGGGAGCTGACGTCGAGCGTCGAACTGCAGGGCAATGATGCGGTCGGCGGCGTCGAGCGCCTGATGCGCAGCGGGGCTGCCCGGCAAATCGCGGTAGAGGTCGGTGCCCGACAGCGCCACCACGATGGGAAGGTGGGGATGGGCGCGGCGCGCCGCCAGGACGCTTTCAGCGCTGCGGTGCGCGTGCAGGGCGATGAGGATTTCGGCGGGCTCGCCGCCCCAGTGGCTCTGTACAATCGGCCGAGAGACGGTTTCGATCAGTTTTGCCCAGCGCTGAGCTGTGCGCCAATTGCCGTTATTGGCCGCGCGTGTGCCCGGGGTAACTATGCGAACAACCGGCAGGAGAGATTTTCGATCGCCCATGCTCACTGACGTCGACGCGCTGGCTAATGCCCTGCGGGAGAGCCGCGAGTATACGTTCTCGCTCGTGAATCATCTGGCGGATTCGCAGTGGGAAGTGCCGCGCTGGGAGATCGTGAATCCGTTGCGCTGGGAAGTCGGGCACATCGGGTTTTTTCAGGAACTCTTCTGCGTGCGCTGGAGGCCCGATGACCCCCGGGGCGAGCGCATGGCTTCGTGCCTGCCGGGGGCCGATGCCCTCTACGATTCGCGAACCGTCGCCCACGAGCGGCGTTGGGATCTTGCGCTCCCCGGCCGCGATGCGATTCAGGCCTACCTGGGCGCGACTCTCGAGCGCACGCTCGAGGTGGTTCGTGCGGGAGATGCGCAAGCGCGGGAGCGCTGCCGGCTCGCGCTCCTGCACGAGGATATGCACGGCGAGGCTATCCTCATGTCGCTGCAGTCGGTGGGCTTGCCGGCCCCAGCCCGCACCTGGGCAACGCGCTCGTCGGTGCTCCCGCCCTGCGTCGACATCGGCTACGAGGGAGGGCTTCTGATGCAAGGTTCCCCCCGCGACGCATCACGCTACGTATTCGACAACGAAAAGTGGGCGCATCCGGTGCGTGTGGCGCCATTCACGATCGCATCCCGCCCCGTCACCTGTGGCGAGTTTGCTGCCTTCGTGGATGCCGGCGGCTACCAGCAGGAGGCGTATTGGGCGGGCGAGGGCGCGCGTTGGCGAGCGCAGGCGAGGCCGGAGGCCCCGCGTTACTGGCGTCGCGACGGCTCATCGTGGTGGCGGCGCTGGTTCGGCGAGTGGCAGCCCGTGCCGCTCGACGACACCATGGTGCACGTGAACCGCCACGAGGCAGAGGCGTACTGCCGTTGGGCGGGGCGGCGGTTGCCGTCAGAGAGCGAGTGGGAGTTCGCCGCGACGGCTGGCGGGGTGAGTGACTTCCCCTGGGGCGACGTGATGCCTCCCGAACCCGCCAGCCTCGATTACCGGCAGGCATCGCCGCACGCCGGTGTCGCGCCGCATGGGCCGGCGGGGGCGCCGCACGGGTTGATCGGGGGCGTCTGGGAGTGGACTGCGACGCCGTTCGGGCCTTACCCCGGATTCGAGCCGGACGCCTACGAGGAGTACTCGCAGCCGTACTTCGGCACCCACGGCACGTTGCGAGGCGGGTCCTTCGTCACCCGCTCCCGGCTTGCCCACGGCCGCTGGCGCAACTTTTACGCGCCGAATCGCAACGATTGCTTCGCCGGCTTTCGGACGTGCGCCGTTTCGCGCTGACCCCTGTGCGATAATTCCAACCGGCGGGCCTCCCCGCATTGAAAGCCGGCGAACCTGGTCAGGTCGGGAACGAAGCAGCCACAGTCGGATTCTTCAAGTGCCGGGGTTCCGGCTCGCCTCTTCTTCCAACCGCCCAGCCCGCCGCCGCGCTCCTCGCCATGACCTACCAGGTCCTCGCACGCAAATGGCGGCCTCGCGCGTTCGACCAGCTGGTCGGGCAGTCGCACGTGGTCACCGCGCTCGCCAACGCCCTGGATTCGGGCCGCTTGCACCACGCCTACCTGTTCACGGGAACGCGCGGGGTGGGCAAGACAACGCTCGCTCGCATCCTCGCCAAGGCAATCAACTGCGAGACTGGGGTGACCTCCCGGCCCTGTGGGCAATGCCGCGCATGCACGGAAATCGACTCGGGCCGCTTTGTCGACCTGCTCGAAGTGGACGCGGCAACGAACACCAAGGTCGACGAGATGCGCGAGCTTCTCGACACTGCGCAGTACATGCCGGTGTCGGGGCGCTTCAAGGTCTACATCATCGACGAAGTGCACATGCTCTCGCGCCACGCGTTCAATTCGATGCTGAAGACGCTCGAGGAGCCGCCGGAGCATGTGAAATTCATCCTCGCCACCACCGATCCCCAGCGCCTGCCCGTCACGGTCCTGTCGCGTTGCCTTCAGTTCAACCTGAAGGCGCTGTCACCGCCGATGATCGCCGGCCACCTGAAAACGGTGCTCGCGGCCGAGAAGGTGCCCTTCGAGGATCCGGCTCTGGCGCATCTGGCTCGTGCTGCCGGGGGCAGCGTGCGCGACAGCCTTTCCCTCACCGACCAGGCGATCGCCTTTGGCCATGGCAAGATTGTCGCGTCGCAAGTCGCGGAGATGCTTGGCGCGGCGGGCAATGAGCTCGTCTGGGCGTTGCTTGAGCGCATCGGGCGGGGCGACGGCGCCGGCGCCATCGCCGAAGCGGACCGCATCGTCGGGCGGGGGCTCTCCTGCGACCAGGCGCTGCAGGATCTCGCCGCCATCTTGCATCGCATCGCAATGTGTCACCACGGGGTCTCCCCCGCCGACGATGACCCCGACGCAGGCCGCCTGGAGCCCCTCGTGTCGGTGATCGACGAGGCCCGCGCCCAGGTGCTCTATCAGGTGGCGGTGCTTGGGCGCCGGGACCTGCCGCTCGCACCCGATGAACCGGCGGGATTCGGCATGGCGGTGATGCGCATGTTGTCGTTCACCGCGGCGGGTCAGAGCCGGCCAGCGGTTGCCGCTACGCCTGCGCCCGACCGCGTCGCGCCCGCGGGTCGTGTTGCCGTTGCGTATGCCGCGGCACCCGAGCGAGCCCCCGCGCCCGTGGTCGCCGATGCGACGCCGATGCCAGCTGCAGCGCCCGGTGCCTCCGCGTTTGATGGCGACTGGCCCGCGCTGGTGGAGCGATTGGGCCTCTCCGGCATGGCAGGGCTTCTCGCGCGGCACGCGGAGCTGAGTGCCTATGAGGGCAATCACCTCGTGCTGGTGCTCGCCGAAGCCAACAAGGCCTATGCCGACAAGTCTTACGTCGACAAGCTGAAGGCGGCGCTTGTGCCTGGCCTGGGCGCCGGCTGGCGCGTGACGGTGAAGGTGGGCGGGGCGGCCGGCACCAGCATTGCCGCGAAGCAGGGCTTCGAAGAGCAGAAGCGACATGACTCCGCCGTGGCCGCCATCGAACAGGATCCCTTCGTTCGCGACCTGGTCGAGGGAATGGGCGCGAAGCTCATGCCGCAATCGATCCAGCCCACCGATTCCTCGAAACCCGACTGACACCACCCGAAGGGAGCAGCTCGCATGATGAAAGGCGGCCTTGGGGGCCTCATGAAGCAGGCCCAGCAAATGCAGGAAAACATGCGCAAGATGCAGGAGAGCCTCGGCAGCGTCGAGGTGGAGGGTCAGTCCGGCTCGGGAATGGTGCGCGTGGTGATGACCTGCAAGCACGAAGTGCGACGCGTCACCCTCGATCCCTCGCTCCTCGGCGAGGAGAAAGACATGCTCGAGGACTTGGTAGCCGCGGCCTTCAACGACGCGGCCCGCAAGGTCGATGCCACGGTGCAGGAAAAGATGTCGGGCTTTACCGCCGGCCTCAACCTGCCACCGGGGATGAAGCTGCCGTTCTGAATCCGGCTCCGATCCCGTGGCCGCCCAGTCGCCGGAATCCCTCGACGCGCTGATCCAGGCATTGCGCTGCCTGCCGGGCGTGGGGCCGAAATCGGCCACGCGCATGGCCTACCACCTCTTGCAGCGCGACCATCCGGGCGCCGAGAAGCTCTCGATGTCGCTCACCCGGGCGCTCGAGAAGATCCGCCACTGCAGCCGCTGCAACACGTTCACGGAGCAGGAAGTATGTGGGCTGTGCGCCTCCGCGCGTCGCGACCCGTCCGTTCTGTGCGTGGTCGAGACGCCGGCAGATATGCTGATGATGGAGCAGACGCAGAGCTATGGCGGCCTCTACTTCGTGCTGATGGGGCGCCTGTCCCCGCTGGACGGCATCGGCCCGCGGGAAATTCACCTGGATCGCCTGCTCAGGCGCGTCTCCGACGGGGCGGTGAAGGAAGTGATCCTCGCCACCAATTTCACCGTTGAAGGCGAGGCCACGGCGCACACCATCGCCGAGATGCTCGCGGGGAAGGGCGTGCGCGTCTCCCGCATCGCACGCGGCCTGCCGGTGGGCGGCGAAATCGAGCACGTGGATGCCGGCACGCTCGCGCAGGCGCTGGTGGAAAGACGCCCGGCCTGACCCAAGCGGCCCGGAAACCGCTATAATTCAGTCGCTTTAATGTCAAAGTATCGGGCGCGGGGTGGAGCAGTCTGGCAGCTCGTCGGGCTCATAACCCGAAGGTCGCAGGTTCAAATCCTGCCCCCGCAACCAACG
>Ga0075471_10002587_pt1 | contig 11853 bp, 12 predicted proteins | sample DEB19_08_DNA_2_FD_74787 | JGI IMG/M metagenome (GOLD analysis project Ga0075471, IMG submission 74787) | Aqueous microbial communities from the Delaware River and Bay under freshwater to marine salinity gradient to study organic matter... | ecosystem: Environmental > Aquatic > Marine > Coastal ... | reverse complement strand
CACCCGCGCAGCCTACGCCGGCGACCTCGACGACTTCGCCGCGTTCGTCGGCGCCCGGTCGGCCGACCTCGCGATCCGCGCCCTCCTCGAGCGCGGGCACGGCCCGGCCAACGGTCTCGCGCTCGACTACCGCGCTGCCCTGCTCGCGCGCGGTCTCGCGCCGGCGACCGTGAACCGTCGCCTCGCCGCCCTCCGGAGCGTCGTCGCGCTCGCGCGCATGGTGGGCCTCGTGCCTTGGACGCTCTCCGTCGAAGCCGTGAAGTCCCGCACCTACCGCGACACGCGCGGGCCGGGCGTGGGCGCGTTCGCTGAAATCGTGAACCTCCTCGAGCGCGACATCCAGGACGCGACCTCGGCCGCTCGCCGCGCCAAGGCGCTCCGCGACCGGGCCGTCCTCCGCCTGATGTTCGACATGGCGCTCCGCCGCGGCGAGGTCGTCTCCCTCGACATGGCCCACCTCGACCTCGACGGCGGTCGCCTGTCGATCCTCGGCAAGGGCCGGACCGAGCGTGAGGCCCTCACCATCCCGCCGGCGGTCGCGTCCGCGCTCCGGGCGTGGGTCGAGGTCCGCGGGACCTACGCCGGCCCGCTCTTCCTCTCCCTCGACCGCGCGAGCAAGGGAGACGGCCGGCTCCGTGGCGGCTCGGTCGAGCGCCTCGTGGCGCGCCTGGGCGAGCGCGTGGGTAAGCGGGTCCGGCCGCACGGGCTCAGGCACTCGGCCATCACCCGGGTCCTCGATCTCACGCAAGGCAACGTCCGCGAGGCCCAGCGGTTCTCGCGCCACGCCGACGTGCGGACCCTGACGCGGTACGACGACGACCGGAACGACGTGAACGGGAAGACCGCCGCTCTCCTCTCTGCCGACCTAGAGGCCACAATGGCGCGAATGGAAACGTTGACCGCATGAGCAGCAAGGTCTCGCCGGTCGACTTTTACGACGAGGTAGTCGCGCCCGCCCTCTTCGAGGCGCTCGACGGCGCGTTCCCGGACTTCGGCTGGCGCCGGGAGGCTCGAGGCTGGGTCGCGTCCTCGCGGGCCTTCACGAAGACCCTCCCGGGCGAGCCGCGCCCGGAGCGCGTCATCTGCCACAACCCGCGCGGCTTCCTCGTCCACGGCGGGACGCCGACCTCGTGGGTGGCCTACGTCCACGGCGACCTCGTGGGCGACGCCTACGCGATGCCCAGAGGGAGCGAGTACATCGCCGCCGTCCGGAAGCTCGCCGCCCTGGCCGGCGTGGACACGGCGCCTCTCGACGCCGGAGAGACGCCCGACGAGGTCGAGCGCCGGGAACGTCGAGAGCGACGGGAGGCCCTGCTCGAGGCCGTCCTCGCGGAGGCCAAGAGCGAGCTGGAGGGCGAACGCGGCGAGGCCGGGAGGGCCTATCTGGTCTCGCGCGGCTTCGCCGAGGAGAGGCTCCCGGACCTCCCTGTTGGGCTGTTCTCGACCCGGTCGCGCCTGTCGGCCGGGCTGCTCGCTCGAGGCTTCCGGAAGCCCGAGATGGACGACGCCCGCCTCCTCGACGACGAGAGGCTCGAGGGCCGTCTCCTCTTCGCGTGGCGGGACGCTCGAGGTCGCCTCGTTACGTTCGCCGCACGCGAGCCCTCCGAGACGCCGGCCGAGCCGAAGTTCTTGAACCTCGGCGGAGCGAAGCCCGACCTCTTCGGCCTCGACGTGGCGATCCGCGCCGGCCGCGACAACGTCGTCCTCGTCGAGGGCCTCGTCGATGTCCTCTCGCTCCGGGAGCGCGGGATGATGAATGTAGCCGCCATCGGCGGGACGACGCCCGCCGCCGGAGCCCTCGAGCGCCTCGCGGAGGAGGGCGTCCGCCAGGTCACGCTCGCGCTCGATAACGACGAGCCGGGCCGGGTAGGGCTCGACGCCTCGCTCCGAAACGCGGCGAAGAGCGACAAGGTCCCGAACGTTTACGTTATCGACCCGGGCGACTACGAGGACGCGAAGGATCCCGACGAGCTAGTCCGCCGGCGCGGGCTCGACGCCTTCCGGTCCCTCGTCGAGCATCGCACCTCCGCCGACCTCTACCGCGTCCGCCGCGCCCTGGGCGCCGTCTCTCCCGACTCGCCCGAGGCTGCGCGCCGCGAGGCCGTGGGCCGCGTCCTCGACGTTCTCCGGGACGTGCGCGCGCCGCTCGTCGTCGACGACATTCTCGTCGAGGTCGCCGAGCGCACCGGCTACAGCCGCGAGGCCGTCGTGGCCGAGGCCGGGAGTCACGCCGAGCGCCGGAGCCGACAGGAGCGAGAGGAGGGCGCGGACCGCCTCCTGCGCGAAGGCATCGCCTCCCTGCGCGAGGGCAAGTCGCCCGCCGCCGTCCTCCGCGAGGTCCGGGCCGGGCTCGACCGACTCGACGAGGTCGACGAGGAGCCGCCGGCGCGGTTCTCGGTCGCCGCGAGCGTGCGCGCCGTCGAGACCCTCGGCGAGGGACGCTCGACCGGGTGGGACGCGCTCGACCGCGCGGAGGTCCGTTTCCAGCCGGGTGAGCTCGCGCTCGTCGCCGCGCGGACCGGGCACGGGAAGACCGCGTTCCTGGCGAACCTCGCGCGCAACGCGCTCCGGGATGGCGACGGGCTCGTCGTCTTCTACTCGCTCGAGGAGAGCGCGACCCAGGCGTTCCTCCGGCTCGCGACCATCGTCGCCGACGAGATCGCGCCCGACGCGCGGACGCCGTGGACGACGCGCAAGGTGGGCGCGTACCTGCGCACCGGGACGGTCTGGGAGGCCGACAGTAAGGTCCTCGACGAGGCCCTCAAGCAGATGCGCGCGTGGGAGTCGCGCCTCCTGATCGTTGACCGGACATGGCCCGCCGACCGCATCGCCGGGCACGCGCGGACGCTCGCCGAGGGCGACACGCCCGTCGACATCGTCCTCCTCGACTACTTCCAGGCGACGCCCGCGCCTAAGGGCCGGTACGACCGCCGCGACATAGAGGTCGCCGCCGTGGCGCGCACCATTCGCGGGCTCGCGCGCGACGTGGGCGTCCCGGTCGTCGCCGGCGCGCAAATCAATCGCGAAGCGATCCAGAGCGGACCGAAGGGCGCGCAGGGCAAGTCCTTCGAGGAGTCGCTCGCCGCCATCCGGAAATTCCGGCCCGAGCTGCATCACCTTCGCGAGGGCGGAGAGCAGGAGGCCGACCTCGTCCTCGGGCTGCTCAACTTCGCCGCGGACTTCCGCGCCGACGACACGGTCGAGGCGCCGCCGGCGACGACGCCGTTCGAGGTCGGGACGTTGAAGAATCGGTGGGGATCCGTCGGCCGTTGGACGCGGCTTCAGTTCACGGGCGCGACGGGCCGCATCACCGAGGAGCGCGGGAGATGAGCGAGCCCGCCTACCTTCGTCAGATTCGCCGGTGGGCCAAGGCTCAGCAGGCTCGGGCTCGTCGCGACGTGGCGACAGTCTCGGAGCCCGGCTCGCGCCCGCCGTCTCCTCGTCCAGAGACTCCCAAGCCCGTCGACGAGGCGCGGGTCGTTCCGAGGACGTTCTTCGTCCCGGCCCGCGTCGAGGTCCGCCGCCGGCGCCCGGAGGTCCCTTGGCGCGTGCGGTTCGACCGCTGGGTCGCGCGTAGCGTCGCGCACCGGAGGGACTGGTCCATGCTCGCCCACGACCTCGAGACGGCGGGCCTCGATCCCGAGGAGGCCGACCGTCGCGCCTTCCTCGCCCTGGAGGAGCTATGAAAGTCCTAACGGTCGCAGCCGGTAAAGGCGGAACCGCAAAAACGACGACCGCCGTCTCCGTCGCCGGTGTCCTCGCCGAACAGGGCAGGCGGGTCCTCGTCGTCGACCTCGACAGCCAAGGCACGGCGACGACCTACCTCGGAGCGAAGACCGAGGGCCGGGCGCTCCTCGACCTCTTCCTCGAGGGCGGCTCGCTCGCGGACATCGTGAAGCCGTCGTGCGTCGAGGGTGTGGATGTCGTCCCGGCCTCGCTCGCGCTCGCTCGCGCCGAGACGCTCGCCCAGGAGCCCGGCGCCCAGGCGATCCTCCGCGAGCGCATCCGCGAGCTGCCGGCGAAGCGGTGGGACTTCGTCGTGATCGACACGCCGCCGGGCCTCGGCTTCCTGTTCATCTCTGGCCTGGTCGCGGCCGACGCGGTCGTCGTCCCGGTCGAGGCGTCGACGACCGCCGTGGGCACGCTCGACGGCTTCCTCCGCACGCTAGACAACGTCCGCCGGCTGAACCCGACGCTCGCGCTCGCCGGCCTCCTGCTCTGCCGGGCGGACTCGCGGGCTCGCCTCTCTGCCGACCTCCACGCTCACCTGCGCGAGACCTACGGCGACCGGGTGTTCTCGGCCGTCGTCCGCGACACGGTCCGGCTCCGGGAGGCTTGGAGCCATTCGCAACCAATCACGCGCTACGACTCGCGCGGCATCGGCGCCGCCGACTACCGCGCCGCGACGGCCGAGCTGGTCGAGCGCCTACGCTAGGAAGAGGAGGTCCCATGTCCAGACGAACCATTGGCGGCAACCTGACGGCTTCGGCAGAGTCCGCCCTCGACGTTGCCTTGCCCGAGTCCGCGCCCACCGGCCCGCGCCGGCGCGTCCCTATCCAGCCATCCAAGGGACCGCGCCGGGCGAGGGCGACGTTCCACCTCGACGAGGACATCGTCGGCGCCGCGAGGGATGCCGTGATCCACCTCTCCGGCCCGCCCGTCCGGCTCACGCTCTCCCGGCTGGTGGAGGACGCGCTCCGGGCCGAGGTCGAGCGCCTGTCCAGGAAGCACAACGACGGTAAGCCGTTCCCGGTCTATGGCGAGAAGCTCCCGGGCGGGAGGCCGCTCAAGTGAGAACGCCGACCGCCGTCGCCCTGTCCGTCCAGGACGCGGCCGACTACCTGGGCGTGGCTCAGATAACGGTCCGCCGGATGATCGCTCGCGGCGACCTCCCGCACGCTCGCCTCGGGCGCGCGATCCGGGTCCGGGTCGTCGACCTCGACCGCTATCTCGAGGCCCGCACCTCGACCGAGTGGAGCCCGGCCCGGCGAGCGGACGGATGAGCCGCAAAAGGCGCATTATGCGGCACATCGGGAGGCGCTAGGTCAGGGCATGAGTCAGTCCCTCGACAAGCCGCTCGACCCGAGCGCGTTCGCGAACCCGGCCGACCTCCTCGAAGAGGTGCGAGCCCGGCGTCGTGCGGTCGAGGCCGCGATCCTAGAGACCGCCCGGAACTACGAGCGCGACTTCCCGGATTGGAAGAGAGGCGTCCTCGTCCGGCTGCTCACCGAGACGCTCGAGGTCCTGCGCGACATCTGCGAGGAGGGCGAGGAGGAGGCGGTCTCTTACGACTCCCCGGCGGTCGAGGTCCTCCGGCCGGTCGAATGGGACCAGCTCAACGACCGCGTCGCCGCCATCCGGCTCTCCGACGACGACCTCCACCGGCCCGAGGCCCTGGTCGCCGCGTTCGTCGCCCGCTGCAACGTTTTGGCCTTATCCGAGGCCACGGGTGGGCTCGCGGCGGCCGAACATCGCGGGAAAATCGCGCCCTACAAGGTTCCCGACGCCGTGCGCGCCATCCTCGAGCAGGTGCCAGAGGAGGCCCGGGAAAAGCGCCTAGAAGACGCCATCCAGCGCCCGTTCCGCGCGGGCGGGTTCCTCGAGCCCGTGTTCCTCGACCTCGGGTCGAGCGCGTCGATCCCATCGCGGGAGATCCTCCAGCTCGAGGAGGACCTGACGGCCCTGCCCGAGATGGTCGTCCCGAGGACAATCGCGCCGGACTCGCCTGTCGTCGGTGTCACCTTCTCGGTCTGGCCGGTCGTCGTCCGGCCCTGGAGCGACGAGGAGCCGCGCGCGTTCTTCCCGATCCAGGTCTCCCTCAAGCCGGCTCCCGAGACGCTGCCGCTCTCGGCCTGGACGCCCGAAGAGCGTGCGGACTGGTGGCGACGCCTCCTCGATGGACTGCGCGAGGTAAGCCTCCGCCTCTCCGGGAGCGCGACCTACCGCGAGCGCACGCCGGAGCGCACGCCGGAGCCCGCGCCGCCTCCGCCCGAGCGGCGGTCGAGCATGGCGCCCGTGCCGATGCCGCGAGCGGCCGCGAGGAGTGCGGCGGCTTACGACTTCTCGCGCGGACTCGGGAGGATGTTCTCGGGCCTCCGCAAGATCCCGAACCTCGACTTCCGCGACGAGGTCGCGTGCGAGGAGGCCGAGCGCCTCTTCTGGGAGATCGCGACGGCCCACCTCGACGAGGCCGTTGCAGCCGGGAAACTCGCTTCCTGGACGAAGCCGGAAGGCACGCCGGGCGAGCTGGTCCTCCACGGGCTCGACGAGAAGGGCGCACGCGCTCTCTGGGCGGCGATCCAGCAAGCCACGCTCAAGGGTAAGGGAGGCCCGGGTCTCGTCGTCGCCGATCCTGGGTTCAAGTCGTACAACCGCTTCGAGGGCGGCGAGGTCGTCGTGGAGACGCGCCTCCTGCTCTGGCCCGAGGCGTCCCTCGTCCTAAAGACCACCGACCGCCGGGTTGAGCCGGTGCGGTTCCATTCCGAGGCCGCGCCCGGATACGTCGCGCTCCTCGAGCGCCACGGCTCGAAGCCGTTCAGCGCCGACGGCTGGGTCTGGATCCCGCGCGGCGAGGTGCGCGAGGGCTTCCGCATCGGCGGGCTCCCGGAGCTTCTCTTTCCCGAGGGCCGAGCCGCCATCGAGCGCATGAAGAAGGCCGACGCGGCCCACTATGAGCGCCGCCTCGCGGAGATCTTCGTCAACCCGATCCTGTTTCGGGACGAGGAAGAACACATCCGGCGCGCGCTCGAGGTCGCGATCCAGCGAGCTAGGGCGACGGTCGAGCAGCTCTCGGCCTACGAGTCCGGGAGCGATCTCGTCCTCTGCATTTTTGAGGCGTACCAGCGCCAGAAGGTCGATTGGTACAACGAGCGCGTGCGGCTCCCGGACGGCCGGGTCATCGAGACGCGCCCGTCGCGCGCCCTCTGCCTCGACCCGGCAGACCTCCGCCTTCGGCTCGACCCGCGGGCGCGATGGGGACGCAATTGGCGCGCGCGGATCAAAGAGACGCTCGCGGCCCTGACGACGCTCCAGCGGCAGACCAGGACGAAGCAGGGAAAGCGGGTTGACGTGGGCGACCAGTTCATTCGGCGCCTCATCGACGGGCGGGAAGCTGTATCCCTGGCCGAGACGAGAGAGGGCGCGGGCGATCTCGTGCGCGCTCTCGCCGACGCGGGCGCGCTCCCAATCGACTGCTTCTTCGTCGAGTTCTCCAAGGACTTCATGGAGAAGCTCTTCGTCTGGTCGACCGACGAGAAGGGCGCCATCCATTGGGGACTGGACGCCGTGAGGGCTGCGAAACGGAAGGCCGAGGCGAGCGGAGCCAGTCTCGCCGAGATCCGCGAGAAGACGCGCCAGAAGCGGGAGGAGGTAAGGAACCGGCCGTATTTCGACCACTCGCCGCGCCTCCTGAGCTTCGGAAACGCCGAGGAGTGGCCGGCGGCGCGAAAGCGGCTAGCCCAGGCGCTCCGCGAGGAGGAGACGCCCAACGTCGAGACGTACCGCGACCGCCAGGGAACGACCCGCCGGCGCCTCGTCCCGAACCGGCTAGGCGGCAAGCGGCGGCTCGAGCGGCGCGACGGGCGCGACTTCGTCGTCTGCGCGGGCTCTCTCGGGCGCGGCTACACGGTCGACGGCTGGCTCCGGAAAGTCGAGTACGCGCGCCGGCCGGGAAAGGGAGGGAGCCGGGCCGCGGTCGAATCGTTCGCCGATGACCTCGAAGCCCTGGCCCGCTCCATCGAGCTTCGGGTCGAGCTCGAGGCGCCAGACCGTGGCACCCTGGCCGGAGATGAGGCCATCTCGACGCTCCGGGCCTTCGCCCAGAACGCCACCGAGGCCCTCCGCTTCCGCCTCGCGCTGCTCATCCCGGCGAACATCGAGCAGCTCCTCGACGAGCGGCTCCGATCCTACGGGATCCTCGAAGACACCGGGACGGGTGAGGCGTCGCGCGTCCTCGCCTCTCAGGGCCTACTGTCGGCGGCGGATATCCGGGTCGCCAGGATGAGGGCGGGTCTCACTCAGGGAGAGCTTGCGGCGCGGATCGGTGTCTCCCGCGCTGCACTTGGGACCTGGGAGAACGCGACCAAGCCCATCCCGCAGGACCGGCAAGAGACCCTCCGGGCCTTCGTGGACGAGGTGACCAGGACCCATCGAAACGGGTCCTCCGGGACGTGACCGCGCAACCAAACCAGTCACCTCCGACCCGCCTCGCGCAACCATTTGGTCACCTCCAACACCCTCCGCGCAACCATTTGGTCACCTCCAGCCGCAAATCGGCCAAGGGAAAATCGAGCAACGGCGCGGGTTTTTCGGGACCGGCGGGCCATACAAACAAGATACAAACCTTGTACAAGGCGGGAGGAGGGCGAACCTTGAGGGTCCGCCTCCTCCCAGACCGGGAAACCGGGAACCGGAAGAGGGCCCTCTCGGGTGAGAATCAATCTCACCGGACACGAGTCCTCGCCCGCGTAGGACTGGCGAACCGAGCGAACCTGTCCCGACCCTAGCCGCCGCCATTTCGCGCGTAGAGCGTCCGACGTGGCCGGAGGTGTCCCTACAGGGCGCGCCGTCCCGGGCGCTCCGAGGGCCAGCCAGGCGCCCTCCCGAGGCTGTCTGAGGGATGGGACGGAAGGGAGCCGGCCGGGCGGCGCCGGCGGGATCGGGCCTTCCTCATCTCCTCGGCGACGAGGCCCTCGCGGAGCCCGTCGAGGCGGCGGAGGATCTCGACGACGGGAGGCCGGTCCGGCCGGCTCAGCTCCTCGAGCATGGCGCGCCGGACCTCGATCTCAGTCCTGACGCGGAACGCCGCGGCGGCGGCGCGCAGCTCGGCGGCGGCGGGTCCTCGCAGCCACCTCGACACGGTCGACGGCGGGAGTCCTGTTTGCCGCGCCGTCCCTCTCACGCTGCCGGTCGCAACGTAGGCCGTCGCGACCTCGGCTCGCTTCTCGGACGGGATCCGTCGGAACGCCATGCGGGCCTAGTTCTACAACACCGAGGCGTCACCTGTCCCGGGTTATTCCGCCCTCACGCTTCCGCAGGGTGTCCCAAACCTGCTCAATTTCTTGAGTAGGTTCCCGCCGACTCCGGGCGCCTTTTTCCTCCTCGCGGGAGGGACGAGGATCTATCCCTCGAAGGGTGGGCCGATGGGACAATCGCCCTCGCGCACTGGCATCCCCCCTCGCGAGGCGCCGGGCCTCGAACCTCGGACTAGTCCATCACCTGGGCCGTGGTGGGAGCGGGTGCCACGGGAACGCCACCGCCTAGCCGGCTGCGTCCGCTTTACAGGGTGAGGAGGCGTAGGGCAGAACCGCCGCCGCAAAAAATCGCCGGAAGGGCCGGCGATAGAGGCTCGCGAGGGCGCGAGCGCGGAGGCGGATGATGCTGGAGGAAATCTCGAAGAGGTACCCGGACGCGCCGAGGTGGGCGGTACTGGCCGACTACTCGTCGGCCGAGGTGCGCTACGACATCGCGGTCGAGCCGATGCTGCGACGGCTAGCCGACGGCTGGGTCACGAGGAACCGTTACGACGCGGAGTGTCTAAACTCGCCGATCCTGTTCGCGGCCGACATCGACTTCCGCTCGGATCACGCGACGATCCCGTGCCCGGACATCGTCCGGCAGCTCTGCGGGAGCGGAGACATGACCGGCGCCCTCACCATCGAGCCGCTCCGCCTGGTCGAGGACCGGCTGCGCCAGCTCCTCGCGGACCCGGTCGGAGAACAGGCGCGGTCCTGGGCTAGGTACGAGGTCGAGAATGGCTCGGACTTCGGGCCCGAGACGGCCCTCCTCCTCCTCGAGCGGCTCGGGCACTTCGAGAAGCTCGGCTTCCGCCTCTACGAGTCCCGCAACGGGTTCCGGGTCGTCTGCTCGACGATGCCATTCCGGCTGCACACGGAGACCCAGAAGGGCATCGCCTGGCACCTCCAGTCGCGCCTCCTCTGCGATCCCGCCTATCAGCGCATCTGCAAGGTCCAGGGCCTCTTCCGCCTCCGCCTGACGCCTAAGCCCTGGCGCAATCGCTCGGGCGCGGCGAGGGCCGCGCGGTACGTCGGAACCTACGGCTCGGCGGAGATCCACCCGCTCCTGGCGCCGCTCATCGCCGAGCATGACCGGGTCGCGTGCATCGACCAGTTCGGCCGTGCCGACGCGGAGCTAGCGTGAGCGCCGCACCCGACGCGGCGACCTGGACCGCCGAGGAGCTGGCGCTCCGCCAGCGGGTCGAGGCCGGCGAGACGGTGGTCGCGAACCTGCGGAGCCACCGCGACCTGATCGCCTGGGCGACTCGGGCCGGCCTGTTCGTCCGGGTCGATCGGCGCTCGCCGCTCGGGAATCCGTTTGTCATGCGGCGCGAGAGCGAGCGCGCCGAGGTCTGCGACAAGTACGTCGAGCACCTGCGAGCCCGACTTGACCTCATAGAGCAGGCCCGCGCGCTCCGCGGCCGGGTGCTCGGGTGCTGGTGCGCGCCCAGGAGGTGCCACGGCGACACGCTCGCCGGGATCGCGAACGGCGAGCTTCGCGCCGATGATGTCGCGCCGATCACCACGGCCTCCCGGTAAATTTACCGGGAGGTGGATTCCCGCTGTCGTGGCCTCGCGGCCGACGCCCTACGCCGCCGCGCGCCGCCGCTTCCGCACGTCTCCGAGCGGGTGGCGGCGCGTGGTGAGGCCGCTCGAGGCGGCGCGGAGGACCCGTGCGCGCAGCTCGTGAGGCGCTAGGCCGAGGTGGTCCGCGACAACGTCGAGCGTGAGCGCCGGACCCTCGACGACCTCGCCCTCGAGCCAGGCGAGCGCGTCCGGGTCGCCGCGCCTAACGTCGCCGATAGCGACCGCGAGGAGCGCGCCCAGGAGCGCCAGCTCGGGCGAGGCCGCGCGCACCGAGACCGGGCCGTCGCTCGGGTCGTCGGGCGCGAGATGCTCGAGGGCGCTTTCGCTTACCCAGCCGTAGGGCATCGGAGCGGAATCGCCGAGCGTGCGCATCTCTCCAGCGTAGCGACCTGACCGCTAAATCTAAGCGATTTTGCTGGATGTTTTCGGCAATAAAGCGCATAATCCGGACAAGCCCACCGTCCATCGTCCACGCTTAGGTTCGAGATGAACCAACGCAGTCTCTTGTGGCCCACGCCCGGCTATCGCCCGGCCCGCGCCGCCCGTCCCTCGACTCCCGCTCGTTTCGCCATCCGCGCCACGCCGGCATGGTTTGCGACGCGCAGCTCGCGCGCGGAATGGCTCGCGCTCCTCGCGAGCACGCGCTCGACGCTCGCGGCCGTTCGCGGCTTTACCGCCGGAGCGCGGTCGTGATCGCCTTCCTGCTCGAGGGCGACCGGAAGCCTCGGCTCGGCTTCGCTGAGCGCATGGACTGGCCTGGCTCGACTCACGTCCTGCGCCAGGTTCCCTCCGGCGAGATCGTCCCTCCCGGGACCGAGGTCCGGATCGTCGGATGCGATGAACACGAGGTCGGCCGGGTCGCCGACTCGGGTTATCGCTTCGTGGGCGGACCTCCGGCCGGCCCGATGAGCGGCGCCCGGTGGATCGACGCGGCCGTGGCTCGCGAGCGATGACTGGGACAATCCGAGCCGAACGCCGGGCCCAGAGCGCGACCTCGGCCCGTCGCGTCGGCGCCCGCGAGCGCGAGCTGGCGGCGGTCGGTCTGAGGCTTCAGGGCTTGCCCTACGGCGCTATCGCAGAGCGGCTAGGGACCAGCCGAGGGACCGCGCACGCGCTCGTCCTGCGGTCTCTAGAGCGCACGGCGGAGGCCCTGGGCGAGTCCGCCGGGATCCTGCGCCAGGTCGAGATCGAGCGCCTGGACGCCATGCTCGCGGGTCTCTGGCCGGCGGCGACCTCGGGCGACGTAGCCGCC
>Ga0075471_10002585_pt1 | contig 11858 bp, 9 predicted proteins | sample DEB19_08_DNA_2_FD_74787 | JGI IMG/M metagenome (GOLD analysis project Ga0075471, IMG submission 74787) | Aqueous microbial communities from the Delaware River and Bay under freshwater to marine salinity gradient to study organic matter... | ecosystem: Environmental > Aquatic > Marine > Coastal ... | reverse complement strand
TGGTGGAGGAGGTGCAGGTGGATATAGTCCAGTAACTCCAACATCTTCTGGTCAAGCAGGAACTACAAATACGGGTGGTGGCGGCGGTGCATGTTCTTATCCACCTTATGGTACTGGTGGAACTGGTGGTTCTGGTATTATCGCTATTAGATATCAAATCTAAATATTTTTAAATGTAGTTAATATAATGTCTCTTCGCTCACTAGGAAATCCAATAGCAGCATTTATAGACTATCTTTCAAAAACAGGAACTGATGCTTCTGGGCAAGTTATTCCGCCATCGGGATTAACAGCAACTGGTGGTGTGATTAGTGATTATACTGATGGTTCAATAGTTTATAGAGCTCATATCTTTACTTCATTAGGAACTTTCAATGTTAGTGCATTAGGTTCTTATGGTTCCAATGTAGATTATCTTGTTGTTGGTGGTGGTGGTGGAACAGGAACTTCACCACAAGGATCAAATCGTGAAGCTGGATCTGGTGCAGGCGGATTTATAACTGGAACCACGCCAGTATCTGTTTCTTCATACCCAATCAGTATTGGTGCAGGAGGTGCTGGTGGAGTACCAGGAACTTCAAATAATGGCGGCAATAGTGTAGCTTTTAGTCAAACCGCTTATGGTGGTGGTGGAGGTGGACATTCAGATCCTTCTCCACCTTCAATTGGTTCTCCTGGTGGATCTGGAGGAGGTGGTTGGTATATTAGCACCGGTGCTGGTGGATCAGGCACACCAGGGCAAGGATATCCCGGATCTCCTGGATTTGGTGGTCCAATATATGGCGGTGGTGGTGGCGGTGCAGGCGGTGCAGGTGGTAGAGGTTCTGGTGGACCTGGGGCACCTAATGTTTATGCATATGGACCATCAAGTCCAGTAACTTATGCTGCTGGTGGAGCACCGAATGATTTCCCCGGAACAAACAATACAGTAAATGGAACTTATGCAACTGGAAATGGTGGTTCTGGTAGAGGATCTGGTGGTTCAGGAATCGTAGTCGTTCGTTATCAAATAGGACAATTAACAGCAACCGCAAAAGCCACAGGTGGTGCTATAAGTTATTATGGTGGTAAGACAATTCATACATTTACCAGTTCTGGTACTTTTACTCTACCAGCATCTTATCCATCAATTTCAGCACAAATATTAGTTGTTGCTGGTGGTGGCGCAGGTGGATATAGACACGGTGGTGGTGGAGGCGGTGGAGGTGTTGTCCACGTTCCTCTTGCAAATGGTTCAATTTCTAATGGAGCTTATACTGTAACTGTTGGTGGTGGTGGATCAGCAAAAGCAGTTGATTATGATGGAGGAGATGATGGAAGTCCTTCATCATTTGGTCCACCATCTACTGCATCTGCTCCAACTCACGTTCTTGCTCTTGGTGGAGGAGGTGGAGGAACTTGGCAACCTGCCACATCTGGTCCTTGGGGATCAGGACATCCAGGTGGTTCTGGTGGTGGAGAATATGGAAATCCGGATCAATCTGGTGGGTCTGGTTCTCAACCAGCGCCAACAGCATTTGGAACATCAACTGGTTATGGAACAAATGGTGGAAGTGGAATTAACTATGCTGGAGATGGTAGAATAGGCGGTGGTGGTGGAGGAGCAGGTGGTGCAGGTATTCCTGGTGGACCATCAGGACCTGAAACTGGTAACGGTGGACCTGGTATCCAAATACAAATAGCATCAAATCCAAACAACAACTACTATTGGGCTGGTGGAGGCGGTGCTGGTGCTTGGAATGCGCCAGATTTTAGATCTGCAAACAAAGGTGTTGGTGGTGTTGGTGGTGGAGGAGGAGGATCTTCCTGGGATTCGGGAATTGCTGGAGCTCCTGGTGGATCCGGTGGTCTTGGAGTTGGTGGAACAGGGACTGCTGGTGCAGTAAATATTGGTGGAGATGGAGCACAATCTACTGGCGGAGGCGGTGGTGGTAATGGACAATCAGACTATTCATCTTGGCCTGCTGTTGGTAGAGGTGGATCTGGTGGATCTGGTATTGTTATAATTGCATATCCCTCATAAATACTCAAAAACACCAAATGGGCGTAAGATCGGTTAATAATTCACTACAACAATTTTTAGACACTTTTGTAAGAAGTGGTACTGATGCTTCTACTCCTTATGTTGCACCATATGGATTAACAGCAACTGGTGGTGTGATTAGTGATTATGTTGATCCTGGATCTAGTGCAATTTACCGAGCACATATCTTTACTTCAACGGGAACTTTTACTGTAAGTTCTATTGGTTCTTATGGATCTAATGTAGATTATTTACTAGTTGGTGGTGGCGGTGCTGGTGGAATGGGTCTAAATGGAGGAGGTGGTGGTGGAGCAGGAAGATATTTAACAGGAACTACTCCAATTCCATCACCATCTTCCTTTTCAATTTCTGTTGGTGGTGGTGGTGCAATAAATTTTCCTGGAGATGGAATAACGGGATCTAATAGTGTTGCATCTTTCCCAGCAGGAACAATTACCGCACAAGGAGGTGGTGGAGGAGGTGGAAATGCCAATGCTGGTCTTGCTGGCGGTTCTGGTGGTGGTTCGGGCAGAGATTCTAATGGTGCTGCTGGTGGATCTGCAACTCCTGGTCCTGGTGGAAATCCTGGTGGAACTTCTGGTTCTTCTACCTCTTTTTCCGCATCTGGCGGTGGTGGTGGTGCTGGGAGTGCTGGACAACCATTTCAAGCACCACCTGGACCTGGCGTAGAAATTTCTGGTGGTGGCGGAAATGGACTTCCGAATAGTATTTCCGGAACCGAAACAATCTATGCAGCAGGTGGAGGAGGAGCAGGAAGATTAAAAACTACTGGTGGTTCCTCTGGTGTCGGTGGAGGGGGTGCTGGATATGCAGATCCAACTAATCCAACTGATCCAAATTATTATAGAGGTAGACAAAGCACTGGTTCTGGTGGTGGTGGATCTGGATATTCTTCACCATTTACTTGGAATCCGCCACAAATTCCAGGAGGAACTGGTGCATCTGGTGTTGCTGTAATTAGATATCAAATAGGACAATTAACAGCAACCGCAAAAGCCACAGGTGGTGCTATAAGTTATTATGGTGGTCAGACGATTCATACCTTTACAAGTTCTGGTACTTTCACAATGCCAGCATCTTATCCATCAACACCAGTTCAAGTTTTAGTAGTTGCTGGTGGTGGTTCTGGTGGTGCTCGTCATGGTGGAGGTGGCGGTGGTGGAGGTGTTGTCCATCTTCCTGCTGCTAACGGAACAATTACTAATGGAACTTATAGTGTTCTTATTGGTGCAGGTGGTGCAGCAACACTTAATAATTCGACAGGTATTCAAGGTTCTCCATCTTCTTTCGGACCTCCATCTTCCGCATCAGCACCAACTCATTTATTAGCGATTGGTGGTGGTTTTGGTGGAGCATATCCAAATTCTCCTTCAACAGGAGGTCCTGGTGGATCTGGTGGAGGTGGAGGTAGCACAAATCCAAGTGATCCTGGTGGACCTGGATCTCAACCAGCCCCAACTGTTTATGGAACTTCTACTGGTTATGGAACAAATGGTGGAACTGGTGTTTTCTTTGGTCCTGATTGTAGAGTTTGTGGTGGTGGTGGCGGTGCAGGAGGTGCGGGCACATCTGGTGGACCCACAACTGCTGGGGATGGTGGACCTGGTATCCAAATTCCAATAGCATCTAATCCAAATAATAACTTCTACTGGGCAGGTGGAGGTGGTGGAGGAAACTGGAACACTCCTCTTCGTGCCGGTAATGGTGGTCAAGGTGGCGGCGGTGGTGGAGGACATTCTGGAAATAATTTTTCATCTCCTGGACCAGGAACTGTTGGAACTGGTGGATCTAGTGGATTGTTTAATGGGCAAGCAGGATTCAATCCAATACCATCTTCGGGCGGTGCTGGAGCTCAATCAACAGGTGGTGGTGGCGGTGGAAATGGTCAGTCCAATGTATATTCTTGGCCAGGACCTACAAATGGTGGAGGTGCCGGTGGTTCTGGAATTGTCATCATCGCATATCCTTCATAAGGACTTTACAAATCTCTAAGTTATAGTATAATAAATACTTTCACACTAGTAATCATTCATATAGGAAAACGATGGCACACTTTGCACAACTAGATGAAAACAATGTGGTGACTCAGGTTATTGTAGTTGCCAATGAAGATACTTCGGACGTAAATGGAAACGAAGTAGAAGAAATCGGTGTAGCATTCTGCAAGAAACTTCTGGGTGCTGATACCAACTGGAAGCAGACCTCATACAACAATACCTTCCGTGTGCGTTATGCAGGTATCGGTTACTCTTATAATGAAGAACTGGATGCTTTTGTTGCACCAAAGCCCTTTGAGTCTTGGGTTCTCAACACAGAAACTGCTGACTGGGAATCACCAGTTGGTCCTGCTCCTGCACTCACCGAAGCAGAGATTGAAGCACGTTCATTCTATCGCTGGGACGAAGAAGCAGGTGCTTGGGAACTTTTCACTCCCGAACCACCAGCAGAAGAAACACCTGCCGAATGATAAGCAAGGAGGGGCAACCCTCCTTTTTTTATACTAAATAATAGCAACGCAGATCGTCTATAAATCAATGCCCCTTATCGGCAATCCTTATGTCGTTGGAGATACGACAGGAAACTTTAAGAAACTTGATAATCTTTCGTCATACACTCTGACGTTTGATCCCTCAGTTAAAGTATCTCTCACAAACGACACAATCACTGAAATAGATCATAGGTTCGTTACAGGACAAAGAGTCACCTATACGCATGGCGGTGGAAGTGCAATTGGTGGTCTGAGTTCTGGAACTGCTTATTATATTGTAAAAGAAGATGTAAATACGGTTAAACTTGCTTTAACATATGCAGATGCTTTATTAAGCAATACAATCAATCTGACTTCTGTTGGATCTGGAACTTCTCATACATTAAATCTTGCTTTTGATGGGATTAACACAAGATTCAGAGCAACTTATAATAATGGAACAGGAGCAAGAATCACAAATGCTTCTCAACTAACCATTTCAATCAATGGTGTTCTACAACAACCATTTGAGACTTCAACACCTACTGATGGTTATGGTATTGAGCATCCTGGTGTTATTGTTTTTTCAGTTGCTCCTGGTAGTGGCGATGTCTTCTGGGGAAACATTATTGCCAATAATTTCCCAACCTATGATATTAGTGATAATAAGGTTGATACTTTCACCGCAAATGGTGCAGATACTGATTTCACACTTTCCCAAGTAGCACCAAATAATGAAAGCGTTCTTGTAACGATTGATGGTGTTACACAATATCCAAGTGATAATGATACTGCAAGATCATATTCAATCTATGGTAGTGTTCTAAGTTTTACTGAGGCACCTTCTCCTGGGGCATATATTCAGGCAAGACACATTGGTTTTGCTGGTGCCACAAGTAGTGCAGTCACTGGATTTAATGGAAGAACTGGTAACGTTGGACTAAGAACTGGTGATCCATTAGTCGGTGTTGGTATTCAATCTGGTGGACTCGTAGTTGGAACTGGTGTTACAATTCTAAACTTTGTAGGAACTGGAAATACTTTTGCCGTTGTTGGCGATCGTGTCGACATCAGCATTCAAGGTGGTGGCGGTGCTGGATCAATGGTTGCAAAGCAATCATTCACAATTACCTCATCTCAATCAGTTTTCACATTAACTGAAAATTATGATTCTGGAATGATTGATGTTTATGTGAATGGTGTGCGTCTGCCTTCTGGTGATTTTACAGAAACTCTTCCAAACATAGTCACCATCGGAACAGCAGCAGAAGCAGGAGATATTGTTGAGTTCATTTCATACAGTCAAAGAATTGAGAACACAGTTTTAGAATCAACAGTCACAAATTTAAGAGTAACTGGTGTTTCTTCTGTTGGCACTGGTATTACAATGACTGCTTCTTCTGGAAGCATAAGTGCAACAACATATTATGGTGATGGATCAAATCTAACAAATCTAAAAGCGGGTGTAGGCACAAATATTTCTGGTGTAGATGGATTTACTTATGTTGATCAAAGTGGAAAATTAATCACATCAAATATAGTATTTGATACAACAAACTCTGGAACTTCAAATTCATTTATTCTTTTAAAGGAGAATAAAATGACTATAAACACTGGTGTTGGAGTTACCATTGGTGATGGAAAACTTTTAATAATCAATGCTTTTGACTTACCAAATCCACTCACATAAATAACTAAAAAGAAGCGTAAAGATGTCGCAGTTAAATGTTGATACTATAAAAAATAAAGCAGGTACTGGCGGACCTACTTTACAAGCACTAACTGTAACGACCGATGCAACAGTTACTGGTAGTGCTACCATTGGAACTAATTTAACAGTTGGTGGAAATATTTCTGTTGCAGGAACAATTACGTATGAAGATGTAACCAATGTTGACTCAATTGGAATTGTTACTGCAAGGAGTGGTGTTAGGATTAATTCTGGTGGATTAATTGTAACATCTGGTGTTTCTACATTTTCAGACTTTGTAAGTTTTGGATCAACAGTTAAAACAAAGGGATTTGTAGAAACACAAAGTTCTGCAACAACTACATCAAATGTTCTAAATCTTGATGCAGCAAACGGAACTGTATTTACTCATACTACAACTGCACAAATTGGCATAGTTTCTTTTTCTAGTATTCGTACAGATGCAGCAGGAACTCAAACATTTTCAGTTCTTGTAACTCAAGGAAATTCTCCAACCAATACGACAGCAGCAACTGGTATTGGAACTCAACTTGCAACTGTTGTAACAACTGGAGGAGTTGGATATAGTACTCATATCAAAGTCGGTGCAGGATCTTCGATCATCTTGACAGGCACTGCTGGTGCTTTTGATCTTCTGACTTTCATTGTTTCTTATGATGGAACCACACCTTCTAATTCTGCATTTAAAGTTGTAGGGTTTGCTGCAACTGATTTTAGAAACGCTATCGTTTAATAAGTTATGGCACCATTAACGACTGGGGCAATTAAAGCAATCTTTCAAGAGATTTCACAACAAAGAGTAGGACGAGGGCGTTATGCTCGTGGTGCTGCTGGCGGTAGTGGTAGTGCGACTGGTGGAACAATTTATACATATGGTTTATATACTGTTCATCATTTCCCAAATCCAAGTAGAAAAAGTCCAGCACCATATACATTTGTAGTAAATGGTCCACTAATTATTGATTATGCCATCATTGCTGGAGGAGGATCTGGTGGTGCAGGAGATCCTGGTGCATACAGTGGAGGTGGTGGAGGAGCAGGAGGAGTTCTTTTATATACCTCTCAACCTATTTCTACTGGAACTTACCCAATAGATGTTGGAAAGGGTGGAACTGAACCTGGTCCTGCTGAATATAATACTAGTGGTAATGGTGATCCTGGATCTCCATCAACATTTAATGGGGCAACTGCTGCCGGTGGAGGATATGGTGCTGGCACAGGAAATGGTGGTGGATCAGGAGGATCTGGTGGTGGACCTTCGCACGCTAATGCGTCAACTGCTACGGGAAATGTTCCTGCAACTCCTTCACCAGGTCGCCCAGTTCAGGGATATCCTTCTGGTGCTGGTTCTCCATCTTATTCTGGTGGTGGGGGTGGCGGCGCCGGCGGCGCTGGAAATAACAGAACTGGTGGAGCCGCTATAAATCTTTCTCCATATTTTGGAACATCACTCGGAGTTTCTGGATCTTTTGCTGGTGGTGGAGGGGCAGGATATTATCTAGGCCCAGTTGCTCCTGGTGGCGGAGGTGGTGCTGGTCCATCTGGTGGATCTGGCACTGATGGTCAAGATGCTACTTTAAGTACTGGATCTGGTGGAGGTGGTTCTGATGGAAATTACAGTGGACCAAGAGGAACATCATATGGTGCTGGTGGGGCAGGAGCTCCTGGTATTGTTATCATTCGTTACCTTACACCATAAATATCTAAAAAATTCCAATGTCAAAGGCAAGAGATATATCAAGATTTGGTGATGAGCGTGGAGTTGGATCTCCTATACAAACAGGAGATCCAGGTGGAATCTTTGCATCAGTTAGCACTACTGCAACAGTCACTTCAGATACAAATTTATCTTCTGGTGGTCCTTATATTGTCATACAAGAAAAAGATCTTCACGTTGAAACTGGTATAAATCTTACTGTTGGGGATGGTAAAAACTTAGTAGTTGATTCTTTACAATTACCTTAACTCTATAAATACCTAAAAAGATAAAGTGCAATGTCCAACATAAATGTTGATACTATTAAGAATAGATCTGGGGCAGGAGCACCCGGTTTTCCTAATGGTTTAACCGTAACTGGTGTTGCGACTGCGACGACTTTTAGTGGTAATGCAACTAGTGCAACTTATGCTACGACTGCTGGTATTGCAACTAATGCACAAGGACTCACTGGTTCTCCAAGCATTTCAGTTTCTGGTGTCAACAATACTGGTATTTCAACTTTAACTGACACAAGACTTTCATCTATTGCAGATAAAACAACTCTTGTATCTGGTAACTCTGTAAGTCTTGTTTATAATACTGGTGGTGGTAATGTTGCGATCTGTACAAATCCAACAGGACCCATCACACTGAATGTAACTGGTATTCCAACTGATAGTTCTTTTGATAATCGTGCAATCTCATTTGCAGTAATCGTTCAGCAAGGCGCAACTGCTTATGGTTGTACGAGCGTTACATTAAACGGTGTTGCGTTTGGTGCAAATGCTGCTGCTGGTGTTCAGACTGCAATCTCTTATGTGTCTGGAACAGTCGCAACTGGAAGCACCACTGGTTATGATGTCTTTAACTTTACTGGCATTAATACAGTTGGTTCTGCGGCATCAACACTTAACTACAAACTACTCTCAAACGTAAGCGGCGGATATAGAAGGTACTGATTTATGGCTCCCATTGTTACTTCTCTGGCATCGATTGTAAAACAGTTTGGTATTGGTGCTGTTATTTCTACTCCTTCTGGTGCAGCAGGAACTATCACAGCAACTGGTGGATATATAAGTGATTATGAGGTTTCTGGCACATATTACAGAGCTCATGTTTTTACTTCATCTGGAACTTTTACAGTTACAGATCCTTCAGTTACTTCTGTTCAGTATCTTGTAGTTGCTGCTGGTGGTGGTGGAGGTGGATATGTTTATCCTAATCCATATCCAGATCCTGGTGGTTATAGATATGGTTATAAGGGTAGCGACTCAACATTTTCTACCATAACTTCTACTGGTGGTGGAGGTGGTGCTGTATATGATGGATCTCCTAGTCCAGGAACAGATGGTCCTATGAATGGTGGATCTGGTGGTGGTGGAGCAGCTGGTCCTCCATCGGATCCTGGAGGAACAGGCACTGCTAATCAAGGTTACGCTGGTGGAATTGGATATTATGATGCTCCAAATAAATGGAGAGCAGGAGGAGGTGGTGGAGCCAGTCAAACAGGTTATGCTGGTGGACCAGGTGGTGCTACTGGTTCTCTTGGTGGAAACTATGGAAAAGGTGGTGCTGGTTTATATTCTAAGATTTTAACTGGAACTAATTTTGGTTTTGCTGGTGGTGGCAGTGCTGGTGGTAGAGCAGATACTGAAGGTGCTGGATATGAAAATTATGGACCAAATGGACCATATGGTGGTGGATATGGAGGTGCTGGTATAAGAGGTGGTGACGGTGTTGCAAACACTGGTGGTGGTGGCGGCGGCGGTGATTTTCAAGGTACAGGTGCTGCGGGCGGTGGCGGAGGTGCTGGTGGATATCGTTCTTCTGTTCCTGGTGAAAGTTCTGGTGGTGGTGCAAGTGCAGAATCAACTTTACCAGTTTCTAATGGGGCATCTTATCCAGTAGTAGTTGGTGGAGGTGGTGTTGGATCGGCAGTTTATCCATATCCAGCATCATTGACATCAAGACCTGCTTATAATTGGGGTGGCGGTGGAAATGGTGGAGCAGGTATTGTAGTTGTAAGATATACTATTCCATCACCATCTAATTATGGTACATATAAAGCTTCTGGAGGCATAATTTCCACTTACAATGGAAAAACAATTCATACATTTATTACTACCGGAACTTTTGTTGCTCCATCTTCATTTAATGAAACTGTTGAATATGTTGTAATTGGTGGTGGTGGAGGAGGAGGAACCGGTGGTAGTGCGGAAGGATCTGGCGGTGGTGGTGCAGGAGGATTTTTAACAGGAACAACACCAATTTCCGGATCACAGACAATAACAGTTACTGTTGGTTCTGGTGGTAGAGGTGGTGTTAATCCAGCTGTGTCTGCCGCAGTAAGTGGAGGTCCATCATCTTTTGGTCCTGCTTTAATTGCATATGGTGGTGGAAAAGGTTCTGAGGGCATTAGTGTTGCTCCAACAGCATCCTTTAATGGAGGTTCTGGTGGAGGAGGTGGATATTATGATAATACTGGAGGAAGTGGTAACAATAGTGTTAGTGCTAGAACTTCTCCGTCACCAATACCAGCTCCTCTGCAACCTCAGGGAAATCCTGGTGGAAATTATGCTAGTGGATACGGCGGCGGTGGTGGTGGTGGTGCTGGTGGTGCTGGATCTAATGGAACTGTTTCTCCCAATCCAACTGGTGGTGATGGAGGAATTGGAAAACAATTACCTGCCACATTTAGAGATCCTGCTGGACATGCATATTTAAAAGGATACTCTGGTCCTGGTGGCGGTAATCATTGGTTTGCTGGTGGCGGTGGAGGAGGAGTTTATAGTACAGCCCCTGGTGCTTGGTTAGCTGGTGGTAAAGGTGGTGGTCCTGGTGGACCTTATGCAGGTGCCGGAAATGGTGGAAGATGTGCTAATCCTCTAGGAACTTCTGGTGGATCAGATGCTCAGAGATTTAGTGGTTCTGGTGGTGGTGGAAATGCTTGGGGATCTGACGGATATAATGGTGGTTCTGGTATCGTCTTTATTGCGTACCCATCATAAATACCTAAAAACCTAAAATGGCATTCACAAAGGTACTTGGACCTGGTATTGGAGACGGTAACCAAGTTATCGTTGGTATTATTACAGCAACTGCCTTTTATGGTGATGCTTCTAACTTAACTGGCATTCCTGCCGGACTCGGAACTGCGTTAAGTCAATCTCAAAACAGTCCATTAAATAAAGTTTATTATACTGATCAGGTATTATCAATAGGACAGACAGTTACTGTCAATCCACCAGCATCAGCAGTTGTCGCATACACACAATACGCAGAGATTCTTGTTGAAGAAGATGCTGATTTTATCGTTGATGATGGTGATGATTTTATTGCTGACGTACTTGGTCTTTCAACAGAGGGTGTAAGACCAATTCCTGGTGCTGGTGGAAGAATACGTGTTGATCACATTACAAATAAAGCAGGAACTGGCGCACCTTCATTGACGTTTGGTGCATCTATTCCTGTTGGTTATGGATTGACTGGTGCTGGTGGAATCAATATTTCAGGTGTTGTAACTGCCACAAGTTTTAGTGGTAGTGGAAGTTTATTAGTATTTTCAAATGGACTTCAAGTATCTGGAATTTTAACAGCAACAAATAAACTTAGAGTTGGAACGGGTGTTACAATAGAAAGTGGTGGATCAACTTTTACTGGTGTTGTAACAGCGACAAGTTTCAGTGGTAGTTTGACTGGAAACGCCACTAGTGCGACGACAGCAACATCTGCAACCACTGCAACCACTGCGACAACAGCAACTAACGCACAAGGACTTACTGGAACCCCAAGCATTACGGTTCAGAACGCAACAGTTCAAGGTGATTTAACTGTTAATGGAACCACAACAACTCTTGATACTGTAAATCTTGTTATTGAAGATAAGAATATTGGTATTGGAACAACGACTTCACCATCAAATACAACTGCTGATGGT
>Ga0075471_10002582_pt1 | contig 11864 bp, 7 predicted proteins | sample DEB19_08_DNA_2_FD_74787 | JGI IMG/M metagenome (GOLD analysis project Ga0075471, IMG submission 74787) | Aqueous microbial communities from the Delaware River and Bay under freshwater to marine salinity gradient to study organic matter... | ecosystem: Environmental > Aquatic > Marine > Coastal ... | reverse complement strand
CATCGCCGTCTTCGGCGGCCACGGCGACTCCCCCCGCGTCGTCATCGCCCCCGCCAGCGTCGAAGATTGCTTCTACACCGCCATCGAAGCCGTCAACATCGCCCGCAAATACAGCGTGCCCGTCTTCATCGTCAGCGACCAGGCCATCGCCACGCGCATCGAGGCGTTCGTCGAGCCTGACCTGAAGAAAATCTGCCAAGACATCTCCCCCGACCTGTCGCCCATCGCCGACCACAAACCCTACGACCTCTCCGCTCCGGACGGCATCACGCATCACGTCGCCCCTGGCACGCGCATCATGAGCGGCAAGTATCCCATCGCGACCGGGCTGGAACACGATGAACTTGGGCACCCGACCGGCTCGCCGAAGCTCCACCAGTTGATGATCAACAAGCGCCGCAAAAAATTGCAGGCGCTCGCCGCCACCTTGCCCACGCCGAAAATCTACGGACCGAGCGAAGGCAACATCCTCCTCGTCGGCTGGGGATCCACGCAGGGCCCGATCAAGGAAGCCGTCGACCGCGCCCGCGCCGCCGGCGACAGCGTCTCTTCCATCCACATCAAGCACCTGAATCCGTTGCCGCCCGGCCTCGAAAACATTTTCTCCGGCTTCAACCACATCCTCGTCGTCGAGATGAACGACGAAGGTCTGTATGGCTTCGGTCAGTTGGGCACCCTGCTCCGCGCCCGCTATTGCGATCCAAAAATCCAAGGCCTCAACAAGTGCGACGGCCTCACTTTCAAAGTCAAAGAAATCCTCGAACGCGCCAAGACCTCCGTCGCCGCCGGTCTGCGCAAACTGTAATTCCCTGATTCATTCATCCATATGAGCAACGTTGTCGCTGAATCCTCCGTTCGTCCCATTTTGGTGCCCACGCTGGCCCAGTCCCAGGCCGAAGAGCGCAAGCCCCTCACCAAGAAAGAAGTCTCCGCCGACCACCCGACCTGGTGCCCCGGCTGCGGCGACTTCTCCGTCCTTGCCCTCTATTTCAAGCTCATCGAAAAGCGCAAGATGGTGCATGAGAAGATCACCACCGTGGCGGGCATCGGCTGCTCCAGCCGCTTCCCGTATTTCGTGCAGGCCCACGGCGTCCACTTCATCCATGGCCGCGCGCTGCCGTTCGCTTCCGGCATTTCCTTATCGCGCCCCGATCTCCACGTCTTCGTCTTCGGCGGCGACGGCGACGCCTTCTCCATCGGCGGCAACCATTTCAACCACACCGCGCGCAAGAACATCAAGATGACCTATTGCGTGATGGACAACTGGGTCTACGGCCTCACCAAGAAACAGACCTCGCCTACTTCCCCGCTCGGCTTTAAGAGCAAGACCGACCCTTGGGGCGCGCTCGACTATCCGATCAACCCCATGAAGCAAGCCATCGCTGCCGGGGCGACCTTTGTGGCGCGTACCACGCACACCAACCCCGCGCACGTCTTGCAGATGATGGAAGCCGCGATGGACCACGACGGCTTCAGCTTCATCGAGTGCCTGAGCGAATGCGTGGAGTTCTATGAAGGCGCGTTCGATGCCAGCAACCCGCGCAAAGGCGGCGTCTTCCAGACCGTCCCCGCCGACCACGATGTGACCGATGAACTCGCTGCCTACAAGCTCGCCGGCGAAGATTTCCCCGGCAAATTCGGCATCTTCTATCAGGTGAAAAAGCCGACCAAGAACACCAAGGAAATCAACATCCAGACCACCATGCAGGAAAAAGTCAAAGGGCTCTCCCCCGCCGACATCCTGCAGAAGACCTTCGACCGGATGCGCTAAACGGCTTTCCCGGTTCAAACAAAAAACCCCGACGAACCGTCGGGGTTTTTTGTTTAGCCGATGGAATCACCTCAATGACCATTCGCGCTGTCGGGGTAGCACCACAAATCATTTACTGCGGCAGCGGAAGCCCCTTTGTTGACGTCCACGATTGGAATCCGACCCGCACTGCCGTCAAACCTCCCCACTTGGGCCACGCTGCCGTGACGTTTGGATAATGAGACTTGCGCTTCCATGGGCTTGTTAGCCAGATCATTCCATTGACCACCAGAGGTGTTCAATTCGTTGAGTTCCCATTGTAAGATGTTGGATGGCTTGAACCGTGAGAGTTTCAGGGGGCCGGTCGAAGTCGTCTTTCCGCAACCCACCACCGCACCGTTCCAAACATAACTGCTGATCAACCGACCTCGGTTATAGTAATTACTGTTCACCGAATCTTGGGGACATTGCAGAAGCTTGATGTTTCTGAGATACGGAAAAAGCAAGGCGGGTCTGCTCGCGGGAGCTTGACCCGAGAGAGATACTTCGCCTGCCGATCGTAATCTGCTTGAAAGCTGGCAGCCGTATGACTGCCCAGCGGCCCGATGCCGGCACTGGTCGCCCAACAGTCCTTGCAGCCCACAGTGCCCCAGCCGGGGTCGGGCAAGATTTCATTATGACCATCAAAATACAAATGCACGGCGAACATAGTCTGCCGGCAATTATTCAGGTCGGTGATGGCGTAGGCTTTGGCTTTTGCGCGATTGAGCGCCGGCACCAGCAACGCCGCCTGGCTGACGATGACGGCGATGACCACCAACAATTTAATCCGGGTGAACACCGCTGCGTTCTGGACCGGCTGACGGCGGGGATGCGTTTCCGATGAAGGGGACAAACCAATTTTCAAGCAAGCCTATTCACCCGGACGCTTCAGCCACCCACGAACTTTGAGATTGGCGAAACGACCTGACCGCCAAAGCCCAAAAGCCGGAAAATTCTTCCTTCGCACCTCTAAGCCTTTGTTGTTAGTTTTCCGGACATGCCTCACATCCACGAAAAAATTGATTTCACCGTCGCCATCTTCGTCGTGGCGAACGGCAAGGTGCTGCTCATCCACCACCGCAAGCTGGACAAATGGTTGCCGCTCGGCGGCCATATCGAACTCGAGGAAGACCCCGAGCAAGCCGCCGTGCGCGAGGCCAAGGAGGAAAGCGGACTCGACGTGGAATTGCTCGGCGAACGCCCGCCCACCACGGAAACCGGCACGCGCGCCCTCATCGCCCCGCGCTTTCTCGACATCCATCGCATCAATGCCACCCACGAACACATCGGCATGATTTACTGGGCGCGGCCCAAGAGCGGCACGACCACACTCGCCGCCGCCGAACATCACGACATCCGCTGGTGCACCGCCGCCGAACTGGAAACCCTCCAGCCGCCGATGTCCGGCGCGGTGAAATGGTATTGCCGGAAAGCCATCGAGGAAATCAGCCGCACCTGAACTGTTTCTATTTTCCCCGCTGCATCAACCGGTCGCTTGAAGGCTGTGCCACAGCCTTAGTCTCCGTAGTGGCCTTGAATTCTGCCGTCGGCTGCAAGGTTGCGCCGCTCTTGGTTTGGAGCTGACCGTTCTTCACCGCCACATCTTCCACGGTGTAGGGCGTGCCGTCGGCGTGCTGGTAGAACCTCTTCATCTCGTCGAGGCGGAACGGACGTGAGCCGCGCCGGCCAAAGACCACGGTCTGGTTGCCGGTCTCGTCCACCACGCGGTCGCGGTCGAGGCCGCGGCCCACCGCCAGTGCCGGGCCATGCGTCTTGTAGGTGGCGATGAGCTTCGGGTTCGGGGCGGGACTGAAACCCATGTGGCCGGGCACGTTCTCCGGCGAAATCATCTGCAACACGCGCAAGCCGTTCTTGCCGTCCGCCACGAGCGCGAACATGGAGGCGTTGATCGAACCGATTTGGACGGCGCGGACGTCGTTCAGTTTTCCGTCGGCGGTGAAATGGCGTTCGAGCTTCGGCTTCTCGGGATTTGAAATATCGATGAATGCAAGTCCGTCCTCGCCGTCGGCCACGTAGGCATAGGTGCGCGCGAGGTAGAAGCGTTGTGCGTGCTTCAGCGGGACGACCGCGCCGGGAATCAGCTTCGGCTTCGCCGGGTCGGTGATGTCCACGACCTTGAAGCCTTCGTCGTCGGTCACGAAAGCGTAGCGGAACTGCACGCCCACGGCGCGCGGGTTCTTGAATTCGCCGCCGCTCAACTCCCCAATCAACTTCGGCTCGGCGAGTTCGGTGTTGCTCAAGCCGAGCACGAACAAACCGCGTTCCGCGACGACGAACAGGTTCGTGCCGGCCATGAAGGAATGCATCGCACCCTTGAGCTTCCGGTCCGGGTTATAGCGGATGGTCTTGAGGTCTTTGTCGAGGAAGTTGTTGGCGGGATTGCCGTCCACGAGCGTGGCGACGGTGCTCATGACGAGACCTTCCTCGCGGTCGGTCACGAACACCCACGCGTAGATGAGGCTGATGGGCTGCTCCTCGTTCTCGGGCAGACGATTCCGCGTGGGGTCGATGCCCAGCGTGCTCGGCAGCGTGACGCTCGTGGCGTATTTGGTGTGGATATAGGTGCGCTGGCCCAGCGGCGAAACCGGCGCGCTGGTGATACGTTCGCTGAAACCTTTCTGGTCGATGTTCGCCACATCGAACACCTCGAAGCCGTCCGCACCGTTCGCGGTATAGAGATATTCGCCGCGTTGAACGAGATCCAAAATTTCTTTGCCGTCGTGGTGATATGCCTGCTTGAGTTCGCCTTTGTTCTGCTCGACGTGCTGAACGTAGTTGGACGGATACGCGAGCTTGTGCAGATGGCTGCCGAGCGCGGCCTGCGGCTCTTCCTGCTCGGTCCAGACGACGGCTTCGAGGCCGTCCTTGCCCTCGCCGACATAGGCGTAGCGCCCGAAGAAATTCACCGTGCCCGTGCCGAAGCCGAGCAGCGACGCAAGCCACGCGTTGTTGTCGTTGTCCTTAGAGATGTGGCAATCGGCGCAACCCTTCGTGGTCCCGACGCCGCTGGTGGTGTGCGGCAGGTGCGGATTGTAAGCCTGACCGCTGTAACCTTCGGCACTCACGGTCTGCTGTTGCGAATAAATCCATTCGCGGTTGGAATTCTGTGAGCCAACGATGACCGCGCTCGACGAACGCAACACGGCGAGCCGATGATTCTTGTAAGTCGCGTCCACTCCGAGCTGGAAGACGTCGTCGCGCACGACCTGCGGATTGTAGCCGGTGAAGTTGCGCGTGGTGATGCCCTCGAACTTGTTGAGTGCGGCCTTCTGGTTCGCGCGCATCGGCAAGTGGCAGCCGAAGCAGCTCGTCGCCCACGAACTGTGGCAGACCTGGCAGGAGATGTTCGACTCGTCATGGGCGAGGGCGGCTTTGCAGTCGGATTTCTCCGGCACGTCGCCCCACGTCTTGCCGTCGCGGCGCAGCGTTTTCGCGTAGGCGGACTTCGCGTTGTAGTGCGACGACTTGGGGTCAACCGTGTCGATCGTCTGCGGCACTTCCCAGACGAGGTCGGGGCTCATGGTCGAGCGTTGGAACAGCTTGTTGCCTTCCCAGTAAAACTTCGGCCCCCACGAGGTGCTGCTCTTGTTCAAATCAATCTTGCCGCCGTTGCCGCTCGTGATAAGCGTCGGGCGCGCGCGCACGGTGCCGTGGCAGTCAATGCACTCGATGGTCGTGGCCGCGCGCGGCTCGCCGTAGAGGTTGCCGTTGCCGTGGACGTCGGTGTCGAAGTGGCAGTCGGCGCACTGCATGCCGTGCGCGAGGTGCGCGTCTTTCAAGTGAACTGCCTTCGCCCACTTCTGCGGGTCGTCGTGCGGGATGATGGTGTCGTCGAGTTCGCGAAGGTTGCCTTGCTTGTCCTTCTTGAACACGGCGCGGAACATCCAGCCGTGACCGTGATAATCGGCGAACTGGGTATGCTTCAGCTTCGGATTCAGCTCGGCGGACTTTTCGAGGAAGGCCAAGTCGCTCCACAAGCCACGCGCGGCGGCGGCTTCGGGATTGTGGCGGATGGCGTCCACCAACTCCTCGTCGGTCGGGTTTTTCTGCTGCGTCATTTGCGCACGGGTTTTGTTGCCGGCGAAATGCGGGTCGTCCGCGATAGGATTCGCGGGGTGCGGATACATGAATTCGCCGTCGCTCTCCTGATCCCACCACGTGTAGCCGAGGAACGGATTCACGAAAAGATTGCCTTGGTGCATGTGGCAGTTCATGCACTGGCTCGTGGGGATGGCGCGGGTGAGTTCGTGTTTGATGGGATGGCCGCGCTCGTCCTTGCGCAGGCCGGATTGGTCGCCGCTGAAGCTCAAGCCTTGGTTGCCATACTTGGAATACCAGCCCGAGTGCGTGGGCGAACGGTCGTTCGCATACACGACGTGGCACGCGGTGCAGCCGCTGCTGCGGTAATCGCCGGGATGATTGTTGCTGCCCATGAAGTCGAGCATCGGATCGTGCAGGCGCGTTTTTTGAATGTTGAGGAACACGGGATCAATCCGGTTCAACGTGCCGAGGCCGCGCTCGCTCAAGCGGCGCAGCGGTCGCCCGGGCGGCTCGTTGGGCGTGGGCAAGCCGAGTTGAAGCTGCTTCTCCCCGCCGCGCTCGAAGATGCGGAGGATGTTGCCCGGCTGCGCGAGCGGAAAGCGCGGCAACGGTTCGAGGCAGGGCAGTACGCCATTCGTGCGCGTCTCCTCGGCGGTGGGGACGTAGGGGTTCACGAGCTTGAGCGGTTCGCCGTGCGGGCCGTAAGCCTGACCGTAGCGCGCATTCTTGTGCGGCACCGCGCCGTTGTTGTAGAGCGCCGCGCCCCAAAGCATCGCGCCGTGACGCATCATGCTGTGGCTGGTGTTGCGGAATTCCTTTTCGTGACAGACGCCGCAGGTTTTTTCCGCCACGCGCAAATCGCCGGGATTGATGAACTGGATGAACTCGGGCGATTCCTTGTTGAGCAGCACGTCGGAGTCGGCGGGGTTCGCCGAGGTCGGCCAGAACTCGGGATGCTGCGGCAGCACGTGCGCTTTCTTGAGCGTAAGGCCGGGCGTGGGATTGCCGCCGTGGCAATCGGTGCAGCCGAGCACGACATTCGTGCTGACGTGCATGGAGTGGTTCTCGATGCCCTTGTGACATTCGAGGCAGCCGCGGCTTTTCCGCAAGGCCTCGTCGCGGGTCTGATCCACCCAATTGCGCGCGGGGAGTTTTTCGGGGGCAGCGGGGGTGAGGTCGCGCGGGACGGAAATTGGCGGGCCGAAACCGGCGTCTTCCGCGAGAGCGGGACTGGAGAATAGGACGAATGCGACAAATGCGACGAATGCCCGCCGCAGGATTTCTTCATGCTTCATTCTGCCTTCTCTATTCATTTCAGTAAGTGAGTGTCACCGCCACGATGGCGCTGTAAAGAAAATCATCCACACTCCCCGGGCTCGGGCTGCCGTAGCCGGGCACGGGCGAGGTCGCGGTCTGGTAAATATCCTTGTAGCCCGCGCCGGGAATCAGCACGCCGAAACCGGCGGAGATGATGATGTTGTCCGTGAGCGCGGGGCGATATTGCATGCCAAGGCTCAAGTCCCAGCCGAGTTCATGATCGGCCTTGTCGGTGAGCAGCGCGGTCTTGATGGGCGCGGTCTCGACGAGGCGGATGTAATTCGCATTTAGAAACGCGCGCAGCTTGGGTGTCACGTCGATCTCCATACCGAGGCCGGCGATAAACACGCCGGGGTTGACGAAGTTCGCCTGCCCCTCGGCCTTACTGGAGCGCATGGACGGCACGAGCGTGGCGCGCGGCTTGAGACCGACGCCGGTGCCGGCGAGATTGAAGCCTTGCCGCACATACCAACTGAACGGGCCGCCGGTGAAGTTCGGGTTGTCGAGGATCGTATCGAAGCCGGTGGCCGTGCCGTCGGTCGGGTCGCCGTCGCCGGACGCGTAGAAGAGCGACGCCTTGTAGCGCACCCAGTCGCGGTCGTAGGAAACTTCGAGCGCGGCCATCTGCGCGTTGAGGTCCACCGGGCGACCGGCGAGGCCGTTGAACTCGTCGTGGCCGAGCACTTGGTAAAAAGCGTGGCTCACATTCCAGCGGCCGATGTGGCCGTCACCCGCCCAACCGAGGTAGTAGGCGTGGACGGAATGTTCCTTGAGCGTGCCAAGTGGCTCGGGGCGCGTGAGGTTACCGTTGCGGTCGTAGTGCGTGTCGCCGTCGTCGAAGTTCGCGTGCAGGCTCATGGCGAGCGTGTAACCTTTCCAGATGAAATCCTGCCGGTAGGTATTCGCCACGACGACGACTTGGTCGCGGTCGTCGAACGTGTTGAGGTCGGAATTAGTGTCTTTCTCGCGCATGGGGAAGACGCCGAGGTTGTATTGCCAGCGGTTGTTGTCCCAGTTGCCGAAGAAGCGCGCGCCGAGATTCACGTCGTTGAAGATGAAGCCGCGAAAGTCGGAGATGAACGCCTGATTGCCGAGCTTGAGCGCGCAAAAATCGTAGTTCTCGGAAAGATCTCCGAGGTGGAGTTCGAGGAACGCCTGTTGCAACGCGATGTGGCGATCCGTGCGGTCCGTGCCGCGCTGCGGGTTGGGGTTGATGAGATTATTCTCGCGTGTGTTGACGTAGTTGATATTGAAGACGGGTTCGAGTTCGATCGCCCAATGCACGGGCTGGAATACCGTCTCGCCCTTGAAGAGCGCCACGCGGAACGCGAAGTTCTGTTGCACGGCCTCCTGTTCGCTCGCGCCAAAAAACTCCGCGCTGCCCGCGCCCGCCGTGCTCACGCCGCTTGGCACGGGCACGCGCCGCGCCTCAAACTCGGTGATGGAACTCGCGGTGAGATTCAGGAAAATGTCCTGCCCGATGACCGGCGCGTCGCCTTTGAGGATGCTCTGCTTGTAAGGATGCCACAGCATCGGCTGCGGCGTCTCGTAGGGGTTCTCGACCGAGCCTTGCGAGTAACGTTTCCACGGCGCGAAACCAATGCGCCAGCGGTTGGTCATCGGCTCGGAGTTGGGCGGGAAATTGTATCCGTCGTTGTGGCCGGGGTAGTGCGGGTTCTCCCACTGCTTCTTGATGTGCGCGGTGGCGCGGGCGTTCTCGCGCGGCAATTCCAGCCCCGGCGGCAGCGGCTCTTTGCCAAAATTCCCGGCGGGCGGGGGCGGCGCGGGCAGGACCTCGGCGCGGCGGACGTCCTTGCGGGGCAACTGCAAATCCGCCGGCAGCGGCTCGCCGTTGAAGGCGGGCGCAGCAGGGACTTCGTTCGTGAAAAATGGCGGCGGGTTCTGCGGCGCGGGCTTGAGGTTGGCGCCGGGGTCGGGATTGAAAACTGCGGGCGGACGCGGCGCGGGGGCGTTCGTGGTCAACTGCAGTCGCCACGCCTCGAAATCGGCGGCGAGTTTCTGGATTTCCTCGGGCGTCAGTTCGGGCTGTGCGGTGCTGGGCTTCACGCCGGAATCGGGATTGAACTTTTCGGGCGAAGCCGGGGACCCGACGGTGCGGAACTGGCCCGGGAGGTTCGTCCCGGTGGTCGGCGTCGGGGTCGGCTCGACCGCCGGCAGGCTAGCCGCGCAAGCGAGGCCGGCCAGCAAGAGCCAATCGCAGGCCTGGCAGTAGAGACGCTTCACGGGTGGATTATTTGCCGCCGGTGGCTGGCGAGGCAAGAAGCAATTCGGCGACCGGGCGGGCGGCGCTTTCCCTTCAAGGCAGCAGGAGCATTTCCGGGCGCAACCGGCCGATGCGCTGCGCGGGCAGGCGCGCATCCAGCGAGCCGGCGTGGGGTCGTTCCGCGTCCACATGGCCGTCGGCAAAGACGACGTTCGCCCTTTGCGCGTGGCGGAAATGGGCGTTGGGCATGGGGCTGTAGTCCACCGCATACCATTCCTCGAACATCGGATTGCTCGCGGACGCCGGGGCTTGAAACGTGTTGACCTGCGCGGTGTCGGCGAAGAGCGCGGTGCGGGTCGGGCGCGTGATGCGGCTGGTGTTTATGGGCTTGCCGAGCGGCCCGCCGAAGACCGCCGAACTGCCGCCGTAGCTGAAGATGACGTCCGTGCCCTTGCGTTTGAACTGCGGCGAACTCCACACCGGCGAAGGACACAGCCGCACAGCGCTGCCTTGCAGATACGGCTGCAACGCACCGAGAGAAAGGTCGAACCGCCGGGAGCCTTCGCCGGCGGAAGGCGCTTCCAGCCAGCCGAACCACAGCCATTGGCCCCCGTTGAAATTATTGGAAACGACGTAGGGAAAGGAGTCGCCGTTGTTCTCGCCCCAATACATCTGCGTGGCGAGGCCGAGTTGGCGGAGGTTGCTCGCGCACTTGATGCGCTGGGCGGATTCCTTGCTGCGGGCGAGCGCGGGCAGCAGCAGCGCGGCGAGAATTCCGATGATGGCGATGACCACCAGCAGTTCAATGAGCGTGAAGGCGCTCATCACCCGCGCCGCCAACGGTTTCGGATACGGACAATGCCGACAACCCTGGGCGCAACAGTAACCGCGCCGCCGGAGATACGCGGCAGTGAACACCAGCCGCCCGTCCTCCAGATAAGTATCGCTTTCCGTATCCGCCGCCACGCAATCGCGGCAGATACAGGCGCGATTCCGTGCCGCCTCCGGCACGCGGGCAAGCAGCGCCGCGGGAATTTCCACGCTCGCACACCAACACGGGCCTTTGTGGGCCGCGCTGCTGCAAAGCTGGCAATCGTTAGGGCCGCCGCAAAGCGGACAATGATCCGGGGCTGGCGCAGCGGGGTTCACGGGAGTTGGGCGCGGACGCGATAGTAAGCGCTGCCGCCGGGCGGATTGGTATCGGTGAGAGTCAACGGGCCAGCACTACCCGGAGTCGGCGCGGTGACAGGAATCCAATTCCGCAGATCCACAGTGCGTTCGAGCACGTAGTTCCAATCGGTGACACCGGTGAATTGAACCGCGCCGGGAGCGGGCGCGGAAATTTTATCCACCGGCAGCGGCGAGGCGAAGGCAATTTTGTTCACCGTCCCGTGGGCCAGGATCGAACCGGCATAGACTATGCCGCCGTATTCGTTCGTATCCTGACCTTCTTCGTTGTAGCTGGCGATGGCGATGGTATCCACGGCAAAGTCGCCGAGGTCGGGGTTATGTCTGTTTTCATTGATCGGACCGATGGGGATGCCGTTGCTGGCGAGGGTAGTGCGCAAGGTCTGGTCGGCGGCCGTGTAGACAAGCACCGCCTGGTAATGCGCCCCGGGCACGAGTTCCAGCGGATCGGTGGAGACGTAGTCGAATTCGTTCGCGCTCGAAATCATCAGCGTGGTCACGGACGCGCCCTGCCCGGCATCGGGAAAATAGTTTAGTTCGACGAGATTCGGCGCCTGGTAGCCGGAGCCAATGACAAAGCCGCTTTCGGTCGCCGTCGCGTGGTGATGCAGGCCGATGGCGATTTGAAAAGTATACGGTTTATCGGGGTTGATGCCGGTGGCGATGTTCTGCAAGGTGAAGTCCACGCTTAACATGAAGTTGCTCGCGCTAGTCACCGTCATCCCGAGCGGGTGATGGAAATAACTGTTCGGCTTGGAGGAATCCCAAGTGACGGCGAGGTTCTGGTTGGTGGCGTTCCACGCGAACAGGTTCGTGTCGCCGAAGACCGCCCAACCGCGCGCGGCGGGGTCGGTGGCGAAATTCTCGGCGATGGTGAGCGCGGAGACAGGTTGAACGGCGAGCAGGCTGGCGAGCGCCAGAACGGATAAACGGATTTTGAGCATGGACTGATCTTTCAATTTGCCCGCGAACGAACGCGGGACGGTTTTACGATTGAGAGACCAGCGCGCAGTCTGAAAACAACAATGCCTCCAGACTCCGGCAAAACGGGGAATGAAGGCATTCTACGAGTCCCGCCAAAAACAGATTGACGGGCTGGCCTCATCCTTCTCTTTGCGGAGAAGTTGGCTGCAATCGGCGGTCCCAGACCGCCGCTACAACCCGACGAGCCCAACCAGATCGGTATCCTGACTTCGGACTTGTCCTCGCTCCCGCCTTCCCGGTCTCAGACCAGTGGCTGTGGGAGTTTGTATTCCGTTACAGTGGCGCAACCGTCCCCGA
>Ga0075471_10002581_pt1 | contig 11865 bp, 5 predicted proteins | sample DEB19_08_DNA_2_FD_74787 | JGI IMG/M metagenome (GOLD analysis project Ga0075471, IMG submission 74787) | Aqueous microbial communities from the Delaware River and Bay under freshwater to marine salinity gradient to study organic matter... | ecosystem: Environmental > Aquatic > Marine > Coastal ... | reverse complement strand
AACTATTGACTGGCTACCCTCGGGCGTTTGAGTTTAAAGAGGGCAAACCGGTTGATGTGTCTGGAACTAAGGATCTTATTTATGCCAAGGTCAAAGAAGGTGAAACGCTCAAAGCAGAAAACCCGTTGCTTGCATTTTCGTCTGCCACAATGCCATCTGAATATCCTGTTCCTGCTTGCCATATTGCCGGAGGTTTTGTCTTTACATTAGGCCAGTTCTGCCAGGAGGTTCCTTATGATCCTGTGCTGTACTTTACGGGCGAAGAACAAAACCTGTCGGTCCGGGCTTACACACATGGCTACGACTTATTGCATCCACCCTTAGTACCGGTGCTGCACTTTTATGGCAGGCATAAGGAAGTCCGCCATTGGGCGGCTGAAGATGATGAGTTACGCCCTGTGCGTTGGTGGGATATGACCAAGCGGTCCGACCAGCGCATGGCTGACTTGCTTTATCACGGCAAGGACTTAGGCGTTTACGGATTAGGAAAGACGAGAAGCCTGCGGGATTATGCAAGCTTCTGTGGGATTGACTACATTAACCGAGTCATCGCCCCAAGAGAGGCTAGTCCTCCCCCCCAAGGTATCGCGCCTCCTCCAGCAGATACTCCCGTTTCGGGTTAACGATAATACCTTTGAGAGCGCGGTCACTGTCTTTTACGCGTTGAGCCAAGGAGCGCTTGATGCTTTGCTGCGTGATGGGATTTTCTGGGTTCTTGTCATTGAACCTGTCAATCTTGTCGTAAATCTCTACGAACTGATCATAGTCACCATTCATTTGTGCAAGCGTTACTTGTTGGAGCAATCGTTTGCGCCGCTGATCAAGGTCTTTATCCATGCCCTTGATTTCCGCAATTGCTTCATACCCTCTAGCAACATCCACTGGCGTAAAGCCAAGCGCCTGCAAGAACAATCCCCAGCTATTTACTTCACCGACAATCGGGTCGCCACGCAAGGTTGTTGCTCCTTCTTGCGACATCCGGGCCACTTTCATAAAGTCTTTGAGCACCGGCGGCAGCATGGCTTCAATACCACGGTATGTGTTGCCATCATTAATCTTCTTGATGCCATCAGAAATGTTCACTCCGATACCTACAAACGGGCCGGCCAAGTCAGTGACAAACTGCCTGAATGCCTCAACCTCATCCGCAGAACGCTGAGAGTCTCTGAACCACATACCGTTTTGTGATACGCGGTTGGCAATGTCTGCTCCAAGGACTTCAGATACTGGACCCTTGCTTAAAGCCCTTGCCATGTTTGCCCCAAACAAATCAGCGATATTGTTCTTAGCACTATTCACAAAATCATATGGCTCGTCTTCATCATCAAAGAGAGCATTCATAGTTCCTTCAATAACCCAAAACAATGGCAGACCTTCATAACCAGCAAAGAGCCCTGTCATAAACAACATGCCGGTCAGGCGTTTGCGTGCTTCTTTCTTTGTTTCTTCATCAGCACCATTCAAAGCCTGCTGCAAGCTACGCACATACAGCATGGTCATTTGTTGTGCATAGTTCTTGAACTGGAAAATAATCCTGGCGGTCGGACCTTGCATAAACCGCGGCTTGGTAGCATTGGTGTATTCAAAATGCGTTTCGTTAACGATGTCTTTGGCTGTTTGCAATGCTTCGTCAGGCGTCATCTGCCGCTGTCTTGCCAAACGATAAGCAGCCAACGCCGTCACTTGGCGGTTAAATACCTCAGCTTGATTGAATGCATAGCCAAGCGCATAAGTTACTTTGTCAATCGTGCGTACTGATTTGTTACGCATGACAGTACCCAAGCCACCTTGCAGAATATCTTGCGGGCGCTCGGCCAATCCTGCCAGTGATAGCGTTTGTGTACGGTTAAGCGTGCCATCATCGTAGAGCTTTTGCATGGCCTTGAGTTCTTCAGAAGCTATGCGGCGCTCTTGGTCAGAAAGTTTTTCATCAGTGGATCGGTTTTCTAACGTGCGGATGACGTTGTAAAAACCTTTCTCCTTGCTCATGCCACTGCCCCACCAATCTTTGCTTGCCTGATTGATGGCGCTAAAGGTTCTTCCCCAACCAAACTTGCCAGCCAGATAAGGCATAGCCACCATCGGCGTTTGTGCAATATTGACAAGCGCTGATGCGGGAGCGGTAAGGAAGTAAAGGAAAGAAAAGCTTGTTGCCCAACTAGTAAAGCTGTTCACATCTTCTGGCGCGTTAACCCACTGATGCCTAAGCTTTAACTCGTCTAAATAACGACTGCCAGCGATGCTTGGGTTTTCACGCAAATGCTTGGCTGCTTGTAGCATGAGCGTATCAAGCTGGCCGTTATATTTCACACGGGCTAGGTGGTAAGCGCCGTGGAACGAAGTCTCTGCAAATGCACGCAAAGCATCAGGGCTGTAGCCTGCTACCTTCTTACGATGAATGAAATGTTTGCGAGCCGACAGGTCAGGCTGCATCGTCAAGAACATCTGCCAGATGCCATCCTTGAGAGCATCTGTATCACCCTTCATATCATCAACCATACCCATGAGATTGCGTACAAATCCAGTGACTGGAACGCCTTGGTTAAGCATCTCTCGGGTTTTAACACCTGACTTAAACTCTACGCCGCTCTTCCGTAGTTGGTCTTCAAACTTACGCTGTTCACTACGATGTTCAAACATGTAGTACTCAGGCGATTTATTGCCGCTCTCATCTACCGTATCAAACGCGACCCAATAATCACCAAAGCGTGCGAGCGGGAAGTACGGGCCTGTTGAACGGATCTTGTTAAACTCTTGTTCTAGTTGCAATAACTTTGCCGTCCTAACGCGCTCGTTTTCAATATCCTCCCTTATGCGCTGCTCTAAAGCTTTTTGATAGATGTTCAGTGATTCTGCGTAGTAGTCACGCACTTCTCTATAAATGCGAAGCGCCTCGTCATTAACCGATACTTTCTTCCAACCTTCAATTAATTCAGGGTTTCGTATTTCATCTAACCGTGTATCAGGATCGATGCCAGCTATCGTTGCTGCGTGCATCACATCTGCAAGTACGCGGGCGATTTTGGGGAACTTATCGTTGAACGCCACCCATCCCTGGGCAATATCAGCCGCTTTGGTAATCCGAGTATCACGGAAACCAAGCATGTCGTTGACTACTTTGTAGAACGTCTTTACTTGCGGCAGATCTTTTTCTGCAAGTTCACCAAGCTGCCTCAAGTTAAACAGGCTTGTCAGGATACTGGCTTTGTCGGTTGCCAGATCACGTACATAGTCACGCGTGCTGTCTTTGACGCTGGCAAATGTTGGCCCACTATTAACCAAATTGTTCATAGACTGCTCAGGCGTCAGGTCAAGCGTAGCGGCATCAAAGATTATTTCTTCTGTTTCTGCATTGTCTTTTAGAATTGTTTCTGATTCTGCAACATTCAATTTATCGTAAGACTTTTTAAACGCTTCTAGGTTCTTACGGGTGCGTGAGCCAATCTCTCCTGTCAGGATGCGTTCAAATATTTCTGCTTCAGTTTCTGTAATACCCAAACCTTTTGCGTAGTTAGCAAGCTTGTCAAAAAATGCTTTGGTCTTCTGGAAGATTCTAAAGATTGGGCCAACAGGCGGCTGGAATGTTCCCTGGGTATAGTTCTCGAATGCTCTTGCTATACCTTCTTCAATCTGTGTATCTAACGATTCCTTGGCGTATATGCGGGATACTGGGCTTCTGTCCCCAGGCCATATGCGGTTAATCCAATCACGCTTCGATGCTTCTGCAAGGATCTTGTATTCCTGTGCAGTGAAGAGGTTCATGCTACGCAGTGCATGAATAACCTCGTGATGTAATACTTGCCGGGTCTTTTGCTCGGATATGAAAGTTCTTGATTGTTTATTGAGATCTACAGCTACACGCAAAATTCTGTACGCAGCAATACGATCCTTCTTGCCGGCATCGTCATACGCCGTACCCATGCCAGTAATCAAACTTCCAAGCGTTCTGCGCTCGCCTTGCCTGCCAGTTGCTTTATCAACAAAGCGTTCAATTTTTGGCCGTATAACTTCTACCCGTAAATCAGTTAGCCCCAATCGGTCTAACTCATTACGGAATTGTTCAAACATATCAAACTCTTCTTGCGTCGCCCCTGCCGGCAACGGCTGGAATGGCGGCGTCGCAGGCATTACTCTGCGGACAATCTTAGGCGTTGGCTTAGTTGCTTTAGGCTTACTTGTTGTGACCGGCGGGACCGTGGGCTTTGGTGTTGGCGCAGGGGTTGGAGCCGGCGTTGGTGCTGGTGTAGGTGCAGGCGTTACTTGGGGTATGGGTGCTTGCGTAACAACAGGCGGAGCAGGGGCAGTGAACAAATCAGGCGGCGGTGTTGTCTCGCCAATGGTTTGAACAATCTCCAGCGCAGGACGCTTGGGCGTTTCCCCAAACATGTCAAAGTCAGACTTGTCTGCTTCTGTATTAAGCTCTTGCCCGACCCGAGACATTTCCTCTGACATGTACTTAGACTTTCGTACATGTTTGGCAAAGAAATCAAGAATGATTTGCTGGACAGGCGTGCGAGTAAAGTCACCTAGTGAAGCTTGCTGCGCTATCGTTTTGCCGCTTCTGCTTGCATTGATAGCGTCCTTAGCTGCGTTTGCCAAGTCACGACGTATATCGTATTCGCCTTTACCTTTTAGAACAATAAGCGACGGCGCTGCACGCACCATTGCATTAATGATGTTGAGTTGCTCTTCGGACTCGGCCAGCGTAACAAGATCCACAAGTTCTTGATCTTCATACGTAGCTGCAAATACAGCGTTACGCAAACGCTTTCTGGCATTGGCTGTGGGCTGATTATTAGGTGCAAGCTCCTGCCTTTCATTAGCCGGCATCGCCTGTATAAATTGCGTCAGGGCTTCGTAGGTCGGCGATCCATCATCGTTAAATGTAAGCTGCCCAACATCAATCCTTGTGGCGTCTTGTTTTGCACGTTCAGCATCTGACATGCCAAGGGCAGCAGTCTGGTTACTGATATCACCAACATTTGGCGGCACACGATCTGGGTCAACAACCCTTACCAAAACCGGATCAGCAAAGGCTGCTCGCGGTATGCCCATCTGATCGGCCATTTGCTGTATCGCTGTGCGATATCCCAGAGCACCAGTTTGCCCGCGGTTCAAATTCTCATAGGCCCGCTTAAGCCCAGCGATCCGCCCGTTGTTGATTGGGATATACGGTGACTTGCCAAAGTCAGCGTTGATATCGCCCTCAGCGGTATGCGAAGGTACAGCCATGCCAGATGAAATGATGGCATACCGGAATGGCATTTCTGTGCCATCTGGCGCTATGGCTATACCTTCTGGGCCAACTGATGTTAATTGACTTGTCCAGTCTTTGGATGGTGCTATGACTAGTGGAGCCCCGTCCGTGAAAGTGTTGGATTGACCAAGCCTTCTGGGATCTGGATTTGCTGCGATGTTTTGCATTTGCTGCACCGAGGCTGGCGACGATCGATCCCTTGGCTGCAACGATGGTGGAACTCTTGATGGCGCAACTGTAGGAGCAGGAGTTGGGGCCGGCGTTGGAACCGGAGTTGGCGCGGGCGTAGGTGCTGGGGTAGGTGCTGGGGTAGGTGCTGGGGTAGGTGTTGGTATCGCTGTTGGCGCAGCAGTTGGTGCTGCTACAGGCGGCACAGTTGCAACAGGTACAGGTTCTTGTGCGGGCTGGGGTATAGGCGGCAGTGTAGGAGAGGGCTCAAAAGCCAACTGTGGCGGCGCTTGCGGTCCAGGAGGCTGAACAGGAGGAATGCCGACAGGCGGAGGTAATTGTGGTGCAGCCGGAGGTAGCGGTTGTTCTTGGGAGATGGGCGGCTGGACTGCTGCGCCTGCTGGGGGCATAGGCCCAGGAGGTGCTGGAAGTAATGGTGATGGTGCGCCAGCAGGAGGTGGCGGCGGAGGTAATGATAGTGTTGGCGCTGGCAACGCAGGGCCAGCAGGGGGCGTTGGTTGAGCCGGTTCTGCTTGGGGCGGTACGGTAGGTGGTTCAACCTGGGTGCGCGTGCGATCTGCTGCTGCACCAAGCAATCCAGGGCCAAAGCCTGCTGCGGCACCAGCGGCAAATGAATTGAGATATTGATTAATGTTCTGCGGTGAGAACACTTCGTAGTTTTGATCAATAACTTTGATGGCTGCGTTATTGATAATGTCCTGGGCGGTTTCTGTAAGACCTTCTTTAGCCGCCACTGTAGAAGCTTTTGCTCCTATCCTTGCGGCTTCTTTGGCAAACCCCCCGCGCTCCAGTGATTTTTCTACAAGCTTCATGCGTCCAAATACACCCAGATCGCCAAGGATCTTGCCGGGTATATAACTTTCAAGGAATGAATTTGCCAGCCCTGCGGTTAGTGCTAATCCTGGTTCAAGCTGTTTCGTTTCTTCAAAGATATTGCGGAAAGACTCTGGGGCGGTCTGCAAGTATGATGTACTCATCATAGCCAGACCGGCTCTTCCTGCCAGTGCATCTTGTGCTGCTTTCTGACCAATACGTTCTGCGACTTCTTTAGCTACACCACCTCGCAGTGCAGTTTCAGCCGCCTCTTGTGCAATCTTTCTTGCAGCAGACCTCCCCGTGGCGGCTGCAATACCGCCGGGTAGTAATGCTGAGGCAATACTGGGCAAGCCCTCTGCCGCTTTCTCAACGGCAAAACCTAAGTACTCGCCTGGGCCTTGAAGTTTTGTGACGTCACGATATTGTGTGGGCCTTGCTTCTTCAAGTGCTGCGTATTTCTGCGCTCCCTTTTCAAGAAACTCTCGGGCCTTGTCCTCCATGCCGCCAAAGCCAAGCTTGGCTAAACCAGCCAATCCAAGTGCCGGCACATCATAGCCAGCACTAATAAGCATTTGCTGAACGCCACGGCTCAATGCAGAGCTAGCTACTTCTCCTAGCCCGGATGGCCCTGGGGCTTGAGCCCCAGATATAGTTGTCAGCGTGCGGATTAATTGATCACGCTCTTCCTCGTTGATTCCTTCGGGTATGCGATAACGCCCCAGGTTGGGAATATTAATGATAGGCATCGCGCCCCCTTACTGGACCGGTTTTTTTCCAAATGCCAAGATTGCCTGAATCATTTGAGGTGTCAATGTTGTAACCCCCTGGTCTGCCCCTATGGTTGGGTACAGACGTTGCTCATACCTTTGTATGATGCGTTCCTTCTCACTTTCAAATGCAGCTTTTTCTTTTGGATCTTCACGCCAGTCTTTCTTGCGCTTGCCAAATGTTGGCGCAAAAATACTGGCCTCCTTGTCATATCTTGCTTCAAGTTCACGCAACTCAGGCTGTGCCATTTCCATAGCATCTTTGCGTATCCTTGCTGCATCAGAAAACTTAGGCAAGCCTGCTGTAGCGCCAGCCGCTTTCTTTGGCGTCATTAAATCTTGTACCGCACCCATAATGCCAAGTGAACCGACTTTGAACTGGTTGCGTGCCGCAATTTCCTTTTGCTTATACTCAGCTTGTTCTTCAGCATACTTCTTAGCGCTTTCATAATCTTTGCGCCGTAATGCATCTTTGTATTGTTCGCCAGCAAGACGGGCTTTAAGTTCGTTAGTCTTGGCCTCTTTGTTTGCTGCTTCAATGCTTTCTTTGGTGCCCTGATATCCTTCCAACATACCAGCTAAGCCACCACCAAAGTCACGGCCTTGGTAACCCAAACCCGCTATACCGGCTTTCATAAAAGCGCGGCGTCGAGCCTCATCAGGTGAGACTTGTTGGCCTGCTGCTTGTGCCAACTGCTCCATAATGCCGCTTACTTTGTCGGGGAATTTTTGCTGCAACCGTTTTTCTTCTTCGTCCTCAATGCGCCTGCGCTCCTCTGGGCTCATAGGAGGATTAATTTCGGGAATGAAATCTTTAGCCATTCTTGCTAACTGGGTAAGCGACATCCCTGCTTGTGGCTGTTGTTGGGCCGCTGTCAATCCAGCAAGCATCTTGCGTAAATCTTCCGCCGTTACACCTTGTTGTGGAGCCGGCGTTGTTGTAGGTTGTGCTGGCGTAGCACTTGGCGGAGGTTTGGCTGCCTCTGGGTTGGTTTCACGCAATCGCTGCGCTTGTTCTAGCGCCCCTGCTTGCATGAGAAACTGATATCTGTCACGGTCAGCTTGCATCTGACGATCTTGAATAAGCCGTTTTCTGCGTTCTTCGTCCGCTGCCAAGTCTTCAGCAGATGATCCGCCAAACTCTGGCCCGATCCCACCTACTTGGAATGCTACTGGCACTTTGCCGCCCTGTGCCATAGCAGGCATCAAGCCGCCAAGTCCTTGAGGTTGTTGCATGTTTGGTTGACCCATCGGCTGTTGCATGGGTTCTTGCATGGCCGGTTCAGGCGGAGCCATTAGCTGGCTTTGAAGTTGCTCAACAATTGGGCCGCTTGGCTTAGCAAGTTTAGCTTCAAAGTCTTTACGTACCCGCAAGCGGCGATCCATTTCCGCCGCGGCCACTAATGCTAACTTTGGGTCATTGCGATAACGTGGAAGCTCTTCATCAGGAAAATTCTTGAAGATATCCATCGCCTCCAGAAGATTGATATCTGGTGCGAGCCCTGGTTGGGCCATAGTCGTTGTCATCGTAGTCCTCCGTACATCAACCCAGCCAACCCAAGCGTCTGTACGAACGGATTGGGTGGTGCTGCATAAGTAGACTTAGTAGGCTCTTGCGGATAGCCAAAGATAATTGACTTATAAGCTTCTGCTTGTTGTTGTGGGTACAGCCGCTGTTTTTCAAACTCTTGATACATCAAGTCAAGATCACGCTGTCTGCGTGCTTCATCAGCTAAACCAAGTTGCTGCAAGGTTTGAGCTTTTTGCATTTGGTTTGCAAGATCTTGCTGATATAACTGGCCTGCCTGTTGGTAAGCTTGTTGAGATCCTTGCAGTTGGATGTTTCCTAACTGTTGCCCCAGGTTACGCGTCAACTCACTTTCCATGATTGCCTGACGCGATCCGCCAAACGCACCACGCTGTGCGGCCTGGGACTTTAAGTTTTGTAACCCAGTTCCGTATTCTCGGACAGCAGCCTGTTTGGCGACATCCGTAACTGCTTGTTGATACGGATTCATGTACGCCTGCATGACGCCCATGTTCTGCCCGCCAACATTAATCTGACCGAGCAATCCTGGCGTTGATGCTACATTCTGTGCAGCCTCCGCACCTTGTTGATATACCCCAGAAGTTTCTGCCGTGCGCGGCATCGTATAAGGCGTATAGGGTGTATACGCTATCTGCTGACCCATGCGGTATAGATCCGAAATGTACGGAAGCTGATACTCGGGTGCGCTTTGGGTAACGGTAGTTGAAGGTCCGCCCAGGCTCATTTGACCACCTCTTCAGTTAAGACCACGCCTTTTTCTCGCATGTTAAACACACGCTTCCATCCAGGCCGTCCTTGGATTGTTATTGCATCACATCCAGCCCGTTTTGCATACTTACGTACTGCTGGTGCAAAGGCTAACTTAAGTTCTTCAATGTCACCACCAGCAAGCCAGCAGTTGTAAATTTTTTTCTGCGGGAATACTCGTATTTCTGTAATCACGGCTGCATTTAAACCAGGATGAAAGGTTGCCTCGCCACGCAATACTGCTTGTTTGACATCATCAAGTGTGAACAAATTGCCCGCGTGATCAAGCGCCGCTTGTAACCACGGGCCACATCGTTCCCATTCTTGATCAAATGCAGTCATGCAGGCATAACCTTGCCGGGTTTAATGGCCGGCGGTTGTTTATCCGTCCCGTGGCGTGCCTTACGTACTCGTTCCATCATGTCGTATAACTGATCTGCGCCCGCATCTGATGATCCATTGCCAAGATCTGATACCACGTCAGCGGGAATAACAAACTCGTTGCGGCCTAACCGCGCTGGCTGATGGTTACCTGTAGCGCCGCCATCAATAAACGCGTGTATGCTGTCAGACATGCCGTCACCCGGCCCGCGTAGATACCTACCCGCGGTTTCATAAACATCACCGCCCTGTGCATATCCAACTAATAAATCTTGGACTTCACCACCAGAAGCACCGCCTGCTACTGTGTCAGTTCCAGTTCCCCCTGTTGTCGTTGTGGCACCGTTCGTGGTTGTTGTAGATCCACTTGTTGTGCTTGTGGAGCCCGGAGCTTGCATTTGTATTGCTGGCTGTTGACCAAGTGATTGGTATAACCTTTCCAACCCCGATAGATACCCTTGATATCCACCGGCAATTTCTGCCGGCGTAGGCCCGTAACGCTTAGCTGCTTCAGCTTGATTAAATTGAAACGGATTCGGGTTAAAAAATAAAGGGAGGCCAACCATAGGCTGGTAAATGTTTTGCCCTGATGCGGATTTTTGCGCTGTTGGCTGTGGTGGCAGCATGGGTGCAGTAAGAGCGCGGTTGTATACAGGCGCTTCTTTGTACACAGGCATTTTTACTTCCGGCGGTTTGTTGCGAAGTGCTGATGCTAAAGCCGCTATGCCAAACCCAAGGGTTGCTAATGACTTGTCAGCCCCTGTTGCAGAACCTGACAAAAACCGGCTTATGATGTTTGAGTTATCTGTTGAACCAGAGCTGCCTGTTGATGTAGAAAATTGATTATCAGCACCTATGGTGTTGCCAGAACTACTAACAATATCGCCTTTGTCTGTTACAACATAGTCTTCTTCAAGATTGCCGCTGCCGCCGTCGCTCATGATTTACTCCGTTACTGAAGAAACAAAGGTTGCCGTCAATATCACTGAGCCGCTAGACGAACTACCGCTTACACCATAAAGATCTTCTGCTGACATGGCTTACTCCGCTAAGTAGCCCATTTTATTGGGTTAAGTCATAGAAGGAAATAGACCCGACGCCATCTCCTTTAGTTGCGCCAGATACAGTCCTTACACCTAGCGTATAAATATCACTTGTGCCTGAGATGGTTGCGCCAAGTTGTAAGTCCCAGTTATAGCCCGTAGCCGTGGAGGTATTAACCGTACCGCCGCTGCCTGTTGATGTGACGTAATCTGTTTGAACAATGGTCCCACCGCTCATCGCTGTAGCGGCAACATCATAATCAACATTGGAATCAGACGGCACAGTTGCCGCCCAAGTTGCTCCAGTAAGCGTGGTGTTTTTTATTAACGCCACTTCATAGTTCTGGCTGGTTAACGGCAGAAACTGTGTACGGTTAGGTAACACCACCGCCCCAGTGCGTCCTGAAGCAAGACGGATAGACACAATAGGATAAAACGCTGCTGTATCAATATTGGTAAACGATGTGGTGCGCCTTGCTACATGATCAATAGAGGTCTGTTCAAACCCACCCTCGGAAACAACCGAGCAGCAAATAGCCTTCATGCTGGCAGCAACGGCTGATGTAACCGTGCTGATCTCATACCTAACCGGCAAAATAGCCGTGGTCATATAAACGTTGGAGATGTCGTTTGCATTATTAAACGTATGGCAAACGATGTACTGACCATTAATAATAAACCCGCAGCGGATTGATCCAACACCGAGCCATTCAAAATCCATCCAGAGAATCTGCGCCTTACTTGGGTCAAGCGTAAACCCCGACTCACCTGTACCATCTAACTTGTCACCGTTCCAATCAGCTTGGCTTACGGTCCTTGCATCGGAAGCCGTGCCTGTGACATAAGAACGTAAAACAAATGAATTTGTTGAGCCGTTACGTTTAAAGAACACGCCGTTTTGTGCGTTGTAGTAGCCAACTTGCTGCGTCAAATTTGCACTAGTGCTGCTATCCATCACAAAGGTTGCAAGCACCAGCAAGCCTTTTCCTGGCTGGTACGGGAAGGACCGATAAGACTGACGGGTAACTGAACCTACACCCGCGCCTGTAACTTCCATCTTGACGGCTGCTTCGTTAGGGAGAAAAGTAGTTGTACCGGTTCCTGTAGTTGATACAT
>Ga0075471_10002579_pt1 | contig 11866 bp, 9 predicted proteins | sample DEB19_08_DNA_2_FD_74787 | JGI IMG/M metagenome (GOLD analysis project Ga0075471, IMG submission 74787) | Aqueous microbial communities from the Delaware River and Bay under freshwater to marine salinity gradient to study organic matter... | ecosystem: Environmental > Aquatic > Marine > Coastal ... | reverse complement strand
GACGAAGGGCCGTGCACGCGTGTTTGAAGGAACGGGTGGGGTGGCACTGGTTGATTCGTTCAAGCGTGGCGTGGTGGGCACCATGCCGGGAGCAGATCTGATTCGCGGCCTTGTTCCACTTTGGAAGGCGCTCGAAGCCGGTCATATGGAGAAGGCGGATCGCATTCATGGACCGCTTTCGGCGCTGATTTCGATGCAGACCAGCCTTGATGGTTTTTTGGCCGTGGAGAAGCACTTGCTCAAAAGGCAGGGTATCTTCCATAATACATTGGTGCGCGGCCCGCTGGGCTTCAAGCTCGACGCGGAGACCACCCGTGAAGTGGAGCGACAATTTGATCGTATGATCGCTGCTGCTGAGTCGTGACCATGTCAATTCTCGCATTCCCAATCGGCGATTTTCGTCCATTAGTGTGAGATGATGGAAAAGAAAGCACCGCAATCCCTCCTTGGCATGACGTCGAGAGAAGTGGAGGCTTTGATCCAAGAGATGGGAGTGGCTGGTTTCCGTGCGAAGCAGGTGATGGAGTGGACATTCGCGCGGCGCGTGGCGGACATCGAGGAGATGACAAACCTCCCGAAGGCACTGCGGGAGCAGTTGAAGGAACGGTTGGTGATGCGCACGATGAGCATCGCCACAGTGAGCGGGTCGGTGGATACGACGCGGAAATTTTTGCTCAAACTACACGATGGTCGCTATGTGGAAACAGTGCTTATCCCAGCGAATCCGGCGCTTTATGGAGGAAAGTCGGATCGACGGACACTGTGTGTGTCGAGCCAAGTAGGCTGCGCTTATGACTGTAAGTTCTGTGCCAGTGGGCTGGCGGGTTTCACACGGAACCTAACGGCGGCGGAGATCGTAGAGCAGATCGTGCAGGTGGAGGCGTATACGGGCGAGCGGGTCGATAATCTGGTTTTCATGGGCATGGGTGAGCCTTTGGCGAACTTTTCGAATCTTGTGAGGGCTATCGAGATTCTGAATGCGGACTGGGGCATTGGTATTGGCGCACGTCACATGACAGTCAGCACCAGCGGATTGGCGCCTCAGATCCACAAGTTGGCGGATTTTCCGCTGCAAATTCGCCTAGCCATTTCTTTGCACGGAGCGAGCGATTTGGTGAGGGATCAGATCATGCCGGTAAATCGCAAATATCCACTAGCGGAACTTTTCGAGGCGCTGGAGGCTTGGAATGCGAAGCGAAAGCAATTTCTCACCTTCGAGTTCATCTTGATCGAAGACGTAAATGACAGCATCGAGCAAGCTCGTCTACTTGCGAAGCGGGCACGCAGTGTGAATGCGAAGGTGAACCTCATTCCCTACAACACGGTGGAGGGGTTGCCGTGGAAGCGTCCGTCCGAACAGCGGCAGGAGGCTTTTTTGGCGCTATTAATCGCTGGCGGGGTGATGGCCACGTTGCGGCGGGAGAAAGGACATGACATCGCAGCAGCCTGCGGTCAGCTCAGGCTGAAACAGGAAACAAGTGACGGCATCATGGAATCTCCGATTCCGGAGAAGCGGATCACGATTGGTGGCGGAAATGCAGCTGATGAATAGGGCATGTCATGCAATCCGTTGGCCGGGCACTAACTCAGATATTCGTTTTCAAAGCGTTCCGCGCCGATGCTAGTCGGGGGGCCATGGCCGGGATACACGAGTGTGTCATCTGGCAGCGTCAGCAGTTTTTTTTGAATACCCTCCACCAGCTGGTGCATCGACCCACCTGGAAAATCGGTGCGTCCGATACTGCCGCGAAAGATCACGTCACCAGCGAAAAGCAGGTTTTCCGCTTCCCAAACAAAGCAGACGCTATCGGGCGAGTGGCCGGGCACATGAAGAAGCTTCCAAGTTACCCCACAAGCTTCCACTGAGCTTTTACCCTCGACGATTTCATCAACCCCAAAAGGAGTCACCGCCATCGAGCTGCCCGTCACAGCCCCGAAAAGCCGCTCCAAGGTTAAATGCTCCGAATGGGCAGCCCAAGAATAAACACGGCAACCGTGTTTTGAACGCACTTTAGCAGCGTCTAAGACATGATCAAAGTGCTGGTGGGTCAAAAACAGCGTGTCCAGCCTCACCCCAGCCGCCTCCAGCCATTCCGCCACGCCCTCAGGCGCATCCACCAGCAAAGTGCCGCCGGGCAAGCTCAAAAGATGGCCGTTCGTCGCGGCGATGCCGCCGGTGTAAGTTTTAATTTTCAAATCTCCCATGGCCCGCGAAATGCGGGAAACCGGTGGACAATTCAAGACGGAAAAGACAAAATCCCGAGTAAAACCAAGTCCGCTGCCCGTTAACCCCCATGGAAGTATGATTGCGAAACACTCGTCCCTTTTCGTTGCGGCATTAGCCGCCCTTGCGCTGCTCATCCCTGCCGCGCCCACCCTTCATGCGGTTGACATGAACTTTGGCCAAGTGGCCATGCATGTGGCCTACATGCTGCAGAATCATCACTACTCGCATAGCGATTTTGATGATGAGATGTCGAAAACCATGCTCGGCAACTTCCTCGACATGCTCGACTTCCGGCATCAATACTTTACCCAGGCCGATGTGGACGGATTCCGCGAGAAGTATGACACCACGCTCGATGACCACATTCTCATGCGGAACATCAGCCCCGCTATTGAGATCTATGATGTCTACAAGCAACGCGTGAAGGAACGCGTGGATTTTGTGAAAGCTGCGCTCAAGAGCAAGAAGTTCACTTTCGCCTCCACCCGCACCATCGACCTAAAGCGTGACAAGATGCCATGGCCGAAGGACAAAGCTGCTGCGGACGCAATGTGGCTCGACATCATCGAAGAAAACCTGCTGCAGGAGCGAGTTTCTGACGACGCCCGTGCCCGTGAAGAGAAGAAAAAAGCGGAGAAAGCTGCCTCCAAAAAGACTGACTCTAAAGATGCCACAGCCGAAGCAAAAAAGGAAGAGTCTAAGAATATCCCCGAACCGAAAAAAGATGTCGCCAACTCTTCAAAAGAGAAAGACGAGAAGGATATGACGCCCGAGGAACGCGTGATCAAGGACTACGACAAGCTCCTTGAGATTACCAATGAGAATGACAACGAGGACACGGTAAACTTTTTCCTTTCTGCGCTCGCCACCGCCTATGATCCGCACACTGAGTACATGAGCACGGATGAGCGAGACTCTTTCAACCAGCACATGACACACAAGCTTGTAGGAATTGGGGCCCTCCTTGGGATGAAGGATGAGGCCGCCGAGATCCAAGGTATCGTTGTGGGCGGGCCTGCTGATAAAGAAGGCTCCCTCCAGCTCAATGACCGTATCATTGCCGTAGCACAAGGAGATGACGAATTTGTCGATGTGAAATATCTCAAGCTTCAGAAGGTCGTGAACATGATTCGTGGCGAGCTTGGCAGCACGGTTCGTCTCAAGATCAATCCAGCTGATGATCCCAGTGGTGTGAAAATCATCTCTATCGTTCGAGCTGAGGTCCCACTGAAGGAAAAGCTGGCCAATGCCGAACTGCTCCAGACTCCGCCAGAGATGGGTGCACCGCTTAAACTCGGCTGGATCAATCTGTCCAATTTCTACGGTGACATGGAAAGCGGCACCGTCAGTGCAAGCGCCGATGTGGAGCGTCTACTGCGACGTCTCATCAAGGAAAACATCCAAGGCCTCGTTTTTGACCTTCGAGACAATGGTGGTGGTTCGCTTGAAGAAGCTGTGAAACTCACCGGGCTCTTCGTACCCTCAGGCCCAGTTGTTCAAGCCAAAGATTGGCGCGGCAGTATCTCGTGGAAGGACAGCGAGGCTGAAAAGCCTGTGTATGACGGCCCCATGATTGTGCTTGTGAACAAAGCAAGCGCCTCTGCTTCCGAGATTCTTGCAGCTGCCCTCCAAGATTACCGCCGTGCGGTCATCGTGGGTGACAGCTCCACCTTCGGCAAGGGAACCGTGCAGACCATCCTCGACGTGGCGCGTTACATGCCCTTTTTCAGTGAAAAGAGCCGTGCCGGCTCGCTGAAGGTCACCATCCAGAAATTTTATCGAATTGCTGGTGGCTCTACTCAGCTCAAAGGTGTGGTTCCGGATATTCATCTTCCATCCCGCCTCGATGTTCTCGATATCGGCGAAGGTGCTGCGAAGAATCCTCTTCCCTATGACACCATCCCACCGCGCAAGTTTGCCCCTTGGCGAAATGATGCTTTTCCCATCGAAGAGCTCAATGCGAGCGTAAAGAGCCGCATCTCCTCCAATCCCGAGTTCCAGATCATTCAAGACGACTCCAAGCGTCTCAAGGAGCGCATCGACAGGAACACTGTCACGCTCAATCTTGCCGAACGTGAGAAGGAACGCATCGAAGTCGAGCAGCGTCGTGACAAGATCAATGACGACCGTTCCAAACGAACCAAGGAGGTCGCTGAGCGTCTCAAGGGTAACGGTTTCAAGGTCTATCGCCTGACCCTCGACAATGTGGATAAGCCCGACCTCGTTCTCGAATCCACCTTCACCAAGGAAGACAGCACCGGCATGCGCACTGCTAAGAAGAACGATGAGGATGAGGAAAATGTCACAGACGGCTCCAAATTCCCTTATGGGATCGAGCCGGTGAAATTGGAGACCACCCATATCCTTCGCGATCTCATACAGCTCGAGCGCAAGCCCACCACGGCTGACAAAGGTGCTGTGCAACCTGCCGCTCCTGCCTCCAAGCCACAGGCACAGTAAAATGCTTGTCGGCATCATCACCATCTCCGATCGCGCTTCGGAGGGCGTTTACGAAGACCTCGGCGGACCTGCGTTGAGAATGGCATCAAAGGATCATGGCTGGACGGTTCAGGCGGAGGCTATCGTGCCGGATGAACTCCAACGCATTCAGGACGCCATCCGCTCCTTCTCTGCACAAGGCTGCGGGCTCATTCTCACCACCGGCGGCACCGGCATCGCCGAACGTGACGTCACGCCCGAGGCGATCCGCGGCATCATGCGGGTCGAAATTCCCGGCTTCGGTGAGATCATGCGCATCAAGTCCTTGGAACTAACGCCCAACGCCATCCTCAGCCGCAGCCTTGCCGCTGTGGTGGATCGTTCCCTGGTGATCGCGCTGCCGGGCAAGCCACAAGGAGCCGTCGATTGCCTATCTTTCGTGCTCGGAGCGATCCCGCATGCGGTGAAGCTTGCCCAAAAGGTGCCGACGAGTTGTTGAGCGCCTGATTCAAGGCTTCCGCCGCGGGATGCTCACATCTACCTGCATGCCCACATAGAACTTTGCTGCACTGTTTTTTTCATCGCGCTCGAGTTCGTAAATGATCTGAAGAACGCGTGTATCCACTCGCTCAGTGCTCGAACCGGTGAGTGAAACTTTTGGGATCACATAGGGTTCGACTCGCACAAACTTAGCCTCGAACTTCTTTGTTGAATCACCTTTCAGTGAGATCTGTGCCGCAGATCCTTCCTGCACCTGAATGGCATTTTGTTCGTCCACGTCGGCTCGAACATGCAGCGTGGCAATGTCACCCAGCACGAGGGCAGCGAGTTTGTTTTGAGGTGAGGCGTACTCACCTGCCCGGATGTTCACCTGCAAAATCGTGCCGTCACGCGGGGCAAGCACTGTTAGGCGCTGAATGAGCAGCTCAGTTTGCTGCACATCAGCCCTTGCAGCGGCAAGCTGTGCTTCCGCAGCCTGCTGTTGGGCTTTGGCCACCCCAACGTCATTTGAGCGGTTGCGCAAGTCATCCTGGCTGATCGCACGCTGATCCGGCACCGATTTAAGGCGGCTGAGCATGTCCTGCACCTTCACCAGTTGCGCCTGGGCCACGATGAGATTCGCTTCGCCAACCGCTACCGCTGCTTTTTGCTTCAAAAGGGACGCGCTGAGTTCGCGGTCATCCAGTAGCAGTAGAGGTTCTCCCACCTTAACCACCTGATTGACCTTCACTTGAACCTTTTTGACCAAACCAGGAAGAGGCACGCCGATGGCCACATTTTCGTCCTTGGCTTCTAAGATGCCCGTCGCTCCGATGTCGTCCAGCGAATGTTTCCCTGGCGGAGCCACGGGCGGTGGCGGGATCTTAGTCTCTTGGCCGTGGATGGTTTGCATCACCTGTGTCATCATCACCACACCAGTGATGCAGAGGGCAAAAGTCAAATAGCGGAGAAAGCGCGAGACGAGGTTCATGAAGGCATGGGTAGGTTAGAAGCGATCTTCAATGCCGCCACAGGCATTTCGCGCTGCTTCGTCTGCCGGATTCGCGGTTGATGCCTCGGCAGCCTCCCGCTAGTCTCGTGTCTACTATGCCTAAACCACTGCAAATCCTCATCTGGATCACCATTTCCGCTCTTGGATCCGGCGCGGTTGCCTTCTCCGCGCTACATAAAGGAGAGACCATCAACGCGCTGTGGCTTGTGGTGGCCGGTCTGTGTTCGTTTGCCGTGGCGTATCGCTTTTACAGCAAGTGGCTCATGACCAAGGTGCTCGTGCTCGATGCACATCGTGCGCCGCCTGCGGTGACTCATCAGGATGGCAAGGACTTCGTGCCGACGAATAAGTGGGTCGTCTTCGGCCATCACTTCGCGGCGATCGCGGGACCGGGGCCCCTCGTCGGACCGGTGCTCGCGGCGCAGTTTGGTTATCTGCCGGGCATGCTGTGGATCTTGATCGGTGCCACGCTCGGCGGCGGAGTGCATGACGCCATCGTGATGTTTGCTTCCATTCGCCGCGGTGGCAAATCGGTCGGCCAGATGCTTCGTGAAGAGGTGAATCCTATTGTCGGCGTCGTCGCGATGGTGTCCATTCTCGCCATTATGACCATCCTGCTTGCTGTGTTGGGTCTTGTGGTCGTCAAAGCCATGGCGGAGAGCCCTTGGAGCCTTTTCACCATCGCAATGACCATCCCACTTGCCCTCATCATGGGTATCGCACACACCAAAATGGGCGTCAGCGTGCGCAACGTGACTCTGTTTGGCATCATCGGCCTGCTGGCCAGCGTGTGGGCCGGCAGCAAGCTCGGCGAATGGGGTCTTCAACACTACTTTGACCATGGTGGCGAATGGCAGGCTTGGGCGATCATGATCTACGGATTCGCCGCCTCCGTGCTGCCGGTGTGGATGCTCTTGGCACCGCGTGACTACCTCAGCACCTTCATGAAGATCGGCACCGTCGCTGTTCTGGCTGTCGCGGTCATCTGGGTGGCTCCGGAGCTGCACATGCCGAAGATCACCAAGTTCATCGATGGCACCGGCCTCGTCTTCGCGGGCACCTTATTCCCGTTTGTCTTTATCACCATCGCCTGTGGAGCCATCTCAGGCTTCCATGCGCTCATTTCCTCCGGCACCACACCGAAGCTGCTCGATAACGAATCCAACATCCGCAGCATCGCCTACGGCGCGATGGTCACGGAGATGCTCGTCGCCCTGATGGCTCTTGTCGCCGCGTGTGCGCTGCAACCTGGCGAATACTTTGCCATCAACGCCGGCATCAACAAGGTCATGCCCCCGGAGCAAGTCGTGGCCACCATTTCCACCGCTGGATTTCCTGTCACAGTCGAGGGAATGAGCCAGCTCGCCGCCGACATCGGTGAGAAGACTATGTTTGGCCGCGCCGGTGGTGCGCCGACCTTTGCCGTCGGGATGGCACACATGTTCGCCCGTGCCTTTGGCGAAAGCTGGATGAGTTTTTGGTATCACTTTGCCATCATGTTTGAGGCGCTGTTCATCCTCACAACCATCGATGCGGGCACCCGAGTCGGGCGATTCATCCTGCAAGACTTCCTCGGCGGTATCTGGAAACCGCTTGGCAACACGCGCAGCATGCCCGCGAATGTTTTTGCCAGTGCGCTGCTCGTCGGAGCGTGGGGTTGGTTCCTGTATCAAGGCGTTGTCGATCCGCTTGGTGGCATCAACACGCTCTGGCCCATCTTTGGCATTGCAAATCAACTCCTCGCTGTGATTGCCTTTTGCCTCGGCACAACGATTCTCATCAAAATGGGCAAAGCTCGCTACATGGCCGTCACCGCTATTCCGCTCGCGTTTTTGATGACCGCCACCTTCAGTGCCGGATGGATCAAGATCTTCGATTCGAACCCCAAAATGGGCTTCTTGGCTGCTGCGAACGACTTTGCTGCCAAAATAGCCGCGGGCGGCACCGACAAGCAGATCGCCGAATGGACCGCGCAGAAGTTCAACTTCATGGTTGATGTGTATGTAACGGGTTTCTTTCTCTCTGCCGTTGCCATCATTTTCCTGGGTTGCCTCATGGAGTGGATCAAGCTTCTCAGCGGCTCAAAGACAGCCGTGTTGGCCGAAGATCCGTATGTGGCGCTGCCAGAAGGGGCTTGAGGCACTGCCTTGATGGGCGATCCAACGTCCCTCTTTTTCTCTCATGCCCTCTGCCCGTCCATCCAGCATTGCTGTTATGGGTGCTGTGATGGCTTTTAGTCTATGGGGTGTGCTGCCGGTGTATTGGAGGCAGATTGGCCATTTAGGCAGCGATGTGGCACTGGCGCAGCGGGTGGTATGGACCATGGCCACGGTGCTGCCGCTTCTCATACTGCATGGCGAGTGGGCTGGCTTTCTTCAATCGCTTCGCAGCCTTAAACTGATCAAAACCCATGTTGGGTCCGCCTTCCTGCTGGCAATCAACTGGGGTGTCTTTGTTTGGGCCGCACAGCATGGGCACATTCTCGATTGCAGCCTAGGCTACTTCATCAATCCACTCCTCAACGTGTTGATCGGCAGCTTTTGGCTCGGCGAGAATCTTTCAAACCTGCAAAAGATCAGCATTGTCTCCGCAGCCGCAGGCGTGGCGATGCAACTCGTGTTCGTTGGACGCTTTCCATGGATCGGCCTGCTACTGGCGGGCAGTTTTGCGCTCTACGGCCTCGCCAGACGTCGCTCTTCGCTCGGGTCGCTGCCTGGACTTGCGATGGAGACCATCGTTGGCATCCCCGTGGCTTTGTTGTATCTCATTTGGAGCGAGCACATGGGATCCGCGATCTGGGGGACCGCTTCCACGCTAGATGTGCTGCTCATCCTAGGCCTCGGCGTCATCACCACTGTCCCTCTGCTTGGCTTTGCCCGAGCTGCTCGCGAGTTGCCGTTCGCGCTGTTGGGCGTGCTGCAATTCCTCGCGCCCACCGGTCAGTTTCTCATAGGCTCGCTTGTGTATGGCGAACCGCTCAATGTGGCTTCTTTGATGTCTTTTGGGCTGATCTGGATCGGCGTAGTCTTGTTCTGTGGCCATCTGTTTCTCTATGCGCGGCGTATCGTGATAAAAGCCTGATCATGACATCCAACTTTCGTGCCAGCACTCGCCTTGCCGCCAGCGCGGAAATCATGTTCGCGTTTCACAGTGATCCTAGAAACATCGTCTACGTTATGCCGCCCACGCTGAAGCTCGTGAGCTTGCAAACTGACGGCCCCGCCCAGCAAGACCACCTGATCGAGTTTCACTGTCGCGATTGGGGTTTCATTCCCATGCGCTGGAAATGTCGCTGGCACACCGTGCAGCCTCCCACTGTGCTGGTGGATGAGATGCTCGAAGGCCCCTTTGCGCAATTCGTGCACGAGCACCGCTTCGAGCCGCTTGCCGAAGGCGGTTGCCTCATGCACGACAGCATCACCTATGCTTTTGGCCGCGCCTGGTGGGGTAAACTGATCTCCGAAACCGCTGTGCGCCTCTATCTCAAACTCCTCTTCATCTATCGCCACCACCGCACACGGTGCTGGGCGCAAGATCACACGGAAAGTGGGTCACCCCGGCCTTGTTGATGTGCCTCTCGCTTGGTGTGATGGCATAACGATTCTAGACCGTTTCTCACAAAGTCTGTCTGATTCTCGTTCGCGGGCCAAGCTCATTGGCAATGTCATTCGCTCGTTAGCTATTGTCCCAATAGCCTGTTCGCCTTCCTTGCCACTGAGGCCGCCGTGCTCGCCGATCATTTCAGACATCCTTTTTGAGAAAGGGTCTAAATCCTCACTCGCGACCAAAGCATTGCCGCTACCATGTAAATGGCTCCAAAACCGGCAAGCACGGCATCCCAGCCGCCGGCGTGGGCAATCAGCCACGGCACCATGATGGGAAAGCAGGCTGCTCCGAGGTTGCCACACATGTTTGTGACGGCGCTCACGGTGCCTGCGTGAGGTCCGCCGAAGGTCATGAGTGTGGCTGAGTAGCAGGGATTCACCGCGCCGGCACAATACATTCCTGCACTAATGATCATCACAGCCAGCACCGGTTGCGCCACGAACCAAGCACCCAAGATTAGCATTGCGCATAGTAGAAGCAGGATCATGGCCATGCCTTGGCGAGAGAGACACGCGCTGCCTGTCCTGCGCATCAACGCATCAGAAAGGAGTCCACCGGAGAAACCGCCTGCCACATCCGCCAACAGCGGCAGTGTCGTGAGCCAGGCGGACTTGACCAGCGTCATACCGCGTGCCTCCTGTAAATAAGTGGCAAACCAGCTCGCAAAGAAAATATATCCTGCGGCGCGAAAAAACTGCTGCGCACACAGGAGCCAAAGAGATAAGCTCAACAAAAGTTTCTTCCACGGGATCGCCTGAGCCGTCAGCGCAGCTGATGAGCTGCCTTTCTCGATCCATTCGAGTTCTGCTAAATTCACGGATGGGTGTTCCGCAGGACGGTTTCGATACCACCACGCAAACCAACCGGCCCAAATGATGCCCGGCACCGCATAGAGAATGAACATCCATCGCCAGCCCCCACTCATCAAAAACCACGCCGTCAACGGTGCTGCCACGATGCTTCCTACCGACATGAACCCGCTGAATGCTCCGGCTGCCGAAGCCTGTGCCATCTTGGGAAACCATCCAGCCATCACGCCAACACCCACCGGAACAAGCCCCGCCTGAGCCACACCCATCAAGGCCCGCGAGGCGGTCATCCATCCTAGCTGCCCCAGCGCAAAGCCAGCAGTGGCCAGCGACCACATCAGCGCATACATCACCAGCGCCCATCTCGCTCCGAGCCTTTGCGCCAACATCGCCGCTGGGATCTGGCAGAGCGCGTATGGCCAGAAGAATGCGCTTATCATCATACCCGAATCCTCCTTCGTGAGTCCGAGATCCGCACGGATCGTACTCTCGGCAGGGGCGACACCATTTCGCACAAAATACGCCAATGCCGCTGCCGAGCAAAGCCCGGCTAGAACGATGAGGCGCGTGCTTGTGGGCTTCATGAGATCACCAATCTGTCACCGCACCATCGGGACTGAATTCCCGCAAGACGATCTCCTGCTGGAAGGGATGCTTCTTCACCTCGGCCTCGTTGATGGTGATGCCGAGGCCGGGTTTCGTGTTCGGGCGGACGATACGGCCCTGCTTTTCGACGATGAAGCCTTCCTCGACCACGTCTTGGCGCCAAGGCACATCGTTGTGCACGGTTTCGCAGATGATGTAGCTTGGCTGGCTGAAACCAAACTCAAGTGAAGCGGCGGTGCTCACGGGCCCCTGGGGATTGTGCGGTGCCAAAGCGATGCGATGAGCCTCGGCGAGCGCGGCGATGCGTTTGGCGGCGCTAAGGCCGCCGCAGTGGGTGATGTCGAGCTGGCAAATCTCGACGGCTCGCTTCTCAAACATGTCTTTGAAGGCCTCCAGGTTCGTCACGCGCTCGCCGCTGGCCACGGGCGTGGTGAGGGCGGCGTTGATCTTCGCGAGGCCATCGACCGCCTCCGGCCAGCAGGGCTCCTCGAAAAAGTAGAGGCCGAAATCATCGAGCGCCTTGCCGAACTTCAGCCCCATGGCTGGTGAAGGCCGTGCATGGCAATCGACCATGATTTCAATGTCCGGCCCCACAGCGTCGCGCATGGCTTCGACAGCCGCCGCAGCGGCGCGGACGGGTTTCATGCCTTCAATCGGCATCGTGCTCGGCACCGCCATGCTTTTGAA
>Ga0075471_10002578_pt1 | contig 11868 bp, 12 predicted proteins | sample DEB19_08_DNA_2_FD_74787 | JGI IMG/M metagenome (GOLD analysis project Ga0075471, IMG submission 74787) | Aqueous microbial communities from the Delaware River and Bay under freshwater to marine salinity gradient to study organic matter... | ecosystem: Environmental > Aquatic > Marine > Coastal ... | reverse complement strand
CTCGCCATCTACTTCACGATCTCCACGATCATCCTGCCGTTGGGAACGCTCTGGCTCCTCTCACGACTGACGGGCATCTTTCTGGCCCCCGGCCTCGAGCCCGCTCACTCGATCCCGAGCACGTCCCGCATCGAATAGAGGCCGGCGGGCCGGCCGACCAGAAACGCGGCCGCGGCCAGGGCGCCGCGGGCGTAGCAGTCGCGGTTGGTCGCCCGCACGTTGACCGACAGCGACTCCCCCTCCATGCCGAAGAGGATCGTGTGCTCGCCGGGATTATCGCCCGCGCGGACGGCATGGTAGCCGATCTCGTCGGCGGGCCGGGCGCCGGGTCGGCCCTCGCGGCCGTGCGCCGCCTTGGTCTGCCCCATCGCCTGCTGCACGATCGAGCCGAACTTGAGCGCAGTGCCGCTGGGGGAATCCTCCTTGTGCCGGTGATGACACTCGATGATCTCGACGTCGGTGCGGCCGCCCACGCCGGAGAGCAGGGCACCGGCCCGGGCCACGAGATCCATCGCGACATTGACCGCGAGGCTCATGCTCGGCGACTGGAGGATCGGGATCGTCTTCGCGGCCTCGGCGATCGCCCGCCGCTCCGCCTCCTCGAGGCCCGTCGTGGCCACGACGAGCGGCACCTTCTTCGCCACGCAGGTGGAGACGATGCCGGCCACGGCTTCGGGCAGCGAGAAGTCGATCACCACGTCGGCCGGGCACTCCCAGCCGGCGGCGATCGCCACGCCGGCAGCCGGGATGCCCGCAAGCACGCCCGCGTCGGCGCCGGCCCGCGGATGGCCGGGCCGCTCGATGGCCGCCACGAGCTGCCAGGGCGTGACGTCGGACGCGGCACAGGCCACGATCCGCTGGCCCATTCGGCCGGCGACGCCATGAACGACGAGACGGAGCGGACGACTGGCCACGGAATCCTCCCGGAAGGGGTCCATCGAACAACGCATGCGCGGAAGCGGCCCGCGACGACGATCAGGAATAGAGATCGATCGCCTGCACGATCTCGTCGAGCCGATTGCCCACGCTCACCGAGCGGTTGGCGAAGCTCGCCCGGCTCACGCCGCGGCTGCCGAGCACCTCGTTGAAGACCTGCTGGTCGGTCGTGTGGTAGGCGACCGTCGCGGTCGGATCCTTGAGCTGATGCCCGGTGAGGATGCAGACCACCCGCTCGTCACGGCCGATGACGCCCTCGGCCACGAGTTGCTTGGCCCCCGCCACGCTGGCCGCGCTCGCGGGCTCGCAGCCGAGGCCGCCGGCTCCCACCTGTGCCTTGGCGTCGAGAATCTCCTGCTCGCTCACCTCGCGGACCACGCCGTCGCAGACCTCGAGGGCCCGCAGGCATTTGTTGAGGTTGACGGGCCGGTTGATCTCGATGGCGCTGGCGATCGTGTGGGCCCGCTTGTGGTCGCGATCGAGCTCGTCGTAGTAGTGGCAGGCCGGTGCGAGATCGGCCCTGCCTCCGTCCCACCGCAGCCCGCGGCGCGTGTAGAGCTCGTGCAGGGTATTGGCGCCGGCGGCATTGATCACCGCCAGCCGCGGCACGCGGTCGATGAGCCCGAGCTTGCGGAGCTCGGCGAAGGCCTTGCCGAAGGCGCTCGAGTTGCCAAGGTTGCCGCCGGGCACCACGATCCAGTCGGGCACCTCCCAGCCGAGGGATTCGAGCACCCGGAACATGATCGTCTTCTGGCCCTCGAGCCGGAAGGGATTCACGCTGTTGACGAGGTAGATCCCGAGTTTGCCCGAGACCTCCTTGACGCGGGCCATCGCGTCGTCGAAGTCGCCGGCGATCTGGATCGTGAGGGCGCCGTAGTCGAGCGCCTGTGAAAGCTTGCCGTAGGAGATCTTGCCGGAGCCGATGAAGATGATGCCCCGCATCAGTCGGGTGACGGCGCAGTAGACGGCCAGCGAGGCGCTGGTGTTGCCGGTCGAGGCACAGGCGGCCCGCTTGGCCCCGATCATCCGGGCGTGGGTGAACGCCGCGGACATGCCGTTGTCCTTGAAGGATCCCGAAGGATTCAGTCCTTCATACTGCAGGAACAGCCTCCCCGGATTGACGCCCACGAACGAGGCGACGCCGTCGGACGGCGGGCACATCGTCTGGCCCTCGCCGATCGTCACCACGGCCTCACGGGCCGCGTAGGGGAGGAGTTCGTGGAACCGCCACACTCCGCTGAATGCCAGCGGGTCGCTCCGCCGCATCCACTTCCGCTCGAACACCTCGAACGACGTCGGCGGGCGGAGACGGTCCCAGTCGTATTCGACGTCGAGGAGGTTGCCGCAGGCAGGGCAGGCCGTCAGCACTTCGTCGACGGAGAACGTCGCCCGGCAGGCGGGATCGATGCACTGCTGGAAGGCGAGATCGGTATGGGCGGCCACGGCCACGACAACTCTCCACGGCCCCGCCCGCCGCGGCGGAGGCGGCCTCGAAGCGGGGATTTTCCAGGGCTATCGGCCACCGGAGCCCTCAAAGGTAGGCCATGCTTCCCCAGGCAGCAAGCGATGCCCAGGCCCTCCAGACGAATCCCCCGTCGTTTCCCCGAGGGAGAAGCCTGCCAGTTTGACAGGTTCGCGGTTGAGATTTAGCCTTGCCAGGCTCTGAAGGTCGGGTGTGGGGGCGGACCCACGCGGGCTCCATCAGGCTGAAACGTGAGTCGACACCCATGATGAAGGCGGCGGAACTCAAGGTTTTTCGAATGGCCCTCGAGTCGCTGCGGGCGCGGCTGCGCGGCGACGTCTCCACGATGGCCGACGCGGCGCTGCGGAAGACGCGGTCGGAGTCGAGCGGCGACCTCTCCAGCATGCCGATCCACATGGCCGACATCGGCTCCGACGCCTACGAGCAGGAGTTCACGCTCAGCCTGATGGCGACGGAGGAGGAGACGCTGGAACTCGTCGAGCAGGCGCTCGACCGGATTCGCGGCCGCCGCTACGGTCTGTGCGAGGAGTGCGGCGGCGTGATCGCCAAGAAGCGGCTGGAGGCGATTCCCTTCGCCTCGATGTGCATCCGCTGTGCTGAAAAGATGGAAAACAGCCAGCCGGGACGACCGCGCCAGCCCCGCTGACGACGCGGCATCCGCCGCAACCGGACGAGCCGCAGACGCAGTGAAACCCGCATGATGCCCTCGTCCGCCAAAGGATGGCCGCTCTTCCTGACCGTGGCGGTGGCCGCCGCGGCAGCTGACCTGGCAAGCAAGGAATCCATCTTCGGCGTCCTGGGCATGCCGGGGGAATCGCCGCCGATCGACATCGTGCCCGGCCTGCTCGTGCTGGAGACGAACCTCAACGAGGGCGCGCTCTTCGGCATGGGGCAGGGGATGGGGATCGTGTTCGCGACGATCTCGGTGGCGGCGATTCTCGGGATCATCGCGCTGGTATCGCGGCCGGCGACCCGTCGCGACGCATGGCTGCTGACGGCGCTGGGACTGATCGTGGGGGGCATCGTGGGCAACCTCTACGACCGACTCGGCCTGCCGGGGCTGGAGTGGCACGTGCCGCTCGAGCGGCGCGGACAGGGCGTGCTCGCCGTCCGCGACTGGATTCATTTCACCCTTCCCGGGGTGATCGACTGGCCGATCTTCAACATCGCCGATTCCTGGCTCGTGATCGGGGCGTGTATGCTCCTGGTCGGGTCGTTCACGGCCCCGCCCGAGGGCGACGGCCCCTCCGATCCGCGGCCCGCCGACTCCGGCACGTGATCCCATGAGCAGCTCGCTGGTGACGACCGACCCGGACCTCGCGGCGGCGGTCGCAGCCCGCCTCGAGACCGCGTGTGCCGCCGCCCGGGCGGCGGCCGCCGAGACCCTGCGCTGGTTCGGGAGCGGCGCGATCGTCGTCGATGCGAAGGCGGATCGTTCGCCCGTGACGCAGGCCGATCGAGCCGCCGAGGCCATCCTGCGGCGGCACCTGCTGGGCGACTTCCCCAAGGACGCCTTCCTCGGCGAAGAGACCGGGGCGACGGCCGGCACGTCGGGCTACGAGTGGATCGTCGATCCGATCGACGGCACCAAATCGTTCATTCGCGGCGTGCCGCTCTATGCCACGCTCGTCGGCTGCCGCCTGGCCGGCCGCGGCATCCTCGGCGTGATCGCGATCCCCGCGCTCGACGAGACCGTGCATGCGACCCGTGGCGGAGGCGCCTGGCATACCCGCGGCACCTCGGCCCCGGTGGCCGCCAGAGTGTCGTCGCGAGCCGGGCTCGACGACGCCCTGATCTGCTCCAGCGACTTCACCTCGTTTGCCCGATGGAGCGGCGGCCGCGTGGCAGGCGAGGCCGCCCGCGCGCGGTTGGAAAATGCCTGCGGCGTCGTGCGGACCTGGGGCGACGGCTACGGCTACCTGCTCGTGGCCACCGGTCGGGCCGACATCATGATGGATCCGCTCCTCAACCCCTGGGATGCGGCCGCCGTCGACGTGGTGGTGACCGAGGCGGGCGGCCGATTCAGCGACTGGCACGGCCGCGACAGCATCGAGTCGGGAGACGGTGTCGCCACCAACGGCCTGGTGCACGCCGACATCCTCCGGCTGCTGGCCGACTCGACACGCCTGCCCGACGGCACCAGCCGACGATGACACGCCCGAGCCTACGGAAAAGGAGATCCACAATGCCCCACCTGATGGTGCTGATGGCCGCCCTCGCCTCCGCGGCCGTCGTCGCGGCCCAGGCCGCCGACTCCGCCGCGCCGGCGGAGCGGACACGGCCGAAGAACGTGCTCTTCATCGTGGCCGACGATCTCAACACGATGCTCGGCTGCTATGGCGATGCCGGCGCGAAGACGCCGCACCTCGACCGGCTGGCCGCGCGGGGCGTGCGGTTCGAGCGGGCCTACTGCACGTTTCCGCTCTGCGGCCCCAGTCGCAACTCGTTCCTCACCGGCCTTCATCCCAACGCCACGGGCATCCTTTCCAACGGCCAGATCTTCCGCCAGACGATTCCGGCTCATCCCAGCCTGCCGGAGCTCTTCCGACGCCATGGCGGCTTCGTCGGCCGGGTGGGCAAGCTCTACCACTACAACGTGCCATCGAGCATCGGCACGTCCGGCCACGATGATCCCGCCTCGTGGGAGGCGGCCTTCAATCCGGCGGGGGTCGACCATCTCACCGAGGAGCCCAGCATCTTCTCGCTGCGGCCGGGCCAATTCGGCGGCACGCTGAGCTGGTATGCCTCGCCCGAGCCCGAGGAACACCACACCGACGGCCTCGTCGCCCGCCGGGCCGAGCGGATGCTCGAGGAGTGTGCCGCCGAGCGGGGCCGGCCGTTCTTTCTCGCCGTCGGCTTCTATCGCCCGCACACTCCCTTCGTCGCCCCGAAGTCGCCCTACTTCGAGATGCACCCCGAGGCCGAGATGCCGGTGGTGACGGGCGTGGAGGAGGATCGAGCGGACATCCCTGCGGAGGCCCTGGCAAGCGGCCAGCGGGAGGAGGACGAGATGTCGGACGAGCTCCGCCGACGGTGCCGGCAGGCCTACCAGGCGAGCATCAGTTTCCTGGATGCGCAGGTAGGCCGCGTGATCGACGCGGTGGACCGGCTCGGCCTGGCCGAAGATACCGTGATCGTGTTCACGAGTGACCACGGCTACCACATGGGCGAGCACGGCCTGTGGCAGAAGAGGAGCCTCTTCGAGGAGAGCTGTCGGGTGCCGCTCCTGGTCGTCGTTCCAGGCCTGACGAAGGCTGGCACCGTGGCCGCCACGCCGGTGAGCCATGTCGACCTCTACCCGACGATCGCCGCCCTCTGCGGGCTCGACGCCCCGCCGCAGCTGCCGGGTCAGCACCTCGGCCCGATCCTCGAAGACGTCACGACGGCCGGCCGCGGCTGGGCGATCACCCAGGTTACCCGGGGCAGCCGGAAGCGGCGGGGCACGGGCGACGCGGCCGAGAAGGCGACGCCGATGATGGGCTATTCCTTCCGCACGCCCCGCTGGCGGTACACGGAGTGGGACGAAGGCCACGCAGGCCGCGAACTCTACGACCACGAGGCTGATCCTCGTGAGCTCACGAACCTCGCCGAGGCGGCAGCGCACGCAGCCGACGTGGCGGAACTCTCGGAGCGTCTTCGGGAGGCGGTCGCCGGCACGTTTCCCCCGTCCGGCCAGACGCCCGCCGTCGGTCGCGACACCTGGGCTCCCATGCTGCACGTTCCGGGCGGTGGCCGATGACGTCCGCCCTCGCTCGGTGGGACGACAGCGGCCGCGCGGGGAACCGTGCCCTCAGGCCCCGCCTCGGCCCGCACCCCGCAGGCAGCGACGGGTGATCCACGCGCGATAGGCGAACATCAGCCTGAGGTTCGGCCACGAGAACAGCAACCGGGTGACGATGCCCCACGGCCCCCGCTTGTGTTCAAACTCGATGTGCTCGCGGATCTCGGTCGTGCCGTCGGCGAGCGGCACGAACGAGTGCGTATGCTCCCACTTGGCCGCCGGCCCCGAGGCCTGCACGTCGGTGAATCCGCGATCGGTGACGTCGCGGTGGACGGCCTTCCAGCGCAGGGGCAGGGGGCCCACCCAGAGCGTGAAGGTGGAGACCGATCCCTCGGCGAGTGGCTCGATCGAGTGCAGTTGGACGATCGTGGGAGGGGGCGTGAGCGTCTTGAGAGCCGAGGTGTCGCGATGGAAATCCCGTACCGCCTCGAGCGGGGCGTCGACGGTGAAGGAGTAGTCGAAAACGGGCATGGCAGACGGATTGTAGCCCCGTGGCCGCGGCTGTCCGGGTGTTGGACTTGCGGGAACCGCACCACCCGGTATCCTCATAAGCCCATTCACCCCGTATTTTTGTGAGTTTTCCGTGGCACGATCCTGTCAGGTCTGCAGCAAGGGCTTTTCGGTCGGCAACCAGGTGACCATCCGCGGCAAGGCCAAGTACCTCGGCGGCGTCGGCACGAAGGTGACCGGCATCACCCGCCGGAAGTTCAAGCCCAACCTGCAACGTCTTCGTGTCACGGTCGGCCAGGGCACCAACACGACCCTGCTCGTCTGCACGCAGTGCATCAAGAGCGGCGCCGTGACGAAGCTCGTCCGTCACAAGCCCTTCCGCCTTCCCTCGGTCGAGAAGCCGAAGCCGGCCGCGGAAGAGGCCGTGCCGTCGGGTCCTCGCGCCCGCCCCTGACCCTTCGAGCCGGCGTCACCGGGGCCCTGCCGTCGCACGCCGCCGGGCCCGGCAGCCGTCGCTTCGGATTTCCGTCAGCCCATCCAGGACCCGGTTCATGTCGCTCTCCCGGCAGGATGTCGCGAAGGTGGGCCTCCTGGCCCGTCTCGCCCTCTCCGTCGATGAGTTGGACCGGATGACCGGCGAACTCTCGAAGATCGTCGGCTTCGTGTCCCAGCTCGGGGAGCTCGACGCCGAACTCGCCGCTGCCAACGTGCTCCCGCTGGCGCATCCGCTCGACACGCAGAACGTCTTTCGAGACGACGTGCCGGCGGCCTCGCTGACGACCGCCGAGGCGCTCCAGTCGGCTCCCCGGCACGACGACTCCTGCTTCCTGGTGCCCGCAGTGCTCGGTGACTCCGGCTCCGCCTGAACGCGTCCGGCTTTCCGCGGCCTCCGCGCCGCACGCTCGCAGAACGGTCATGCAGCCGCTTGAACTCTCCGCCGTCGACCTGGTCTCCGCCATCCGGCAGGGCGATGTCTCCGCCGTGCAGGTCGTCGAGGCATTCCTGAACCGCATCGGGGCGGTGGACGGCGCCGTGCATGCCTTTCTTCACGTCGACCGCGAGGCGGCCTTGGCCCGGGCGGCCGAAATCGACGCCCGCCGCAAGGCCGGCAAGCCGATCGGGCCGCTCGCCGGCCTGCCGGTGGCGGTGAAGGATGCCCTCTGCACCGCCGACCAGCCGACCACATGTGCGTCGAAGATGCTCGCCGGCTTTCGCCCTCCGTACGATGCGGAGGTCGTGGCCCGGCTGCGGCGGGCCGACGCGGTGATCGTCGGCAAGACCAACATGGACGAGTTTGCGATGGGGGGCTCGAACGAGAACTCCGCCTTCGGTCCCGTTCACAATCCCTGGGACCTCACCCGGGCACCGGGGGGCTCGAGCGGCGGATCGGCCGCCTGCGTGGCCGCCGACATGGCCCCCGTCGCGATCGGTTCCGACACGGGCGGCTCGATCCGCCAGCCCGCCGGGCTCTGCGGCATCACGGGTCTCAAGCCGACCTACGGCCGCGTCAGCCGTCGCGGCCTGGTGGCCTTTGCGTCGAGCCTCGACCAGATCGGCCCGATGACGCGTTCGGCGGCCGACTGCGCCCTCGTGATGGAGACGATCGCCGGCCACGATCCCGGCGACGCCACCGCGCTGGGCGAGGCGGTGCCACGGTATTCCGCGCTGCTGGATCAGCCGCTCACGGGTCTGCGGATCGGACGCGTCGCGGAGCACTTCGGCCCCGGCCTCGATCCCGAGGTGGCCCGGGGCGTGGAGGAGGCCTTCGCGGCGTTCAAGGCGGCGGGCGCCACGATCCATGACGTCGAACTGCCGCACGCCAAGTACGGGATCGCCACGTATTACCTCGTGGCCCCGTGCGAGGCCTCGAGCAATCTGGCGAGGTATGACGGTGCTCACTATGGCCACCGGGCCGAGCCCGGCAGGGGCCACCGGGCCGAGCCGGCCGGCGAGTTCGAGTCGCCGCTCGTCGAGATGTATTGCCGCAGCCGGGCCGAGGGGTTCGGCCCCGAAGTGAAGCGGCGGATCATGCTCGGCACCTACGCCCTGTCGTCGGGCTACTACGACGCCTACTACGCCAAGGCGCTTCGCGTACGGCGACTGATCCGGCAGGATTATCTCGACGCCTTCCGGTCGGTCGATCTGATCGGCGGCCCCGTCTCGCCCACGCCGGCGTTTCCGCTCGGCGAGAAGACGAACGATCCCCTCGCGATGTATCTGGTGGACATGTACACCGTGGGCACGAACCTCGCCGGGATCGGCGGGATCTCGTTCCCCTGCGGTTTCACGAAGGGCGGGCTGCCGATCGGCTTCCAGCTGCAGGGCCCGGCGCTCTCCGAGCCCCTCCTGCTCCGCGCCGCCGACCGCTACCAGAGGCTCACCGACTGGCACCTCCGCCGCCCGAAGCTGCCCGCCTGACCCATCCATGAGCATGCAGCCCACCACCGCCGATTCCGCCGCAGCCGGCATGGCATCCCCGTACACGACCGTCATCGGCCTGGAGGTGCACGTCCAGCTGCAGACGAGGACGAAGCTCTTCTGCGGCTGCTCCACCGCCTTCGGTGGCCCGCCCAACACCCAGGTCTGCCCCACGTGCCTGGGCCTGCCGGGCTCGCTGCCGGTGATGAACCGCCGGGCCTTCGAACTCGCCGTGCGGGCGGCGCTCGCCCTGGGGTGCAAGATTGCACCGTTCACGAAGTGGGACCGCAAGAACTACTTCTATCCCGACCTGCCCAAGGGCTATCAGATCAGCCAGTACGACCTGCCGTTTTCATCCGACGGCATGCTCGAGGTCGTCGATCCGAAGGGAGCCTTCTCGCGAAGCGTCGGCATCATCCGCGTGCACCTCGAGGAGGATGCGGGCAAGAGCATGCACGACGAGACCGCCGGCACCGCCGACACCCGCATCGATCTCAACCGCGCCGGCACGCCGCTCTGCGAGATCGTGTCGCAGCCCGATCTCCGGTCGCCCCAGGAGGCCCGTGCCTGGCTCAACGAGCTGAAGCTGCTGCTGGTCTATCTCGGGGTGAGCGACTGCAACATGCAGGAGGGGAGCCTCCGCGTCGATGCCAACGTCAACCTCCACATTCCGCTGCCCGGCGAGGGGGGCGGCCCGGGCCGCGTGGCCAAGACGCCGATCGTCGAAATCAAGAACATGAACTCCTTCCGCTCGGTGGAGCGGGCGCTGGCCTACGAGGCGGCGCGGCAGTGGGAGGAATGGCAGGCCACGAAGCTCGAAATGGGGAAGATGCCGAAGCAGACCCGCGGCTGGGACGATCCGGCCGGCGTCACCCGTGCCCAGCGTCAGAAGGAGGAGTCGAGCGACTACCGCTACTTCCCCGAGCCTGATCTCGTGCCGGTGACCGTCTCCGAGGAAGACGTGGCGGCCGCGCGGGCTGCCATGGGCGAGCCGCCCATGGTGCTCCGCAAGGCGCTGGCCGAGCGGTGGAAGATCTCGGCCTACGACGCCGACGTGCTCGTCAACCAGGGCCGCGATCTCGTCGACTACTTCGAGGCCCTGGCCGAACGCGTCGGCGAAGGCAAGGTGGCGAGCAACTGGATGCAGCAGGACGTGCTCCGCACGCTCAACGACCGCGGGGGCACGATCGCCGAGTTTCCGGTGCGGCCGGAGGCCGTGGCCGACATCATCGGCCGGATCACCCGGGGTGATTTCGACACCAGCCGGGGGCGGGAGATCTTCGCCGAGGTGCTCGCCTCGGGACGGACGGTGGACGATGTCGTCGCCTCTATGGGAATCGCCGCGGTCAGCGACGACGATCTCGTGGCCCTCTGCCGGGAGTTGATCGCGGCGAACCCGAAGATCGTGGCCGACGTTCGTGGCGGCAAGGAGCAGGCTGCCGCGGGGCTGATCGGCCAGGCCAAGAAGAAAAATCCGAACGTCAATCCCGGCAAGGTCCGCCAGATGTGTGTTGACCTGATCAAGCAGATGTAGGTCGCATGTCGGATGCCCGACGGGTCCACCGCGTGAAAGCCGACCGGCCGTGAGGCCGCGGGCTTGGCTCAGAGATTCACCCCCCAGACCGCGCCCCGGGAGCGATTCTTGCGGATGGGCCGGAGCCGTTCGAGGGCGGCCGCCTGCGGCGGCACGACCACCGGCGTAAACGTGCCGCCGTGAGCCGCCGCGATCGAGATCAGGTTGCGATCGAAGCCCTGCTGCCGCCGAACTCGCTCCGGGTCGATCAGGCCCGTGCGCCGGTCGATCGTGCTCTGCTGCATCCCGAAGGTGTGGACCACCGCACCTCCGAGGTCAGCGGAGCCGATGCGGTCGACGACGCTCGCGGCGTGTTCGCCGTCGGAAAGAAAATAAACCACCTCCGCGCCGAGGCTGCCGGCGAGCTTCACGGCCTCGTCGATGCCCTGGCTGCCGCCGGCACACATCTCGACGGTGCCCAGCCAGGAGCGGAGTCGCCGCTTCGCCTCGGGCGAGGCGGGCTGAAGCTCGTGGCGCCGGTCGGGCTGGAACATCGGATACGCCGCGTCGCTGAAGAAGATCACGAAGAACGACTGTCCGGGCTGGAGGGCTTCGACCGCCCGCGCCACCTCGTCGAGCACCATGTGAAAGCCGCCGTCCCGGTAACTGTTCGAGTTGTCGCAGACGAAGCACACGCTCTTGCCCTGCCCGGCGCGGCCGAAAAAAGCCGCGTTCCCGGCCGGGCCGCCGCCCGCCGAGTCGCCGCGGCCGCGGCCGGCCGTGGAAGGCTCTCCCTCGCCGCCGCCCCCGACGGCGGCCAGCATGTCGCCCGCATCAAACGATGCCGGCACGATCGAAGACGAATCGACGTCGAACGGGCTCTCGGAAGACAGTGCCGAGTCGATCACGACGGGATCCGACGCGAGGGTGTCGAGATCAGGCAACGGCTCGACGGCCTCCTCGACCTCCCCCGCGGCGCTCTCGTCACTTGCCTCGAACTCGACCGGTGAAAAGTCGTCGATCGCCTGTTCCTCCGCCGCCCCCAGCGTGATCACGACCCGCTCCGGCTTCGCGTTGCCTGCCACGAAGATCAGCGCCAGACCGAACAGCACGACCACGTGCATCGCGGTGCTCACGATCGCGGGCATGAGCGGCCGGCGGCGTTGTCTGGCCGCTTGCTTGGTCACTTTTGCTACGGACTGCCGCGGAGTCGCTCGCGCCGTCCGCGAGCTGCCGGCGTGGCGAGCCTTGACGGGGAGGGACACCTGCGACCGGCTGGCTGAAGCA
>Ga0075471_10002576_pt1 | contig 11876 bp, 9 predicted proteins | sample DEB19_08_DNA_2_FD_74787 | JGI IMG/M metagenome (GOLD analysis project Ga0075471, IMG submission 74787) | Aqueous microbial communities from the Delaware River and Bay under freshwater to marine salinity gradient to study organic matter... | ecosystem: Environmental > Aquatic > Marine > Coastal ... | reverse complement strand
AGGGGTTGCGTGGCGTTTGCGATCCCCGGATCGACCCGCATTGCCGTCGTCGGCATCGCCGCGAGCGTCGCGCTCGGCGTGGCCGGCGCGACGGTGGCATGGAACGAGGCCGCCGACGACGACCCCGAGCCGCCAACCGAGCGCGAGCTCCGCCAGGCCCGTGTCGCGATGACCGCCACCATCGGGTCAGTGGCCACGCTGGCCACCCTGTCCACGGCGCTCCTCCTGCAGACCCGCCGGCAGCGCCGTGCGCAGGCCGCGCTCGAGCGCGCGCGCAGCGAGGCCGATGCCGCGAGCCGCGCCAAGACCGACTTCCTGGCCAACATGAGCCACGAGATCCGCACGCCGATGGCCGCGATCCTCGGCTACGTGGACCTGCTCGCCGACGGAAACGTGGGCGCACCCGGGGCACCGACGCGCGACGAGGCGGTGGACACCATCCGCCGCAACGCGCGCCACCTGCTCTCGGTGCTCAACGACATGCTCGACCTGTCGAAGATCGAGTCGGGACACATGGAGGTGGACCGCCAGCCGGTGCGGACGGTGGACCTGGTGCAGGACGTCATGCGCCTGATGGACGACCGCGCGCGCCAGCGCGGCATCGCGCTCAAGCTCGCGCTCGAAGGCGACGTGCCCGAGGGCATCGTCACCGATCCCACGCGGCTCAGGCAGATCCTCATCAACCTGGTGGGGAACGCCGTGAAGTTCACCGAGCACGGCGCCGTCACGGTCACGGTGCGGCGAGTTCCGGACGAGCGGCGCATGCTCGGCTTCGAGGTCGCCGACACCGGGATCGGCATGACGCCCGAGCAGCTCTCGCGCCTCTACCAGCCCTTCGTGCAGGCGGACACGTCGACGACGCGGCGCTTCGGCGGCACGGGCCTTGGCTTGGCGATCACGCACCGCTGCGTGGACATGCTCGGCGGCACGATCTCGGTGCGCAGCGCCCCCGGTGCCGGCACCACCTTCGACGTGCGCATCGATGTCGGCGACATGGAGGGCACGCCGCCCGCCACGCTGCGCTCCGGCGCATCGCCCGCGCCGGCACCCGAGGCCGCCCCGACCGCCGCGCGCGTCGGCCGCCAGCCGCTCTCGGGGGTGCGCGTGCTGCTGGCCGAGGACGGGATCGACAGCCAGCGGCTGATCCGCTTCCACCTCGAGCGCGCCGGGGCGCGCGTCACGGTGGTGGAGAACGGCGCCAAGGCCGTCGAGGAGGTGCACGCCGCCTCGCGCCTCGACCGCCACGACGTGATCCTGATGGACATGCAGATGCCGGTGATGGACGGCTACGAGGCCGCGCGGCGCCTGGCCGCCTCGGGCGACTGCGCCCCGATCATCGCGCTCACCGCCCAGGGCATGACCGGCGACCGGGAGCGTTGCCTCGAGTCCGGCTGCCGCGACTACCTCTGCAAGCCGGTCGACGCGCGGGCCCTGATCGCCGCCATCCGGCATGCGATCGCCCCGGGAGCCACCGAATGCACGGCGATCCGCCAGATGCCCCGCGAGGTGCACGAGGATTCACGCCCGGCGCCGCCGCCGGCCGATATCCACCGGGTCCCGCGGCCCGGTGGGCCGGCGGGACCGCCTTCCGCCCGCTGAGGATCCCCCCCATGCGCATGGACCCGCGCACCGCCGTCACCCTCGTCGCCACCGTCGCCACCGGGTGCAGCGCCCCGACCATGTCGGAGCGCATCTCCAAGTCGATCGGCAACCTGTCCGACGTGCAGGCCTCGAAGCAGCCCGTCGACGCGGACATCTTCCGCGAGGCGCGCGGCATCGCCATCCTCGACGAGACGCAGGCGGGACTCGTGATCGGCGGCGCCGGCGGCCGCGGGCTCCTGATGCGCCGGCTCGACACCGGCTGGTCGGCCCCGTGCGCGATCCGCGTCGAGGGCTTCTCGATCGGCGTCACCGTGGGCGGCGAGGGCCGCAACGTGGTCATCGTCTTCTCGACCGACGAGGCGATCGACAAGTTCGTGGCCGACGGCAGCTACTTCCTCGCCCAGGCGCAGGGCACGTTCGGCGACGCCTACGGGCGCACCAGCGACCCCGCGGACCGCCGCGACCAGGTCCACGTCTACGCGGTGGCCGGCGGCGTCTACGGCACGTGTGCCCTCGGGAGCATCGGCTTCAAGATCGACCACGACGCGAACGTCACCGCCTACGGCGCAGGCGTGAGCGAGTGGGACATCCTGGACGGCAAGGTGCCCGCGCCCGCGGGACAGGCGGCACTGGTGAGCCGGCTCGACCGGATCACCGGCCCGCGCACCGCCACGCGCGGCAAGTGGGATCGCACGCAGCCGGCGCCTGCGGCCGGCGCCCAGAGCCGGACCGCCACCGTCACCGAGGAGTGACGCCCCCGGCCGTCGCGGTGACGTCCGAGGGTGCCGGCGCCAGGTCGGCCTCGCGCAGGAACGCATTCATCGCACCGATGGTGGCGGGGAAGTCGTCGGAGAAGGCCACGTGCCCTGCCCCGGGGATGAGCGCGGTACGCGCGTGGGGGATCTCGCGCACGAAGACCGAGAGCATCGACGGGTCGGTCACCATGTCCGCCGTGCCGTAGAGCACGAAGGTGGGCGCGCGCACCGCACCCATGCGGCCGTCGAGCCCCGAGACCAGGAACGGCCGCAGCGCGTCGGCGATCTGCAGCGTGTCGTCGCGGCGCGCGACGGCCTGCTCGACGAACCAGCGCCGGAACGGCGCGGGCACCGAGGGCGGGCGCGCGAAGACGGTGGCGGTGATGCGGTCGAAGTCGGCCTCGGTGGCGAGGTCGAGCGGGTTCTCGCCCGCGTCGGCGCGGCGCATGAACGCGTTGCGCACCGGCGGGTCGACGCCGGCGGGCGAGAGCATGAGGAGGCCACGCACGCGTGCGGCGTCCGAGATCGCCAGCTCGCACGCCACCGCACCGCCCATCGACGTGCCCACCACGACGGCCTGCGGCACACCGACGGCATCCATGAAGCGCCCCACCTCGCGTGCGTAGAAGGCACCGTCATGCCGCTCGCCGCGGTGGAACGGGTGCGCGGCGAAGCCGGGCAGGTCGGGCGCCAGCGTGCGCCAGCCGCGGCGCGCAAAGTGCGCGGCCATGGTCATCATGGCGTCCTTGCTGGTGCCGTAGCCGTGCAGGAAGACCATCGGCGGCCCGTCCGCAGGACCGGCCTCGAGGTAGGGCCACGCGTGACCGCCCACTTCGACCGACTTCACCGCGACCCCGAGCCGCCAGTAGCCCACCTGGCGCAGGGGCACCACGAGCACCGATGGCTGCACCCACCAGCCCCACGCGAGCGTCGCGGCGACGAGCGCCAGCGCGACGCCCGCACCCAGCGCGGCGCGGGCGATCCAGCGTCGGCGCCGCGATGTTCCCTTGATGGCAGGTGCGCTCACGGCGCGTCGGAGCGTAGCGCGCCCGCGGACGCCGCGGCCGGCGCCGGGGTGCGCCCGGCGATCCGCTCGCCGACGTCGGCCAGCAGGCGCTGCGCGACCTCGCGGTCGGGCTCGCGCGCCACGGCCTGCTCGAACATGGCGAGCGACTCGTCGAGCCGGCCAGAGGCATGCGCCGCGGCACCGAGGAACATGTAGCCCTCGGCGAGCGTGGGCTGGCGCTTGACGAGCGACTTGCCGCACTCGGTGACGCGGCCCCAGTCGCCCACGCGCCACGCCGCGTGCCCGAGCAGGATCGCGGTACGGCCCTCGGGGTCGGGCTCGGAGAGGATCGCAAGCAGCACGTCGCGCGCCTCGGCCGAGCGGCCGAGCAGGATCAGGTTGCGCGCGCGCAGGCGCGCCAGGTCGGGCCTCGACAGCTTCTTCGCGAGCGCCGGGTCCTCGAGCGTGGACAGCGATCCCGCCCAGTCGCCCTTGGAGTAGCGGGCGAACGCCAGCTCCTCCAGGTGGTCGGGGGAGGATGTCTCGCGCACCATCGCGCGCTCCAGCAGGTCGGCGCAGCGCGCGTGGTCGCCCTTCATCTTGGCGACGTCGGCGCGCAGGCGGTCGACCACGGGGCTGAACTCGAACTGCCGCTCGACCGACGCCAGGCGCGCCTCCGCGGCTTCATGCCGGCCCATCACGGTCATCAGCTCGATCTCCGCGGCGACGAAGTGGAGCTTCGACGGGTCGATCTCGGACGCCTTGGCGTAGCAGGAGAGTGCCTCCTCATGCTCGCGCCAGCGCTGGTGGATGATGCCGAGGAAGTAGTGCGGCTCGGCCTTCGACGGGTCGAGCTCGGCGGCGGTGCGGAACGCGTCGCGCGCATCGGAGACGCGGGTCATCTCGTGCAGGATCCGGCCGCGCAGCAGGTGGTACGAGGATTCCTTCGGGAACCGGCCGACCGCGCGGTCGACGTGGCCGAGGGCGTCCTCGAACTGCCCGGAATGGAACGACTGGCGCGCCTGGTCGTAGGCGATCTGCGCGCCGGCCTTGTCGAAGCGGTCGCGCGCCTCGCTGCGCACCTTCTGCGAGTGCAGGGTGCCGTCGCAGCCGGCAAGCGGCGCGGCCACGGCGACGAGGGCGGCGAGGATGCGTGCGTGCACGGGGAGCGTCATGGCTTCTCCTCCTTGGCGGGCGGCGGCAGTCCGGGCCGGTCGGGCAGCGGCAGCGGGTCGTACGGGCGGTAGTCGTCGTCCACCGGCGGCGGCACGTCCTTGGCGAGGTCCGCCGGCGACGGCGGGCCCACCCAGCCCTTCGAGTACTTGAACGTGTCGGAGAGCGGCACGCCGTTCTGCGGCTCGCGCTGGCGCGGGTCGAGGAGCTCCAGCGCGTCGAGCTCGTGGCCGTAGCCGGCCTTGCGGTCGGTGCGGATCGACTCGCGCAGCGCGATCATCGACGGCGAGTTCTTCTGGGTGCGCAGCGCCTGGTCGACGTAGTAGAGCGCCGTGGAGCGGTCGCCCTTCTTCCACGCCTCGAGCGCCTGCACCTGGTAGTTGCCCGCGAGGTGCGACTCGGAGAACGGCAGCAGCCCGGCGCGCGCGCCGACCTTGGCGGCCTCGGCCACCTGGAGCGCCTTCTCGCCGTCGCGGTAGTCCTGCGCGTCCTCGATCACGGTGGGCGTGATCAGGAAGATGATCTCCTGCTTCTTCATCTGGCCCGAGGCGCCGCTGAAGGCACCCGGGATCAGGTCACCGAGGCCCGGGATCTGGCGGTTGGTCACCACCGACGTCTCGCGGAAGAGGCCGCCGAGGACGATGGTCTGGCCGCTGCGGACGCGGATGTTGGTGCGCAGCTCCTGAGTCAGCTCGTCGGGCACGGTGGCCTCGCCGCCGACCGCCTTGATGGTCTTGGTCTTCGCCGTGCTCACCTGCGGGGCGAGCTCGATGCGCACCATGCCGTCCGGGCTCACGAAGGGGCGAAAGCGCAGCTTGACGCCGACGTCGAGGTACTTGACCTCCTGCGTCGTGCTGGTCTGCGTCTGCGTCGTGGAGAGGTAGGCGATCCGCTCGCCGATCAGCACCTGCGCGCGCTGGCGGTTCAGCACGGTGACGGTCGGGCGCGCGAGCACCGTGCTGTCGGTGACCTCGTCGAGCATCTGCAGGAAGATGGCGACGTCGTTCGTCACCACGCCGATCTTCGCGGTGGGGTCGGGCTGGCCCTGCGCAACCGGGTAGAGCGACGCCGCGTTGGCGGTGGAGGGGGTGGGCGTCGTGACCGGGGTCGGCGTGGTGCCGCGCGTGGTCAGGTCGTTGCGGCGCACCGCCTCGAAGGCACCCATGGGGCCGCCGACGACGTTGGCGAAGTCGACGTTCCCGACCACCGAGATGTCCAGGCCGAATGCCGTGTCGTCGGTGAGGTCGACGGTGAGGATGGTGGCCTCGACGCGCACCTGCTTGGGCGGGGTGTCGAGCTCCTCGATGAGCTTGGCGGCGCGGGCCACGTTCTCGCCGAAGTCGTTCACCATGACCTTCGCGGCGAAGGCGAAGCTGTCGGCACCGCCGTCCTCGACGGTGGCCTCGAAGCCGGCCTCGACCTTGCCGAGCGCCACGGCCGAGCCCTGCTCGGAAAGGACGGGCTTGATGAAGGCGATGGTGTCCTCGGCGGAGAGGAACTGAAGCGTGAAGACGCGCGCCTCCCGGCCGCGCTGCGCGTCCACCTCGGCCTGCGTGAGCACGTAGATGAAGTCGCCCTCGCGCTTCCATGCGAGGCCGTTCACGTTCAGGACGGCATTCAGCGCCTCCTCCAGCGGGACGTCGTACAGGTTCACCGTCACGAGCCCGGTCACCTTGTCGCTCGCCACGATGTTCTGGCGCGCCTTGATCGAGATGAGTTCGAGGAGCCGCGCCACCTCGATGCCCTGGGCACTCAGCGAGAAGCGCCCGTCCTCGGTGACGTCAACGCGCGCGGGCACGGCGGGCTTCGCCGCGGGCGGCTGGGGCGCGGCACTCGTCGCGGCGCCGGGGCTGCCGGGGCCCGCGAGCGGCGTCGACACGCCGCCCTGCGCGGCGTTCGGGCCGGGTACGCCCCAGACGCCGCTCTTCGGCTCGTCGGCGGCGGGTGACTCGGCGGGCTTCGCGGCGGCCGGCGGGGCGTCGGGCTTGGCCGATGCAGCGGTCGGCGCGGGTGCCGACGGCGGTGCAGGCGATGCCGGCGGCGCCGCCGGTGCGGGCGCCTGCGCCATCGCGGCGCCGTGGAACGACGCCAGCACGACGATCGACGCACGGATCCGGCGGGTGATGTCCTGGGAGGCCTGCATGCTCGGGTCCTTTCGGCGCAATCCGGGAACGACTTGGGCCGGAGTTCAGAGAGGTCGATAAACGACGGCGTGGTCGCCGTCCAGGGGATCGAAGGTGATCGTGGCGCGTTCGTCCGCGCCGTCCGCGGCAAGGTCAAAGGAGGGCACGGGGTCCATCACCCCGCCGAATGGGCCGAAGCGCGCGTCACGAATCGAGCCGCGCCAGCGGATGCGCACGCCCGTGGCCGCCGCCGCACGTCCCTCGCCGAATCGCACGGACACAGGGCCGTTCGGTCCGTCGATCGGGACGTCCGGCGTCGAGGCACGCGCGATCCAGTACCCGCGGCCGTCGGCGGCAGGCCGGAACAGCACCGGGTCCGCCGGCGTCGCCAGCGCCTGGCCACGCGCGAGCGCGAGGTCGGCATCGATGAACCGCGATGCGGCATCCATGCGCTCGTACGCGCCGCCGCCGGCAAGGTCGATCGCCAGCCCCGCGATCACCGCGATCATCACGGCGACCACCAGCACCTCGATCAGCGTGAAGCCGCGCGCCCGGGTCATCGAGCCGCCTCCGCGTCGAAGCCGTAGGACAGGACCCGCACCGGGAACATGTCCTCCGGGTCGCCGCCGCGGGACGGCGCACCGCCCTCGGTGAAGCCGGTCACCAGGTCGAGCGCGTGGTCGTAGTAGAAGCTCGCCGTGTCATAGACCAGCAGGTGGTTGCAGGCCACGCGGCCGTAGAGCTGCGATCGCCCGAACATTCGGATCGGGTTCGTCGGCAGGAACATCGATCCGACCATCGCGGTATCGCCCACGTCCCAGAGGAAGAAGTTCGAGAGGAACTGGCGCATCGGGTAGATGCGCACCCGCCATGGCTCGACGTACTGGGGCGACGAGGGCGCGTACGGGAAGCAGTCGTTGGTCGTGAACCGGCCGAACCACGCGTCGCGGTGCGGGTCGCCGTCCACCAACTGGCCGTTGCACACGTACTGGTGGCGCGAGCCGATCCAGCAGTTGCGCACGTCCATCGAGTAGCCGTTGAAGATCTCCAGGCTGCTGTTGGGGCCGAGCTCGACCGACGATCCCTGCCAGTCGAGGCCGGTGAGCGCCAGGTTCGGGTTGACCACGAACCGAACGTCCCCGTTGACGATGATGCGGGCGTCGCGCAGCACCCAGGACCCCCAGACCTCGTAGGTCCCGGCATTGAGCGTCACGGTCGCACCCGAACGCACTTCGAAGTTCCGGGTGAAGAGCTGCGGCAGGAACGCCGCTCGCACCCGGAACGGGTTGAGCGAATGCGTGCCGCCGTTCAGGACGTAATGGCTCGTGTAGTTCGTGAACGGGCTCACCACCGACGGGTTGGCCGGGGCGTCGCGCATGCGCGCCGAGTCCTCCGGGTCCATCCGCTTGGCGGCCACCTGCCCCGCGTCGGCTCCCTGCACCACGATGCCGGACGCGGTCGCCGGGTAGTAGATCCACGTCGACTTCATGCTGTCCGGGTCGGCCAGGTCCATGCCCGCCACCTCGGGCTCGAACTCGCAGCCGGACTCGAGCCAGATGCCGGTGCCGAGCCACGGGAACAGCGTGCTGAGCGCCGCCAGGTCGGCCTGCGTGCCGATGTTGGTGCGCAGCTTCATCGCGCTCATCGGCGCGTTCGGCCAGCGGCCGATGAAGTTGCGGCCGCCGTCGACGATCATGATCTTGTTGGCGAAGATGGCGTACTCCGCCTTCACCACGCTCGGGATGCTCATGTGCGCCACCGACGTCCACGTCGCGCCGCCACGCGAACTGGAGACGGTGACCTCGAGCTCGGTGGTCGAGTCGTCCGGGTTGGCGGCCGCACCCGTGGCGCCGGCCGCACGCTTCTCCAGGTCGACGAGCCGAATGCCCACGGTGCCGCCGTCGAGGGCGTAGTCGCGCACCAGCCATCCGTCCTGGTGGGTGCGGCGCCACTGGGTCTCGCTCGTGCGCAGGAGCTGCTTGGCGAGGTCCATGCCGGCGGCGGCGAGCGTGCGCGCGTCGGCGCCCAGCACGGCGTTCGAGGCGATGGCGGCCGAGGTGTCGCGGCTGGCCACGTAGGCGAGCGTCGAGGTGCCCACCACCATCATGGCGAAGAGCGCCATGAGGAGTGCGGCGCCTCGGCGCACCGGGCGGCGACGGCGGGTGCGGACGGTCACTGGCAGCCCCCATGGCGCTGCAGCGCCGAGAGGATCCCGCCGAGGAGGAGTTCCCCACCGCCGTGGTCGGCATCGAGCTCGACGCGCAGCCACAGACGGCGATCCGAGCATGGGTCGAACCCGTCGGCGACGAACTCGGCGTCCTGCACGCCCTCCAGGACCACCGAGCGTTCCAGCGCGCCGGCGGCGGCGAGGGTGGACCGGAGCGCAGGCCAGTCGGTCGAGAGGCTGCATGCCGTGCGGTCGTCGCGGTTGGCGGTGCGCTGCATCACCAGGCACCCCGTGGGGCGGTCGAAGACGTACCAGCGGAGCTCGTTGCGGTCGATGCGGTCGAAGTCGGTGGCGTTCGCGGGAGTGCCGTCGAAGGCCTCGGCCGGCAGCCAGAGGAGCGCCTCGTCCCCCCCGTGGTGCAGGATCATGCGGGCGCGGAAGAGGTGGTCGGCGATGCGCGCCTGGACGCGCGCCACGCGCGCGGTCTCGCGCGATGCCTCCGCCTGGCCGTCGAGGCCGACGCGGATCGCGGAGGCCGTGGTCACCACCGCCGCCGCCACGATCGACGTGACGGCCAGCGCCGCCAGCAGCTCGACGATGGTGAGGCCGCGCCGGGAACCGGTGGTGCGGCGAATCACGTCTGCGGGTCCTTCCCGCGGAAGCGGACCAGCCGGGCGAGCGCCGCGCCGTCGGCACCGCGCACCTCGACGGAGATGCGGCGTCCCTCGAGCACGAAGTTGTTCAGCTGCGGGAACGAGCGGTTCTCGCTCTCCACCGTCGTCACGACCGTGAACCCGGATGCCGCCTCCGGCAGCGGCACGCGCGTCCCGCTTCCCGGCACCGGGGGCGAGCGCAGCGAGGCGCCGGTGACGGTGCCGGCAAGCGACGCCATGTCATTGAAGGGTTGCTCCAGGACCTCGCTCATCCGCAGCTCCGCCACCTGCGTGGCGAGCACCGCGCGACGGTTGTCTTCCTCGACGGCGATGCCCACCGCCACCGAGGTGGACGCGGCGAGCGCGACCATCGCCACGATGACCGAGGCGACGAGCGCCTCGACCAAGGTGAACGCCGCGCGCGGGGTGCGGGCGCGGCAGCGCAGGCGGAACATGTCCGGTTCGAGACCCATCTGATTCAGGAGCAACCATCGGATTGGCGGGGGTGCTCCACAAGCGATGTCCGGCGTTTCGGACGTTCCCGCCGTTATTGGCCCGGCGATTTGTGATGGAAATCCGGCCGGATTGCTTCAGTCGCGCATCGCCATTTCCGACAGTCACTTCCGGCAGGTCGGGCACGTGCCCGGCCGACGACTGGGCCAGGACAGCCCGACCCGCCACGCACTCAACCTGAACGCAAGGAGTTCCGACCATGAGCAACTGCAACAACAACAACGGCAGCAAGAGCACGACGACCACGACGACCACGTGGAACGGCAGCAAGCCGACCACCACGTGGGGCGGCAGCAAGAACAACGGCAAGAAGTCCGGCCTCCGCAAGGGCTTCACGCTGATCGAGATCCTGATCGTCGTGGTCATCCTGGGCGTGCTCGCGGCGCTCGTGGTGCCCTCGGTGACCGGCGCGCTCGACGACGCCAACATCGAGGCCGCCGAGGCGCGCGGCGGGCAGATCACCACCATGGTGACCCGCCTCAACCAGTTCCAGCCCGGTGGCGCGTCGATCACGCTGACCGACGGCACGGTCTACACGTCCACCGACCTCGCGCCGCTCGTGACCGCCGGCTACTGCTCGGCCGACGACCTCGTGAACCAGGTGAACTCGGGCAACGGCTGGGTCTGGACCGCCAGCACCCGCCGCTTCACGCCCCAGAACTGAGCGGCGACGCTCCCCTGCGCCACGTAGGCCGCAGGGCACGAAATCCGGTGGCGCCGGCTCGACGGCCGGCGCCACCTTTCCGACGAACGGGATGAAGGAGGCTCTGATGTTCGGTTCCAAGTCCCTCAATCGCACCGCCGCCTGGATGTCCGGAAGCGGCACCGCCCTCGCCGCGGACTTCGGGCGCACCACCCTGCGGCTGCTCCAGCTCTCGAACGGCGCACGCGGCTACGAGTGCCGCGCCGCCGCCGAGGTCGCGGGCACGCCGCTCGAGGACACGACCGCCGTCGCGGCGCCCCCCACGGTGATCGGGAAGTCCGCCGCCGACGAGCTGCGGTCCCTGCCATTCTCGGGCACCAGCGCCGCGGTCACCCTGCCGGCCGAGCTTTTCCAGTCGGACATCGCGCGCATGCCGGCGATGCCGGACGGCGAACTCGCCGAGAGCATCCGCTTCGAGGCGATGGACCGCTTCTCGGTGTCCGCGGAGTCCTCGTGCATCGGGCACGTCCGCCTCGGCGCCACCGCCGGAGGCAGCATCGAGGTGCTCATGCTCTCGGTGGCACGCGACGCGGTCGACCGCGCGACCCGGACGCTCTCGCGTGCCGGTCTTGCCCCGGTCCGCGTGGAGCACGCGGGACTTGCGGCGCTGCGCGCGATCTCGCGCCAGCGCGCCGCCGAGTGCGCCGACCCCGCCGACGCACGCGATTGGTGCATGCTGCACCTGGAGGACCATGCCGCCACGCTCGCCATGGTGCGCGACGGCAACCTCGCCTTCTTCCGCACCGTGCGCGGCGACTGGTCGCCGGCCGCCGCCCCGCCGGCACCGGCGCACGCCGGCGGCATGACCACCATGCTGCGGCTCGCCGACGAGCCGATCCCGCTCGAGGACACCGATGCCGGCCCGGCCGGCTGGCGATGGTGCTCGCTCGCCGAGGAGTCGCTTCGGTGCCTGCGCCATTTCCAGCGTGCCGCGTCGAACTGGTGGCCCCGCGGCATCGTCCTCACCGGTCCCGCCGCGGTGGATCCGCAGGCCGCGGCCACCGTCGAGAGCGTCTGCGGCGCGCCGACGGCGCTCGCCGTGCCGATCCGGCTGCTTGAGTCGCCGGATGCCTGCATCCACGGCAACGCCTGGGTCGCGGCGATCGGCGCCGCGTGCGCGGGCCTGCCCGTGCTGCGCCCGTCCGGCCGGTCGTCCACGACGACGGCGGCGTCCCCGGAAT
>Ga0075471_10002575_pt1 | contig 11879 bp, 8 predicted proteins | sample DEB19_08_DNA_2_FD_74787 | JGI IMG/M metagenome (GOLD analysis project Ga0075471, IMG submission 74787) | Aqueous microbial communities from the Delaware River and Bay under freshwater to marine salinity gradient to study organic matter... | ecosystem: Environmental > Aquatic > Marine > Coastal ... | reverse complement strand
CGATCGACCTCGAGCACCTTCACGCGCACGACGTCGCCTTCATTGAGCTTGTCGGAGACGCGCTCGACGCGCTCGTTAGAGATCTGCGAGATGTGCACGAGACCGTCGCGACCCGGCAGGATCGTGACGAACGCGCCGAAGTCCATCAGACGCGCGACGCGGCCTTCGTAGACACGACCCACTTCGACGTCCGCGGTGATGAGTTCGATGCGCGCCTGCGCTTCGCGACCCGCCGCGCCGTTGACCGAGGCGATTTTGACCGTGCCGTCGTTCTCGATGTCGATGGTGGTGCCGGTTTCCTCGGTGATCTGACGAATCACCGCACCGCCCTTGCCGATCACGTCGCGGATCTTCTCCGGATCGATCTTGAGGGTGATGATCGACGGCGCCCACTCCGACATCTTCTCGCGCGGAGCCGACAACACTTTGTTCATTTCGCCGAGGATATGCAGACGACCGGCCTTCGCTTGTTCGAGGGCGATCTTCATGATCTCGGGCGTGATGCCCTCGACCTTGATGTCCATCTGCAAAGTCGTGACGCCGTCTTTGGTGCCGGCAACCTTGAAGTCCATGTCGCCGAGATGGTCTTCGTCACCCAGGATGTCGGTGAGCACTTTGAAGCGCTTGCCTTCGAGCACGAGACCCATCGCAACGCCGGCCACCGGTGCCTTCAGCGGTACGCCGGCGTCCATCATCGCGAGCGAGGCACCGCAAACCGAGGCCATCGACGACGACCCGTTGGATTCCAGAATTTCCGACACGACGCGCACGACGTACGGGAATTTTTCCATGTTCGGCATCACCGCCGCGACGCCGCGACGCGCGAGATTGCCGTGACCGATTTCGCGACGCTTCGGGCCGGACATCATGCCGGTCTCGCCGACCGAGAACGGCGGGAAGTTGTAGTGCAGCATGAACGGTTCGCGACGTTCGCCTTCGAGCGCGTCGATGATCTGCGAATCGCGGCCGGTGCCCAAGGTGGTCACCACGAGCGCCTGCGTCTCGCCACGGGTGAACAGCGCCGACCCGTGCGTGCGCGGCAACACGCCCGCTTTGACGGTGATCGGACGTACCGTGGTCGAATCGCGGCCGTCGATGCGCGGCTCGCCGTTCAAAATGCGTTCGCGGACGATCTTGCTCTCGAGCTTGAAGAGTTGGTCGTCGACGTGGTCGGCGGTGAACGCCGCACCCTCGCCTTCGGTAAGCTTGGCGATCGCCGCCTTCTTGATCTCGCCGACGCGCGTGTAGCGAGTCTGCTTTTCGGTGATGCGGTAGGCCTCGGCAAGCGCATCGTGCGCCGCGGCGGACACCGCCGCCTCGAGTTCGGCCGTGGCCGAGTTCGGCTTCCAATCCCAACGCGGCTTGCCGCATTCTTTGACAAGCTCGTTGATCGCGTTGATCGCGACCTGCATCTGCTCATGACCGAACACGACCGAGCCGAGCATGATTTCTTCGGAGAGGCAGTCCGCTTCGGATTCGACCATCATCACGCCGTCTTTGGTGCCGGCGACGACCAGATGCAAGGCCGAATCGGCGAGATCCTTCGCCGTCGGGTTCAGCAGGTACTTGCCGTCCTTGTAACCGACGCGCGCCGCGGCGATCGGGCCGTTGAACGGCGCGCCCGAGAGTGCGAGTGCAGCCGAGGCACCGATCATCGCCGGAATGTCGGCGTCGATATCCGGGTCCATCGACACGACCGTGGCGACGACTTGCGCTTCGTTGTAGAAGCCGTCCGGAAACAAGGGGCGGATCGGACGATCGATGAGACGCGAGGTGAGCGTTTCTTTTTCGGTCGGGCGACCTTCACGCTTGAAAAAGCCTCCGGGGATGCGGCCCGCCGCGTAGAACTTTTCCTGATAGTTGACGGTGAGCGGGAAAAAGTCGCGCGCAGGGTTCGCGTTCTTCGCCACCACCGCGGTGCACAACACGACGGTGTCGCCCATTCGGGCGACGACGGCGGCGCTCGCTTGGCGCGCCATTTCGCCGGTCTCCAAAGTCAGCGTGTGCGGTCCGTACTGAAAACTTTTCTTGATTGCGGTCACAGTGAATCCTCAAAGAATAGGGTCAAAAGCGAAAAGGCCGCGCTCTGTTCGGCGCGGCCTTCGCGAGGGATTTGGTTAGCGGCGCAGCCCGAGGCGCTCGACGATCTCCTGGTACTTTTGAGGCTGCTTGGCCTTCAAATAGTCGAGGAGCTTGCGGCGCTGGTTGACCATCTTCACGAGACCACGTCGCGAGGAGTGGTCACCCGCGTGCGCGGAGAAGTGCTGGCCGAGCCCGGAGATGCGCTCGGAGAGCAGCGCGATCTGAACTTCAGGGGAGCCCGTATCCTTGGCATCCCGGCGGAACTGGGCGACAACTCCGCTCTTTTTCTCGTTGCTGAGAGACATATTCTGAAAAACCCTTTTAAATCTTGATAGTTACGTCGTTCGTGAAGGCCGCGCATTCTACTCGCTGGATTTCTGCGCGACAAGTCGCTTCGGCGCCACCACTCCGGGTGCCGCCACCCGTCCGAGACCCAGAAATCCGCCCTCCTGCATCCGCAGGCGCAGCAGCGTCCCGGGCGCCGCCGCCACCGGCAGACGCAACTCCCGCCCCTGGACGAGCGCGCGGGCTTCGCCCGGACTGAGCAGCACCTCAGGCAGATGACCGACGGTAATCTCCGGCCCGAGCAAGGCCGGCTGGGCACCGGAGGCGAGCAGCGCCTCGAGCGCCGCCAGGCTGATCATGGCGTCTTCGGGAAACGGTTCGACCCGGGTACGTCGCAGGCGTGCCACATGCCCGCAGGTGCCGAGCGCCCGCGCGATGTCCTCGGCGAGCACCCGCACGTAGGTGCCCTTGCCGCACGCGACCTCGCAGTCGAGCCAGTCAGCCCCGCGATCACGCAGTTCGAGTCGACTGATGTGGATGGGGCGCGGCGCGCGCTCGACCGTGCCCCCCTCGCGTGCGATCGAGTACAAAGGTCGGCCGTCGCGCTTGAGCGCCGAATACATCGGCGGCACTTGCAACGTCTCGCCGACGAACGGCTGCAACGCACGCTCCACCTTCGCGGCATCCAACGCAGGCACGTCCAGGGTTTCGCACACCTCGCCCTCGCGATCGCCGGTGCGCGTCGCACTGCCGAGCGCGATGCGAAATTCATAGACCTTGCCGCCCTCGAGAACCTCGCCGGCGAGCTTGGTCGCCTCGCCGAGACAGATGGGCAACATGCCCGTGGCGAGCGGATCGAGACTGCCGACGTGGCCCGCCTTGTCGACGCGCAGCAGGCGTCGCACGCGTTGCGTGGCCTGCGTCGACGACAAACCTTCCGGCTTGTCGAGCAACAGCAGTCCGTCAGTCAATCTTTGGAATCCTGCTGATCGCGATCGGCACGCACGGCGCTGTCGATCAAATGGGTCAGATGTGCCGCGCGCTCGATGCTCACGTCGTAGACGAACTCGAGTCGCGGCGCGTGACGCAGCCCAAGCCGCCGACCGACTTCGCCACGCAAAAAACCGGCAGCGCGCGTGAGCCCCGCCTGCACCTCGGCAAGCTCGTGACCTTGACCGAACGGCACGAACGACACCCGCGCGACGCTTTGATCGGGCGAGACCGACACCGCCGTGATGGTCACCGAGCCGACGCGAGGGTCCTTCACCTCACGCGTGACGAGCTCCGCGACGACGCGTTGAATCTCCGCACCGATCCGCAGCGTACGCGAATTGCCGCCGGCCACGTGCGAGTCAACGCGCATTCACCATCGCTCAAGCGATGGTGCGCGCGACCTCGACGCGTGCATAGCATTCGATCTGGTCCCCGACGCGCACGTCCTGGTAGTTCTTCACGCCGATGCCGCATTCGGTACCCGCACGCACTTCGCCGGCGTCATCCTTGAAGCGACGCAGCGATTCGAGCGCACCTTCGAAGATGACCACGTTGTCGCGCAGCACGCGGATCGGGTTGTTGCGTTTGACCGAACCTTCGGTGACGAGGCAGCCGGCGACGACGCCGAACTTGCTCGAGCGGAAGACGTCGCGCACCTGCGCCACGCCGACGATCTGCTCGCGCACTTCCGGCGCGAGCATGCCGCTCATGCGCTGCTTCACGTCGTCGATGGCTTCGTAGATGATCGAGAAGTAGCGCACTTCGACGCCCGTCTCCTTGACCGCCTCGCGTGCGCCGCCATCGGCGCGCACGTTGAAGCCGATCACGAGCGCGCGCGAAGCTGCGGCAAGTTGCACGTCCGAGGCGGTGATGCCGCCGACGTTGCTCGCGATCACTTTCACCTGCACTTCATCGGTCGAAAGCTTCGTCAGAGAATCGCGCAACGCTTCAGCGCTGCCCTGCACGTCCGCCTTGATGAGCACGGCGATCACGCCGGCCTTCTCTTCGGTCATCTGCGAGAACACGTCGCCGACGGCCGCGGCCTGCTTGGCGAGCTTGACGTCGCGGAACTTGCCTTGGCGATACAGCGCGACTTCACGCGCCTTGCGCTCGCTCTCGACCGCGAGCAATTCGTCACCCGCGTTCGGCGCTGCCGCCAATCCGAGCACGAGCACGGGCATGGAGGGCTTCGCTTCGGTCACCGCGCGACCGGTTTCGTCGAACATCGCGCGCACGCGACCGAACTCCTGGCCTGCGATGATCGGATCGCCGAGCTTCAACGTGCCCTTCTTCACGAGCACCGTCGCCACCGCGCCGCGACCTTTTTCGATGCTGGCTTCGATGATGAGACCCGAGGCGAGACCCTCGACCGGCGCTGCAAGCTCCATCACTTCGGCCTGCAGCAAGATCGCTTCGAGCAATTGGTCGATGCCCTGACCGGTAAAGGCCGACACGTTCACGAAAATATTCTGACCACCCCACTCTTCCGGGATGATTTCCTGCTTCGATAGATCGGTACGCACGCGATCGGGATCGGCGTCGGGTTTGTCGACTTTGGTGACCGCGACGACGATCGGCACATTCGCGGCACGCGCATGCTGGATGGCCTCGATCGTCTGCGGCATCACGCCGTCGTCAGCCGACACCACGAGCACCACGACGTCGGTCGCCTTCGCGCCGCGCGCACGCATGGACGTGAATGCCGCGTGACCCGGCGTATCGAGGAAGGTCACGCCGCCCTTCGGCGTCTGCACATGGTAGGCGCCGATGTGCTGCGTGATTCCGCCCGCCTCGCCGGCTGCCACTTTCGACTTGCGGATGTAATCGAGCAAAGAGGTCTTGCCATGATCGACGTGGCCCATCACGGTGACCACCGGCGGACGCGGCAGGGTCGCGATGCCGCCGGATTCGCCTTGCAAGTCGGTTTCGATCTGGTTTTCTTTGAGGATCTTCGCCGTGTGGCCCATCTCCTCGACCACCAGCATCGCCGTATCCTGATCGATCGGCTGGTTGATGGTGGCCATCACGCCCATGTTCATCATGGTCTTGATGACTTCGGTCGCCTTGACGGCCATCTTCTGCGCAAGTTCCTGCGGCGTGATCGTCTCGCCGATCGACACCTCGCGCACCACCGGTGCGGTCGGCAATTCGAAGCCGTGACGCGCTTCCATGCCCACGGGCGCCTTGCGCTCGCGCACCTTCTTCTTTTTCTTGAAGCGCGAGCTCGCATCGCCCGAGACGTGCAACTCTTCGCGACCGTAACGGGTACGTCGATCGCGCTCGGCCTCGGCGGTCGCGGGCTTTGCAGGCCGCGCCTCGGCGGCAGCGGGCGCCGCTTCGGTGCGCGGACGTGCACGGCCGGATTTATCAGCTTCGGCTTGATCACGTTCACGCTGCTCGGCGGCGCGACGCGCCTCGTCGGCAGCACGACGCGTGGCCGCTTCTTCTTCGATGCGGCGACGATTTTCGGCTTCGATGCGCTCGGCTTCGCGGCGCTCGTTCTCCTGCCGTTCGCGTTCGGCGCGTTGCGACTCTTCGAGCTCGCGTTTCTTGGCGTCGCTCTCGTCGGCCTGACCCTTCGCTTGCTCTTCGAGTACGTCGCGTTTGACGTAGGTACGCTTGACGCGCACCTCGACGTTCACGGTGCGCGCACGCCCCGCTCCGCCGGCGAGTTTGATTTCGCTCTGCTGCTTGCGTTGCAGCGTGATCTTGCGCGGCGCACTGCCGCTGCCGGCCGCCTCGCCAGCCGCGCCGTGACTGCGGCGCAAGTGGGTCAGCAGCACCAGCTTGGAATCTTCGCTGATGGTGTCGTTCGGACCGCTGACCTGAAGACCCGCCTGCTCAAGCTGCACGAGCAGCTTGTCTACGGGAATCTTCAGAACCTCGGCGAACTGTGCAACCGTTACATCGGCCATGCTCGGAACCCTTCCTCGGCCTCAGCCGTTGCCCGCTGCGAACCAGTGCTCGCGCGCCTTCATGATGAGTTTGCCGGCCTCTTCGGCCGTCAAGCCCTGGATATCGAGCAGATCGTCGACCGCCTGGTCTGCAAGATCCTCGCGCGTGCGCACGCCGCGACGGGCGAGCGCGAGCGCGAGATCCGGCTGCATGCCTTCGAGCAGCAGCAGATCGTCCGCCGGCAACTGCGAGTCGATGCTCTCTTCGCTGGCGATCGCCTGCGTGAGCAGCACGTCGCGTGCGCGACTGCGCAATTCCTTGACGATGTCTTCGTTGAATTCTTCGATGGCGTTGAGCTCGCCTTGCGGCACGTAAGCGATTTCCTCGACGGTGGAGAATCCTTCCTGCACCAGGATCGACGCGACGTCTTCGTCCACGTCGAGCTGCTTCATGAAGTTCTCGACCAGCGTGCGCGCTTCCGATTCGCTCTTGGCCTCGGCATCAGACTCGGTCATCACGTTCAGGTCCCAGCCGGTCAACTGGCTCGCCAGCCGAATGTTCTGGCCGCCGCGACCGATGGCCTGCGACAGCTTCTCTTCGGACACGGCGATGTCCATGCTGTGCGAGTCTTCGTCGACGACGATGGAGATGACTTCCGCAGGCGACATCGCGTTGATGACGAACTGCGCCGGGTTGTCATCGAACGGAATGATGTCGACGCGCTCGCCGGCGATTTCGTTCGACACCGCCTGCACGCGCGAGCCGCGCATGCCGACGCAAGCACCGACCGGATCGATGCGCGGATCGTTGCTGCGCACGGCGATTTTGGCGCGAATGCCCGGATCGCGCGCCGCACCGAGAATCTGGATGAGGCCTTGTCCGACCTCGGGCACTTCGAGCTTGAAGAGTTCGATCAGGAATTCCGGCGCTCCGCGGGTGAGGAACAACTGCGGACCGCGGGGCTCCGAGCGGACCTCTTTGAGGAACGCCTTGATGCGATCCTGCGGCTTGACCATCTCGCGCATGATCATGTCGGCGCGCGAGACGAACCCTTCGGCATTGCCGCCGAGATCCACGAATATGCCGTTGCGATCGACGCGCTTGACCACGCCGCTGACGAGTTGCCCGACGCGATCTTGGTACGCCTCGACCACTTGGGCACGCTCGGCCTCGCGCACTTTCTGCACGATGACCTGCTTGGCCTGCTGGGCGGCGATGCGACCGAAGGCGACCGATTCCATCGGCTCTTCGACGAAACCGCCGACCAGCGCCTTCGGATCGACGTCGAGCGCATCTTCGAACCGCAGTTCGCGATCGGGAACTTCGAGTTCCTTCGAATCGTCGGCGAACACCTTCCAGCGACGGAACGTGTCGTAGTCGCCGCTCTTGCGGTTGATGGCGACGCGAACGTCCCATTCTTCGCCGTGCTTCTTGCGCGTGGCCGACGCGAGCGCGGCCTCGAGCGCTTCGAAGATCACTTCCTTGTCGACGCCCTTCTCGTTCGAGACGGCATCGACCACCAGCATGATTTCTTTGCTCATCGCTACTATCCTCTGCAACGCGCGGCCATCAGGCCACGACCCGTGCCTTGCCGATCTCGGCGAACCCGATCGACACCGGCTGACCGTCCACTTCCAATCGGATGCCCGCGTCGGTCTGCTCCGCAAGCGTCCCGGTATATCGGCGACGCCCAGCGCGCGCCACCTGCAACTCCACCCAAATCCGCGATCCCACGAAGCGCGCAAAATGCGCCGGCTTGCGTAGCACGCGGTCGAAACCCGGCGAGGACACCTCGAGCGAGTACGCGCCCGGCACCGGATCTTCGACATCGAGCAGTGCCGACACCTCGCGACTGACCTTTTCGCAGTCTTCGATGCCGATGTGCCCGCCGTGCTCGACCGGGTGGTCGATGAAGAAGCGCAGCACGCCGGAACGCGCCGCAGCCACCCATTCGATGTCCACGAGTTCGTAACCGAGCTGCTCGATCAGAGGCTCGGTCAAGTCGATCACGCGTTCACGCACCGATCCTGAAGTCGTCATCGCTCCAAACCCCGCCGCGCCGAGAAACGAAAAAGGGCCGCGAAGGCCCCATCTCCCAACTCGCCCCGGCCAGGGGCCCATAATAAAAAAGCCCCTCGGGGGGCTTTCAAGTCAAGCACTTGCGCCGCAAACCCCGACCTGAGCCGAGATTCCCAGCGCCCGCACGACCCGAGGAGCCGCGCGGGCGCCGGATGATAATGGATTGGCGGCGGGAACGCTAGCGGTTTGTCTGCCCTGCGGTCGGCTCGGGGCCCAGCCAGCGTGCGAACCAGGCGTGCAACTCGCCGAAGAAGTAGCGGCTGTTCTCGCCGCGCAGCACCCAATGGTTCTCTTCCGGAAACACGATCAATCGACTGGGAATCTGCCGGCGCTGCAACACGCTCCAATACTCGAGCGAATTATTGAGCGGGACACGAAAATCCTGCTCGCCCACGGTGACCAAAGTCGGGGTGGCGAATGCCGCTGCGCGGCGGATCGGGTTTTGCTCCCGCCAAAGGCTGCCCTGCTCCCAGACCGGACCGCCGTTGTTGAGTTCACGCGAATAGATCGTGTCGCTCGTCGCCCACTGCGACTCGAGGTTGATCAGACCCGCATGACTGACGAGGCAGCGATAACGCGTCGTGGTCGCCTGCAACCAGTTGGACAAATGCCCACCGTAACTGGCGCCGGCGGCACAACTGCGCGTGCCGTCGACGAAGGCAAAGTCGCGAATCGCGACGTCGGCGGCCTGATTGAGTTCTTCGCCGGCGCTCGCGAGCGGATCGCCCTGCACACCCTGCGCGAACGCTTCGCCGAAACCCGTCGAACCGGTGTAGTTCGTCAGCAAGACGACATAGCCCGGCGCACCGAGCAGGTGATAGTTCCAGCGCAACACCCATTGATCGCGCCATTGCGAATGCGGCCCGCCGTGGATCACCACGAGCAGCGGATATTTTTTGTCGGGGTCGAAGCCCGGCGGCACCAGCATGAAGTTGTGGATGCGCTTGCCGCGCGCACTCGTGAACCAGAACTCGCGCAGCTTGGGCAGATCGAGCGCGGCGAGTTTTTCGTCGTCGAACGACGCGAGTACGCGATGCGTGCGCGCCGCCAAATCGAGCCTCACCACTTGCGGCGTGCGCGTCGCACTCTCGAAGTTCGCGAGCACGATCGGTGCGCCGCGCGCGATCGACAGGTTCGTGTACACGCCCTCGCGCACGTCAAAGGCCAGCTGTGGCGCCTTGCCGTCGAACCGCACTAGATAGGGCTTTTCGTGCCCCGCCTCTTCGGCCAGGAACAACACGCCATTCGCATCGAGCTGCGCATAACTTGTCACCGAGCGATCGAACCCGTCGGTGAGCATGCGCGGGCCGGAGAGCGTGCGCTCGGCCGTCCAGTCGAACACCGCGAGCTCGGTTTTGACATAGGTTTTGCCGACGTTCCGCTCGCGGGTGGCGAGCAGGCGCTTGCCGTCCGGAGAGAAGCGCGGCTGACCCCAGGAATGCGCGTCGTTCGTCAAACGTCGCGGCTCACCGCCCTCGCGCGGCACGTACCACAGCTGCGTGGAGGTGAGCCGGAAGGCCGCCGTATCGCGATCGGTGCTCGCCACGAACACGAGGCCCGCCCCATCGGGCGTCCATTCGATCGGCAGCGAATCGCCACCCTCGCCGCCGGCACCGGCGTATCCGCTTTGCCTCACCAGCTGTGAGCTGCCGAACACATCGCGCGGCTCGGCCGGCGCCGCACCGGCGCGTGGCAGATCGATCACCATCGCACGCGGCTTGCGATCTTCGATCCAGCGATCCCAGTTGCGCACCGGGAAGCCGTCGTACACGCGCGCATTCCATTTGCGCGCCTTGCGTTCGGCGGCGATTCGCTTGTTGTCGGCTTCGCTTGCAGCGCCGGGATAACTGCTCGATGCAAATGCGATGCTGCGCCCATCCGGCGAGAACACGGGCGCACGCGCGCCGTTGACGAGGTTGGTGAGACGCTGCGCATCACCACCTGCCAGATCGAGCAAATACAGTTGCTCCGTCTCGTCGCCATCGCGACGTGCAGAAAAGACTAGCTTGCGAGCGTCCGGACTCCAATCCGGCGCGCTCTCGCGACCTTTGGTCGAGGTCAATCTCCGCGCTGGCGCACTCGCATCCGTCGGTACCAGCCAAAGATCGGTGACCTGGGCTTTCTCGTCGTACGAGGGTTCGACGACGGTGAACACCGCCCAGCGCCCGTCGGGGCTGACACTCGGCGCCCCGACGCGATTCATGAGCCAAAGATCCTCGTGCGTGATCGGACGCGCCGCCAGCGCAAGCGGCCCGCACCACAAGGCCGCGAAGGTGCAGACCAGGAACCATTTGAAGGAAGCGATGCGCATGATGGGTACACCGATCGTGAGATGGGTCGTGACGACGCCGACTGTTAGTATCGTACAACCCGCAAGAGCCCGAGCGTCAACCCATCATGGCCGCGATATCCCTGGTCGCCATCGTCCGCAACGAATCCCGATCCCTGCTGCGCATGCTGACGAGCGCGCGGAATCTGGTGGACGAGATGGTCGTGGTCGACACCGGCTCGACCGACGGCACCCAGGACATCGCCCGCGCCGCCGGAGCCCGGGTCGAGCACTTCCCGTGGTGCGGCGATTTTGCCGCCGCCCGCAATCACGCGCTGTCCTTCGCCCGGCATCCGTGGCGACTCGTGCTGGACGCCGACGAATGGCTGGACGAGCCTGCGTGCGATGTCGCGACCCTCCGCGCGAGCGCGCCGGATTTCGTCGGCCAGATCTGCGTCGTCAATACCTTCGACAGCGCGCAAGGCACGCAGAGTGAACGGCTGCGTACCCGTACCTGGATCTCGCGACTGCTGCCTGTCGGCGTGCACTATGCCGGCGCGATCCATGAACAACCGCAACACGCCTTCGCGCTACGGCGCGTACCGCTCGTCGCCTTGCACGATGGCTACGAAGACGCACAGTTGACCCGCAAAGGCGATCGGAATCTCCAACTGCTCGCCCGACTCATCGATGCAGGGCACGACGAGCCGTATCTGATCTACCAGTACGCGCGCGAGCTCGATCGAACATCGGCGGACGCCGCGGCCGCGCAACACTACGCACGCGCCCTCGCACAGGTCGCACCCGAGGCACCATGGCACGAAGCACTGGTGTGTGCGGCGCTGCAAAGTTTCGGCAAAACGGGCGAACTCGAAATCGCCTTCGCGCTGATCGAAGCGCAAAGCCTGCGCTACGCCGAGTCCGCCGATTTCTGGTTTTGCGTCGGGTGCTTTCTGATGGACGCGGCGAGCGTGAAGCCGCAACTCGCGACGCAGTTCATGACGTCGATCGAGAACTCGTTTCTGCGTTGCCTAGAAATCGGCGAACGCCCCGAAAAATCCGACGGTGTCGAAGGCCGCGGCAGTTTTCTCGCCGCGCAAAATCTGTATGCGCTCTATGCCGCGACCGGCCGCGATGAACGGGCCGAGCACTATCGCCAACTAGCGCAGCGCGCTTGAGGCGGCTTACTTGCCTTTGCGCCGCGGCGGCAGACGACCGATTTCAAGCCGCTGGCCGCGCACGATCACGCCGCGCAGATGTTTCAAAACTTGCGGGG
>Ga0075471_10002574_pt1 | contig 11879 bp, 6 predicted proteins | sample DEB19_08_DNA_2_FD_74787 | JGI IMG/M metagenome (GOLD analysis project Ga0075471, IMG submission 74787) | Aqueous microbial communities from the Delaware River and Bay under freshwater to marine salinity gradient to study organic matter... | ecosystem: Environmental > Aquatic > Marine > Coastal ... | reverse complement strand
TCGGTGACGGTGATCTGCTCCGACAAGACCGGCACGCTGACCCGCAACGAGATGACGGTCCGCGAGGTGACGACCGCCGGGGACCGGTATCACGTCACCGGCGCCGGCTACGCCCCGCGCGGCGAGTTTCTGCGTGCGGCGGACGTCGGCGGCTCGCGGGCCCGCGACCGCGGCCGTGGGGTGGATGTCGCGGCCACGCCCGACCTGCACCGGCTGCTCGAGGTGGCCGCCCGCTGCGCGACCGCCCACGTCGAGCCCGGGCCGGACGGGGGCGATTGGCGGGTGATCGGCGATCCCACCGAAGGCGCGCTCGTCGTGGCGGCGCTGAAGGGAGGCGTCGCCGTCGGCGACCGGGCCGTGTTCGAGATCCCGTTCGACTCGGAGCGACGGCGGATGAGCGTGGTCATCCGCGGCCACGACGGTCGCCGGTCGCTCGAGATCAAGGGCGCGCCGGAGGCGGTGCTGCCGCGGTGCGTCTCCGAGATGCGGGACGGCGCGGCCGTGCCGCTGACGGACGCGCGCCGCCAGGAGATCCTCGGGGTGGCGGCCGGCATGGCCGACCGGGCCCTCCGCGTGATGGCCCTCGCCTACCGCGACCTACCCGACGACGAAGGCGTCGATCCGGAACCGGAGCGGATGGAGCGGGACCTCGTGTGGCTCGGCCTCGCCGGCATGCTCGATCCGCCGCGGGAAGAGGCCCGGCGGGCGGTGCAACGCTGCCAGTCGGCCGGCATCCGACCCGTGATGATCACCGGCGACCATCCCGCCACGGCGCTGGCGATCGCCCGCGAACTGGGCATCGCCGACGCGTCCGGTCGCGCGGTCACCGGCGCGGACCTCGATGCGCTCGACGACGCCCGCCTCGCGGCGGAGGTCCGTTCGATCCACGTGTATGCCCGCGTGTCGGCCGAGCACAAACTGCGGGTCGTCGAGGCCTGGGAGCGGCAGGGGGAGGTGGTCGCCATGACGGGCGACGGCGTGAACGACGCCCCGGCGGTGCAGGCGGCCGACATCGGCATCGCGATGGGCATCACCGGCACCGACGTCACGAAGGAGGCCTCCGACATGGTGCTCACCGACGACAACTTCGCGTCGATCGTGGCCGCCGTGGAGGAGGGACGCGGCATCTACGACAACGTGCGGAAGTTCATCCACTACCTGCTCGCCTGCAACGCCGGCGAGGTGCTCGTCATGTTCGTGGCCGCGGTGCTCGGCTGGCCCGCGCCGCTCGCGGCGATCCAGATTCTCTGGCTGAACCTCGTCACCGACGGCCTGCCGGCGCTGGCGCTGGGCGTCGAGCCGCCGGAACGCGATCTCATGCAGCGGCCGCCACGGCCGCCGCACGAGCCCGTGATCCCGTGGCGGGAGGGGGTGCTCATCCTCGCGCACGGCGGGCTCGTGGCGGCGGTCGTCCTCGGCACCTTCTGGTGGGCCTGGCGGGGGGATCCCGGCCGGCTGGCCCACGCGCAGACGCTCACCTTCTGCGTGGCCGCGTTCGCGCAGCTGTTCTTCGCGATCGGCTGCCGCAGCGAGCGGCGGACGGCGCCGGAGATCGACTTCCTCGGCAACCCGTGGCTGCTGGCGGCGATCGTCGTGTCGGGACTGCTGCAGGTGGCCGTGGTCACGCTGCCGGTCGCACGGCCCGTCTTCGAGGTGTCGGCCCACCCCGGCGTCGACTGGCTCGTCGTGTTCGCGGTGGCGCTCGTGCCCGTGACCGTGATCGAGGTGGCGAAGTGGTTCCGCCGCCGGCCGCGGCTCACCGCCAGCGGAGTGCCGTGAGGCCCTCGAGGTCGCGGACGTAGAGGTCTTCCCCCTCCACGGCGAGATGGGCCCAGCTCTCCTCCTCCGCCACCTTCGCCTCGCCGAGGAGGGAGTATTGCTCGGGCGTCGCGCGGATGAGCCGCAGGTCGCCCGTCTCGTCGAGGGCGAGGATGCGGTCACCCTGCGCCACCAGGCTCCAGTAGCGGCCGAACGGCGTCGTGATCCAGTCCTCCTTGCCGGTCGCGAGGTCGAGGCAGGCGAACCGCTGGTTGCGAAGGTGCACGTAGGCGTGGCCGTCGATCACGATCGGAGTCGACATGTAGCCCTGGATCTTGTTGCGCCACAGCTGCTCGACCGGCTTCTCCGCGCGGGAGGGATCGATCGCGAAGAGCCACGAGCCACCGCCATAGCTGGTCGTGAAGATCTTCCCGGCGTGGACGGTGGGCGTGACGATGTTCATCCCGCGGAAGGCCTCGATCGGCGTCTTCCAGAGCACGGTGCCCTTCTCGGGATCGACCGCCGCGAGTTCCTCGCGGGTCTGCACCAGAATCTGCGGCACGCCGCCGAGCACGGTCGGATACGGCGACGAGAACGCGCTGCCCATCATGCCGCCGCCGTCGTCGAGGACCCGCCACACGATCCTGCCCGTCAGCTTCTCGAGCTTCACGAACCCGGAGCCGGCCTGCACGAAGACGTGGTCTCCGATGACGAGCGGACTCGACACGAACCCGAATGCGGGCAGTGGGCTCTCGAGCACCTTCATGAAATCGACCCGCCAGATCTCGCGGCCGGTTGCCACGTCGAGGCACACGAGCACGTCGCGCATCCCCGCCACGTAGACGCGGTCGCCGTCCACGCAGGGCGTGGAGCGGATCCACGAGCCGTTGGGGGCCGCGAAGAACGGCACCTTCAGCGAGCCTTCCCAGGCGGCCTGCCAGATCTCGCGGCCGGTCGCCCGGTCGAGGGCCCGGACGTGTTCGGTCTTCTTGTCGCGGGTCTCGGTGACGATCACGGCGTTGCCGGCGACGACGGGCCCGGAATAACTCGGGCCCAGATCGACACGCCAGCGCTTCTCGAGTCGCGAGTCGTCGAGGCCGTCGGGCCAGGGTTTCGCCGCCGCGGCGACGAAGCCGTCGCGGTTCGGCCCGCGCCACTGGGCCCAGGGCGCGTCGGCGCGGATGACGGCGGCCGGGGACAGGAAGGCCGCGAGCACGGTCACGGCGCGGACGAGACGCTCGGGCATGGAGGATCTTTCTCGAAGGGTGGCGACAGCATAGCGGGTGCCGGCCGTGGGCCGGTCGCCTCGCGACCGGCGATCCGGGCAGCTTCGGTTGCGAGGCAACCGAGCCACGAGAGACCGGAATACCGGCAGGCTTCGGTTGCGAGGCAACCGAGCCACGAGAGACCGGAATACCGGCAAGCTTCGGTTGCGAGGCAACCGAGCCACGCGCGGAGTCAGTCGGCGAACATGTGCACGGGCCGGAAGGCGCCGACGTCGAAGAGGCCGTCGGGGCCGAGCTTGAGGGCGGGGATCACGAGCAGGGACATGAACGCGAGCGTCATGAACGGGGCGGCGAGCCGGGACCCGAGATCCTCCTTCGCGAACCGGTCGAGTTCGGCGTAGCGGGCCGCCACCTCCGCGCCCGGCCGGTCGCTCATCAGGCCCGCGATCGGCAGCGGCAGGAGGAGCTCGCGGCCGTCGCCCACCGCGGCCAGGCCCCCCTTGGCCCCGATCACCATGTTCACGGCCCGTGCGAGATCCGCGGCGGTCGCACCCACCGCCACGACGTTGTGCGAGTCGTGCGACACGCTCGACGCGATCGCGCCCCGCGCGAGGCCGAAGTTCTTCACGAGGGCCACGGCCGGCGGCCGGTCGGTGTACCGGTCCACGACCGCGATGAGCAGGAGATCGGCCGCCGGTTCGGGGAGGACGCAGCCAGCCTCGACGCGGGGCGTCACGACCGACTGCCCGGTCACGAGCTGGCCGTCGACCGCCTCGATCACCCGCACGCGGCGTCCCCGGTCGGCGTCGGTCACGCGGATCTCGAAGTCGGCCGGCGCCTTCGGCCGGGCCGCGAACGCGTTCGGTGTGTCGCACGCGAGCCGTGGCCAGTGGCACGTGCCGTCGGTCGCCGCCACGTCGCCGTCCACGACGACGGTGCGGATGCGGAGCGTCTTCAGGTCGTCCACCACGAGGAAGTCGGCGGGGTCGCCGAGCTGGAGGAGACCGACCGGGAGCCGGTAGTGCCGCACCGGGTTCACGCAGGCGACCTGGAGCACGTCGAAGAGGTCGCTGCCGCGGGCCAGCGCCCGGCGGACGAGGGCGTCGATGTGTCCCCGCACGAGCGTGTCGGGATGCTTGTCGTCGCTGCAGAACATGCAGCGGTCGGGATGCGAGTCGACGAGTCCGGCCAGCGCGTCGAAGTTGCGGGCCGCCGAGCCCTCCCGGATCTGGACGTGCATCCGGAGCTTGAGCTTCTCGAGGGCCTCGGCGAGCGACACGCACTCGTGGTCGGTGGTGATCCCGGCGGCCACGTAGGCCGCGAGATCGGCCCCGTGGAGCTGCGGGGCATGGCCGTCCACCGGCTTGCCGCGGGCCTTGGCGGCCGCGATCTTCGCGAGCACCTCGGGGTCGCCCCCCACGACGCCCGGATAGTTCATCACCTCCGCGAGGTAGCCGATGTCGCGACGGTCGAGCAGGGCGGCGACGCCGGCCGCGTCGATCACGGCCCCCGCGCGGTCGAACCTCGTGGCCGGCACGCACGACGGTGCGCCGAAGCAGAATCGGAAGGGCGACCGCGCGGCGTCGGCCAGCATCCACTCCACGCCCGGAATGCCGAGCACGTTGCCGATCTCGTGGGGGTCGGACACCGTGGCCACCGTGCCGTGAACCACCGCCAGCCGCGCGAACTCGCTCGGCGGGAGCAGCGAGCTCTCGACGTGCACGTGGGCGTCGACGAACCCCGGCAGGATCCAGGAGTCGTGCTCGATCGAGTCCCACGTGAGCGCCGCGATGCGGCCGTTCGACACGGTCACCGTCACCGGCCGGATCCGGCGCGCGACCGGATCGCAGAGGTTGCCGGAGACGGTCCAGCGCTGCGTCCGTTCGCCCGGCGCCGGAGAGTCCATGGGGCGGTGTTCCGAAAGAGGGCCGCCGGCCTACGGCGCGGACGGCGTGGCGGCCTTTTCACCGGCCGGGATCGACAGGCCCGCCGCGATCTCGCCGTCGGCGCCGAGGCGGCCCGACGCCCAGAGCAGGCCGCGGGTCACGAGGTCGAGGTAGCGGTCGTCACCCACCGTCTCGTTGTTGTGGCCGAGCGACGTGCTGAAGATCCGCGTGTGCTTGGGTCCGTAGTCGTTGGTCCAGGCGACCGGAACGGTCGTCGCGACCGGCTTCGCGGCGGGATCCGCCGGCTGCCCCCCCTTGGGCGTCGGCGGCGGCACCTCCTGCGTGCCCTGCGCGAGCACCGTGGCCGTCGGGAAGACCTGGATCGTGTTGTAGAGCTCCTCCTTGATCGTCGTCCAATCGGCGAGCGGCTTCGTGATCGGGTGCGACCGGTCTGTGAAGGCGACGGTGATCGGAAACTGCGGGCCGTGTCCGGTGGACTGCACGCCGACCATCTCGTACCAGCCCGCGTTGTCGGCCCCGGAGGCCACCGGCTGCTTGAAGTCGCCCCAGCGGTAGGAGTGGAGCCCGCAGTGGATGTTCACGGCCGGCGTGCCGCGACGGTGGGCCGCGAGGATCCGCGCCACGTAGACGCGGTCGGTGACGGCGGCGGAGCACTCGTCGTGGAGGACGACGTCGTAGCCGCTGTCCCAGTCGTCCTTCTCGTAGATGGGGAACGTGGCCTTCGTCGAGGTGTCGGGGTTGTAGGCCACCTCGACGTGCGACCGGACCCGTGCCTCGATGCCCTTCTTGAGCAGTTGCGTCTGAGTGGCGTAGTCATGGCAGCAGCCACCGGCCACGAGAAGCACCTGGAGCGGCTTGCCGTCGTCGGCGGCGCGGCACATGGCTGCGAAGGCGACGATCAGGACGGGAACCAGCGACGCGCGGGCCTTCATGAGGGGTCTCCGGGAGGGCTTCGCAGAATACCACGCCACGCGTGCCAGGCCGCGAAGACGACGGCGAGGAGGCCATACGCAGCGGCCAGTTCGAGCGGGCCGCGTCCGGCCGCCTCCGGCGGGAGCCCGTCGATCGCCCAGGGCAGAAACAGCCGGCCGTCCTTGAACGGCGAATGGATGACTCCGCAGAGCGTGAGACCGGCCGCCGCGAGGCACCAGCCGGCCGCGAGGTGGAGCCGCCGGTCGAGCAGCGCCGTGAGCATCCCGGCCCAGAGCACGCTCGTGACGATGAAGCCCGCCGAGACGATCTGCAGCGTGAAGAGCTCGCGGGCCAGGCCTCCGTCGGGCTTCGCCCCGGCAGCGAGCAGTTTGTCGGTCTCGATCTTCGCCAGCGCCGCGAGCGCCGGCACGCAGGCCAGCGCCACGGCTGGATAATGCTTGTGGGGCGTGGCATGGAAACTCTGGGCCGTGATCTCGAGTCCCACGAACACGAGGATCGGCACGAGGGCCGGGCCCGGCAGGAGTTCGTAGAGGTAGGCGAACGTGCCGGTGAGGCCGGCGATCCCGATGAACAGGGCCGTCGCGAGCGTGTAGGCCGCGCGGCCCCCCATCGTCTTGTAGGCCGGGTGGCCGATGTAGGGCGTGGTCTGGATCACGCCGCCGCAGGCGCCCGCGATCACGGTGGCGATGGCTTCGACGCCGATCACCCGCCCCGTGTCGTACTCGTCGCCCGCCGCCGCGGCGCTTTCGGTGCAGTCGATGCCTCCCACGACCGTGCCCAGGGCGAAGGGGATCACGATGGGCAGATACTTCACCGTCTGCGGCCACGCCTCCAGCCACTCGCAGCGGAAGGCCGCGAGCCACTCGGTCGGCCAGAGCGCCGCGGCGGGGTCGATCGCCAGATGACCGCCCTCCGGGATCCAGCCGAACCGCAGGCCCGCGAACTGGATCAGGCCCCCGATCACGAGCGCCGCCAGCGCGCCGGGAATCCGGAACGGGAACGGAATGTGGGCGGTGAGGCTCGCGAGGACGATGCCGAGCGCCACGAGGCCGGCGAGCGGCGACGCGAAGATCTCGAGGACGGGCAGGAACGTGATCAGCACCAGGGCGATCGCCGTGAGGCTGCCGAGGAGCGCCGCCCGCGGCACGATCCTGCGGACCGGCCCGGCCACGAAGGCGCAGGCCATCTTGAAGATGCCGCTGGCGACGATCGAGCACATGCCGACATGCCACGCCCGCCGCGCGGCGGCCTCCTGGTCCATGCCCCCGGCCACGGCCTCGGCGAAGGCGGGGCCGATGACGAAGAACACCATTCCGAACGTGCTCGGGGTGTCGAGGCCGAGCGGCATCGCCGTCACGTCGGTGCGGCCGGTGCGGCGGGCGAGCCGAAACGCCATCCAGGTGAAGAGCAGGTCGCCCACGACGACGCCCACAGCCGTGCCCGGCACGAGGTGGGCCAGCGCGAACTGCGCGGGATAGCCGAAGACGGTCGCCAGGATCGAGACCGTGAGCACCAGCACCGCGAGGTTGTCGATCGACAGGCCGAAGAAGGCGTTGAGATCGCCCGGTGTGGCCCAGCGGTAGGGGGTGCGGCGGTCCATCGGTGGCCCGAGGATAGCCCGGTCGCGCAGGCCGGGCCAGGCGATGGATGCGGTGCCGCGGCGGGCCGGAGACGATCCGGCCGCGAGGGAGTCGGCCCGCAGCGGGCGGACGGGGAAATTTGCAAACCACATCGCCGCTGGTAGTCTTCAGCGCCTTCCCAGTGGCGAGAGTCGATCGCGGTATTTCCGTTTCCCGCCTCCACGAGCATCGCTCGCCCACCTCTTCCGACCCGCACAACGGTTTGCGTCGCACCCCCGGACGTCCGGATCGAGCCGGCCGCGAGCTCCGGCCCAGGTCTCTTCCGGGAACTCTCTTCAAGGAACCCCAGATGACGAATGCATCGGACGATACCCGTGCGGTCGAGCAGCTCGGCCAGGCCCGCGACGCGATCGTGAGCGAGTTGCGGAAGACGATCGTCGGCATGGACGACGTGATCGACCAGATGATGATCGCGATCTTCGCCCGCGGCCACTGTCTGCTGGTGGGCGTGCCGGGGCTGGCGAAGACGCTGCTGGTGAGTTCGCTGGCCCGGACCATGTCGCTGGGCTTCAAGCGGATCCAGTTCACGCCGGATCTCATGCCGTCCGACATCACCGGCACCGAGCTCCTGCAGGAAGACCCGGAGACGCACCAGCGCCGCTTCCAGTTCCAGCGGGGGCCGGTGTTCACGAATCTGCTCCTGGCCGACGAGATCAACCGCACCCCGCCGAAGACGCAGGCGGCGCTTCTCGAGGCGATGCAGGAGAAGCGGGTGTCGTCGGGCGGCGAGGAATACCGGCTCGACGCGCCGTTCTTCGTGCTGGCGACGCAGAATCCGATCGAGCAGGAGGGCACCTACCCGTTGCCGGAGGCGCAGCTCGACCGCTTCCTGTTCAACATCCAGGTCGGCTACCCGAGCCACGAGGAAGAGCTCGAGATCATGCGGAGCGTGACCAGCGACAACGAGCCGGAGGTGCGGAAGGTGGTCGACGGCCCGGCGATCCTCGCGTTTCAGCACGTCGTGCGGCGGATTCCGGTGGCCGACCAGGTCTTCGAATACGCCGCGCGGCTCGTGCGGGCCACTCGCCCGGGCGGCCCCGACGCGCCCGACTTCGTGAACAAGCTCATGTCGTGGGGGGCCGGACCGCGGGCCTCGTTGAACCTCATCATCGCGGGCAAGGCGCGGGCCGCGCTCCGGGGTCGATGTCACGTGTCGGAGGAGGACGTCCGCGAGGTCTGCCTGCCGATCCTGCGGCATCGCGTCGTCCCGAGTTTCGCCGCCCGCTCCGAAGGGATGACCGCCGACACTCTGATCGGGCGCTTGCTCGATGCGGTGCCGGCCGCGGCGGGCGGCCGCCGCAAGGCCGTGTGATCGCCCGGGCCGGAAACCGGGAACCGAATCCGCAGACCCCCGGCCGCACGCCGCCGCCGTCAGAGTCACGCCGATGACCGAAGCCCTGACGACCACCCACTACCTCGATCCCGAGATCCTCCAGTCGCTCGGGGACCTCGAATTGATCGCCCGCGAGGTCGTCGAGGGACTGCGGGTCGGCAGCCATCGCAGCCCGCTGCGGGGGTTCAGCACGGAGTTCGCGCACCACCGGCAATACGCCCCCGGCGACGCGATCCGCGACATCGACTGGCGGGTGTTCGGCCGCACGGAGCGGTACTACACCAAGCTTTACGAGGCGGAGACGAACTACGACTGCCACCTGCTCATCGACGCCAGCGCCTCGATGAACTACGCGTCGGGCAAGGTGAGCAAGCTCGAATACGCGAAGTTCCTCGCCGCCTCGCTCGCCTACATCGTGCTCCGGCAGCGCGACTCGGTGGGACTGTCGGTCTTCGACTCCGAGGTGCGGGCCTACCTGCCGCCCCGGTCCACGATGGGCATCCTCGTGCAGATGGACCGGCTCCTGCGGGAGGCCCGGTCGGTGCCGCGGACCACCATCGATCGGCAGCTCCACGACGTGGCCCTGATGATGAAGCGACGCTCGTTCGTGGTCGTGATCTCGGACTTCCTGGCCGACGTGGAGGGCATCCTCGGCGGGCTCGATCACCTCCGCTTCGACGGCCACAACGTGCTGGTCCTCCAGACGCTCGATCCCTACGAGATCGAGTTTCCCTTCACCGGCACGTGGCGGTTCGAGGGCCTGGAGCAGGAGGAGCCGCTCACGACGCAGCCGGAGCGGATCCGGGCCGACTACCTGGCCCGATTCCGGGCGCACCAGGAGGCGCTGCGGGCCGGGTGCGTCGCCAACCGCATCGACTATGCGGTCGCCGACACCTCGCGGCCGCTCGACGCCTTTTTGAGCGAGTTCTTCCACGAGCGCGAGGGCACCATGCACGGAGGCGGCTCGGCGCGGCCATGACCTTCCTGCACCCGCTCCTCCTGTTGGCCGCCGCCGGGATCGCGCTGCCGATCCTGGCGCACCTCCTCAATCGCTTCCAGGTGAAGCGGACGGACTGGGCCGCGATGCGGTTCCTCGACCGGAGCGTGCGGGTGCGATCCCGGCAGATCAAGCTGCGCGACCTCCTCCTGCTCCTCCTGCGGTGTGCCGCACTCGTGCTGCTGGCGTTGGCCCTGGCCCGTCCGGCCTGGACCGGCAACTCCTGGCTTCCTGGCGAGCCTCGGGCGGGGGTGGTGATCGCCCTCGACACCTCCTTCAGCATGGCCCACGGCGCCGGCGACCAGACCCGGTTTCGCCGCGCGGTCGAGCTGCTCGACGTGATCACGTCGCGGCTGCAGCCCGGCGATCCGGTTTCGCTCGTGCTGCTCGGCGACGAGCACCGCGTGATCGTGCGGAACATGGCGTTCGACGAGTCTCGCTTCCGTGACGCCGTGGCGCGGCTGGAGCCGGGACCGGGTCTCCTCGACCTCGACACCGTGCCCCCGCTGCTCGCGGACCTGGCCCGCGACCTGGGCGCCGCCCGCACGGAGGTCTATCTCGTCACCGACGCGCAGGCCCGCGACTGGCGGCAGCTCGCGCCGCAGACCCGCGAGGCGTTGGCGTCGCTGGCGACCGAGGCCGACGTCTTCGTGGCGACGGTGTCGGGGAGCCCCGACAACCTCGTCGTGACCGGCCTCGATCTGATCTCGGGCTCGCTCCACGAGGGCACGATCGCCCGCTATCAGGCCACCGTCCGCAACTGCGGCCCGAGCCCGGCCGCCGACGTGGCGGTGCGGTGCCGGGTGGACGACATCCAGGTCGACGGCAAGGTGATTCCGCTCGTCGCGCCGGGGTCATCGGAGACTGTCTCGCTGTTCGTCCCGTTCCAGGATGCAGGTCCCCGACGGATCACCGCCGAGATCTCCGGCGACCCGCTGCTCATCGACGACGTGCGGCGGGCGGTCGCCGTGGTGCAGGACAAGGTGAACGTGCTCTGCGTGGACGGATCCTCCGGCGACGCCGGCAGGCTGGTTGCCGCCGCCCTGCTCGCCCGCGGCGACGGCACCGAGAATGAAAACTACGTCGTGCGGTCGGTGCCCTGGCTGTCGTTTCCCGCCGAGAGCCTCGACGAGGTCGACGTGGTCGTGATGGCGGACGTGCCGGAGATCACGCCGGAGCAGGCCGACCAACTCGGCCGTTTCGTCCGCCGCGGCAATGGGCTCGTCTGGTTCGCCGGCGACGCCGTCAAGGCGGCGGCCTGGAACGAGCGGGCTTCCACGGCGGCGAATCCGCTGCTCCCCGTCGCGCTCGGCAAGCCTGCCACGGTCGGCGACGCGCTCGGGGCCGGCCGCCCGCTCGATCCCGGCATGCCGGACCATCCGGTTTGCCTGCCGCTGCTGTCACTCCCCGAGGATCTGTTCAGCGAAACCCGCTTCCTCGAGATCGTCGAGGTCGAGCCGAAGCCGACGAGCTTCACCGTGCTGCGGCTGGCCGGCGACGGCCCGCCGATCCTGCTCGAGCACTCGCTGGGTCGCGGCCAGGTGTTCATGTTCACCACGTCGGCCGACCCATCCTGGAACAACATGGCCCTCACGCCGGTGTTTCCGCTGCTGCTGCAGCAGATCGTGACCTACCTCGCCGGCCGCGAGTTCGAGCCGCCAGGGCTCGTGGGCGACGCCCTCTCGCTCGCGTACGTCGAGCAGCCGGACGCCAGCGACGCGGTGTTCGACACGCCGTCGGGCGAGTCGGTCACCGTGCCGGTGACCGGGCATCGCGGCCAGTATGTCGCCCTCCTCGAGCGGGCCCGCGAGGCGGGCTTCTACACCGCCCGCGTCAGCGTGCAGGCGCCGGGCATGCCGATCGCCGTCAACGTCGATCCACGCGAGTCCGACGTGGCCTGCCTGCCCGACGCCGAACTGCGGGCCAGCCTCGACGGCGTGGACGCCGCCATGGCGTCGTCCGCGGCCGACCTGGCCGCCGCGATCGACGTCTCGCGCACGGGCAAATCGGCCTGGCGCCTGTTCATGCTCGCGGCGCTGGCCCTGCTTGTGATCGAAAGTTTGTTCGCAGACCTCCTCCTCCGCC
>Ga0075471_10002572_pt1 | contig 11886 bp, 11 predicted proteins | sample DEB19_08_DNA_2_FD_74787 | JGI IMG/M metagenome (GOLD analysis project Ga0075471, IMG submission 74787) | Aqueous microbial communities from the Delaware River and Bay under freshwater to marine salinity gradient to study organic matter... | ecosystem: Environmental > Aquatic > Marine > Coastal ... | reverse complement strand
TCGCCGGAGCGGTAGCCGAGCCAGGCGCCGGCGGCGACGAGCGCGGCACCGGTGCCGAGCATGGCGCGGGCGGGACCCGCGGCCACCGAGCCGCCGAGGTTGGCGTCGGTGAGGTCGTGGGCGTGGTGGTCGTGGTGGGCCATGGGGAGGGAAGGTCCTTCGGGGTCAGTCGGCGGCGGCGGCGTCCTGGCTCAGCTGCAGGGCCTTCACGTAGGCGGCGATCGCCCAGCGGTCCTCGACCGGGATCTGCGAGGCGTAGCCGGCCATGTTGCGGATGCCGTGCGTGATGGTGTTGAAGAGCTGGCCCACGGGCTGGTTCCGCGTCGTCTCGTCGTGCAGGCTCTTGGCGGCCACCCACTGGGTGCCGTTCACGGGGCCGTTGGCGTTCGTGACCAGCTCCATCGCGCGCTGGTTGACGGCGCCGTCGCCGAAGCCCGCGTAGCCGTGGCAGGCCGAGCAGTAGATGTCGAAGCGCTGGCGGCCGCGCGCGAGCGTCGCGGCGTCGAGCTTCATCGGCGCCGGGAGCGTGGCCGCCCACTGGCCGCCGGAGACGCCCTCGTACATGTGCGTGTCGACGTAGGACTCGCCGCGGGCCACGGTGCCTTCCACCGGCGGGCGCATCGCGCGGCCGTCGGCGAACAGCGGGTTGCCCACCTGCGTCTTGAACTTCGGCTGGAAGTCCATGTCGTAGAAGATGTGGATGGGGCGGTTCGGGCTCGGCACCGCGCGCATGCGCGCGAAGACGAGCGGCGGGATGAGCGCCAGGCAGCCGGCGATCATCAGCGAGTAGACGAGGATGCGCGGGAGCTTGGGCACGTCAGTCCTCCACCGCCTCGACGGCGGATGCGCCGAGCGACTTCAGGAAGTGCTCGGTCTTGGAGCGGTAGAAGCGCGGGTCGCGCGCGTCGATCGAGATGAAGAACCGGTCGTCGGAGGCGCGGCGGAAGCGCTCGCTGCCGAAGAGCGGGTTGTGCAGCCGCGGCAGGCCGTTCATCAGGAGCATCAGCCCGACGGTGCTCAGCGCCGAGAACAGGATGGTGAGCTCGAAGATGACCGGGATGAACGCGGGGATGCTCAGGGCCGGCTTGCCGCTGATCAGGAACGGGTAGCCGGTGACCCACACCAGCGCCCACAGCGTGAAGCCGAAGGAGTTGGTGAAGAGCTGCAGCAGCAGGCCCGTCGTGCACCCGGCGGCGCCGGCGCAGAAGACGAGCACCGGCAGGATGGTGCGCTGGATCCCCATGGCCCGGTCGAGGCCGTGCACCGGGAACGGCGTGTGGCAGTCCCAGTAGCGGTAGCCGGCGTCGCGGACCTTCTCGGCCGCCTCGAGCAGCTGCGCGGGGTTCTCGAACTCCGCGAGCATGCACGCGAGGCGGCGCGGCGCGGCGGCCGGTGCCTGGTGGGCGTGGGTGGTGGGCTGGAGCGTGGTCACGGGTCGTGTCTCCGTTTGGCGGGTCGCGTGGTCAGGCGGATCGGCCGCCCGGCTCGCCGGGCTCGTGCGCGGGCGCGGGGTGCGCGCCGGCGCCGTGGCGGTGCCAGCCTTCCCAGTGCGGGTCGGCCTGCGGCATGACCGCCTTGACCTCGGCGATGGCGATCATCGGGAGGAAGCGGCAGAAGAGGAGGAACAGCACGCCGAAGAGGCCGAAGGCCCCGAGCATGGTGCCGATGTCCACCCACGTCGGGACGAAGCGGTCCCAGCTCGTCGGCAGGAAGTCGTTGGCGAGGCTCGTGACGATGATCACGAAGCGCTCGAACCACATGCCGACGTTCACCACCAGGCTCAGGAGGAACATCGCCGGGATGCTGGTGCGCAGGCGCTTGGACCAGAAGAGCTGCGGCGTGATCACGTTGCAGCTGACCATGATCCAGTAGGCCCACGCGTACTGGCCGAAGGCGCGGTTCATGAACGCGAACTTCTCGTACAGCGCGCCCGAGTACCAGGCGATGAAGAACTCCATGCCGTACGCGTAGCCGACCATGCACCCGGTCACCAGGATGACCTTGTTCATGTTGTCGAGGTGGCGCAGGGTGATCAGGTTCTTCAGGCCGAACAGCTCGCGCGCCGGCACCGCCAGGGTGACCACCATGGCGAAGCCGCTGAAGATGGCGCCCGCCACGAAGTACGGCGGGAAGATCGTGGTGTGCCAGCCGGGCAGCTGGCTGGTGGCGAAGTCGAACGACACGACGCTGTGCACCGAGAGCACGAGCGGCGTCGAGAGGGCCGCGAGCAGCAGGTAGGCGCGCTCGTAGCGGTGCCAGTGGCGGTTGGAGCCCCGCCATCCGAGGGCGAACAGGCCGTAGGCGATCTGCTGCACCTTGCCGGTGGCGCGGTCGCGCATGGTGGCCAGGTCGGGGATCAGGCCCACGTACCAGAAGAGGAGCGACACGTTGAAGTACGTGCTCACCGCGAACACGTCCCACAGCAGCGGGCTGCGGAACTGCGGCCACATCTCCATCTGGTTGGGGATCGGGAACAGCCAGTAGGCCATCCACACGCGGCCGACGTGGATGCCCGGGAACAGTCCGGCGCAGATGACCGCGAAGATCGTCATCGCCTCCGCGAAGCGGTTGATGCCGGTGCGCCACTTCTGGCGGAACAGGAACAGGATGGCGCTGATCAGCGTGCCCGCGTGGCCGATGCCGACCCAGAACACGAAGTTCGTGATGTCGAAGGCCCACATCACCGGGTTGTTGAGGCCCCAGACGCCGACGCCGGTGAAGATCAGGTAGGTGACGCAGAACCCGAGGTTCATCACCAGCAGCATGCTGAGGACGAACATCACGGTCCACGCCATCGGCGGCTTGCGCGTCTCGTTCGGCCGGCAGACCGTGTTGGTCACCTGGTGGAAGCGGTCGGTGCCCAGCACCAGCGGGGCGCGCCGCCCGGGCACGTCCGCGGTGTTGTCGGTCTCGGTGAAGCCACGCATCGGGTGGCCGTGATCGGACGGGATGCTCGTCATGCCTTGGCTCCGTTGGCGGCGGCGGCGTTGCCGTGCCCGCCATGGCCGTGGTCATGGCCATGGTCGTGCCCGTGGTCGTGCGCGCCATGGTCGATGGCGGGGTTGTCCACGCGCGCGAGGTACTTCAGGCGCGGCTTGGTGTTCAGCTCCTCGAGCAGGTCGTAGCTGCGCTTGGAGCGCTGCAGCGCCAGCACGTCGCTCCCCTCGACGTTCAGGTCGCCGAAGACGATCGCGCCGGTCGGGCAGGCCTGCATGCAGGCCGTCTGCACCGCCCAGTCGGGCATCGCGTGCTCGCCGCCGCCGGCGTTGCCGCCCTGGCGCACCCAGCGGTTCTTGGCGTCGATCTTCGCCTCCTGGATGCGCTGCGTGCAGAAGGAGCACTTCTCCATCACGCCGCGCATGCGCACCGTGACGTCCGGGTTGAACTGCATGCGCAGCCAGTCGTTCGGGCCGTCCTTGACGTAGTACTCGGGCTTCGTCATCAGGACGTCGCCCTCGCGCACCGGGTCGCGCCGGTTGTAGTCGAAGAAGTTGAAGCGCCGCACCTTGTACGGGCAGTTGTTGCTGCAGTAGCGGGTGCCGATGCAGCGGTTGTAGACCATGTTGTTCAGGCCGTCCTTGTCGTGGACGGTCGCCGCCACCGGGCACACCTGCTCGCACGGCGCGTTCTCGCAGTGCACGCAGGTCACGGGCTGCACGCGGTAGGCGTCCGGCTTCTGCGCGTCGCCGCCCTTGAAGTAGCGGTCGATGCGGATCCAGTGCATCTCGCGCCCGCGGGCGACCTGGTCCTTGCCCACGATCGGGATGTTGTTCTCCGCCTGGCAGGCCACCACGCACGCGCTGCAGCCGGTGCAGCTGGAGAGGTCGATGGTCATCGCCCAGCGGTGCTTCGCGCCCTCGAGGTTGGTCTCCTCCCACATCGACAGGCGGTGCGCCACGTGGGTGGCGTGCTTGGCGAAGTCGGGGTGCTCGCGGTAGCGGGCGAGGGAGGCCTCGCGCACCAGGGTCGGCAGGCGCTCCTGGATCGAGTCGAGCGGGATCGAGGGCACCGCCGCGTCGGCCGTGCCGTGGTCCTGGGTGTGCGCGAAGGCGTAGGTGCCCTGCCCCTTCGCTGCCTTGGTGCCGGTGGCGATCCACGCGGCCTTCAGGGTGCGCAGCGGCGCGGCGGCGAAGCCGGCGCCCGCGCCGATCGAGCCCGCCGCCTCGCCGCGGCCGTAGCCCACGGCCAGGCCCAGCGTGCCGTCGGCCATGCCGGGCAGCACCCACGCGGCCGCGTCGACCGCTGCGGCACCGCCGGGCACCGTCAGCGACACCATGTCGCCGCTCTTCACGCCGAGCGTGCCGGCGGTGGCGGCGGACATCAGGAGCGCGTTGTCCCAGGTGATCTTCGTGACGGGGTCGGGCAGCTCCTGCAGCCAGCCGACGTTCGCGAAGCGGCCGTCGAACACCTTGCCGTCGGAGAAGAAGGCGAGGTCCATCCCCTCCGCCTCGGTGCGCGCGGCGACCCAGTCCGACATCGCGCGCTCGGCGCCCGACGGGGCCGGCGTGCGCTGCGCGGCGGACGCGGTGCCCTCGCAGGCGCCGCGGTCGAGGCAGCCGCGGAAGTGCGCCTCGAACTCGTTGCCCGAGCGGCCCGAGAGCTGCATGTGCCGGCGGCGCACCAGTTCGCGGCCGTCGCGCACCGCGTCGCCGGAGAGCGCCGCCACCAGCTCGATCGCGCTGCGCCCGCCGTCGGCGGGGTCGAGGAGCGGCGCCACCAGCGGCTGCGCGATCGCGACCGTGCCGTCGGCGGCGCGCGTGTCGCCCCAGCCCTCCAGGAAGTGCGTCATCGGCACGTGCCACGTGACGCCGGCGGCGCGCGACGTCTCGTCGACGTGGTAGGCGAGGTGCACGACGTGCTTGGCCTTGGCCATCGCGGCGGCGAAGCCGAGGTCGGCGGGTGCGTCGAAGGCCGGGTTGCAGCCGACCACGACCAGCGTGTCGACGTTGCCCGCGTTCAGCATGGCGACGGCCTTCTCGAGCGACGGGCCGCACGGCTCGGCGTCGGTCGACATCGTCTCGACCGTGGTGCCGTAGGCGCCGAGGTGCGCGTTGATCGCCGCGGCGATCGCGTGCACGACGGGCGGCTGGCGGTTGCCGGCGACGACGAGGCCCGCGCTGCCGGCGGACTTCAGGTCCTCGACCAGCGCGTCGAGGACCTCCTGGTCATGGTCGCCGAGCTTCGGCGCGAACGCGGCCATCTGGCGCGCGCCGCCGACGCCGAGGCGGTCGGCGACCGCGGCGGCGAGCGCCGCGACCTGCGACGGCCGCACGGCGATGCGCTGGTCGGCATTCATGCCGGTGACGGTGAGCAGGCCCTCCACCTGGTAGACGCGGCTCATCTCCGCCTTCGCGGCGTCCTTGGCGACGAGGCGGCCGTTGTCGCGACGCATGAGCGTCCGTCCGGCGGCCCACGCGCGCGCGTTCTCGACGGACGACCGGCACTCGTGCAGGAAGTCGCTGTCGAGGCTGAGGATGACCTTCGCGCGGTCGAAGCGCGGGCGCACGGCGCGCGGCGCGCCGAAGGCGAGCTTCGTGCCGGCGAGCGCGTTGTCGTCGTTCACCGAGCACCAGGACGCCCACGTCGCCTTCGGGAAGGCCGCGCGCAGGCGCGCGCGGACGTCGGCCATGGTCGGCGACGACGACGGCTCCGCCACCACCACGAGGCCCGCGCCGCCGGAACGCTTCCACTCGGCGCGGCGCGGCTCGAGCCATGCATCGAACGCGGCCGCGGTCGAGGGCTTGCCGCCCTCGAGCGCGATGCGGCTGCGCTCGGGGTCGTAGAGCTCGAGGACGCGCGCCTGGCCGATGGCCGACGACGGCCCGACCTGCGCGACGCCGCGCGCGGCGAGCGCCGCGGGGTCGACCGCCGCCGCGCCGCCGGCGAGCGGGGCGCTCGGGTGCGCGGGGTTGCCGTCGAGCTTGATCGGGCGGCCGTCGAAGGTGGTGGCGAGCACGCCGAAGCCGGTGCCGGCGAGTTCGTAGGTGCTGGCGTAGGTGACGGGGATGCCGGGCGAGCGGTTCGCGGGGCGCGACGCGTACTCGGCGAACTTGGCCTCGGGGTAGCGGCGGCAGCCGGCGGCGGCCAGGCCCGCGAGCGCGAAGGACGCGCCCATCACCTTGATGAACGAGCGGCGGTCGTCGTCGCTCGCCTCGGCCGCGCCGGGCTGGAACTCCCGGTGCATGAACGACTGGAACTCGGGGGTCGCGGCGAGCTGCTCGACCGAGCGCCAGTAGGCGCTGCGGCGCGCGGGGCCTCCGGCCTGCGTGGCGGGAGCCGGCGCGGGGGCGGGCTCGGCGTGTCCGTGGGTGCAACCGTCGTGCATGGGTCGGGTCCGTGTCTGGCGGGTCGGTGGTCGCGGTGCCGCGGGGCGGCGCTCAGCGGTGGCAGGTCGAGCAGTACTCGTTCGGGTGGATGTCGTAGCGGTCGATCAGCGCGAGCCGCTCGTCCTTGGTCCACGTCTCGGTGGTCGGCTTCCAGAGGGCGAACACCTCCTCCGGCGGGCGGACATGGTCGACGGGGTTGCGGTGGCAGTTGAGGCACCAGCCCATCGAGAGCGGCTGCGCGCGGTGCACCACTTCCATCTGGTCGACGCGGCCGTGGCACTCCACGCAGCTCACGCCGCGCGTGACGTGCGCGGAGTGGTCGAAGTACGCGTAGTCACCGAGCTTGTGCACCTTGATCCACTCGATCGGCATGCCCGTCTCGTAGCTCGAGCGGACCTCCGCGAGCTTGGGGCTCTCCTTGTGGATCTGCGTGTGGCAGTTCATGCAGGTCTGCGTCGGCGGCACGGCGGCGTGCGCGGCCTTCTCGACCGTGTTGTGGCAGTAGCGGCAGTCCATGCCCAGCTTGCCCGCGTGCAGCGCGTGGCTGAAGGGCACCGGCTGGACGGGCTGGTACTGGCCGTCGAGCGTCTTCGGGCTGAACCCGTAGGCGACGAGCAGCGTCACGTAGAGCGGGGCGACGGCGCCGACCACCAGCACGAATGGCAGCAGCGCGTTCGACCAACGGGGGAACAGGAATCGGCTCATCGTCTGTTCTGTGAAGTCGGAGAAATGGACCGGCGGGCGCGAAACGCCCGCAGACTTTGTGAAAAGTTTCACGAAGTCCGCTGCCAATGTTACGGCCCTCGCCAAGAGGCGGTCAAGGAACGGGGAGGCGGGTGCTAGCCTCCCGGGCCGCGTTCCCATCGCGCATGAGAGTCTGATAACCTCGTGATCGACACCCACTGCCACCTCCTCAACGATGCCCTCGCGGACCGCATCCCGAGCGTGATTTCGCAGGCCCGCTCGGCGGGGGTGGGAGCGCTGATCACCGTGGGAACCACGACCGCCGACTCGCTGGCGAGCGCCGAACTCGCCGGCCGCCACCCCGAGGTCTGGTCGACCGCCGGCGTCCACCCGCTCCATGCCCTCGACCCGCGCGACTGGGACGAGATGCGCCGCGCCGGGGCCCACCCGCGCTGCGTCGCCTGGGGCGAACTGGGGCTCGACCGCCACTACCCCTCCCCCACCCAGGACGAGCAGCGGCCGGTGCTCGAGGAGCAGCTGGCGCTGGTGGCGAAATGGAACCACGAGCTGGGCGCGAAGCCGGTCGTCGTGCACTGCCGGCGCGCGGTGGCCGACCTGCTGCCCATCCTTGCCTCGAGCGGCCTGCCCCGCGACCGATTCGTCTTCCACTGCTTCACCGAGGGGCCGGACGAGGCGCGCGCCGTGCTCGACTTCGGCGCGTGGATCAGCTTCACCGGCGTGGTGACCTTCCGCAGCGCACCGGAGGTGCAGCGCGCGGCGATGCTCGTGCCGATGGACCGGCTGATGTGCGAGACCGACGCGCCCTACCTCGCGCCGGAACCCGTGCGCGGCACGCGCCCGTGCACGCCCGCGATGGTGATGCACGTCGCGCGGCACCTGGCGGTGCTGCGCAACGTGCCGTGGGAGGACTTCGAGCGCACGGTGGACGCCAACGCCTGCCGCTTCTTCGGGCTTCCCGAGGGGTGCGGGCGATAGCCTGACCGCCCACGCATGCCGCGCGACCAGGACCATCTCCAGGACGAGGGCGGCGGGGGCATGATGAGCTTCGGCGACCACCTCGACGAGCTGCGCACGCGGCTGGTGAAGGCGCTGGTGGTGCCGTTCGTGCTGGCGATCGCGGTGTTCTCCGGCGCCTCGCACGTGCGCGCGTTCCTGGTGCGGCCGCTGGTGACGGCGCTCGCGGCCGAGGGCCAGCCCACCAACCTGCAGGTCCTCAGCCCCACCGAGAGCCTGATGGTGGACCTGCAGATCTCCATCTGGACCGCGGTGGTGGCGTCCCTGCCATGGATCATGTGGCAGCTCTGGCTCTTCGTGTCGCCGGGGCTCTTCGCGCACGAGCGCCGCTACGCGCGCTTCCTCGTGCCGCTCTCCACGCTCCTGGCGGCGGCCGGGCTCACGGGGCTCTACCTCGTGATGCCCTACATGCTGCGGATGCTGATCTCCTTCGGCGCCGAGCCGCCGCGTGCGGTGGCCGCCGCGGTCGCGCCCGACATGGCGGCGCCCGCGATCCCGGTGCTCGATGCCGATCCGCCCGCGGCGCGGCCCGGGCAGCTGTGGATGCTGAAGTCCGACGGACAGCTCTACGTCGCGGTGGATGCCGGCCGCACGGACGGCGCGCTCGAGGTGCGCACGGTGGCCACGCGCACCACCGGCGACCTCTCGCAGCAGTACCGGCTGCAGGAGTACGTCGACTTCCTGCTCTTCTTCGCGGTGGCGGTGGCGATCGCCTTCCAGATGCCGGTGGCGGTGCTGCTCCTTGGGTGGGTGGGCATCCTGGACACGCGGATGCTGCGCAAGCACTGGCGCCACGCGCTCTTCGCCTGCGCGATCATCGCCGCGGTCATCTCGCCGACGATCGACGCGTTCAGCATGGTTGCGCTCACCATCCCGCTCTACATGCTGTACGAACTGGGAATCGTGCTGCTGACCATCGCGCCCTCGCGCGCGGTGGCCGAGGGCGGCGTGGTGCGCAACGCGCTCGGCACGCTGGTCGGGCGCCCGAAGTACCGCCGCACGCGGACCGACGGCAACGAGGGCGACGAGTGAGGCCGCGCCGGCGGCGGGGCCTGGCGGTGCGGCTCGCCGGGGCGCGGGCGGCGCGCGGCGGCGCGCGCGCCAACGACGTCGCGATGATGCTGCGGGCGATGGGCCTCGCGCGCCACGCCGCGGCGCGCGGCGAGGTGCCGGTCGGCGCGGTCGTCTACCGCGGCCGCACCGTGGTGGCCGAGCAGGCCAACGACCGCGAGGCGACCGGCGACCCCACCGGCCATGCCGAGCTTGCCGCGATGCGCGAGGCCGGCAAGGCGCGCGGCGCGTGGCGGCTCTCCGACTGCTCGCTCGCGGTCACGCTCGAGCCCTGCGCGATGTGCGCGGGCGCGATCGTCAACGCGCGGATCGGCCGCGTCTTCTTCGGCGCGCACGACCCGAAGGCCGGTGCGTGCGGCAGCCTGTGGGCGATCCCCGCCGACGGCCGCCTGAACCACCGCCCGCCGATCGTCGCCGGCATCCTGGCGCGACCGTGCGGCCGGCAGCTGACTCGGTTCTTCGCGCGGCGCCGTCAGGAACGCGCGGCCTCGCGCGACGCATCGACGAGGCCGTCGCCGAGCGCCTCGCGCAGCACCACCGTCGCGTAGGCCCCGGGCGGCAGGTCGAACGCCACGCGCACGTAGGGCCCATGCTCGTCGAAGCCCGACTCGAGCTCGGGGTTCGAGAGCCGCACCCGCAGCGGACGCCGGTCGCCCGAGGGGCGCGTGCCGGCGCGCTCGAGCCGCGCGGGATCGACGCCGGTCGCGGCGATCGCCGCGCGCTCGGCCTCGGCGACGGCACCCGAGGCGCGCATCGCGTCGGGACCCGGGAGCGGCCCGGTGGCCGAGATCTCGAACCGCGCCGCGCGCGCATCCGGCGCGCGGTCGCCCTGCTCGGCCATCGCGGCATCGTCGACGAGGAACATCGCGCCGTTGGGGTGCTTCACCGCCACGTCCCCGGGAAGCACGCGGTCGAGCGTGCCGTCCGCGATGCGCGCATCGAGCACGCGGTTGAAGACGGCCGACTGCCACGCATCGAGCCACAGCTCGCGCGTGGGCGGCGGCACCGCGCGCACGGTGGCGGCCGCGTCGGCCCCGCGTGCGCGCGCGGCCGCGGCGCGCCGGCCCTCGACGGTGCCGGCCATCGCCTCGCCGCACAGGAGGTCCGCCAGCTCGCCGAGCCGGTCCTGCAGCACCATCGCCCCGAGCAGGTGGTTGTCGCCGCGCATGCCGAAGCGCTGCGGGCCGAAGCCGTTCGGCACGCCGTGCGCCTCCAGCGCGCGGATCCCGCGCCACACCGCGGGCGCGCGGAAGGGCTCGAGCCCGCGCACGCGGATCGAGAAGCGGTTCCCCGCCAGGTGCCCGCGGCGCAGCTTGTTCACGTGCCACGTGGCCCACAGCACCTGGATGCGGTCGTCCTGGATCGAGCGCAGCTCCGGCCGGCGCGGCAGGTGCACGCTCACGGTCTGGCTGGTGACCGCGCAGCGGTCCTTCATGCCGGCGGTGCCGATCGCCTGCGGCCCGACGCCGAAGTGCGCGCACAGCACCGAGACCAGGTCCTGGTGCGCGAGGTCCTGCTTCACGATGCGCAGGTAGAGGTGCTCGCCCTCGCCGGACGGCTCGTAGAGCGGCAACTCCTCCACCAGGAAGTCGCCCGCGCGCTCCTTGATGCGGGCACCGTCGACGGGCGGCAGGTCGGCGAGGCGCCGCGCGAGCGGGGCGCTCACGCCTCGTCCTCTTCCCCGTCGTCCTCGTCGCCGTCGGGGGCGGCCGTGCCGCCGGCGGAGGGCGGCGGCTCGACGCCCGCGTCGCTCGCGGCCTCGGCGAGCACGGATTCGTCGACCAGGATCGGCACCCCGTCGGCCACGCCGAGCGCGATGGCGTCGGAGGGCCGCGAATCGACCTCGATCACCTCGCCGTCGCGGTCGATCACCAGCTGCGCGAAGAACGTCCCGGCATCGAGGTGGGTGATTCGGATCTCGCGCAGCCGGCCGCCGAGGGCGCGGATCGTCTCGGCGAGCAGGTCGTGCGTCTGCGGCCGGGGGATCTGCGTGCCCTTGATGCGGCGGTCGATCGCGAACGCCTCCGGCAGGCCGATCACGATGGGGAACGTCCGCGTGCCGCCCGTCTCGGTCAGCTCGATGACCTGCATGTCGGCCATCTCCCGGATCAGGATGCGCGAGAGGTGCATGGGGACCAGCATGTGGGCGCCTTCCCGCGGCCGGCGGGCCGCAGGCGGAATTCTAGGCAGTGCCCGGAACGGTCCCGTGCGGGAATCAGCCGCGCTCGGCGGCGCGGAAGAGCTCGAGGAGCTCGGCCGGGCCCGCGGCGGAATACACCTGCTCGCGGAACGACGGGTTGGTCATCAGGCGCGAGATGCGCCCGAGCGCCTGGATGTGGTCGCTCGTCCGCTCGGGCGGGGAGACCAGGAGGACCACGAGCCGCACCGGCTTGCGGTCGATCGAGTCGTACTCGATGGGCTGCGCGAGGCGGCCGACCGCCATGCACAGGCCGTGCGCCGAGGACGTCTTGCCGTGCGGGATGGCCAGGCCCTCGCCGATCCCGGTCGAGCGCTGCTGCTCGCGGTCCCACACCGCCTTCTTGACGGCGGCGGCGTCGGAGACGCGCCCGGTCGAGGCGAGCGCGTCGACGAGCGCGTCGATCGCCTCGCGCTTGGTGCCGGCCACGAGCGGCACGAGCACGCACTGCGGGTCGAGGATCTCGGTGACGGTCATCGGCGCGGGCATGCGGGCCTCCGAGGTGGAAAACGGCGAATCGGGGATCCTACCGCGCCGCCAGCAGCGCCCCGAAGCCACCGTCGGAATAGGCCG
>Ga0075471_10002571_pt1 | contig 11887 bp, 11 predicted proteins | sample DEB19_08_DNA_2_FD_74787 | JGI IMG/M metagenome (GOLD analysis project Ga0075471, IMG submission 74787) | Aqueous microbial communities from the Delaware River and Bay under freshwater to marine salinity gradient to study organic matter... | ecosystem: Environmental > Aquatic > Marine > Coastal ... | reverse complement strand
GGCACCGTGTACGACGACGTCGTACGGAAGATCGAGATACGGCCCGATGATGCCGAGCGGAACGGCGGGATCGAGCACTACGAGATCGGCCCCGAACTCACGCGCCAACGAGTTGACGCGCTTGACCATCCACGGGTGCGGCAGCAGGACGGGTTCGCGGGTTCGCTCGATACGAAACGGTTGCTCGGCGTCGAATTCGTCGGTGCCGGCGTAGGGACTCGTCAGAACGGCGAACGATTCCGGAGGCAACCGACGCCACCACTCCCAGAGCAACGACTGGATACCACCGATCTTGGGCGGGAAGTCGTTGGTGACGAGGAGATGTTTCATCGTTCGGATCCGAGAGCGGCTAACTCGTCGCGCACGAGTGGGTCGGCATCGTGGTGTACGAGCGCCACGAGATCCGAACGTCCGATTCGGGAAGCGGCCCAGAGTGCATGGGCCCGGAGCAACGGATCATCTCCTTCAAGGTACTGGCGCAGCACCCGTCCGACCCGTTCATCGCGGACACCCACGCCGGTATTGCCGAGGATCACGAGCGCGTTGCGGCGAAGCCACCGGGGATTTCGCTCGGCGAGATACCACCGACCGAAACGTTCGAGAAGAACGTCGTCCGACGAGGTCAGCATCTCGAGAAGGTCGACGTACGCGCCGGTTCCCTTCACATCGATGCGACCGGTGATTCGATCGGCCAGACGAACCGTGGGCGGACACGACTCCTGACAGTCGTCGCAGCCGTAGATACGGTCGCCGAGCGCGACGCGGAATTCGCGCGGGAACACCCCCGGCTTCTGGACGAGCCAGGCCAGACACCGTCGGGCGTCGACCACACCCGGTTCGACGATCGCTCCCGTGGGGCAATCGTCGAGGCACGCCCGACACGAACCACAGCCGTCGGCCACGGGTTTGGCGGCTGGCTGGAGTTGCGCATCGGTGACCACGGAGCCGAGAACGAACCAGCTGCCGGCCCCGGGGAGCAGAAGATTCGCGTTCTTGCCGAACCACCCGAGTCCGGCGCGCCAAGCGACCTCGCGGTCGACGAGGTCGTTCTCGTCGGCGAACACGACGGCCCGGAAGCCGTCGGCTCGTAGGCGCAGCGCGACCTTCTGCAGGGCCGTGCGCAGCGGCGTGTAGAAGTCGTGGCGGGCGTACCGGGCGACGCGCGCGGCGAGGGCCGGGACCTCTGCGGTCTCGGTCGACTCGTCGAGGTGATAACTCAAGCCGGCGACGATGATGGATCGCGCACCCTCGACCGCGCGGCCGGGATCGGTGGAGCGGACCGGATCACGGAACGTGAACCCCATGGTGTCGGACAGGCCTTCCCGCCGACGACGCTCGAGTTCGGGACGCGCCCGTTCGAGCACCGATGCATCAGTGACACCGACGCGGTGGAGTCCGAGTTCGCGCGCAAAGTCGACCAACCCGGCGAGGTACTCGGGCCGAGTGGAGTCAGGAGGCGTTGGCTTGGCCGGGCGCACGATGCCGAAGCGTAGGCACCAAACCAGCCTCGGCGAGTATGCGCACGGCCCGCATTTCGTCCAGATCGAAGATCACGGCCATCTGCGTGTCGTCCCGGCACAAGTACGACATCATGCAGTCGGAGCACGCTTCGGTGTCGCGGGCCACACAGGTGTCGCAGTCGATCAGGATGGACTCGTCGGGGTTCGTTTGCGGATCGGTTCCCATGTGCACACTCGACCAAAGGGGTGTGGCAGGGTTTGCCCCCGGTTCTTCGGAACTCAGCCGACCAGCGACTCGACCAGCGGGCGGCTCATCCGCTCGGCGACCATGCACGTGGGTAGGTGCGTGTTGGCACGCGGGAGGCGGGGCATCACCGATGCGTCGATGACCCACAGATTCCCGACGTCCCACGACCGTCCGAAAGAGTCGACCACGGACTCACCGCGTCGCCCCATCGCACATCCCCCCGACACATGGACGTAGTCGCCCGTTCGGTTCCGCAACCAGGCCATGACCGAATCGGGATCTTCACCCAGCGCGTCGAGCGGAGTTCCGACATCGTCGATGAACACTCCGGCGACCACCCGCCGTAGGGCCGGAGATTCGAGGAGTCGCCGCAACGCCGAGAGCCCGATCGTGAGTGCTTCGATGTCGCGCTCGTCGCTCAACATGCGGAAGTCGAGATCGCCGGCCACCGACGTTCCACGCGAGTGAACATCCATGAGCGCAACGCTCAGGAGCCCGAACCCCGGGGCGGCCGTACCGAGATGATCGATCGGGAGCAGTTGCAGATCGGCCGTTGATCTGCCGGACGAGAACCGCGCCACGGCATCGACCGCGAGCGAATCGGTCGGCGCCGGTTCGGTCAGGGCGATCGTGAGGGGCGCCGAAGCATGATCCTGGACGCCCCGACCCACCATCGGATTGTCGACCGCCGATCGCTGCAAGAGCCACGACGAATGAACTGCGCCACAGCACACCGCCACGGCCTCGGACTCGATCACCGAACCGTCGACGAGGCGCACACCGCGCGCGATCCCGTGGTCGATGACCAACGACTCGACTTCGGTGTGGACGCGGATCTCCAGCCGCGGAACGTCGAGGATCGGTATGAGATGCACATCGAAAGCCGAGGCTCGCCGTCCGTCGGCGAACTGGGTGAGGGCCGCCGCGCCGGCATCGCTCCCGGTCGAACCGAGGGGCCCGGGTCCGAGGTGATCGGCCCAACCGCGTTCACGGCACGCGGCAACGACGGCGCCTCCGAGGCGACTCGGATCGAGGTTCGCGGCGCGTCGCAACGGAATCGCCAATCTCCGGAACTCGGGTTCGACATCGGCCCACGACCAGCCCACACAACCGTGGTCGCGTTCCCAGCGGTCGTAATCGTCGGGTTCCCCCCAGAGACCGAGCATGGCATTGACCGCCGACGACCCGCCGAGACCGCGTCCGCGAGCGTAAGGCGTCGGCTCCTGGCCGTCGACCCGGCGCGCCACGAGATCGTCCCAACGCCATCCCGGCTCGTCGAGTGCCGCGAAGAAGGACGGCCCGGAAACTCCCTTCGGTGGAGTCGCCGAACCGGAAATCACCGTGTAGCCCGGCCCGGCCTCGAGCAGAAGCACCGACAGGCCTCCCTCGATCGCGCGGCGCGCCACGGTGCAACCGGCCGAACCGCCCCCCACCACGATCACATCGGGGCGAGAGGAGGGTCTCATGCGTTGGTGAGCCCGTTCAGGTGGGCCACGTCGTTGTAGCGAACGAGTCGCCAACGGCCGGGTTGAACCAACTCGACTTCGGTGATCGAGGTGTTCTTGGTGTGTATCTCGAAACCACCGGTGCCGAAAGTGCGCAGCGATTGACGAAGCACGGTGTCGATCACTCCACCATGGCAGAACACCACGACCGTCTGCTCCGGATGCGCGTCGACCGCGCGCCGAACGGCCGAGCCGACGCGCAATTGGAACTCGGCGATGGTCTCACCACCCGGAAAAGTCACGCCGTAGGGATCGTTCTCCCAATCGGGATTGCCGAAGCGACGATCGAACTCGTCGTAAGTGAGTCCATCGCAATCCGGACCCGGGTCGTGCTCACCGAAATCGGGATCGATGCGCAGTTCGTGCCCGGGCAACGAAGGCAGGACGATCTCACCGGTCTCGCGCGCACGCGGATACGCGCTGGCGTACACCGCATCGGCGACGAACTCGGAGTGCGCCGTCCAGCGTTCGCGAAGCCGCTCCGCCTGACGACGTCCGAACTCCGACAGGCCGACACATGAACGAGGTCCACCCACGAGTCGGTTGACGGTGACTTGGGATTCTCCGTGGCGGATCAGGACGAGACGGGTCATGGCGGTTCGGGTCAGGCGAGCTTCTCGACGAACGACTCGAGTTGCCGAAGGTTGCGGCACTCGTAGGTTCCGTCGGTGAAGTTGCCGTACTCACCCACGATCGAGTCACCGGTGTTCCAGTAGCTCCGGGGTTCGGGATTGAGCCAGTACACGTGGCGGGCCTTCTGACGAATCTCTTTCACGACCCACGCCTGTGACGCGTGGTAGTTGTTGCGCGCGTCGCCGAGAAGGAGAACCGTGGTCTTGGGACCGACGTCCTTACCGAATCGCTCCCAGAAGACCTCGAAGGCATGGCCGTAGTCGGAGTGCCCGTCGACCCACACCACGTCGGCTTCGGTGTTCACGCGATGGATCGCCTCGGTGATGTCCTCGGTCCCCTTGAAGAAATCGGTGACTTCGTCGAGCCCGTCGATGAACACGAACGAGCGCACCTTGGAGAACTGGTTCTGGATCGCGTACACGAGCATGAGAGTGAAGCGGGCGAAGGCCGCCACGCTTCCCGAGATGTCGGCCACCACCATCAATTCGGGCTTGGCCGGACGCGGGAACTTGAACTTCGGGTCGGCCGGCACTCCGCCGTACGACAAGGAGTGTCGAACGGTGTTGCGGAAATCGAGTGGACCCTTGCGTCCGTGGCGACGCTTGCGGGCCAGTCGGGCCGCGAGTTTCCGGGTCAGCGGGTACAGCGACTTCTTGAGGAGTTGCATCTCGTCGCGACTCGCGTGCATGAATTCGACGTCTTCGGGAAGCGGCTTGCGCAGGGTCTTGGCCATGGCCTCGGCACCGCGGTCGGCCACGAGTCGACGCCGGATCTCGGCTTCGATCTCCTTCTTGAAATCCTCGATACGCGATTGGTATTCGTCGCGTTCGAGTCGCTCCTCGAGAGCCGTGAGTTCCCCACCCACTTCTTCGCGACTCGCATCCATCAACTTCTGGAGCATCGAATCGAGATCGAGGTTACGGAGGGTGCGATAGAGGTAGTAGGTGCCGCCGACCGGACGCCCGGGCTCCATGCCGGCGAATCGCTGCACCGACTGCTTGGCGAGGGCCCGCATCATCGCCTGATCACCGTTCAGCAAAGCCTGCATGAGCATCTGGGCGATCTCTTCGGGAGTGAGCGCGTCCATGCCGCCCGACGAGCCTCGGCCGTCGCCCTGGCGCATCTGCTCCTGCATCTCGCGCCACATCTCCTCGAGCGCGTCGTCGGAGTCCTCCACGAGTTTGTACTCGGGGCCACGCAGCGAGAAGTAGACCTCGAAGACCGTCTCGAACGAACGCCAGTGAGCGCTGTTCTTCACGAGAGTCGCGCCGAGCGCGTACTTGAACGCGTCGCGATCCTCGATCGGGATGTGCTGAACCGCCTCCATGGCGTCGAGGTTCTCGGTGAGCGACACCGGAAGGCCGGCGTTGCGGAGTTCCTGAACGAATCCGGCGAGGAGATCGAGCACGTCGCCCTCGTCAGCCGAGGTCGGCTGACAACTCCTTGGCGGCCTTGGCGATGTCGGACTGGTACTTGAGCAGAACGTGCAGAGTGTCCTTGGCGGTCTGAGCGTCGATGTTCTCGGCGTTCAGCAGCATGAGCGTGCGCGCCCAATCGAGGGTTTCGCTCACGCTCGGTGCCTTCTTCAGATCGAGCTGACGGATGCTCCGCACGATCCGGGCGATCTGATCGGCGAGGTGCTCGGTGATACCCGAGACCTTGGCGAGCACGATCTCCTTCTCGCGCTCCATCGACGGGTAATCGACGTGCAAGTAGAGACAACGGCGCTTCAGGGCCTCCGAGAGTTCACGCGTGTTGTTCGACGTGAGGAAGACCATCGGGATCTGAGTGGCCGTGATGGTCCCGAGTTCGGGGATCGACACCTGGTACTCCGACAGGATCTCGAGGAGCAGGGCCTCGGTCTCGACCTCGACGCGGTCGACTTCGTCGATCAGCAGCACGACCGGATCGGGCGCGCTGATGGCCTCGAGAAGCGGGCGGGTCAGGAGGAACTCGCGGCTGAAGATGTCGTCATGGACTTCGCTCCACGAGTCGCTGTTCTTGTCGGCCTGGATGCGAAGCAATTGCTTCTTGTAGTTCCACTCGTAGAGGGCTTTGGATTCGTCCAGGCCCTCGTAGCACTGCAGACGGATCAGACGTGCACCGGTGAGATCGGCGATGCTCTTGGCCAACTGGGTCTTACCCGTACCGGCCGGCCCTTCGACGAGGATCGGCTTGCCCAGACGGTCGGCGAGGAAAGCAACCCCGGCAATGCCATCGTCGGCGAGGTAATTGACGTCGCGCAGACCGTCACGGACCTGCTGCACTGAGGCGAAGCGATGTTGCATGGTTTCACCCTACAAGTTGCCCTGATCAGACGATCAATCGGTCGCTCGTGATCTACCCTTTCCCCGATGGCCGGGGACCAGCGAACGCACGATCTCTTGCGTTCGAACGCCGTCGTGGCGCTCGGAACCGGCCTGTCGCGCCTGACCGGAATGTTGCGCGTCATCGTGTTCGGCTTCGTGATCGGCCAGACGGCCCTCGCCGACGCCTACGACGGTGCCAACAACTCGCCCAACGCCGTCTACGAACTACTCCTCGGTGGGGTGTTGTCGGCCACCCTCGTACCGCTCTTCACCCGAATGCTCGAGGACGACGATCGCGATTCGGCCGAAGCCGTCGTCGGCGTGAGCATCGTCGCCCTCACCGCCATCACCGCGATCGCGGTGGTGTGTGCTCCATGGATCTTCCGGATCTTCTCGCTCAACCCCGACTCGAGTGTCGACGCCAACGATTTCCGAACCGTCGGCACCGCACTCGCCCGCATCTTCCTCCTGCAGATCTTCTTCTACGGAATCTCCGCCCTGCTCGGCTCGCTACTCAACGCGCAGCGTCGGTTCTTCGCCGCCGCCTGGTCACCGGTGCTCGCCAACATCGTCATCATCTGCTCACTCCTCTACGTGCCGACCTTGCTCGATCAGAAGAATCCCGTTCTGCGCGACGTCCTCGACAGCCCGTCGTTCCGCTGGTTGCTCGGACTCGGTGCGACGGGTGGCATCGCCCTGCAGGCCCTGATTCTCCTACCGGCGATCCATCAGGCCGGACTCAACTTCCGATTCCGCTTCCGCCCTCGCCATCCCGCCGTTCGCAAACTCTTCGCGTTGTCGGGATGGACTTTCGGCTACGTATTGGCCAATCAAGCCACCATCGTCGTCGTGAAGAATCTGGCTTCACCCGGAAGCGGTGGACAAGACGCCTACGCCAAGGCCTCGACGTTCTTCTACTTCCCCCACGGTCTCCTCGCGATGAGCATCGCCACGACGTTCATCCCCGAGATGGCGCGGGCCGTGGCCCGACGGAATCGTGAGGATTTCATCGAGCGCACATCGCTCGGCATCCGACTCGTCGGCCTGCTCACGATTCCGGCGGCCTTCGGATTCCTGGCCCTGGCCCGCCCGATCATCGGCGCATTGCTTCAACACGGCCAGTTCGACGCCTCGGCCGCCGACAACACGGCGCGTGCCCTCGCCGGACTCTCACTCGGCCTGGCCGGCTATTCGGTGTATCTGTTCACGCTGCGCGGCTTCTACGCCCACCAGGACACGCGCACTCCGTTCCTCATCAACTGCGTGCAGTGTCTGATCAACGTGGTGCTGGCCTTCGCGCTCGCCGGACCCTTCGATGTTCTGGGTCTGGGACTTGCATTCGCCATCTCCTATTTGGTCGCGGCGGTCATCGCGATCTTCGTACTGACGATCAAGGTCCCCGAGTTCCCGGCGGTCGAGGTTCTGGCCACGCTCGTTCGCATGGTGGCGGCCGGGGCGATCATGGGTGCGGTCGTGTGGTTGTCGGTCCGCGCCTTCGGCGACAACGACGGAATGGGTGCACTCCTTCGACTCGTCGTCGGCTCCTTCATCGGAGTCGTCGTCTATCTCGGTTCGCTGACGTTGCTTCGCTCACCGGAGGTCGGTCATGTGCGCGCACTGCGTGACCGACTGCGCACGAAGGTCACTTCGTCGGAGGATTGAGCAACACCAAGCCGTCGCGATGGACCACCACGCCGGGGAGTCCCTCGGCGAGTTCGGAGGTCTGCCGGCCCTTCGACGATGCGATCTGTGCCGATGTCATCACGGCCGTTCCCTTGGCCAACAGCCGACCCGATGCATCCACGATGTCGATCGTGTCGCCGGCGTCGAAGTCGCCCTGCACCCCGGTGACTCCCGCGGGTAGCAACGAGTTCGTGCCCCGTTCGAGGGCCGATGTGGCACCGGCGTCGATCTCGACCCGGCCGCACGTCTCACTGGCGAACGCGATCCAGAGTTGACGCGACGACAGTTGGCGATCCGAACCGTGAAAGGTCGTGCCGACCCGGGGCGAACCGTCGGCGCCACCGATCACGGCGAGTCGGACGACATCGGGGATCGTCGCCCGGGCGATCACCGATCGAACTCCCGACCACGAAGCGATACGGCTGGCCGCAAGTTTGGAGGCCATTCCCCCACTACCCCGATTCGTGCCGGTCGCCCCCGCACTCACGCTGAGTAGCGGATCATCGGGCCATACATCGGTCACGAGAGTGGCCGACGAATCGGTGCGCGGGTCGGCGGTGTACAGCCCGTCGATGTCGGTCAACAGAACGAGAGTGTCGGCTTTCAGAAGATGCGACAGAAGCGCCGATATCCGGTCGTTGTCGCCGAAACGGATCTCGTCGTTGGCGATCGCATCGTTCTCGTTGATCACGGGAATACATCCGAGCCGGATGAGTTCTTCGAGAGTCGCCCGGGCGTGCAGATACTGCTGACGGTCGACGAAGTCGTGGGGCACGAGCAAGACCTGCGCGGCCACGAGCCCGACCGAGGCGAATTCGGCGTTGTAGACCTCCATAAGTCGGCTCTGTCCGACGGCCGACAATGCCTGCAGCGTCAGGACATCCGAAGGACGACTCGAGAGTCCGACGGCCGGAATGCCGGCGGCCACCGCGCCCGATGACACCAACACGACCTCGTGTCCATCGGCTCGCAGGGCGGCGATCTGGCGACACAAGCCGGCGATCACACCACGGTCGATCACACCGCGGTCGTCGGTCAGCGACGAGGTCCCGATCTTGACGATGATTCGCTGGGCGGCCATGAGGATCCGAGTCTGCTCAATGCTCGGGGTGGTAATCGAACGAAAATTCACCGATCCAGACGACATCGCCCTCGTTCGCACCAGCACGGGCGAGAAGTCGCGGAACACCGAGCTTCTTCAACCGCTCGTCGATGTACGCCAACGCCTCGGGGGTGGTCACGTCGTTGAGATGCACGGCGCGCAGGACCTTGCGCCCGAGTACTCGGAAATTGTGTTCGTCGACGCGCTCGACCCAGGCGCCGTCGGAGTCGGGGCGAAGGATCACGCGACCCTCCGTGACGGGCTCTTCCTGACGCGCCTCGTGGACCAGACTCGCCAGCCGGCCGACGAGCTCGCGAACACCCTGGTTCGTCACCGACGAGATGACCATGCCGTCCCATGCAGCCACCGTCGCCGGATCGGCCGAATCCGTCTTGGTGCCGACGATCACCCGGGGCCGTTCGAGAAGTTGCGGGTCGTACTTCCCGAGTTCGGCGAGCAGGATCTCCAGTTGTTCGGTGGGTGACGTTTCGTCGAGCGGCGCGAGATCGACGAGCACGCACAGAACACGCGCTCGCTCGACGTGCCGCAGGAATCGATGGCCGAGTCCGCGACCTTCCGATGCGCCTTCGATGAGGCCGGGGATGTCGGCCACCACGAATTCGGTCGTGTCGTCGATCCGCACGACTCCGAGATTGGGTTCGAGGGTCGTGAAGGGATAGTCGGCGATCTTGGGTCGAGCCGCCGAGATCACACTGATCAAGGTGCTCTTGCCGGCATTCGGAAAACCGACGAGCGCGACGTCGGCGAGGAGTTTGAGTTCGAGTTTCAGCCAGCGCTCTTCGCCGTGTTCACCCTGTTCGGCGAAGCTCGGAGCCCGACGACGGTTGGTCAGGAAGCGCGCGTTGCCCCGGCCGCCGCGACCACCGTGGGCGGCGAGCCAACGGTCGCCGTGCTGTTGGAGGTCGGCGAGGATCTCGCCCGAATACATGTCGCGCACCACGGTGCCCTCGGGGACCTTGACTTCGAGGCCCTCGCCCCGTCGACCGTGCAGATCCTTGCCCTTTCCGTGTACGCCATTACCCGCGATGCGATGCGGATGATCGCGGAAGGCGAGCAACGATGCGACGTTGCGATCGGCCACGAGCCATACGTCGCCACCCTTGCCGCCATCGCCCCCGTTGGGTCCACCCATGGCCACCGGTCCCTCGCGTCGGAACGCGACGCAACCCGCGCCACCGTCGCCGGCGCGTACGTTCAGTTGGCACTCGTCGACGAATTGGCTCATGGCGCTTCCAACCTACTGCCACACCCCCGTCGTAGCCTTGGACTCGTGAGCGAGAAGTCCGCACCGCATTCGTCGCATCATGTCGATCCCGACATGGCCGAACGCGCCGAACGCTGGGCCAGCACCATGTCGGGCACCGCAGCCGACGAAGCGATCACCGTCGCCCATGCCGATTCATGGGCCGGCACCGGTGAAGCCGCAGTGGCCGAGCGGCAACAACGCGAAGAACGCGCTGAGAACCATCTCGCCCGACTCGCCACCCGTTCGGTGGGCGCCGGACGACGGCCCATCGACGAAGAGCCCGATCCCTTCCGAACGTGTTTCGAACGCGATCGCGATCGCATCTTGCACGCCACGTCGTTCCGTCGCCTCGCCGGTAAGACCCAAGTGTTCGTCTTTCCCGACGACCATCAGCGCACCCGTCTCACTCATGCCCTCGAGGTCGCCCAGGTCGCAGTATCGGTGGCCCGACCGCTCGGACTCAATGTCGCGCTCACCGAGGCCATCGCACTCGGCCACGATTGCGGCCACGGTCCGGGTGGCCACGCCAGTGAGGACGCTCTCTCGCCGTACATCGACGGTGGATTCGATCATGCCGTCTGGGGAGCCGACGTCACGCTCGTTCCGCTCAACTTGTGCGCAGAAACGACCGACGGCATTCGCAACCATTCGTGGAGTCGCCCGGCCCCATCCACCCCCGAAGGTGAGGTCGTGAGTTGGGCCGACCGCATCGCCTATGTGTGCCACGACTTCGAAGACGCCGCGGCGGCCGGCATCGTCGGTCCCGACGATCTTCCGCCGGTCGTGCGTTCGATGTGTGGCGACTCACGCCAAGGTCAACTCGGTGCGTTCATCACATCCATGGTGAGGGTCGCCGCCCACACCGGTCGTATCGGAATGGAGCACGACGTAGCCGAAGCCCTCGCTGCGTTTCGCCGGTTCAACTACGAGCAGGTGTACCTACGCCCGGCCAGTCGCGCCCAGGCCGGTCAGGTGATCGATCTTCTGCGATCACTGGTCGACCACTACGCCTCGCATCCGGGGTTGTTGCCGAATCCCGCCGACGTCGCAACCGGATCCCCGGAGGCCGTTCGCCAAGCTGTTGCCTACGTGGCCGGCATGACCGACCGCTTCGCCTGTCGTCAGGGCGTTGCGTTACTCGACTATCCGCTGCACCGACTGCCGCGGGGCATCGACATCTGAGCCGAGGACGGCCCGATGAATCAGACGGCCGGAACGATGTCGACGATCCGGCGACCACGCCGTTCGCCGAACTTCACGGCACCGTCGACCAGAGCGAACAACGTGTCGTCGCCGCCGATGCCGACGTTCTTGCCGGGATGGAACTGGGTGCCACGCTGACGCACGACGATCGTGCCGGCGGTGACCTGCGTTCCCGAGAAGACCTTGACTCCGAGGCGCTGCGCGTTCGAGTCGCGCCCGTTACGAGTTGATCCGCCACCCTTGGTCTTTGACATGGCTCAGCCCTTCGCGATCGAGGTGATTTCGACGACCTGGTAGCGCTGACGGTGTCCGTAGCGGCGACGCTGGTTCGTACGGCGCTTGTACGTGAAGCCATCGATCTTGGGGCCGGTTGCGGTGCCGACGATGCGCCCCGACACCTTGGCCTTGGCGAGTTGGTCGGGCGTGGACAGAACGGTGTCGCCGTCGACGAGCAGCACGGGCGTGAAGTCCACCGCTG
>Ga0075471_10002569_pt1 | contig 11892 bp, 2 predicted proteins | sample DEB19_08_DNA_2_FD_74787 | JGI IMG/M metagenome (GOLD analysis project Ga0075471, IMG submission 74787) | Aqueous microbial communities from the Delaware River and Bay under freshwater to marine salinity gradient to study organic matter... | ecosystem: Environmental > Aquatic > Marine > Coastal ... | reverse complement strand
ACCGGCACCTCGCAGCCGCAGCCGCTCCAGACGAAGTTCATCGAGGTCGGCACGGCGGCGGATGCGAAGCGCCTGTTGCCGCTCGTGGAAGAACTTTACCGCAACCAGATGAGCGGCGCGGGCGCGCTGGACATCGGCGCGCATGCCAAGCTGATGAGTGACGACAACGGCCGGCTGGTCGTGACCGCGAGCGAGGCGCACCTGACGCGCATCGAGGAACTGGTGAATCAGTTGCGCGGCAAGCACGGCGTCGTGCTGAACCGCCAGCTCTCCATCATCGCGCTCAAGAACACCAAGCTGGACACGGTCTTCCCCGGCTTCGAGAAGTTGCTCGCCGACCGCATGGCCGACCGCCGTTACGAGGGGCAGCCCAAGCCGTCCGTCGTGCCGGACAACGCGAACAACCGGATGCTCGTGACTGCGACTCCTGAGCAGTTGAAGGAGATTGAGCAGCTCGTGCAGGTTGTGGACCTCGCGCCCGCCGCACAGCGCCGCGAGATGGTCGTGCTGCCCGTCCGCGCCAAGACGCCGACCGAAATCATCACGCTCGCCACCCAGCTCCTCGCACAGATGGGCGGTCCCGGCACGGACCCGCAGATGGAGCCGAAGCTGATTCCCGACGCGAGCGGCAAGCAAATCATCGTGCTCGCCGCGCAGAAGGATTTGAAGCGCGTGCAGGATTTGGTCACGCAGCTCGACACCGCTACGACGCAGAATCTCGCCCGCCAGTTCCGCACGGTGGAGCTGAACGCGCGCTCCGCCACCGACCTGACGACGCTCGTCACCCAGCTTTACACCGAGCAGCTTCGGGGGCAGAGCGAGCCGCCGGGGGGCGCGGCCACGGTCATCGCCGACCCGAAGAACAACCGCATCATGGTCAGCGGCGCAGACGCCGAGATCACCCGTGTCGAGGCCATCATCCGGCAGCTCGACCCCGTCGGTAAAAAGCCGGCGCGTGAAGAGACGCGGGTCATTCGCCTCAAGGCCGCGCTCGCCGCCGAGATTTCCGGGCTGGTCGAGAAGAGCCTCAACGCGCAGGCCCAGACCGTGAAGGTGCTCGTGGACGCGCGCAGCAACAGCCTTGTCCTCAGCGGCGAGCCGGACGCGGTCGAAGCCGCATCTAAGGTCATCCAGCAGCTCGACACGACGGACGAGGCGCAACCGCGTGAGATGCGGGTGATGGAGTTGAAGCAGGGCGACGCGGCGGCGATTGCTGCGCTGGCCACCCCGCTCGTGAACGAGCTGCTCAAGAGCCAACGCGGGCCGCAGTTCACCCCGTCGGTCAAAATCATCGCCGACGCCGCCGCGAACCGGCTCATCCTCAGCGGTCCACGGAACGAGTTGCTGGCCGTCAGCACCATCGTCGAGCAGCTCGACCAGGCTCCCGAGGGTGCGGGCGGCGCGCGGGTTTTCAAGCTGAACACCGCCGACGCGTCAAAAATTGTCGGCGTGGTCTCGAATGCGATGGTGAAGTTCGACGCGCGTAACCAGCCCATCCGCCGCATCACCGTCTCGGCCGACCGCGAGTCGAACAGCATCGTGGTGGCGGGCACGCGCGCGGACTTGAAGGACGCGGAGACCATCATCCAGCGTCTCGACAACGAGGGCATTGACCCCTCGAACTTGGACAAGCCGAAGAGCATGAAGCTCATCGACGTCCGTGGCGACGCTGACGCTTTGGCCGCGTTGGCGACAAAGGTTTTCGTGGCGCAGAGCGGCGGGCGCGCGGTGACGAACGTCGTGAGCATCACGCCGAACGGCAAGCGGCTCATCGTGCTCGCGCCGGAGCTGATGCTGGTGCAAATCGAGGCGCTCGTCGCTTCGCTCGACAGCAAGCCGGACGAGCTTCAGCGTGAGCTGCATTCTGTCGCGGTGAAGAACGCCTCCGCCACCGAGCTGCTGCCCAAGGTCACGGCGATTTACTCCGAGCAGTCCGCCGGCAAGGCGCAGAAGCCCGCGGCCATTTACGCGGACCCGAGCGGCACGCGGCTGACGGTTTTTGGCACCAAGCAGCAGGCGGAGGGCATTCAGCAGATTGCCGACACGCTTGCTGGCGGCCAGCCCGCCGCGCGTGAGACGAAGGTCATCGACCTCGGCAAGCTGGCCGAGGCGCGCCGCGTGATGGCGCTCGCGCTCCAGCTCTACAAGGACCAGTTCGCCGCCAACCCGCAGCTCGGCGCGGCGGATGCGCAGATGGTCAGTGACGGCGTTTCCGGCCGCATCATCGTCAGCGCGCGTGCGGACCAGTTGAAGGCCATCGAAGACATCTTCGCCCGCCTCCAGCCAACGGCGACCGCCGCGACACCGCGCGAGACACGGATGATTGAAGTCGGCACGGCGAACGATGTGGCGCGGTTGCTGCCCATCGTGCAGAAACTTTACATTGAGCAATGGAAGGACCGCCCCGAGACCGACCCCGCGGACGCGCAAATCGTCGCCGACCCGCAGGGCGGGCGGGTCATCGTCACGGGCAGGCCCGAGCACGTGAAGGAGATTGAAGCCATCTTGCAAAAGCTCGGCACAGCCAAGGCCAAGCCGCAGGCGCGCGAGACACGGCTCTTCGACCTCACCACCGCGAGCGCCACCGAGCTGGCCGCGACGGTGAAGCTGCTTTACGCCGAGTCGGCCAAGGCGCGTTTTGGAGGGCTGACGCCCGACACGCTCATCATGCCCGACACGAGCGCGAACCGGCTCATTGCCATCGGCGACACGGTGGAACTGGAGGCGATTGCCGAGCTGGTGAAGAAGCTGGACACCACCGCTGGCCAAAGCGCGACCGCGCGCGTCTTCAAGATCAAGTCCGCCGATCCTGCGAAGGTTGCCGAGGTGCTCACGACGGCGCTCGTGCGGTTCGACGCCGCCGGCCGGGCGCAGAAGCGCGTGAGTGTTTCCGTGGATGCGAAGACCCGCACGCTGATCGTGACCGGGGACACGAAGGAGCTGGCCGCCGTGCCCGCCATCATCGAGCAGCTCGACCAGTCGCTCGGCGAGCAGCCGGCGCGGAAAATCCAGACCGTGCAGCTCAACTCCGCGACGCCGAACACGCTGCTTTCGCAGGCGCGCAAGCTCTACGACGATCAGGTGAGGACGCAGCCCGAGCTGACCGTCGCCGAGCTGCTCGTGATGGACGACGCGACCGGCAGCCAGCTCATCCTCGCGGGCAACGATGCGCAGTTGAAGCTGTTCACCAGGATTCTCGACGACTTGCAGAAGCTCCAGCCAGCGCCCGCCGAACGCTCGACGAAGTCATTTGATCTCGGCCCCGCCGACGAAGTCACGCGCCTGCTGCCACTCGTGCGCTCGCTTTACGAGGAGCGCTGGCGCACGCGTCCGCTCTCTGACCCCGCCGACGCGACGTTCCTGCCGGACACGCGCAATGGTCGCGTCATCGTCACCGCGCGCACGAACCACCTCGTCGAGATTGAGGCCATCCTCGCCCAGGTGCGCGGCCCGGCTGGCACCGAGGTGCGGGAGACGCGCTTCTTCGACCTGACCAGCGGCGATGCCATCGGTGTGGCGGCCACGCTCAAGACGCTTTACACCGAGCAGGCCCGCCTGCGCCCCGGCGCGACGGCGCAGAGCACGATGATTCTCGCGGAGACGAACTCAAACCGCATCGTCGTGACCGGCGCGACGAACGAGCTGGCGGTCGTCGAGGGGCTGGTGAAGGAATTCAACCGCACGGGCGCGCAGGGCGGCAGCTCGCGCATCTTCAAGCTCAAGACCGCCGACCCTGTCGCCGTCACGGAGATTCTCACGAACGCGCTGGTGAAGTTCGATTTCGCCGGCCGCACCATCAAGCGCGTGAGCGTCGTGGTGGACGCGAAGAACCGCAGCCTCATCGTCACCGGCGAGCCGAAGGACATCCAGTCCGCCGCAGTGCTCATTGACCAGTTCGAGGCCAGCCCCGGCACGAACCTGGTGCGGCACATGAAGGTCTTCTCGTTGAAGGGCCGGCGCGCCACGGAGACCGCGCCGAAGATTCGCCAGGTCTTCGAGGAGCGCGCGCGCAGCCTGCCGGACGTGGGCACAATCGGCGCGCTCATCATCGAGGACATTCCCGGCAACCAGCTTATTTTTGTCGGCAACGACCAGCAGCTCGCGCTGATGCAGGAGACCGCCGACGTGATGGACAAGGCCGGCTCCGCGCTGGGCCGCGAGGTGCGCATCTTCCAGTTGCAGCGTAACTCCGCCCTCGCCATCTCGACGATGCTCACCAAGCTCTTCCCCCGCCAGACCGGCACCGTGGATCGCGAGGACCGCATGCTCATCAGCGTGGGTGGCGACGACAACACGCTCGTTGTGGACGCCAACCGACTTCAGCTCGAACAAATCGAGCAGCTTGTGCGAGTGATGGACGCCGAACCGGCCGGCGAGAAGACCACCTTCCACGCCGTGCATCTCTCCAAGGGCAAGGCCGAGGAGGTCGCCACTGCGGTGACGAGTTCGTTCGCCGCTAAGCTCGGCAAGGGCAAGCTCCCGCGCACGACCGTCACACCCGTCTCCGGCGCGAATACCTTGCTCATCAACGGCCCGAATCCCGAGGTCGAGGACGTATTGAAAATCATTCAGGCCCTCGACGTGGAGATGAAGGGGGATGACATCGAGATCCGCATCTACAAGCTGGAGAACGGTGCGGCGAAGGAAGTCTCCGCCATCATCGAGCAGCTTCTGCAAGGTGTCTCGCGGACCCGCGCCCGCGCCGCTGCCATCAACGTCGCCGTGGACGTGCGCGCCAACTCGCTCATCATCTCCGGCACGCCCGCCCACTTCCGCGTTGTCGAGAAAGTGCTTCCCAGCCTCGACAAGGCCCCCGAGCGGTCCGATCGCGATGTGCAGTTTGTTTGGCTGAAGAAGGCCAAGGCCTTCGATGTGGCCAACAAGCTGGAGCTGCTCTTCACCGACCGGCCCAAGGGCGAGCAGCCCGTCATCGAGGCGGACGTGATGAACAATTCCCTCACCGTGATCGCCAAGCGCGGCGACCTCGCGCAAATCCAGGACCTCGTCGCGCGGCTCGACGAGCAGAGCAAGGACGGCAGCATCCAGGTCCGCCTCCGCCCGCTGGAGCGGGTGGTAGCCGAGCAGATGGCGAAGATGCTGCAAAGCATTTACCCGCAGATGTCGCGCGGCACCGTGCGCGTGGTCGAGAAGCTGGACCCGATCAGGGCTGCCTTGACCAACGCCCCGGCCGCCACTCCCGCCACCAACGCGCCGGCCAATCCGCCCGCCGCTCAGGCACAGGCCGCGTCTACGGACACGAACGCGATTCCGGAAGTGGTCATCGCCGTGGACAAGAACGCGAACTCGCTGCTCTTGTCCGGTCCCGCGTCCGAGCTGGACCACGTCGAGCGCATCATCGGCGACCTCTCGCTGAACTTCTACAGCAACGAAGCCGAGTTCCGCCTCTTCCCGCTCAAGGACGCCGATCCTGTCGTCGTTGCGCGCACGCTCAACGAACTGCTCCGCATGCCGCCCGTCACGGTCACGCCGCAGCGTCCCGGCGAGCCGGTGCGCACGGTCGAGCAGCCACCACGTATCACCGTGGTTGCCGAGCAGCGCACGCGCAGCGTTGTCGTCCGCGCGCGTCCCACTGACTTCGCGCTGATGGAGTCGCTCATCAAGCAGCTTGATGGCTCGGGCCAGGCCGCCCAGCTCGACTTCCGCAGCGTGCCGCTGACCAACGCGCCGCCCGAGAAGGTTCTCCCGCTCGTGCAGCAGATGGTCACGCAGCTCAACCTCATCCGCCCCGGCGAGCCGCTCACCGTCGCCATCGATCCGCGCTCGCGCGGTCTGCTGGTCGTCGCCCGTGAGGCGGTGATCCTCCAGGTGGAGAAGATGATCCAGTCGCTCGACAAGCCCGCGCCCCATGTCGAGGCCGAGGTGATGGTCTTCGCCTTGAAAAAGGCCAATGCCGCAGCGCTCGCGCTGGTGTTGCAGAACATGATCCGCCCGGGTCCGCTCGGAGCGCAGACTGGGGAGGCCCGCGAACTGGTGGAGCAGATTCGTCGCCTCCGTGTGCTGGGTGACAATGGGGAGGCGGTCGTTTTGGATCTGGCCAAGCCGATCAAGATCTCCGCCGACGGCACCGGCGGCGGCAACCGCTTGGTGCTCACTTCGACGCCGGACAACCTGAAGGCGCTTGCCGCCGTCGTGGAGCTGCTCGACACGCCGCAGCTCGTCGAGGGGGTAAACGTCCGCATCATCAAGCTCCAGCACGCCGACGCCGCCTCTGTCATGACCACGGTGCAGAGCATCTTCACGCAGGGTCGCACGCTCGCCACCGGTCCCGGCGGTCCGGGCGCGCAGCCCGAGGGCCTGACCGGCAAGGCGCTCGTCAATCCCGTCGGCATCGGGCTGGACGCGCGTTCGAACACCTTGATTCTCAGCGGCCAGACGGAATCCATCGAGCTGGCCTCGAAGCTCATTGAGGACTTGGACAAACAGCTCGACCATCCCGTAACCGAGGTGAAGTTGTTCCGCCTCAAGCACGCTTCCGCCACGCGCCTCGTGCCAATGCTGCAAAGTGTCTTCGCCGAGGGTGCGCCAGTGCCCGGCACCGAGGGGCTGAAGACCCAGGTCACGCGCCTCCGCACGCTCAAGGACGCCGCAGCCCCGCCGCGCACCAGCGAGAACGCGAAGGCCCGCGCCGCGCTGACGATTCAGGCCGATGACCTCTCGAACATCCTCATCATCGCCGCCCGCAGCGACATGGTGCCGCTCATCGCCGATGTGATTGAGCAGCTCGACATCCCGTCCGCGTCCGGTCTGGACACCGTGCGCATCTTCCCACTCACGCATGCGGAGCCGGCGGCGGTGCAGAAGATCCTGGCCGACCTCTACGCCGGCCAGCGGGCCGGCAACGTCCGCAACGAGGACAAGCCCGTCATCACGCTCGACGAGCGCACCGGCGCGCTCATCGTCGCGGGCAACGCGAAGAGCTTCGCCATCATCGAGGGCCTGCTCAAACAGCTCGACCAGAAGCTGCCCTTCGACCTGCGCGACATCCGCATCCTCCCGCTGGAGCACGCGGACGCGAGCGTCGTGGCCGGAACGTTGCAGAAGCTCATGGACGCCCGGCTCACCCAGCGCGTGACGCTGAACAAGGGCCAGTCCGATGCGCTCAAGGTCATCATCCTCGCCGACTCGCGCAGCAACGCGCTGCTGGTGGGCGGCGGGCGCGACAGCTTCGAGATGGTCGAGGCGCTGGCGAAGCAGCTCGACACGGCGGGCACGGCCTTGAGCGGGCGCATCCGATTGATTCCGCTTCAGTTTGCCGACGCGCGGCTGGTCGGCGTGACGCTGACAACGCTCTTCGAGCAGCGCTACGCCGCCGCGCGCACGACCGACATCCAGCGCAACAAGCCGGTCATCCTGCCCGACCCGCGCAGCAACAGCCTGCTCATCACGGCGAACCAGGAGGACAACCGCACTATTGACGAGCTGCTCCAAAAGCTCGACACGCGCATGGACAACCCGTCGCTCCAGCTCACCGTCCTGCCGCTCAAGCACAACGACGCCGCGCGTGTGGGCGCGATGATTGAAAGCATCTTCGCCGCGCGGCGCACCGCGCAGTCGCTCCCGGGGCAACCGCCGCTGCCCAGCACGCAAATCAAGCTGGAGCCGGACGCGCTGAACAACTCGCTGGTTGTCTCCGCGAGCAAGGAAAACCTCGAGTTGATTCAGGACTTGCTCAAGAAACTCGACGCCGAGCCCGTCATCGCGGGCGGCGTGCTGGAGGTGTTCACGCTGCAATTCGCCGATGCCGCGCGCGTCGGGGCGATGCTGAGTTCGCTCGTGCAGCAGGGGCTTTACCGCCCCGGCCAGTTGCGTGGTGCCCCGGCGGCGGCGACCGCCGACAAGCTCGCCGTGAGCGTGGACCCGCGCAGTAATTCCCTCTTCGTCAGCGCCAGCCCGGAGACGATGGCGGTCGTGCGCGAGGTCATCAAACGCGTGGACACGCAGGAGCAGGCCCTCGCCGGTGACGTGCGGCTCTTCCAGCTCAAGCACGCGCGCGCCAGCTCGCTCGCGACGACGCTGACGCAGTTCTTCACCGCGAAAGAAGCGGCGGACGCGTTGACCGTGAACGCGAACCAGCGACGCGTGAAGGCGACCGTCATCGCCGATGATCGCGTCAACACCATCCTCGTGACCGGTGGCAAGGAGGCTTTCGCCTTCGTCGAGCGCATCCTGCCGCAGCTCGACGGCGAGGGGACGTTCAGCAAGTTGAACTTCCGGGTCTTCTCGCTGAAGAAGGCCACGGCCGCGAAACTACAGACCACCTTGCAGCCCATCTTCGCCAACCGTCCGCCGCGCGTGCGGGGCGAGCCAAACGACCCGATCACCATCATCGCCGACGCGTGGGTGAACGCCTTGCTCGTGGGCGCGAATGTCGAGGACTTGGGCACGGTCGAGGGCCTCATCAAGCAGCTTGACACCGAGCCGGCGGAGAACGGGCTGGCGATTCACGTGTTCCCGCTGGCGAAGGCGGACGTGCGCAAGGTGGCGCTCACGGTGCAGGGCCTCTTCCGCGACGGCCCGACGGGCACGGCGGCGTTGCCCGGGCAGCAGATGCCGGTGCAGATCACCGCCGACGAGCGCATCAACGCGCTGGTCGTCTCCTGCGGTGAGATCGATGCCAAACGCATCGCCGAGCTGGTGAAGCGCCTCGACACCGAGCAGGTCGCGCGCGTGGCGGAGATCAAGGTCTTCCCGCTTAAGAACGCGCGGGCCGAGACGCTTTCGACCATCCTGAACACCGCGTTGAACACCAAGCCCGCGCCGCTCACCGACCAGCAGAACCCCAACGCGCAGTCGGTGCTCCAGTTCATCACGCGCACCGAGGCCGGCCGCGACCTGATCACGGCGGCCTTGAAGGAGTCCGTGTTGATCACGCCCGACCCGCGCATGAACTCCCTCATCGTCAGCGGCCCCGTGGATTACATGGGCCTGCTCGAGCAGATCATCATGCGCCTCGACGCCAGCTCGCCGCAGGAGGCGAAGATCAAGGTCTTCGCGCTCAAGAACGCCTCCGCCCGCCAGATGGCTGACATTCTCACCTCGATGTTCCGCATGACGGCGACCGCGACGACCGCGAGCCAGCGCACCATTCAATACACGCTCGTCCGCCCCGGCGGCACGAACGACGCCGCCAGCGCCACACTCGGCACGGCGGAGCAGTCCGCGCTCACCGTGACCGTGGACCCGCGCACGAACAGCCTCTTGGTGGGCGGCACGGATCATTACGTCACGATGGTCGAGCAGATCATCGACTCGCTGGACTCCAGCACCGCCAACGACCGGCGGACGGAGATCGTCCGGCTCAAGAACACGCAGGCCGGGGATGTGGCCCTTGCGGTCCGAACCTTTCTGGATCAGGAGCGCCTCCGGGTGACGCAGTCGCTGGGCGCGGACGCCGTCGGGGCCGCGCAGCAGATGCTGGAGCGCGAGGTGGCCGTGGTCGGCGAGACCAACAGCAACACGCTGCTGCTGTCCGCCAGCCCGCGTTACTTCCTGCAAATCCAGCAGCTTATCGCCGAATTGGACAAGTCGCAGCCGCAGGTGATGATTCAGGTGCTGCTCGCGGAAGTTTCCCTGACGGCCGGCCACGATCTGGGGCTGGAGTGGTCGCACAGGGGCAACTTCAACAATGGCACCCCTTACTCCTTGGGCGGGGATCTCGGCATGGCCAGCGCGCTGAAAAATTTCGGAGGCTACTCGGCGGCGGTCACGGGCGGGGATTTTAACTTCCTCCTGCGCGCCCTCAACGACGACGGCAAGGTCGAGGTGCTCAGCCGTCCGCAGATCGTCACGGCCGACAACAAGCCTGCCACGATCAACGTCGGCCAGCGGGTGCCGCTGATCACCGACAGCCGGGTGACGGTGCAGGGCGACACGATCAACTCCTTCCGCTACGAGGACATCGGTGTGAACCTGACGGTGACGCCCAAGATCAGCCCCGATGGTTTTGTGAAGCTCGAGCTGGGCACCACCAATTCCGCCATCAGCAGCTCGTCCGTGGAGATCAACAAGTCCGCCACCGTGCCGATCATCAACCAGCGCCGCGCGAACACCACGGTGAGCGTGCAGAACGGTCAGACCATCATCATCGGCGGCCTCATCGGCACGCAGGAGGACAAGCGGGTGAAGAAGCTCCCGTTCCTCGGCGACATTCCCTATCTCGGCGCGGCCTTCCGCAGCACCAAGATCACCAAGGAGAAACGCGAGCTGCTCATCTTCCTCACGCCAACGATCATGGCCAGCAGCCAGGGAGTCGTGCCGATGACCGATCCGAGCGAGCCCACGCGCCTGCAGTTGGAACGCTCACGGATCAACGAGGAGTTGAAGCGCAACGAGTTCAACAAGCCCTTGCTGGATCCCATCTTCCCCGCACCGGCAGGGCCGCCAGCCACCGGACCGGGCCGCAAGACCACGGGCTCCTGATCCAACCAACCGGCCTAGGCATGAATGTGTTGACCTCCAGCAGTGGTGAAGCTGCCTCCATGAACCACGCCGCCGCCGCGAACGCGCCGGGGCCGCACGGGGTGGGTCGTGCTTGGCCGCCAGCACGGTTCGTTTGGCTGCTGGGGCTGGGGTTCGTCTTGAGTTTGCTCGCTGCCTGCGCCTCGTCCTCGGGCGGTGGGGGAGCGTCTTGGGGAGGCAGTGGCGGTGCCGATGGCATTGAGGAATTACACGTTTTGGGTGTGCCCATGGCCGTCAAAAGCGGCCGCTCGGGAGTGCCCGACGCCGTTGCGGTCCGGGTTTTCGCCAGCAGCCGGCAGCGGGCCAAAGGCCTGACCATTGGCAGCGGCACCCTGGCGATTCTGCTCTTTGACGGGGCGCTTGCGGATGCCGAACTCCGCACCATGAAGCCGGTCCGGGTCTGGGATTTTCCCGCCGCCGCGCTCGGTTCACAAAAGGCTGTCAGCGCGCTGGGCGTGGGCTATCAGTTTGTGCTCGGCTGGGAGGGCACACCGTTGCGCCAAAGCCGCGTGACGGTGCAGGCGCGGTTCACTCCGCCGAAGGGCAGCCCGGTCTATTCGGCTCCGAATGTGATCTCCGTGACCGGAATCTGACGAATCCCTGCGTCAGGGCCGGCTTACTCACTGAGAAAATCAAAGCGAAGTTGTCCGCAGTTCTTTAGATAGCGGGCGAAGGGAGCACGAGTTTTTTTCCAGTAGCAGGCGGCTCTTCCCTGAGTTCGTCTACAGATTGGGTTGATTGCTCTACTTCCATTTGTCTTTTCTGCCAAGCCATACACTCCTCGGGCACCGCTGAGTAATTGGGATTGGGGTCAGTCACAATAAAAGGTCGCCGCAGGCCATTACTTTCATTTCCCAGAAAGTCTCTCAAGAACTCCAAAGCCTGTTCTTGCCGGGGAGGTGTGGGGTGCGGGGCGAGTTTATCCTCCAACGTATGGGCTTCAGGGATGCCGATGGCGAATACTGGATAACCATCTACCGGCCCGACGCCCTTGAGATGCTTCCGCCCAAGGTAATGAATTTCGAAGGAGTCGCTGGGTATCTTTGTGTCATGGATCGCTTCGAACAGCATCCAAGCCAGATCTGCGGATAGCACTAAACGCTTGGGTTCGGCGAGCTGGGCGATCCTGAAGCCCGCGTCCATTGACGGCCCGATGAAATCAAGTAGCAAGGCTTGATCGCCGTCGGCTAAGGCTGCCTGTTGTTTCCGAGGCTCGATTGGGCAATTCGTATATGGAAATCCGGCCAGCCAGCACGCCCCTTTCAGTCGTAGTCCAAATTTTCGCTCCACTATCGCAGGGTAACTTCTCAAGGCATCCCGGAAAGCGCTTATTGAGACTCGCATAAGTGGTTAAAATCGCATCACAAAGAAAGCTCAGCTTGGTGCCAGAAGGCGCGGACGAGCCTGGGTCGG
>Ga0075471_10002568_pt1 | contig 11899 bp, 8 predicted proteins | sample DEB19_08_DNA_2_FD_74787 | JGI IMG/M metagenome (GOLD analysis project Ga0075471, IMG submission 74787) | Aqueous microbial communities from the Delaware River and Bay under freshwater to marine salinity gradient to study organic matter... | ecosystem: Environmental > Aquatic > Marine > Coastal ... | reverse complement strand
GTCTGGGGCGAAGGCCCAATCTGGCATCAAAACCGCCTGCTTTATGTCGACATCGAGGCACACATGATTATTGCCTTTACACCCTCCACGGGGCATGAGCAGATCTGGAACGTTGGCCAACGTGTCGGCACCGTTGTTCCGCGAGCCAAAGGCGGACTCTTATGGGCAGGTGACGGCGGTTTTTTCTTCCTCGACGAGGCCACCGGCACTTCTACCGCCATTACAGATCCAGAGCCCAGCCTGCCGGACAACCGCTTTAACGATGGAAAGTGCGATCCAGAAGGTCGTTTTTGGGCCGGCACAATCTGTCTCAAGAAGCGGCCTGAGGCCTCGTTGTACTGCCTGCACACCGATTTGAAAGTCGAGAAGAAGTTCAGCCCCGTCACCAATTCCAACGGCATCATCTGGAGCCGAGATGGTCAAACCATGTTCTACATTGACACACCATCAAAGAAGATTCGTGCCTTTGACTTCGATGTCGCGACCAGCGCCATCAGCGGTGAACGGCTTCTTTGGGATACCCACGCCGACGCTTCTGCGCCCGATGGTATGACCATCGATAGTGAAGATCGGCTATGGATTGCATTCTGTCATGGAGCGAAGGTGGTATGCTTCAACCCCGCCACAAGGAAGATCGAGCAACAGATTGACTTTCCCTGCATCGAAACCACTGCCTGTGCCTTTGGTGGTCCCGATTTAAAAGACCTCTACATCACCACTGGACTTAAGCCTGGTCTCGAAGAACCTCTCGCAGGTCGTCTTTTTGTCTGTCGCCCCGGCGCCACCGGCGTTCCTTCCCAAAGCTTCCTCGGCTGAGCCATCTCTCATTCTTTCTCCCTAACCATCATGACTCACCTGCTTATCACTGGATGCAAAGGCCGCATGGGCCAAGCACTCCTCCGCGCCGCTGAATCTCAAAAAGTCACCGTCTCCGCCGCCATCGATCTGGGAGACGATTTTTCGACCGCACTTGCCAAAAGCAACACGGTGATCGACTTCACCTCGCACCATTTTGCAGATGAACTCCTAAATGAGTGTCTGAAGCAGAACAAACGCCTCGTCATAGGCACGACTGGCCACACAAAAGAGCAACTTACGTCCATCCGCGAAGCCTCCCAAACGCTGCCTATCGTCTTCGCTTCCAATTACAGTGTCGGTGTAAATACACTTTTCTGGCTTACTCGCAAAGCCTGCGAACTGCTCGGTCCTGATTTCGATCTTGAGGTCGTTGAGATGCACCACCGAATGAAAAAGGACTCTCCCAGCGGCACCGCCCGCACGCTGGTCGAGATCCTTGCTGATGTTCGTGGCTTGGAATACGACAAAGACTGCAGACATGGTCGCTTCGGCGATGTGGGGGCGCGCACGCCTAAAGAAATCGGCGTTCACGCCCTCCGCGGCGGTGACGTCGTTGGCGATCACACAGTCGTTTTCGCTAATGTCGGCGAGCGTGTCGAGCTTACTCACAAAGCCAGTTCACGCGACACCTTCGCCAATGGCGCCATCCGTGCTGCCGTTTGGCTAGAAAATCAGAAACCGGGCCTCTATTCCATGCAGGATGTGCTTGGACTTCAGTGAGCTTGTACGAAATCTGAAGATCCCCCGTATTTTGAAATAATCTTGCTTTTCCGAATAAACAAAAACGAAAAACTAGATTCAACAAGGTGGATAGTGCTCCAAAAATGAGTTTGGTGATCTGTATCCTGAAAGTGCTCTGAATTCAGCAACAGACCACTGAAAATTAGGAGCCGCGCCACAAAACACATCATCAAGAAGCTGCAGTTCTACTCTGCTTCATCGATCAGCACCCCAACTTTTTCATCATGCAAACTATGAAATGTTTGTGTTTGCCCACACATCTTCGATGAAACCTTGCCCCCACCTGCCCAGCTCACGAGTTTCTAAACAGATTCACGTCTACAACATCGTTTCTATCCTTGCATGCAAACCACGCTCGAAAGCCCAGTCATCGAAAAGAAGGTCGAGAAGACCGAGGCCGGGAACTATTTTGTTTCAAATTATCCGCCTTTTTCATTTTGGACACCTGAGCAGGTGCCATTTGTCGAGCGGGTGCTACACGGGCAAGCCCCTTCCCGCGTGCCACTGGGCGTTTACTTTCATATACCATTCTGCCGCAAGCGATGTCACTTCTGTTACTTTAAAGTGTATACAGACAAAAACGCCGGCGAAATCAAAGCCTACATCGACGCCGGGATGCGCGAAATGGAGCGTCTGACCGCAAAGCCCTACCTCAACGGAAGAAAAGCTCACTTTGTATACTTTGGCGGCGGGACACCCAGCTATCTTTCAGTGCCGCAATTAAAGGACCTCACGGATCGCATGAAAGCGTTGGTGCCTTGGGATGAAGCCGAAGAGGTGGCCTTTGAGGCTGAACCCGGAACACTAAATGAAACCAAGCTAACCGGCATCCGCGAGGTGGGCGTGACACGCCTTAGCCTTGGAGTGGAAAACTTTGACGATCACATTCTCGAATCAAACGGTCGGGCTCACCGCAGCGCAGAGATCGGTAAAGCTTACAATTTCGCCCGCAGTCTTGGCTTTGAACACATCAACATCGACCTCATTGCCGGCATGATGAATGAAACGGAGGCAAATTGGAAGGTATGCGTGGCCAAAGCCATTGATATGCAACCTGATGCAGTGACAATCTATCAAATGGAAGTGCCTTTCAATACTACGATTTACCAGCAGATGAAGGCCGAGGGTAAGGTGACAGCTCCAGTTGCCGACTGGCAGATCAAGCGCGACTGGGTGAGCTACGCTTTTGATGAATTCCAAAAAGCCGGATACACCGTCACAAGTGCTTACACAGTGGTGAAGAATCCCAAACGCATCAAATTTGTTTATCGTGATTCGCTTTGGGACGGGGCAGATCTTTTGAGTTGTGGCGTAGCTTCTTTTGGCCACTTGGGTGGTGTGCATTACCAGAACCAAGCCGATGTTGGTCCATACATGCAGGCTGTTGACTCAGGAAAACTACCCATTTTCCGTGCCTACCAAACCACGCATGAGGACCGTTTTGTCCGCGAGTTCATTCTGAAGCTCAAACTTGGCCGCAGCGACTGGGCTCCTTACATCAAGAAGTATGGCGAGGATCCGAGGAAACATTTTGGCCCGCAGCTTGATTATCTTGCAAAGGAGGGCTTTGCTAAGCTGGATGACGCAGGCGTCTCGCTCACGCGGACTGGACTGCTGCAGGTGGACCGCCTTCTTCATGATTTCTTCCTGCCCCAGCATCGCCAGTATGCCCGCTACACCTGAAAGCGCCGCACTCCGGCAGGACGAGGATATGCTCGCTCCTTTGATTTTTTTTTACGGCATAGGCAACACACGCCCGAGGGTGACTTTTGTTGAACCCGAAGCCCTAGCCGATCATGAGCGCAGCCTCTTGGTGCACGATCAAGACATGACGCCACGTCTTCGAGAGTATCATGCGAGCTCGATTGACTTAGATGTCGCTGCGCGAGCACGGATCGGAAACTATCTCGTGCGTGCCAGCGTCCTGCACCGTCGTAGCGATGGCAAGCCGGTGGAGTTTGGAGCCATTGGTATTCACCTAGATTTGCTGCCTGAGGAGGCTCAAAACCTCGTTTTGGAAGGTCGAGTGCCCTTTGGTGCCATTTTGGAGCAGTATTCCGTGCCGCATTCCAGCCATCCCCGTGGCTATTTCCGCATTTCAGTGGACCAGCGTCTGGCTGATTTGCTAGGCGCCATGAGTGGTCAAATGCTCTTTGGACGCTGTAATGAGTTGCGCCATGGTTCCGGCAGAGTCCTAGCCGATGTCGTTGAGGTGTTACCACGCATGTTTTGAGGCATTTTTGCAGCTAAATTTCAGCGTGACGCGATCCACGCAGCGTCATATCATTCATGTAGCGTACTTCATGCTGACCAACCAGACCATTGACCCGACACGACAGCATGTCTCCGACAGGAGCCCTGTGCTGATTAGACCGTTCGTCAAAGCATGGTATTGGTTAGTCCCCGGCTCTGTTGCGGAACGAGACCGGCAGAGTCCAATCGCACGCTACATAGCACTGGCTTTGATCAGCAGTTTTTGTGCTTCAATCATTATCGCAGCCATCCTCTATGCCAAGCCGATTCAAGATTCATGGCAAAGCTCCCAGGCAGAGGTCATGGTCCGTGAGGCGCGTGACATGATGCAAAACGGGCAGATTGCCAACGCTGTGTTCAAGGCCCAAGAGGCTTATCAAAAAGCTCCACATAATGTGGAGGCCATCCGCCTTAATAGTGAGTTTTTCACGCTCATGAAGAGAGAACAATCACTGTACTTTCTCGACAAACTCCGTGAACAGGGAGCTGAGACACATGAGGACAAAATACGCCGCGTGAAAGCACTCAAGAACCTGAACCGGGACAAAGACGCCCAGAAGGAACTCGACCTGCTTCTGCGGCAGGAGTCTGCAAGCCCAGCACTCGCCAAGCTGGCAGAGGAAATCTATGGAAAAAAACAGCAAAATACAGCGCTGTTGAACATCATGAAGGGCCTTTCTGACAAAAACCCCAATGACCACGATTCCCTGCTACGGCTTGCACGAGTTCAGGTTGAATCAGGTATCCCATCGCAGTTCAGCGAGGGCATCAACACTGCATGGAAGATCGCCCAATCTGATGATGCAACAGGCCTCAGAGCAATTGAATTCCTCAACAGCATCCAAGGACTTCCATCAGAGATTTCTATCCCCCTAATCAAACGACTCCGAACACACCCGTTGGGCATTGAAAGTCATCTTGTAGCCTCCCTACAACGAGAGACAGCACTCTATCCCGAACGTAAAAAAGCCATTATCGAGTCAGCCATTGTTCTTTTCAGGGACAAGAAGCGGGAGGAACTTGTTCCATTCATCGCGTGGCTCAAGCATGAACAGCAGTGGCTAGAAATTGTCAGCATTGTATCCGAAGATGAGGCAAAACGTCATCAAGGCCTGCTTGAGAACTATCTCACGGCACTCACCGTTTTGAAACGGTTCGAGCAGATCGACCGGTTGATTGAAAAAGATGAAGAAGTGCGAAAAATTTTAGACAAAACCACTCACGCTATGTTCCGCGCTCATCTGGCCTTTGTATCGAACCTATCACAAGAGGAGCTTCGATCCCGTTTGATTAGCGCCAAGAGTCATGCCGAACGAGAAGGTCGGCTCAATGCACTACAGCGTATCGCCGAATATGCGGATGCCAGAGGACATTTCGATATCGCAGAGGAAGCCTACCAACTCACGATTCGGACCGCACGTCGCAATGCAAATAACATGTCACCACGCCTAGAGAGAGAAGCGCTCATCGGCCTGCTCAACGCGAGCCTGAACAACGGCAACTCAGATTCGTATTTTCATGCTGCCCAAGAGGCTGTGATTCGATTTCCCGAAGACAGTGAGTTTCTCGATAAGGCTCTTTATATTAGCATATTGCTGGGAAACAACATGGAGACCAGCCTCCGCAAAGCGCAAAAACTTCTACAAAACCAACCGAATGACAATCCTCGCAAATTAATGGTAGCGCTCGCCTACTATCGCCTTGCTGACAAACAGCAATCCATGAGCTATATTCAACATATGGACCTCAATCTTCTTTCGGAAGGTCAGCGTGCTGTGTTCGCTGCGATTGCGGCGGCAAGCGGGTTCCGCAGCGAAGCGCTAAACGTAGCAAATGCAATTAGCCCACAATCGCGGATGTTTCCAGAGGAACGAAACCTATATAATCAAATTTTTCGCTAAGATTTAAAGCAGTTCTTTGAAGAAGCTGCTTTTGGCATTTCGAACACCAACTGGCGGAGCGGACGGGGCTCGAACCCGCGACCTCCAACGTGACAGGCTGGCGTTCTAACCAACTGAACTACCGCTCCTTACCGTTTGGTGGGCCACGATGGTAGATGCGAGCCTTAGCTTCGCAAATGGAAATTGGCCTTCTTTGAAAAATCTATCTGAGGCGTGGGCCGGGCACTTTTTGAGGCGCTTTCGGTTGAGGTATGGCGTCCCTGATTCGCAAGCTTCCCGGGATGCCTAGCCAGCCCTCCAAGTTTTTAATGTGTTCGATAATGCCAGGGCTTCTCATACCTCTGTCATATTCACTTTTGAGAATCTTGTAAGCCTTCTGATGGCTTTCCACATCCTGAGGTGACTGTGCATACGCAAACGCGGCCATGTGGAGCATGATCGCAGGGGCACCATGCCTTCTGGCCTCCAAGTAGGCGTCACCAGCTTTTGCCATGTCGTAGCTGCGCCGGAAGTAAATATCGGCCAACCGTTCCCACAAACGCGGATTTTCAGGCGAAAACTTCAGACCTTCGAGTAGGATATTGATGCCACGTTGAACATGCTCGTGATAGAGTTGACCGCGAATTTCAGCGTTGCGATCCAAATTCTTGTCTCGGTTATAGAGATAGAAACCAGCGGCGTTGTATGCCATGTGCCATGCAGCTTCATCCCAGTAGCTGGCATTGCGTGGCTGCAGACGCGTCACAATGCGATACAGGCTGTCAACCTGAGCCCAATTAACACGTTTGAATTCAGTGTAAGCACGGAGCTGCAACATGCAGGCTACCAGCCCCCGCACCCCACCGAATATTGCTGCAAGACCACTCTGTCCCATGCTTTCCACTGCTCCAACAGACATCGGCTCATCTATAAGCCTCATGCTTCGTAACTCAGATGTCACCCGCCGCTCTAGTGGCAGTTTCATCACGCCAAGAATCAGGATTATCGCCAAGGTTTGGAATTTACGCTTCATAATTCCTTCTCCACGAAAAGTAGATGCGCGATAGTTAGGTGCCCGCCAACATAAAGAGTAGCTAAACCAACCATGTCGAGCACCGCGGACAAGGGCACTGATTCACCAGCTACAACACCATCCACGATATCGAACTGTGACAAGTCCGGAAAAATCATTGCAAATGCAAGTGCTGCAAAGCGCTCCAACTGTCCGCTCAGATAGGGATGTAGAAAAAATTCGCGTAGCAAATGCTCCCCATGGCCAATAATAACGGCGCAGACAGCCACAACTATGGTGAAAAGAGTTGAACTAGCAATGCAGGCTAACACCAGTGCCAAAGTGGTGACCACAGCGGCTTTTAAGAAAATTGCCAGCACTGCCCAATGCATCTCCCACGTCAGGCCCTGCCTAGCCACGATGCCTTTGAGACGCTCCATGGTCTCAGGACTTGCCTGACCGTTAAATTCCAGCGCCCGCAGCGTCTCCTGCATAACCATGCCCTGCCTCGCGTAGATGACCACGCTGAGCACAAGATCCATGATGATCAAACCACCTCCAATGAGCAACAGCACACCAAGCAGCTTACCTACAAGGTACTCGAAACGGGGCACCGGCTTGGAGAGAATCGTGTAAAGCGTGCGGTCCTCCATGTCCTTCGGCAGCAGCAGAGCAGTGGATACAATGCCTATGACGAGGCTGAAAATCTGCAATGTGCCGAGCGACACAGTTTTGAGTAGGCCAAGCTGCTGCTCTGGATTGATGACCGAGAAAGCAAAACCTGAACCCACCACCAGCACGCAGAAGAACAACAGAAAAAACAGGATCTTCATCCGGATGAGCTGAGTGAACGTGGCGTGCGCCAGCGTCCACACACGGGAGATTTTTAATCCAAGACCATCCGAATGTCTGAAGACAGAACTCATGATTTATCCTCCGTGGCGTCCAAGAAGAGTCGTTCGAGCGTATTGCGCGGCTTGCCGCTGCTAACCAGCCTCGTGTCACCACCGCTATCCTTCACGAGCTGCTCGATTTGGGCAAGGAGAGCCTCACTGGCGTTCTCCAGGGTAATCTCAGTCTGGTTCTCGACCGCGGTGAGCGCATCGAGGTGTCCCTCACGCACCATTTTGCCATGCGCCATGATTCCTACACGGTCACAAACCTCCTGCATCTGTTCCAGTAGATGAGAGGTGACGAGCACCGTAAGGCCACGCTGCTTCATTTCTAAGATGAGATCGCGAATTTTACGCGAGCCAGCTGGATCGACACCAGCGGTCGGCTCATCAAGCACCAGTAGCCGTGGGTCGTGAACCAAGGCCTGCGCTAGTCCGAGACGTTGCAGCATGCCTTTGGAATAACCTCCCACACGACGATCTGCGGCCGATTCAAGCCCGGTTAGCTTCAGCATGGCCTGCGCACGCTCTTTGAGATTGGCTCCACTCAGGCCAGAAAGGCGTCCGTAGAAAAGCAGTGTCTCCAAGCCGGTCAGGTGTTTGTAGAAATATGGATTCTCAGGCAGAAAACCCACATCTCGACGACTTGTTACATCCGTGCTCGACTTGCCAAAAATGCTTGAATCCCCTTTCGTGGGAGCGAGCAATCCTAGTATGACTTTCATCGTAGTCGATTTGCCGCTGCCATTTGGCCCGATGAGTCCGTAAACCTCGCCCACTTTCACTTCAAAACTCACATCTTTCACCGCCATGAATGGACCCGTCACCAAGTTGCCTTTGAAGACCTTGGAGAGATGACGGACGCTAACTGCCGGAGGGATTTCGCTCATGCGTATGGCTGACGCGGATTAAATGACGAGAAAATGCCACGCAGCAAGATTTGACATCAATCAATGAGGACCCAAAAAACTCATTTTTTAGTCCAAAAAAAACCTTTGCCACAGGGGGCATCTTGCTAGCCTAAAAAGGCCTTCACCAGGCACATTTCCGAAGGCATTCCTCGGACGGACTTCGGTGTTGGATTTCGAGATTTTTTATGCCAGACGACATCATTGATTCAATTGGATCAAACTCCACTGCGGTAGCTGCTGACCAAGCCTACGGCGCATCCCAAATCCAACACCTCGAGGGCCTGAAGGCCGTGCGCATGCGTCCAGGCATGTATATCGGAGAAACGGATGAGCGCGGCTTGCATCACTGCGTTTTCGAAGTGGTGGACAACTCGATCGACGAGCATCTCGCAGGGAATTGCAAAAACGTCTGGATCAACATCCACAGCGACGGCTCCATCAGCATCGAAGACGACGGTAGAGGTATACCTGTCGAAATGCACGCCAAGGGCATGCCGACCGTCGAGTTGGTGCTTACAAACCTCCACGCAGGCGGCAAGTTCGGCGATGGCGCGTATGAGTTCTCTGGCGGTCTGCACGGCGTGGGCGCAAAATGCGTGAATGCGCTCTCGGATTGGTTCAAGTGCGAGGTCTATCGCGATGGCAAGATCCACGCGATCGGCTTTGAGCGCGGCATCACGACGGAGCCGCTGAAGGTGCTGGGCGATCTCGATGATCCGAAGCGCACGGGCACAAAGATCAGCTTCTTCCCGGATGCGACGATCTTCACGATCACGACGACGTTTGTTTTTGAACGCTTGCGCACGCGTCTGCGAGAGCTAGCCTTCCTGAATCCGGGCATCACGATTCACCTCACGGATGAGCGCGGTGAGGCGCCACGCTCGGAGACGCTTCTTTACGCCGATGGTGTGAAACAGTTCGTGAACGAGCTCGGCGAAGGCAAGGACAAGGTGCATCCCGAGCCGATTGTGATCACCGGACGCCGTGAGGTGATGCTGGAAGACAAAAAGAAGTTCGTCCTCGTCGATTGCGTCATTCAATACAACAAGGGTCTGAGCGAGCAGACGCTGTGCTTTGCCAATGCGATTCCGAATCCGGACTTCGGCACGCATTATTCGGGCCTCAAAACGGCGCTCACGAAAGCGGTGAAACAATACATTGCTTCCAATCCGAAGTCCTTCAAAGAGAAGATGCCGGAAATCGAGGGCGATGACTGCCGTGAGGGCATGATTTGCGTTTTGAGCGTCAAACATCCGCATCCACGCTTCAACTCACAGACCAAGGTGAAGCTCGTGAACGGCGAAGTCGAAGGTGTAGTGAACTCCATCGTGTATGAGGGCCTCACGCGTTACTTTGACGAGAATCCGGACATGGCGCTGGAGATCATCAAGAACATCATCATCGCCGCGAAGTCACGTGAGGCCGCCCGACGCGCCCGCGAAGCCATCCGCAAGGACGCGATGAGCAGCGGCGGCCTGCCTGGCAAGCTGGCTGATTGCTCCGAACGCGATGCGGCGAAGACCGAGCTCTTTATTGTCGAGGGTGACTCCGCCGGAGGTTCCGCCAAGATGGGCCGCAACCGCCACAATCAGGCGATTCTGCCGCTGCGTGGAAAACTCATCAACACGGAGAAGGCACGCTTGGAGAAGGTGCTCGCGAACAAGGAAATCCAAACGATGATCACCGCCATCGGCACCGGCATCGGCGGCGACAGCGAGGTGGAAGGCAGCTTCAACATCGACAAGCTCCGCTACCACAAAATCATCATTATGACCGATGCTGACGTGGACGGCAGCCACATCCGTACGCTGCTGCTGACGTTCTTCTTCCGCCAGATGCCTGAGTTGGTGAAGCGCGGTCATATTTATGTCGCTCAGCCGCCGCTGTATCAGGTGACGCGCAAAAAGCGCGAGGAGTATGTGCAAAACGACGAGGAAATGGACGCCATTCTCCTCGAACTCGGCTCCGGTGAGATCACGCTGCGCAATGTATCCGACAACACGAAGGTCGATTCAGACAAGCTGAAGCAAATCCTCCAGCAGCTTGTGCCGATGGCCAAGTTTGCCGACATCATCCGTCGCCACGGCGCGGATTTCGAAACTTACCTCCAGCATCGCAACATAGAGACCGGCGAACTGCCACACTACCTTGTCATCATCCGCGAGGGCAACGAAGTTCACGTCAAATACCTCCTCGACCGCGACACGTTGGCCAATTTCGCCCGCGAAAACGCCGATTTGCACCTTTTCGGCAAACCCGAGGTCGAAGGAGCGAATGGCACCGCGCCGAAACAAACCCGCCGCGCCCGTTTGATTGAAGTTCATGAGGCCCACGGCATGAAAGCCCGCTTCAAGCAGCTCGATGAGCTCGGCCTGCACGTCGATCACTTCAGCAGCCAGGACAAGCCCCTGTTCGAAGTCATCGAAGGCGATGGCGACAACGCCAAAATCCACCCCGTCTTCAGCATCCCCGGCATCCTCGACAAGGTCATGGAGATAGGCAAACGCGGCATGGAGATCAAGCGCTTCAAAGGTCTCGGTGAAATGAACGCCAAACAGCTTTTCGAGACCACCATGGACCCGACTAAGCGCACCCTTCTTCAAATCAAACTCGACGAATCCAACGCCCACGAAGCCGAGCGCATCTTCACCATCCTCATGGGTGATGTCGTGGAGCCTCGAAAGCACTTCATCGAAGAAAATGCGCTGAATGTCCGCAATCTCGACGTCTGATCGTGATCAAGCCACCGCCTGACGTAACCCTTTTCCGATTCCACTGATGCAAGATTCCATCACACGCCCGATCTCGGTCGCCGACGAAGTAAAGAACAGCTTCCTCGACTACTCGATGTCCGTCATTATCTCCCGCGCCCTGCCGGATGTCCGAGACGGTCTCAAACCCTCCCAGCGTCGTATTCTTTACGCGATGCATGAGCTTTCACTCTACCCGCCGAAGAAGCATGTGAAGTGCGCCAAGATCGCGGGTGACACCTCGGGTAACTACCATCCACACGGCGAGGCGGTCATTTACCCGACGCTGGTGCACATGGGGCAGGAATGGGCCATGCGGGAGACCTTGATCGATCCGCAGGGGAACTTCGGTAGCGTGGAAGGCGATCCTCCGGCGGCCATGCGTTATACGGAGGCTCGCATGACGCACCTCGGGGGCGCTTTGATGCAGGACATGGACAAGGACACGGTCGATTTCGTCCCGAACTACGACGAACGTCTCACCGAGCCCACCGTCTTCCCCGCAGCTTTTCCGAACCTACTCGTCAATGGCGGCACCGGCATCGCTGTCGGTATGGCGACGAATATGCCGCCTCACAACCTCGGCGAGGTCGTCGATGCG
>Ga0075471_10002567_pt1 | contig 11899 bp, 11 predicted proteins | sample DEB19_08_DNA_2_FD_74787 | JGI IMG/M metagenome (GOLD analysis project Ga0075471, IMG submission 74787) | Aqueous microbial communities from the Delaware River and Bay under freshwater to marine salinity gradient to study organic matter... | ecosystem: Environmental > Aquatic > Marine > Coastal ... | reverse complement strand
CGGGCGAGGTCGACCATGACCTGGCACTGCTTGAAGGTGGCGTCGTCCTGCATCTTGCCGTCGATCATGACCGCGCCGGTGCCGTCGCCCATCGCGGCGATGACCTTCTTCGCCCACAGCACCTCGGCGGCCGGCGGGCTGAAGACCTTGCGCGCGATGTCGACCTGCACCGGGTGGAGGCTCCAGGCACCGACGCAGCCGAGCAGGAAGGCGTTGCGGAACTGGTCCTCGCACGCGAGCGTGTCGGCGATGTCGCCGAACGGGCCGTAGTAGGGCAGGATCCCGTTCGCGTTGCAGGCGTCCACCATGCGCGCGAGCGTGTAGTGCCAGAGGTCCTGCTGCGCGGTCGTGCGCGGCGCCTTCTCGTCGGCGGGATCGGGGTCCGCGCGCACCAGGTAGCCCGGGTGGCCACCGCCGACGCGGGTCGTCTTCATGCGGCGCGACGCGGCGAGATCGGCGGGGCCCAGCGAGAGCCCCTGCATGCGGGGCGAGGCCGCGCAGATCTCCTCGACGTTGGCGACGCCGGTCGCGGTCTCGAGGATCGCGTGCAGGAGGATCGGGCGCTCGAGCTTCGCGCGCGCCTCGAGCTGCGCCACGAGCCGGTCGACGTAGTGGATGTCCTGCGCCCCCTCGACCTTCGGGATCATGATGACGTCGAGGCGGTCGCCGATCTCGGTCACCAGCCGGACGAGGTCGTCGAGCACCCACGGCGAGTCGAGGCTGTTCACGCGGGTCCACAGCTGGCAGGAGCCGAAGTCGGTGTCCCGGGCCACCTTCACCAGCCCCTCGCGCGCCTCGATCTTCTTGTCGGCCGCGATCGCGTCCTCGAGGTTGCCCAGCAGGACGTCGCACTTCTTCGCGAGGTCGCCGACCTTGGCCGCCATCTTGGCGTTGCTCGGGTCGAAGAAGTGGATCATCCGCGACGGGCGGAACGGGATCTCGCGCACCGGCTCGGGCGCGCCGATCGCGAGCGGCTTGAAGAAGTCCTTCGGGCTGCGCATGGGTTCGGCTCCTGACTGTCGGGTCGTGCGGCGCCCGGGCGAGCGCCGATTTCCGCGCAGGATAGCAACGGCCCGACGGCGGCCAAACCGCGCGCCGCCCCCCGCCGCTTCCCATGCCCCGGGCTCTTGGCTATGGCTGGCGGGTCCCGCGTCCGGCGGGGCGTCGTCCGGCGTCCGGCCGGGCGGATCCGGAGCGTTTCGAACACGAGAGAAGAGGATCGTCAGCGATGCGGTTCTACGAGTCCGAGACCAAGAAGCTGATCGCCAGGCACGGCGTCGGCGTGCCGAAGAGCGGCGTCGCGAGGACGCCCGCCGACGCCGAGCGCCTCGCCGGCGAGCTCGGCGCCCCGGTCGTGCTGAAGGCGCAGATGCTCGCCTACGGCAAGGCGCGCAGCGACACCGTGCGCACGGCGGCCACCCCGGCCGACGCGGCGAAGGTCGCCGCCGAGCTGCTCGCCCTCGACGACGGCGGCCGCAAGCCCGCCGGCGTGCTGGTCGAGAAGCGGCCCGCCGCGACCGGCGAGTGGTCGCTCGCCTTCACCTACGACGGCACCGCGAAGAAGCCGGTCATGATCGGCGCTGCGGAGCCCGGCAACGTCGAGGACATCGCCGACCGCGACCCCTCGAAGGTCGTCCGCCGGCACTTCTCGGCGCTCGTGCCGTTCTCCGACTACCTCGCCAAGGAGATGGTCGTGGCGCTCGGCGCCAAGAGCCCCGACGTGCCGAAGATGACGGCCGCGGTCTCCCGGCTCGCACAGCTCTTCCTGCGCTACGACCTGACCCAGCTCGACGTCTTCTCGCTCGGGCGCCTCGAGGACGGCTCGTTCGTCGCGATCGACGCCCGCTCCGACATGGAGGTCGAGGGTCGCCCGCGCCAGAAGGCGATCCTCGCCGAGCTCGGCATCGCCGAGGACGACCGGCGGCTCGTGCGGGAGCCCACGCCGTTCGAGATCGAGGCGGCGAAGATCGACGCGGAGGACCCGCGCGGCGTCGCCGGCCCGGTCGTCGAGTTCGACGGCAACATCGGGCTCGTGATCGGCGCGGGCGGCGGCTCGCTCACGCTCACCGACGCGGTCCGTCGCGTTGGCGGCCGACCCGCGAACTACGCGGCGCTCGGCGGCAACCCGAGCGTCCGCAAGGCCCAGCGGCTCACGAAGCTCATCCTCTCGAAGCCCGGCGTGAAGCAGATCGCGGTCATGTCGAACGTGGTCTCGAACACCCGCGCCGACCTGGTCGCGCGCGGCGTCATCAAGGGCGTCATCGAGGCGGGGCTCGACCCCGCGAAGACCATCGCGATCTTCCGCGTCCCCGGCGCCTGGGAGGCCGACGCGGCGAAGATCCTCGAGAAGTACGGCGTCGAGTACTGCGACCGGACCGTCTCGATCAGCGAGGCCGCCAAGCGGGCGGTCGACAAGATCGGGCGCTGAGGGCTGCCATGGGAGTGCTGGTTCACGAGAACTTCGAATTCATCGTCCAGGGCATCACCGGGCGAGAGGCGCTGAACTTCACCCGCGAGTGCCTGCAGTACGGGTCGAAGATCGTCGGCGGCGTGACGCCCGGGCGCGGCGGCCGCGAGGTCTACGGGGTGCCGGTGTACGACACCGTCCGCGAGATCACCGCGAAGCGGAAGGTCGACGGCTCGGTCATCACGGTGCCGGCCGCGTTCGCCGCCGACGCGGCGCTCGAGGCGATCGACGCCGGGATCAAGCTGCTCGTCATCATCACCGAGGGCATCCCGCGCCGCGACGCGAGCATGCTGATCGAGTACGCGACGCTCCACGGCGCGCGCGTGATCGGCCCGAACTGCCTCGGCGTCATCATCCCCGACGTCTGCCGCTTCGGCAGCCTGGGCGGCCCGGCGGTCGACTGCCGCAAGGCCTTCAAGCCCGGCATCGTCGGCGTGATGTCGCGCTCGGGCGGCATGACCACCGAGATCTGCAACGCGCTCTCGGCGGCGGGGCTCGGCGAGAGCACCGCGATCTCGGTCGGCGGCGACCCGGTCATCGGGTCGACCTACTCCGAGCTCATGCCGCTCTTCGAGGCGGACCCGGCGACCAAGGCGGTCGTGATCTACTCGGAGCCGGGCGGGTCGTCGGAGGCCGAGCTCGCGCGCTGGGCGAAGGAGAACGAGAGCCGGCTGCCGATCGTCGCGTTCGTCGCCGGCCGCTTCATGGACGAGATGCCCGGCATGAGCTTCGGCCACGCCGGCACCGTCGTCGACAAGAAGGTCGATTCGCCGGCCGACAAGATCCGCCGCATGCGCGAGGCGGGCATCTCGGTGGCCGACGACATCGGCGACATCCCGCGGCTCGTGAAGGAGCGTCTGGCGGGGGCAGGAGCCTGACCATGGCGATGTTCATCCGTGTCGACGTCGACCAGGCGGTGATCCGCAAGACGCCGGGACTCGCGGCGAAGCTCGCGGAGTCGTGCCCGGTCAAGATCTTCAAGGCGGCCGGCGACGGCGTGGACCTGGTCGAGGACGCCCTCGACGAGTGCACGCTGTGCGACCTGTGCATGCAGGCCTCGCCCGAAGGCGTGAAGGTCGTCAAACTCTACGAGGGCTGAGCGGCCGGGGACCGGGCCCCCCGGGGTTTCGCGGTCGCTCCGAGGCTCGCGGCGACGGAAGACGTCGGGCCGCCGAGGGGAGCGAGGCGATGCCGGGACCGGACGAAAAGCGTGAATCCCACCTGCGCGGGGCGACGCGACTCGCGTTCGACGCGACGCTCGGGGTGGCGGGCCTCGTCGAGCAGATGCACCGGACCATCCAGCTCGCCCCCTTTCCGGTCGGCGCCGTCTCCGAGGACGTCACCGTCGGCCTGACGGGCCTGGTCTACCGGGCCGTCCGCGGGGGCATCCGCATCACCGGGGCGGGGGTCGACTCGATCCTCGAGGGACTGGACGGACACCTCCCCGAGGCGGAGGCGTCGCCGCTTCGGCAGGCGGTCGTCTCCGCGGCGAACGGCGTCTACGGCGACCACCTCGTGCGCACCGGCAACCCGCTCGCGATCGAGATGGGGCTCCGATCGAACGGGCGCGCGGTCGCCGTCGAGGATCCGGCGCGATCCCTGGAGGATGCGGGCGCAAGGGATCCGGGCCGCAAGCTCCTCCTGCTGGTGCACGGCCTGTGCATGAACGACCTGCAGTGGACCCGGGACGGATTCGATCACGGCCGCGCCCTCGCCGACGAGCTCGGCTACACGCCGCTCTACCTCCGGTACAACAGCGGCCTCGCGATCGCGGAGAACGGACGCCGGCTGGCGGAGCTGCTCGAGAGGCTCGTCGACCGCTGGCCGACGCCGCTCGAGCACGTGACCATTCTCGGCCACAGCATGGGCGGGCTGGTCGCCCGTGCGGCCTGCGTGGTCGGCGCCGAGAACGGGCACGTCTGGATGCGCCGCCTGCGCGACCTGGTGTTCCTCGGGACGCCGCATCTCGGCTCGCACGTCGCGCGCGGCGGCCTCGGGCTCGCCTACCTGATGGACCTGAGCCCGTACCTCGCGCCCTTCGCTCCGCTCGGGACGCGTCTCAGCGAGGGGCTGCGCGACCTCGATCACGGCACGATCACGGCCGACGGGCGTGGACTCGTGCCGCTCCCGACGGGCGTGCGATGCCACACCGTCGCCGCGACCCTCGGCGCGCGGCGGGGGTTCGTCACGGACCGGCTCGTGGGCGACGGGCTGGTTCCGCTCGACAGCGCGCTCGGCAGGCACCCGGACCCGGCTCGCACGCTCGCGTTTCCCGACGACCATCGCTGGATCGGCTACGAAACGAGCCACCTGGACCTGCTGTGCAGGCCCGAGGTGCATGCGCGGGTGAGGGACTGGCTCGGAAGGGCGGCCTGAACCGGATCCCGGCGTGAGCGGCGCTCTCGCGGCTCAGCCGCGGACGAACGAGACGAACTTGAACCGGCCGTCGACGTCGACGATCGAGCCGGTCCGGATCTCGACCTCCTCGCCGCGTTCGTCGCGGGCGACCACGACCAGCCGTCGGTGGGCGACGTGGTTCGCGAAGCGACGCGTGCCCTTGTCGAAGCGGAAGTCGACCCTCCGCAGCGGACGCCCCGCGTACCTGCGGAGCAGGTCGTTGCTCGAGTAGGTGCTGCGCGCGTCGAGGTCCTGCCACCAGTAGCGACTCGCAACCTCGTCGAGCCGCTGGGGCGGCTCGCCCGGCGAGACACTCCCGGGCACGATCAGTCCGCGGTACTCCGCCTCGGAGACGCGCATCGTGGAGAGCGCCCCACGGTCTCCCGCGGAGAGCGCGGAGAGGAAGCGATCCACCAGGGCCTCGACGCTCGGCGAAGCGTCCGCGAGCGGGGACTCGCCCGCTCGGATCGCTCTCCCCGAGCCGACCGCCTCCCACGCCGCGCCGAGCACGGCGACGAGGGCGGCGACGACCGCGGCCAGTGCGAGAATTCGTGACGTCCTCACGGGGATCCTCCTCTTGCGAAAGAGTGCCGCGGCCGGGCCCGAGGGGGGCCCGGCCGCGGCGGACGGCCCGCCTCAGTTGACGGCGAAGCTGGTCCAGCCCTGCATCCAGTCGGCGCCGCCCGGCGCGAACGCGCCGACGTAGCCCGTGGACTGGAAGGCGGGGTCGAGCGTGCTGCAGTCGATCGCCGAGGAGTTCGCGTTCCCGTTCGGGAACGGGTTCGGCGGCCAGCTGGAACCGCTCACGCCGGGGTCGGACTCGAAGACCGGGGCGGGCGAGTTGGCCTTCCACAGGTCGTAGAGCTGGCAGGAGTTGCAGTTCGCGTCGGGGCCCGTCGTGCTGTGGTTGCCGCAGTTCGTGCTCCCGCTCGCGCCGTTGTTCCAGAAGATGCTGTCGCGGAACATGAGGTTGCCGGTGAGCGACGGGCCCGGGTTGCAGGCCACGGCCGCGGTCGCCGCGTCGCGCAGCTGCATGCCGCGGCTGCCCATGTTGGTCACGATCGACTTCCAGAACTGGCCCGCGGTCCCGCGGCGGAGGAGCGCGCCGGTCGAATCGACCGAGCAGTTCCCGCCCTGGTCCTTGCAGCCGATCACCGTCACGTTGCAGAAGTGCGGGTTCGACCGCGGCTCGAAATCGAAGCCGTTCTCGTTGTTGTCGAGCTCGATCCCGTGGCTGCCCGTCGAGTCGAGGTTGCCCCCGTACTGGCTCGCGTAGCCGAACTGGACCGACGCCGTCGTCCCGATCTGCAGGTCGAACTGGTCGTCGGCTGCGCCGGTCGCGACGAGGTACTTCGCCCCGACCGTGCCGCCGAACCACTCGATGCCGTCGTCGAGGCCGATGAGCGCCTGGACGTGGTCGATCTGCGTGCCGCGGCCGACGCCGTTCAGCGACAGGACGTTCAGCTCGTTGTCGGTGCTGAGCACGCGCCCGGCGAACTCGACGCGCACGTACCGCAGCACGCCGCTCGAGTCGTTCGGGTCGTTGCCGCCGAAGGGCGAGTCCGAGAGGCCTTCCGAGAGGCACTCGCCGCCGGGGCAGTTGACCGGGGCGGAACCGTTCAGGACGAGGCCGCCCCAGTCGCCCGCGGCCCGGGAGCCGGGGGGCTGGTCGCTCGTGAAGACGATCGGCGCGCCCGCGCTGCCGCTCGCGTTGATCCGTGCGCCGCGGCGGACGATCAGCGCCGAGGGCGGCGGGTTCGACGGGTTCTTGCGGGCGCGCACCGTCGTGCCCGGCTGGACGAAGATCTCGACGCCCGCGTCGACGAAGACGGTGCCGTCGAGGAACACGTTGCACGAGCTCGGCCAGGTCTGGCTCGACGTGATGACGCCGCTCACGATCGCGTTGCCGCCGGGGCAGTCGATCACGGGAGGGGTGCCGCCGCTGCAGGACTCGAAGAAGCTGCCCGGCAGGGTGACCTGGCCGAGGCCGGTCCAGCCCTGGCTGCAGGGGCAGGCGGTGCAGGCGTCCGCACCACTGCAGTCGGCGGTGATCGCCCCACCGCCGCCGATCGACACCACGTTGCAGACGACGAACTGCGGAGCGCCGCCGTCGACCGGGAAGACGTTGCCGGTGATGACGCCGCTGTCGGTATCGTAGGTCATGGCCCAGCGCTCGCCGTTGATGTCCTTGCTCACGAGGTCGTAGGCGCCCTTCGACTGGAAGCCCGACTCGCGCGCCCCGCCGGCCGGGGCCGACAGGAAGGAGGTGGGAGCTCCGACGGAGCCGTCGGCCTCATCCACCTGCGCGGCCGCGTCGCAGGTCTCGAAGAAGCTGCTCGGCAGCGTGACCTCGCCGATGGGGGAGAAGCCGTTGCCGCAGGGGCAGGCGGTGCAGGCATCCGCGCCGCTGCAGGCCGCGGTGACTTCGCCCTGCCCGCCGATCGACAGCACGTCGCAGACCACGAACTGCGGCGGGCCGCCGTCCACGGGGAAGACGTTGCCGGTGATGACCCGGCTGTCGGTGTCGTAGGTCATGGCCCAGCGCTCGCCGTTGATGTCCTTGCTGACGAGGTCGTAGGCGCCCTTCGACTGGAAGCCCGACTCGCGCGCCCCGACGGTCGGTGCGGCGGCCAAGGCGGCGGACGCGACAGCGATCGCGATCGCGATCGCGATCCTGGCCGAGGCCCTCGATCGATCCCTCATGTGGATTCTCCCTTGCTGGTGAGGCCCGGGGAATCGCCCCGGGGGATGGACGGGCCGTCGAGCCCGGAATCCGCCTGGAGGGGGATTCGTGATCCGGTCTACGCGCGCGAGATGACGACTCCGTGACGAGGCGCGGATCCGGTCGTGAAGACGGCCGCGCGACTCGGGCGGGACCGGGGGCCTTCGCGCGTCCGTTCACGAAGTGTGAACGTCCCGTCAACCGTTCCGAAACGTCGCGGTGCTGGGATCGACTCGTGGCTCGCGATTCGCGCCAGGGCATCGCCTCCGGCCCGAGACCCCTCGTGGTCGTCACCGGGCAGGGGCTCGCGCGCGCCGACGGTGTGAACCTCGCGAGGCGCATCGCCTCGCTCGAACCGGTGACGGGGATTCGGCCGAGCGTCGAGTGGCGACGTCGGCGAGACCTGGACGCGCTCGTCGCCGCCGGGGTCGCGACCGGCGGCGACGTCGCCCGCCGCATGTTCGAGGAGCTCCGCCTCGCATGCCGGAAGGAGCGCCGCTCGCTCGCCCGCAAGGCCGCCCACCAGGCGCTCTTCGGGATCCTCCGGGAGCTCTCCGCGGAGCGTCCCGTCGTCCACCTCACCACCAACGTCGACGGGATCGGCTCTGCCATCGCCTCGGGGGAGATGGGCGCATGGTGGCCCGTGCTGCACGAGGCCGCCCGCCTCGGCGACGTCCGGCTGGGGCTCCTGAAGATCCTGGAGGGCGGGACCGGGTTCGCGCACCTTCCTCTCCACGGCGAGGCCGCCCTCGTGGTCTCGGCGCAGGGAGTCCTTCGCACCTTCTACGGCGCGCCATCCTCGCTCTGCGACGACGGGCCCTGGTTCTCCTCCCTCGAAATCGGCATCGGCGGCGGCGTCGAGACGATCGAGGAGCGGCTCGAACTCGGCCGCTACGGCTACCACCTGCTTCGCGCGCTCCTGGCGGGGGAACCCGCGGGCGCACGCGTCTCGGAGCTCGCTCCGGCCGATCTTCTCGTGGTCGGCTACGCGGCCGGCGGCCGACCTTCGCGCGAAGGACTTCCCTTCGAGCGCATCGTGCACGGTCTCTTCGAAGACGCGAGCGCGCGGCGCCAGCGGCTCGACGCGATCCTGCTCGAGTCCGCCGAGAACGCATCGAGCCACAGGTGGTTCGAGAGCCTCGGGTTCCGCGTCTCGACCCACCGACTCGGCGAGCTGCCCCGACGACTCCGCGAGGTCCTCGCGGCCTGAGGCCCCCGCGCCGCGGGTCAGGCTGCGGGTGCGGCTTCCGGGACTGCCGGCGCGGGCGCCTGCGGCGCGCCGCCTCCTGCCGCCGGCGCGAGAGCCTCGGTCAGCGGGGCGATCGTGACCGCCCCACCCTCGCGGGCACGGTCGAGGACCTCCATCGCCAATCCGTAGGGCGCATCGTCGTCGGCATCGAAGAAAAGCACGTGGTCCTCGCGGGCGGCGAACATGCGTTTCAGCCGCAGGACGAGGTCTTCGAAGGGAACCGCGACCCCGTTCACGGTCACGGTGCGATCCGCGGCGACCCGCATGACGAGCGGCGGGTTCGGGTCCTGGTCGAGTTCCTGCTTCTCGACCTCCTTCTTTTCCTGCTTGGGGGTGTGCACCCAGAACGTCTTCGTGAGCAGCGGCGTCACCACCATGAAGATGATGAGCAGCACCAGGACCACGTCGACGAGCGGAGTGACGTTCATCTGCGGGGAGACGCTCTTGCCCTTCCCGCCGAGGTTCATCGCCACCGGGTCATCCCTCCTGCGCCGCGGCCGGCTCGACGGGCGCCGTGGGCGGCTCCTGCACCGTCTCTTCCGGGGTCCGGTCGATCGCGACCGGAGCGTCGGGATCGCCCGCGCCGCGGCTGCGAGCCCGCTCTCCGACCATCATCGACACGCCCGGGAACCCGACCTGCTGGGTCCGAGCCAGCACGCGCCGAACCTGGCCGTAGGTCAGACGTGCGTCGGCACGCAGGACGAGGCGACGATCCGGATCCTGTGCATGCGCCTCGGCGAGCGCCGCGATCGCGCCGTCGAGATCGACCCTGGCGTCCTCGACGTAGAATTCGCCGGCGTGGTTCATCGAGAGCTTGACCGGCGGGGCGATCTTCACCTCCGGGTCCGGATTCAGGATCCCGGGCAGGTCGACGGGAACGCTCTGGTTCATGCGCGGCGCGACCACCATGAAGATGATCAGCAGCACGAGCACGACGTCGACGAGCGGCGTGACGTTCATGTCGGGGGCCACGCCCCCGGACTTCTTCCTACGCGACGCGCCCACGTCGCACCCCGGAAGTCTCCACCCGGTCCCAGTGCTCGACGTCGTCGAGCAGCTGTCCGGCCGCGCGCGACAGCCTGGACTCGTCGGCGTCGATCGCGGTCGAGAGGTAGTTGAAGGCGAGCACCGCCGGGATCGCGACGGCGAGACCGAGCGCGGTCTCGACGAGGGCTTCGCTGATGCCGGCGGAGACCGACGACAGCCCGCCCGACCCGGTCGAGGCGATGCCCTGGAACGCGGAGATGATGCCGACGACCGTGCCGAGGAGACCGACGAACGGCGCCACGGAGCCCACGGTGGCGAGGACCGACATGCCGCTGCGCATCTCCTCTCCGGTCTCCTCGAGCACCCGCTCGACGTGGCGCCGGGCCTTCTCGACCGGGGGCAGCCCGCCCGCGTCCCGGCCCCTGCGGCCCTCCTCCCAGGAGGAAAGCGCCGCTTTCGTCACCCGCGCGAGATGGCTCCGCTCGTGCCGGGCGGCCTCGTCGATCGCACCGTCGACGTCGCCCGACCCGATCTTCTCGGCGACCGCGGAGGCGAACAGCCGCGAGGCCGCCTGCGAGCGCCGCAGCGCGATCGTCCGCTCGATGAAGACGGTGAGCGAGGCGAGGCCCATCACGAGCAGGAGAACCGCGATCGTGATCGCGGGTGCACCCATGTGCTGCCAGATCTCGGACCAGTTGAAGGACATCTCGAAACCTCTCTCTTCCCTCCGGCGCCCGCGGCGCCGGGCCGTCAGGCGGACAATTTGAAGGGGATCTGGACGATCCGGTAGACGGTGATCGGCTGCCCATCGACCCGGGCCGGCTCGTATTTCCATCGCTTCACCGCGGCGATCGCCGCCGAGACGAACGGCTCCTCGCCACGCATCGCGCGCACGTCACCCACCGAGCCGTCGGGCAGGACCACGACCTTCAGGACGACGACTCCGGTCCTGCCGCTCGTTCGAGCGTCCTCGGGATAGACGGGCACGACGTTGGTGCGCAGTGGCTCGGGCGGCGACGCGTTCTCGGGCAGGGCGCCCGCCCCTCCGCCGACGTCGCCCCCGGCGAGGCCGTCGGCTTCGCCCCCCTCGAGGCCGGCAGGGTCGCCGTCGCCGGGCTCGCCGTAGACCGCGATGCCCTTGTCCTCGCTCGGGTCCGCCTCCTTCGGGGCCTCGAGCGGCATCTCCCTCGGTGCGACGAACTTCTTCACCGGCGGCGGCTTGTCGAGCCTGCGGATCTTCTGGTCGGGCCGCACCACGGCGGCCGCGGCCGGCGGCTTCGCGGCGACCGGCCTCGGGACGTCCGGCTTCTTCTCGATCGGCTTCGGCGGCTCGGGGGCCGCCTCGACCAGTTTCGGCGGCGGCGGCGGAGGCGGCTCCGGCTTCACGACCTTCTGCACGAAGGTGAGGTCGATCTTCTTCTCCTCGATCACCTGCTTCGTCGCCTTGCCGAGCAGGAGGGCGAGGACGGCGAGCAGGGCGTAGAGCCCGGCCGAGCCGAGCATCGCCGGCCCCCAGCGGCGGCGATCGCCGGGGTCTTCCGCGTAGAACGTCGAGAACCCCGAGCCCGGCGGCGTCGAGCCCGGAGATCCTGCCCGCAGGTCGGTCGCCGTCGCCTCGCTCACGCGGCCTCCCGAGCGCGCCACCCTCGAGGAGAGCGGCGAGACCGCGGCGAGCCGGTGTCGCGGACGACCGGGAGAGGTCGCGCACGCGGGAGCTCCGCCTCGATCGGCAAGTCGTTTCCCGGCGGGTTCTTCACGATGGTCTCACGCGGGGCGGATCCGGTCGGCGCCCGGACTCCGCCCCGACGCTCGCAGCCCTAACGACCACCGGTGTCGGTCGGGTGATCCGATCGTGACGAATCGTTGACAGCGCGCGCGCGGTTGCACGGAGCGGCCATCGACGGCGGACGAGGATGGCAGGATCGGACCGCGGCGACCGGAATCGCGCGCGCGCCGTCACGGAGACGTCACGTGCGACTCATGGACGCGCCACGGCGTTCCGCTTGAAGGGCGTCGGCCCGACGGGCACCGGCGGAAGAGGCGCCGGGTCGGGACCTTTCACCCATGGGTCCGAAGA
>Ga0075471_10002565_pt1 | contig 11900 bp, 9 predicted proteins | sample DEB19_08_DNA_2_FD_74787 | JGI IMG/M metagenome (GOLD analysis project Ga0075471, IMG submission 74787) | Aqueous microbial communities from the Delaware River and Bay under freshwater to marine salinity gradient to study organic matter... | ecosystem: Environmental > Aquatic > Marine > Coastal ... | reverse complement strand
GGGTGACGATCGCCCACGCGCGGTCCCAATCCATCGACTCCTCGTCGATCAGGATCCGCATCAACTCCGAGACCGCGATCGCCGGGTGCGTGTCGTTGAGCTGCACCGCCACCTTGTCGGCGAAGTTGTCCCAGGAGTTGGCAGGGTTGCGCCGGTGGCGGCGCAGGATGTCGCGCAGGGAGCAGGCGACGAAGAAGTACTGCTGGACGAGGCGGAGCTCCTTGCCGTTCTCGGTCTTGTCGTTCGGATAGAGAACCTTGGAAATTGTCTCGCCCAACGCCTTCTCGCGGACGGCTTCGACGTAACCTCCGCTGTTAAAGGCCGCGAGATCGAAGTCCTCGGTGGCCTTCGAGGCCCAGAGCCGGAGGAGGTTCACGGTCCCGGTGCCGTAACCGGCGATCGGGATGTCATGCGGAACACCGAGCACCGTGCGGGTTTCGACCCAGCGGGGCCGGTAATTGCCGCGGTCGTCGAAGACATTCTCCACGCGCCCGTAGATCCGGACCTGCTGGGTGTATTCGGGTCGCACCACCTCCCACGGGTCGCCGAACAGGGTCCAGCTGTCGGGATGCTCCTCCTGGTGGCCGTTGCGGAAAGCCTGCCGGAAAAGCCCGAACTCGTAGTAGATGCCGTACCCGAGCGCCGGGTAATCGAGCGTCGCGAGCGAATCCATGAAGCACGCCGCGAGGCGCCCGAGGCCACCGTTGCCCAGCCCCATGTCGACCTCGCTCTCGCGCACGAGGTCGAAGTCCTGCCCGAGCGCGGCAAGGGCCTCGCGTGCGGTGCCGAGGAGGCCCGTCGCCAGCAGGTTGTTCCCGAACATCCGTCCCATGAGATACTCAAGGGACATGTAATAGACCCGGCGCACATTGCGGGCGTTGTGGACGCCCTGGGTGCGGATGAGCCGCTCGTGGATGGTGTCGCGCAGCGCCAGCACCGTAGCCACCCACCAATCGCGGGCGGTGGCCGACCCGGCGTGGCGGGCGAGGGTCGAAACCAGATGGCGCTCGATGCGAACACGCATCTCATCGACCGTGACCGCTTCGGTGCCGGCAGGCTCCGCCGGACGAGCCCCGTTGCCGTTGCCCGCCGGGACAAACACCCCGCCGGCGACCGACCCCTTACCCCCGTTCTTCTTGGCAGTGCTTCGCATGGTAATCGGTCACCTTGTAGAACGAACCGTGCCAGCGCGAGAGGGACCTTGCACTTATTTTTGAAAACGGCGCGCGAGTTCCCCGTGGCTGAGTTCGATGAATACCGGTCGCCCCGATGGGCTGGTCAGGGGAGAAGACGTCGCGAAAAGCTGCGCAACCAGCGCGCGGACCTCGATCTCAGGGGCCGTCTCCGGCAGCCGCACCGCCTTCGCGGCCGCGAGCCGCGCGAGTTCGTCGCGGGCCAGTTCGCCGTTACCTGCCGGCAGGGAGCCGTCCCGGAACGCCGCCAGCAGGTCGCGCAGAAACGGCTCGGCGGCCGGGGGTTCCATCCAGGCGGGAACAGACTCCAGACGGAAGAAATTGCGTCCGAACTCCGCCACCTCGAAGCCGTGTTTCTCGAGAAATTCCCTACGGTCGAGCAGCAGCGCGGAGGCGATCGCGTCAAGTTCCAGCGGCAGCGGCAGCAGCAAACGCTGACTCGGCACCTGCCCGGCGCGGAACTGCGCCCGCAAACGCTCAAACCACACGCGCTCGTGCGCCGCCCGACGGTCGAGGAGCACGACCCCGGACGGAGTCTCGAAAACCGCGTAGGCGGCATGTGCTAATCCGATAAACTTCCACCCGGGACCTCCCGGGGCGACGGAAGCCGGCCGAGGGGCAGGTGCAGGGACTGCCGCCGACGAGGCCATGGGCACCGTTGGCGCCGGCTTGGCGTGAATCACTCCGGCCGGCGAAGGCGAAGCGGCGACCGGGACGGCCGCGACCGGAAGGACCGGAATCGTGGCTGCTGCGACGGGGGCGGAACCCAAAGGCGCCGCTGGCATCGCCAATGACGGGGAGCCGACGGGAGCAACCGCGGACACAGCCGGCGCCGGAAGTACCTCGGCGGCCGCGCCCGCGCCAACCTCACGCAGGCGCTGCAGGACCGTGCGGATCAGGAAACCACGCACCTGCGGTTCGCTACGAAAGCGCACCTCCCGCTTCGCGGGGTGGACGTTCACGTCGACGGCCGCGGGGTCGCAGTCGAGAAACAGGAAGGCCACCGGGTACCGCCCCTTCGGCAGCGCCTCGTGGTAGCTCTCGATCAACGCGTAGTTCAGCGTGCGGCTGTCGACCGGCCGCGCGTTGACGAACATGATCATCTCATGCCGCGAACCCCGCCCCACCCCGGGCCGTCCGATCAGGCCGCTCAGGCGCAGTCCGGGTTCCTCCGACTCGACCGCCACCAGCGATTCCGCGGTCTGACGGCCGAAAATCTCCCCCACCCGCTCCTCCAAAGTGCGGCACTCCGGCGAACGGAAGACCACCCTGCCGTCCTCGATCAAAGTGAATGCCGTGCGGGGACAGGCCAGCGCGTACAAACGCACCCCATGAATGATGTGCGCCGCCTCGGTCTGGTCGGACTTCAGGAACTTCCTTCGCGCCGGGACCGAGTTGAAAAGATGCGAGACCTCGATGCGCGTGCCCACCGGCCGCCCGCAATCGCGCACGTGCACGAGCCGCCCGCCGTTCACGAGCACCTCCGTTCCGGCGTCGCTTCCTTCTTCGCGGGTCTGCAGTTGGAAGCGCGACACGCTCGCGATCGAGGGCAGAGCCTCGCCGCGAAACCCGTAGCTTCCCAGTCGGTCGAGGTCGGCCGCCTCGGCAATCTTGCTGGTGGCATGCCGCTCCAGCGCAAGCAGCGCGTCGTCGCGTCCCATGCCGCAACCGTTGTCCTCCACCCGCATCAGCGACCGGCCGCCATGCCGGAACTCCACCTCGATGCGCGTCGCGCCGGCATCAAGCGCGTTTTCCACCAACTCCTTCACCACCGCCGCCGGACGTTCGATCACCTCGCCGGCGGCGATCTGATTGGCGACCCGGTCAGGCAGGATACGAACTTTCCCCATGGCGAGCGCCCTAGCTCGGGCCTCGGACCGCCGACGTCAACTCCCGCCCGCAAGTCCGCCCACCGGCCGTCCGCGTTTGGCTCACGAATAAAGGGGTGGGTGGAAGCCATTCGGTCTATCTTCTCATCCGAGCCATTCGGGGCATCTGCGGTCAAAAACGCGGAGCTCTCCTAAAAAACCGTCGGCCGTCATGAGCTCCGCATGGTCCGCGGCGAGCAGCCGCGGCTACACCGGATGCCATTTGTCCGGAAGAGCCGTACCTACTTTCATCAAGGAACGCATGCGATGTAGCCGAGGGTGTTGACCCACCGCAGGCTCGGCGAAGGCGGGCCCCCTCGGATAGGTCCGGTGCTCCTTCCGCCACTTCCCCCTCGCTCCCTCTCGCTTTCCCTCATCACTCCCGGCGCGGAACAGCCTTCCTCCTTCGCTGAACCTACGGAGGACAAGTCGGCCGGCGGGCGCACGTTATAATCCGAGGCAAACAGCCTCGGCTACATCAGCACTCCCTTATCCGTGTTCGTCCGTGGTTGTTCCCCTCGCAGAACCGTTCGGAAGCACCTTCGGCTTTCGTTCCGACGCATCCTCGGCGGTTGCGCCGGCCGGAACCCGGCGCAATGTTTCACGTAGCATGAGCGAGACTTCCCCTCAGCGCACCGTCGTTCCCGTCTCCGAGTCGATCGACTCCTCGCTGCTCCGCACGCTCATGGACACCAGCGCCGACCGGATCTACTTCAAGGACTTGAAAAGCCGGATCGTGCGCAGCAACGCCGCCCATGCGCGTTCGCTCGGAGCACCCTCGCCCGAGGCCTGCGTGGGACGCACCGATTTCGATTTTTTCTCCAAGGAACACGCGGAGCACGCCTTCGCCGACGAGCAGCGGATCATCCGCACCGGCGAGCCCATGATCGCCAAGGTCGAGCGCACGACCCTGCTCGACGGACGGCGCGGCTGGGCCTCGACCACCAAAATGCCTTGGCGCGATTCGAGCGGTAAGATCATCGGCACTTTCGGTGTGACGCGCGACATCACCGAGGCCCACGAGGCTGAGCGGCGCCTCAACGACGAGCGCATCTTGCTGCGTACGATCCTCGATCACCTGCCGAGCCGGCTCTACGTAAAGGACGTCCACTCCCGCTACGTCCTCAACAATCGTGCGCACCTCGACTTGCTCGGCGCGCCTTCACAAGAGGCGGCGGTCGGCCGCACCACCGCGGATTTTTTTCCCGGGCCCCGAGGGGAACAGGCGCTGGCCGACGACCACCGTGCCTTCGGCGGAGAATCCGTGATCAATGTGGAGAAGTCCGATTTCGGCGCCGACGGGGATGTCCACTGGTCGCTCGTCACCAAGGTTCCGCTGCACGACACCTACGGGGAGATCGTCGGGCTCGTGGGTATCAGCCACGACATCACACGGCGGAAGGTTGCCGAGGAGGAGGTGAAGCGCCGCAGCCAGGAAATGGAGACGGATCTGCGGATGGCGCGGCAGGTCCAGGAAGCTTTCCTGACGCGTCCCTATCCCGCGTTCCCGGGCGGCGCAGGAAAAAACCGCCTCCGTTTCGCCCACCGTTACGTGCCGGCTTCCACGCTGGGCGGTGACTTTTTCGACATCATGCGCATCTCCGACACACGCTGCGGCGTGCTCGTCTGCGACGTGATGGGGCACGGCGTGCGCGCGGGCCTGCTTACCGCGCTCATCCGCGGCGTGGCCGAGGAAGTAGGGACCCGCACGGCCGATCCGGTCGCGGTCGTGACGGAGATCAATCGCAGCCTCATGCCGATCGTGGAGCAGACGGGGCAGCCGGTGTTCGCGACGGTTTTTTTCGGGTTGCTCGACCTCGCTTCCCGCCGCCTCACCTACACCTGCGCCGGGCATCCGGCCCCGCTCATCCGGCACGCCGAGGGCAGGATTGAAAGACTCTCACCCGAAGACCCCGAACCCGCCGCGGGCTTGCTCGCCGACTTCGGCTATTCCCGGCTCGAGGCGGATTTCCAGCCCGGCGCGCTGCTGCTGGCCTACACCGATGGCATCCTGGAAGCCACAGACACCGGGGGACAAATCTTCGGCGAGACACGGATTCGTGCGGTCCTCGCCGCCACCGCGGGGCTCGCCGCGTCCGAGCTCAACGAGCGGCTCGTCGGCGCCGTTCAGGCCTTCTCCGGAAAAAAGACCTTCGAGGATGACGTTTGCGTCGTGGCGATCGAATGCGTGTCTTGATCGGCGACCACCGGGCTCAATGAGTCGCGCCGCCGGCGATACGCCGGTCACGCCGGGCCCGCAGGATGGTGGATATCATCACGCCAGTCGCTTCCGTGAGAACCGCGAGCGGCAACGACGGCTCCCGGGAGGCCGCCGCCTCGCTCATCGCGGGTAGGTGCACGAAGCCGGCGCGCATCCCAGCGCGAAGGCGCACGGCGTGCATCAAGCCGAAGAAGACGTGGTTGCAGAGAAAGGTGCCGGCCGTCTGGGACACCGAGGCGGGAATACCGCGTGTCTGAAGGTCAGCGACCATCGCCTTGATCGGCAAGGTCGACCAGTAGGCCGCCGGACCGCCGCGCACGACCGGGCGGTCGACGGGTTGCCGGCCGGCGTTGTCCGGAATACGGGCGTCGTCGACGTTGATCGCGACGCGCTCCGGCGTGATCGCGTCACGCCCCGCGGCGACGCCGAGGCAGAGCACAGCCGACGGACGGTGCCGCCTGAGCAGGCGTTCGAGCTCACGACGGGCTGCGCCGAAGACGCACGGCAGCACGGCACCCACGACCCGAGCGCCTGCCACCTCACGCTCGTGCCACGCCAGCGCGACCTCGCCCGAGGGATTGCGGCTCGCGCCACCGAAAGGCTCGAAGCCGGTGAGCAGAACAACTTTAGGTCGCGCCGATCGGGACATGGTCAGAAGCGGTAAACGCAGAGGGCCATGAGCACCACGTTGAAGATCCAGATGGCGGCGGCCATCGGCGCCTGCGCCCGGATCACCGCGTGACGGTCAGGCAGGCCCAGCAGGATCGCCGGCACGAGATTGAAGTTGGCGGCCATCGGCGTGACCAACGTGCCGCAGTATCCGGAAAGCATCCCGAGCGCGCCCATGATTGCGGGATTGCCGCCATGCTCACGCACGATGAACGGCACGCCGATCCCCAGCGTCACGACGGGAAACGCGGCGAACGCGTTCCCCATTACGATCGTGAAGAGCGCCATCGCCGCGCAGTAGGCCACGACCGCCGCCAGCGGTAGATGCAGCGGCAGGGCGGACCCCACGGCGTTGGCCACCACCTCGCCCACCCCGGCGCGCGCGAAGACGCCGCCGAGCGAAGCCAGTAATTGCGGCAAAATGAGCGCCCATCCCATCGCATGCACCAAACGTCCGCCCTCCGCAAAGGCGACCGGCGTTCCCGCACCCGTGAACCGCGAGGATAGGAGCAACGCAAATCCGCACGCCAACCCGAGGGCCACCTGCGTGGCCTGCGCGGGCACCACCATCCGCACGTCGGCCAAGCTGGCGAAGGGCAACAGATAACCTCCCGCCAGCACGAGGATCGGGATCAGCACCACGGGTGTGATCAGGAGGTTGCCCAGACGATCCGCCTCGGTGGCGCGATCGGGTCCGTTCTCCGCGGCCGGAGCGGGCGGCGTGACCGTGCGTGCGCCCGCCAACACCGCCATGATCACGACCATCAGCCCCACCACCGCAGGCGGAAGAAGTTTACCCGCCGCGAAACAAACCGCGAGCAACGTCCAGAAAATCGCGGTGCCCGCGCGCCGCGGATGCGTGCGGTCCCGCGCGACACCCACCGCCATCGCGCCGAAACCCAACCCTCCCAGCACGAGGAAGAACTCGAGCCCGAGCAGCGTCATGGCGCCCCCCCGGAAAGCCGCCGGTCCAGCGCGCGGTACCGCCACCAACCGACCGCCAGCACCCAGAGGGCCGTCGGCGCTCCCCACCACGCGATCGCCATCACGTCGGCCCTGACCCCGGCCGCGTCCAGCACGCCCTTGATCAGAAGCACCGGGCCCAACGCGACGAAGATGTCGTCGGCGAAGAAATTCCCCAGGTTTTCGGAAGCGGCAGCGTGGGCGCGGATTCCGGCCGTCTTATCCGGCGACGGGACACCGGAACGCGCCGCGGCGCCCTCGGCCATCGGAGCGACGACGGGACGCACCATCGAGGCATGATTGCCGATGTTCACCGCCACCGTGCTCGCCCCGGCGCGGAGCGCATGGTAGGCCAACAAGACGCGCCCCGCGGTCGCCGCGGTGCTACGCCGGATGAGCGTGGCGACCCGTTCCTGCAAACCGTGGCGTTCCAGCAAACCCACCACGGGAAGCATGAGCAGGACTGGCAGCGTCATGAAGCGGTTGTCGACAAAGTAGGTGCCAAGCAGCGCCAGCACCTCTGTCGGCGAAAGTCCCGCGGCCAGCCCTGTGGCCAGCCCAGCCGCCACAACGACCATCAGCGGATTCAGCCGGAGCGCGAAACCGACCGCCACGATGAGGATTCCGATCAATTTGATCATGACGAGAATGCCTTCACCTCCACCCCCATCTCGGCGAGGGCCTCCCGCAACCGGCGCGCAAAGGCGACGGCCCGGATGCCGTCGCCGTGCAGGCACACCGTCTCGCCCCGGAGCGAGATATCCGCACCCGTGATCGCGCGCACTTTCCCTTCGCGAACGAGGCGGGCAACCTGCGCAACCGCCGCCGCTTCATCGGTAATCACCGCGCCGGGTATCGCGCGAGACGCCAGCGATCCATCCGGCTGATAAGCCCTGTCCGCGAACACCTCCGCCACCGCCCGCAGACCGCCCCGCGCCCGGGAAATCCGTTCCTGCACGCTCGAAGCCGGAACCATGAGCGCCGGCACGCCTGCCTCGATCACCGCCTCGTGAACCGCCAGGGCAAGATCTGCGTCGCGCGCGGTCTGATTGTAGAAGGCTCCGTGCAGCTTCACGTAGGTAACCACGGCGCCCTCCCCAGCGGCGATCCGCTGCAGCTTTGCGACTTGGCCCAGCACAAGTTCACGCGCTTCGGCCCGATTCAGCGACTGCTCACGACGACCGAAGTTAACGCGGTCGGCGAACCCCGGATGCGCACCGATGGCCACCCGGTGAAGAAGCGCGAGCCTCACGGTCGCGCGCATCGTCACCTCGTCACCCGCATGCGCACCGCAGGCGATATTGGCCGAGGTTACCAGCGGCATAAGCTCATCATCCGAGCCGACCCCTTCGCCGAGGTCGCAGTTGAGGTCGATCGTCACGCCCTTCTCTCCTTGAGTCCCTCTCGCAGTAGGGCGAGGCCGCGCTCCCGGGCGGCCAGCCTATCGCGCGCCTCCGCAAGTGTGATCATTCGAAACCGCATCCGCCCCCCCGGCCGCAACTGGGCCACCACGGGCAGGTCGACGGTCGCGACTTGGCCAAGCTGCGGGTAGCCGCCGATCGTCTGCGCATCGGCTAGGAGGACGATCGGGCGACCGTCCGGCGGAACCTGCACGACGCCGGGTGCAACGGGAGCCGAGGCCAAGTTGGCGGCACCTTCCCCCAGTGGAAGCGGCTCCTCCAACCGCAACCCCATCCGATCCGACTTCAGGGAAACTTTGAACCAGCCCGCCTTCCCGCCGTCTGGCGCGAACCCGTCTCGGGGAATCAATCGCACCTCCGCGTCGGTCGAATAGCGCGGCAGCAGCCGCGGATCGATGCGCCACCGTCCGCGCGGCGCTCCGCCATCATCCGGACCCACCGGCAACGCATCTCCGGCCCGGAGCGCGCGGCCGAAGCCACCACCGAAACCCGCCCGCAGATGGGCGCCACAGCCCCCGAGCACTTTGGGTACATCAATTCCCCCGCTCACCGCGAGAAACCCGCGGCATCCCTGACGCGCCTCGCCGATCCGCAGCGTGGTGCCCGCCGTCACCCGATGGGGAGTCCAACTCGCAAGCCCCGCGAATTCGCCGCCGCCGATCGCGATCCAGACGTCACGTTCAAAGCGCAACTCCGGCCCAGCCAGCGTGAACTCCAATCCGGCGGCATCCTCCGGGTTTCCCACCAGCAGGTTTGCGATTCGCGCCGCCATTTCATCAGTTGAACCGCCCGGGCCGACGCCAATCGACCGCCAACCGAACCGGCCAAGGTCCTGCACCGAGCACTGCATCCCCGGACGAAGGATGCGGATCGCGGGGTTTCCACTTGGGGAATCATTTCTTGCCGGGGCCGTTGGGAAATCCGCCCGCGAAACCGGCACGAAGCGGACCCTATCGCCCGGTTTCAGCAATGCCGGCAGCTGACTCGAAGGATCGAAGAGTCCAAGCGGGGTGCGCCCGATCAGATTCCATCCACCCGGGGAAGCACAGGGATAGACGCCGGTCTGCGCGCCACCGATTCCCACGGAACCCGCCGGAACAAGGCTCCGCGGGGAAGGCCGCCGCGGACACGCCAGCTCAGCGGGAAGTCCCGCCAGATAGGGGAATCCCGGCAGAAAGCCGATGGCTTGGACGTGGTATTCAGGCCCGCTGTGACGCCGGATGACCTCCTTTTCCGAAAGCCCGGTGTGAGCGGCCACCTCCGAGAGGTCAGACCCCGCGTCGCCTCCGTAGACAACCGGGATTTTGAACAGCGGACCAACCCCCAAAGCGTCGTTTCCCTCGATGGCGGAGAGCTCGGCCGCCAACCCTTGCTCCAGTTCCGACTGCGACGGCAAGGAGTCGCGCTGAAAGTAGAGTGAGAGACTTGAGTAGGCGACCACGACGTCGGTCTGGCCGCGAAAAGGTTTGCGACGGAGCCGGTCTGCCACCGCCAGCGCTACACGCCCGGAGGCGGCCGAAGCCTTTTCTCCCCATGAGACCGTGAACGCGCAGTCGCCGAGGGGCTGGACAACCATGAGGCCATCTCCGGCGCGCTTCGCGACTCCCGCAAAGGAAAAATCTCCGAGCCGTGAATGATGGAAAACCCCGGAGGGATTCCGGAGGGATTGGTTTGAGTTTTCACAACCCCGCGACGACTTCTTTCCGCTTATGAAAGCGTTCCCCGCCCTCGCCACCGGCCTGACGATGCTTGTCGCCGTGACCGGCTGCCAAAAGGAGGAGATTTCCACTTACCGCGTGGCCAAGGAAACGGTCCAGGCCGCCCCTTCGGCAGCCGCCCCCGCCGCCGCGCCGGCCCCGGCTCCTGCATCCTCGGGAACAGGCGGCACCTCGATGGCCAACACACCCGTGGCCACGGCCTCCGGAAACGCGTTGGTCTGGACCGCGCCGGCAGGCTGGACCGCAAAGGCGGCCGGCTCGATGCGCAAGGGAAGCTACGCGGTTAAAGGAGATGGGGGCGAAGCCGACATGGCGATCACGGCGTTCCCCGGCGACGTGGGCGGCGACTTGGCGAACCTGAACCGCTGGCGCGGACAAATCGGCCTGCCAGCCGTTGGTCAGGCGGAGTTCGACCGGGAGACCCAGCACCTTGACCGCAACGGTCTGCACATGACGGTGGTCGACATCGTCGGCACCGGAGCAAACGCCCAGCGGATCCTTGGCGCGATGGTGCCGCATCAAGGAGCGACCTGGTTCTTCAAGTTGTCCGGCCCCGACGCCCTCGTCGCCGGACAGAAGAAGGCGTTTCTCGCCCTCCTCGACACGATCAAGCCGGCCGCGCCCGCGAAATGAACGATCTCACGCGCCAGTTCCGAGACTTCTTTGTCTCGCTCAAGCTCACCGTCGTCCTGCTGGTCCTGAGCCTGGTACTCGTCTTTGTGGCCACGCTCGACCAGGTGAACCTCGGCATCTGGGCGGTGCAGGAGAAGTATTTCCGCTCATTCTTCGTGTTGTGGAACGTGAAGGGGATCCCGGTGCCGGTTTTTCCCGGCGGCTATCTCATCGGCGGCTTTCTCCTCGTGAACCTGATCGCGGCTCACGTGTACCGTTTCAGCCTCACGTGGCGGAAGGCCGGTATTCAGATGACCCACGCCGGACTCATCCTGCTCCTGCTCGGCGAGCTGTTCACCGGCCTGCTGCAGGAGGACTTCAGCATGCGCCTCGAGCAGGGCGTGCCGCGCAACTACTCCGAGAGTTTTCGAGAGAACGAGCTGGTGGTCATCGACACGACCGACCCTAAGACCGACGAGGTGGTCGCGATACCCGAGTCGCTGCTACGTCCCGGCGCCTCGCTACAGCATCCGCGCCTGCCCTTCCGCCTGGTGGTGAAGGATTATTTTCCCAACTCAGCGTTACAGATGAAATCCGGCGCGGCTCCGGGCGCCCCGCAAGCGACGCAGGGAATCGGCACGACTGTGACGGCCGCGCCACAACCCCTCACCTACAAGCAGGATGAGCGGAACATTCCCGCGGCGTGGATCGAGGTCGCGGGTGACTCGGGCCCCATCGGCACCTGGCTCGTCACCACGATCGCCGGAACCCCCAATTCCGCGCCGGTGCTGCGCCCGGCCCAGACCTTCCAGCATGCAGGACGCAGCTACGTGATCGCGATGCGTTTCACCCGCTCGTACAAGCCGTTCACGCTCACGCTGCAGAAGTTCAGCCACGACAAATACTCGGGCACGGAGATACCGAAGAACTTCTCCAGCCGTATCCGGCTCGAAACCCCGGCCGGCAAGGAAGACCGGGAAGTGCTGGTCTACATGAACAATCCTCTGCGTTACGACGGCTTCACGTTCTACCAGGCCAGCTTCGAGCCGGGTAACGACAAGGTGACGGTCCTGCAGGTTGTCCGTAATCCCAGCTGGTTGATCCCCTACATCGCCTGCTCCGTCATGACCCTTGGGTTGATCTGGCAATTCTGGATCCACCTTTCCGGCTTCATCGCCAAGCGCGCCCGCCAGCCCCAAGCCGCATGAAACGCTTCCTGCCCATCGCCGCCCTGC
>Ga0075471_10002563_pt1 | contig 11915 bp, 9 predicted proteins | sample DEB19_08_DNA_2_FD_74787 | JGI IMG/M metagenome (GOLD analysis project Ga0075471, IMG submission 74787) | Aqueous microbial communities from the Delaware River and Bay under freshwater to marine salinity gradient to study organic matter... | ecosystem: Environmental > Aquatic > Marine > Coastal ... | reverse complement strand
TTGAACATGATCACCAGGCATGAAAACACAAAGGTGACAGCCATGATGACGGGGGTGTCATTGCGAAGGATGGCATCGATCAGCAACGAGCCGATGCCCGGAATTCGGAAAATCTGCTCGGTGACGATGGCGCCCCCGAAAACAGCGGGCATCTGCAGCGCCACCAAGGTCACCACCGGGATGAGCGCATTGCGCACCACATGCTTGATGATGACCACCCGCTCGCCCAGGCCTTTGCTGCGCGCCGTGGTGACATAGTCCAGCCGAACCACGTCCAAGACCGAGGATCGCACATAGCGCATCCAGCTCGCAGCTTGGAACAAGCCCAACACGGTCACGGGCATGATGGCTTGCCGGACGTGCTCCCACCACCACCGCCAGCCGGTGGCGCTGATGTCAGCTTTGTAGACAAAGGGCAGCCAGTCCAATTTGATAGAAAAGAGCAAGATCAGCAGCACGCCGGTGAAGAAGGTCGGCAGTGAGAAACCCACAAATGCCAAGGTACTCGCAATGCGGTCAAACCAGGAATAGGGCCGAACGGCGGCGTACACGCCCACAGGCAACGCGATACAAAGCGCCAAAATTTGCGACGAGCCGATGACCACCAAGGTGACAGGCACCCGTTGCATGATCAAGGTGTCCACGTTGACCCGGCTGATAAAAGAAAAGCCCCAGTCCCCCTGGAGCATGGCCATCAGCCACCGCAAATACCGTTGCCAAATGGGGTCATCCAGCCCGAACTTCGCTCGCAAGGCATCGCGAATTTCAGGCGGAATGTTGGGATTGAGCGCCAGTTCGGAAAACGGGTCTCCGGGCGCAATCGCCAAAACGGTAAACAGCACCACGCTGATGCCCAGCACACTGGGCAAGGCAATCAGCAGGCGCCGCAGGATGTACGGCCCCACGGCAGCTTGGTCCTTGTTGAGAGGTTACTGGTTGGAGGGGCTAAGCAGGCCCCTCCAAACGATCAGGCGTCGCGATACCATTCCTGCACAAACCCCAGGTCCAGGTCCCAACCCGACAGGCGGGTGACCACCTTGAGGTTGGCACCCCGCACGCGAGGCCGACTGATCAACGGGATGATGACATTGTCTTTGCAAGGCATGTCATTGAGCTTGATGAACATGGCCACCTGCTTGGCAGGGTCGAGCTCTTGCTCCAACTGCGCGTATGTGGCGTCATACTCTTTGTTGGACCACCGCGTGATATTGCGGCCTTGCCATTTATTGGCTTTCTGAGAAATCTCCCGTGTCAAATACTGATCCATGAAGCGCTCTGGGTAGGGCTGGGTCATGGTGGTTGTGTACATCTGCATGTCGCAGAAGAACTTGGGATAAGTATCCGGATTGGCAAAGTCTGTGGAGAAGAACACGCTGGCCACCACAGATTTCAGCTCCAGGTCGATGCCCACCTTTTGGCATCCCTGCTTGACCACGGCCTGTTCTTTTTGGCGCAACGAGTTAACCGAAGTCTGGAAGACAAACTTCAGTTTCTTGCCGCCTTTTTCCCGAATGCCGTCGGCCCCCTTTTTCCAACCTGCCGCCTCGAGAATGGCGTTGGCCTTGTCAAAGTTCACCTCGTACTTGGTATTGGGTGAGCGGAATTTGGGCGGGTTGTTCAAGAAGTTGCTGGTCGCGATGCCGGTGCGACCATAAATATTGTCCTGAATGCTCTTGCGATCGATGACCATCGACATCGCCTCTCGCACAGCGGGGTCGGTGAAGGCCCAGTGTTTGGACTTGACGCTGGAACGCTCGCCATCCACCTCGTTCCATGGGTCGGTGGTGTTGAGTTGGATGAACTCGATGTCGCCGCTGGGCACGATCTCGACCTTGCCCTTGCCACCTGCTTCCAAGCGCTTGAGCACGTCGTCTTCCACTTGCAAGTTCCAGGCGTAGTCATATTCACCTGTTTGCAGCACAGCGCGCGCTGCCGACACGGCATCTCCGCCTCCCTTCATCTCGATGGAGTCAAAGTAAGGCCGGTTGGGCATGTGGTAGTTGGTGTTGATGGCACCGCGCACCATGTCTCCGGGAATGAATTCCACAAACTTGTAAGGGCCCGTGCCCACCGGCTTGAGGTTGGCCGGCGCTTCGCGCGACTTGGCTCCCTTGTAAGGTCCAAAGACGTGCTTGGGAATCACCATGCCCTCGGCTGCGACGAAGGCGGTGGCCCAAAATGGGGTGGGCTTGGGAAAGGTCACCGTGATGGTGTGGGAGTCCACCTTCTTCACGGTCACATCTTTGTAGACACCGCTGGTCACGGCCGCCGTGGCCGGGTCTGCCGAGTATTCCCAGGTGAACACGCAGTCGTCAGCCGTGAAGGGCTGGCCATCGTGCCAAGTCACACCCTTCTTGAGCTTCCAGGTGATGGTTTTGCCGTCGGCCGACACACCTCCATTGGCGCGGCTGGGAATCTCTGCGGCCAAAATAGGCACCAAATTGCCATCGTTGTCCCAGCTGGCCAGGGGCTCGTAAAAGATGCGTGAGCCTTCTTGGTCCTTGGTGCCCGCGGCGAAGTGAGGCTGCAGCAACGTGGCGCCTTGCCACCACAACACCTTCAGCGGTCCGCCGCCGCCGCGCTTGGTGGGCTTGTAGGCCGGGGCCGACTGCGCCTGCGCCACGTCGTAGTGCATCAGGAGCATGGAGGCCATGGGTGCTGAGATGCCAGCGCCCACCATCTTTTGAATGAAGCTGCGGCGGGGCAGTGCGCCTTGACGGACTTCTTCGACGAGATTTCGGATTTCTTGTTCAGTCATGACCTGGACTCCTGAAAACGTGCACGCCCATTGCTATGCACAAACCGGGCCGATGCTATCCGAAGAATCGATCACGGCCATTCGGGTAGGCCCGGACATGGGCATACTTCTGGAATGATCACAAAAAATTCCCCCATCGAGCTCACGCCCGTGGACATTGAGCCGTGGCGGCAGGGCAACACCGGGATCGATTGGGCTCACCTGGTGGACTCTGGGCGCCCGGGCCCCACCGTCTTGGTGCAGGCGCTCACCCACGGAAATGAACTTTGTGGTGCGATTGCCCTGAATTGGTTCATGAAGCAGCGGATCCAGCCCCTCCAAGGCCGTTTGGCCTTGGTGTTTGCCAATGTGGAGGCCTACCGCCGATTTGACTCCCAAAACCCCAATGCGTCGCGCTGTGTGGACGAGGATTACAACCGGGTCTGGGGCGACGATCAGCTGTTTGGCAGCCGAGATTCCGTGGAGCTGCGTCGGGCGAGGCAATTGCAGCCCCTGGTCGACGTCTGCGACTTCGTGCTCGATCTGCATTCCATGAGCGAACCCTGTGCCCCGCTGATGGTCTGCGGCAAGGTCGACAAAAATGCCCAATTTGCGCGGCAATTGGGCATGCCTGAGTTGCTGATGCTCGACACCGGCCATCCGGCAGGCTTGAGAATGGTCGATCGCGGCGGATTTGGCGACCCCTTGAGCCCCAAGCGGGCACTTCTGATCGAGTGCGGCCAGCATTGGGAGCGAGCCGCAGCGGACGTCGCTACCGACGCATTGGTTCGATTCCTGGGGCTCACGGGCATGGTCACGCCGCAATGGGTGCAGCAGCACCAACGCCTGCCGCTGCCTGCCCAGCAGCGCACGGTGAGGGTGACCGAAGCCATCACCGCCCGCTCGGCAGACTTTAAGTTTTTGGTCCCGGTGGTGGCCATGGACGTGATTGCCAAGGCCGGCACGGCCATTGCCCAGGATGGCGATCACACCTGGGTCACGCCTTACGACAACGCGGTCATGGTCATGCCAGGCACGGCGCACGTCAAACCCGGCAATACCATGGTCCGCTTGGGCCGATACGTGGAGGTGTAGGCGGCGGCCTACGGCCGCCAACTTCAGGGTTTTGGCCGCAGCGTCTTCAGTCGATAAAGCGCTTCCAGGGCCTCGCGTGGAGACATCTGGTCGGGCTCCAAGGCGTCCATCGCCAAATCCAGCGCAGAGGGCCCATCTGCGGGCTCAGTGGGCGCTGCGGGCGCAAACAGATCCACCTGTGCACGGCTGGCATCTTGCTGGCTCTCCAGGCGTTCCAAGGTGGCTCTGGCTTGCCGCACCAGCCCCGCGGGCATACCGGCCAAACGGGCCACCTGCACGCCGTAGCTGCGGCTGGCAGGTCCAGGCTGCATTTGGTGCAAAAAGACGATGTCTTGGCCACTTTCCACCGCGCCCACGTGCACATTGAGCACCTGAGTGTGCCGTTGGGCCAGATCGGTCAACTCAAAATAGTGGGTGGCAAAAAGGGTGAACGATCCACACTTGTCATGAAGATGGCTGGCGATGGCACCCGCCAAGGCCAGCCCGTCAAAGGTGCTGGTGCCGCGGCCAATCTCATCCATCAAGACCAAGCTTTGCGGGGTGGCTGCGTGCAAGATGGCGGCTGCCTCTGTCATCTCCACCATGAATGTGGACTGTGCATTGGCCAGGTCATCGGCCGCCCCGATGCGGGTGTGGATGGCGTCCACGGGCCCCAGCCGACAGGCTTGGGCCGGGACATGTGAGCCCATGGAGGCCAAGATCACGGTCAAGGCCACCTGGCGCATGAACGTGCTTTTGCCGCCCATATTGGGTCCGGTGATGACCAGCATGCGCGTGCGGGCATCCAAGCGGCAATCATTGGGCATGAAGTCGCCCTTGCCAGTCTCCAGCAGCCTTTGTTCCACCACGGGGTGCCGGCCTGCGACGATGTCGATGCACGGATAAGCCACGAACTCGGGGCGACACCAATTCAAGGTCGAGCCTCTTTCCGCCAGCGCCGCCAACACGTCCAGAGCTGCCAAGGCCCGCCCCAAGGCAGACAGCGCGCCCAGGTGGGGTTGCAGCTCGTCCACCATTTGCTCGAACAGCACTTTTTCCCGATTCAACGCACGCTCTTGAGCTGACAGGGCTTTGTCTTCAAAGGCTTTGAGTTCCGGCGTGATGAAGCGCTCGGCATTTTTCAAGGTTTGCCGCCGCTGGTAATCCGAGGGCACCTTGTCTAGCCCTGAAGCGGTGACCTCGATGTAAAAGCCATGCACCCGGTTGAATTGCACCCTCAAATTGCCGATCCCTGTGCGGTCTCGCTCTCTGCGCTCCAGGTCCAACAGGAACGCGTCACAATTTTCAGAGATGCTTCTCAGCTCATCCAAGGCGGCATCCACGCCCGTGGCAATGACGCCGCCGTCTCTCAACTGCACGGACGGCTCGACTGCCAACGCTTGCAAGGGCGCCAACACTTCGGCGGGCACTTGCAGTGTGGACGCCATTTCACTCAACAAGGTGGAGCGAGCAATGGCTGGCTCATCGGGCAGGCAGCCCCGCAGCAGGGGCAAGCTTTGGAGGGTCGCCCGCAGTCCTGCCAATTCGCGTGGGCGTGCTTGTCGCAAGGCCAGCCGTGCCGTGGTGCGTTCGACATCGCTCACGCCACGCAGTGCGTCCCGCACGGGAGCCCACCCGTGGGCCTGCAGGCATTCAACGGCGTCCAGTCGCGCCTGGGCAAGTGCTCGATCGCGGGGCAGTTGGGTCAGCCATAGCCGCAGCAGGCGGCTTCCCATGCCGGTTTGGCAGGTGTCCAACAAGGACAACAAGGTCGGGGCTTCTTCGCCTCGAAGCGTGCGCACCAACTCCAAATTCCGCAGGGTGGCGCTGGGCAATTGCAGGAGCTCGCCCGAGCGTTCCACTTTGAGCGACTGGATGTGGCGCAGCGACTGTCCTTGAGTGTGTTCGGCATAACTCAACAAGGCGGCTGCAGCGGCCTGGGCGGCTGACAACTCTTGGGCGTTGTAGCCAGCCAGAGACGCCACATTCAGCAAACTGCACAACTTGCGTTCGCCCAAGCCAGAGTCAAACTGCCAAGCCGGGCGGGGCGTTCGGGCCGTCCGCAAGTTTTGCAGGGCGTCAGGAATCTGTGGCGCAGCGAACAGCACTTCGGCGGGTTCCAGCCGAGCCAACCACCCATCCAACTCATCGGCCAGGCACTCGGCCATCCCCAGGGTCCCGCTGGCCAACCCCAGCCAAGCCAAGCCCCAAGCGCTTGGGGCGGCGTAGCCCGGCCGGGCAGGGTGCATGGACAGCAAAATCGTGTCAGACCGGTCGGCCAACAATTCGGTGTCGGTCACAGTGCCTGGGGTCACCACCCGCACCACCTTGCGCTCGACCGGGCCTTTGGAGGCGCCGACCTCGCCCACCTGTTCGGCCACGGCCACCGATTCCCCACACTTGAGCAAGCGTGCCAAATAGCTCTCGACCGCGTGAACGGGCACGCCGGCCATGACAACCGGCTCGCCCGCCGAGGAACCGCGGGTGGTCAGCGTGATGTCCAGCAACCGGTGGGCCTTGCGAGCGTCGTCAAAAAACAGCTCGTAGAAATCCCCCATCCGGTAGAACACCAAGGTCTCGGGGTGGTCGGCCTTGATGCGCAGATACTGCTGCATCATGGGCGTGTGGGCAGAAAATGTGGCGTCGACGTCTGACATGTCGAGAAAACGGTCTCAGCTTCCTTCCGTGCCAGAGATGACGCGAGAAAAGGGTGTCAGCGTTTGGACCAGTTGGGCGTAGATTTTCGGGTTGCCAGCCACCACCTCACGTTGGAACAAAAAGTCCGCGTCGCCGGTGAAATTGCCCACCAGTCCGCCGGCCTCGGTCACGATGAGAGAGCCGGCAGCCACATCCCAAGGGCTCAAGCCCATCTCAAAGAAAGCGTCATACCAGCCTGCCGCCACGTAGCACAGGTCCAGCGCGGCGGCGCCGGGCCTTCTCATGCCGGCGCAACTCTGCATCACCTCCTCAAAGATTTTGAGATAACGCTTGAAGTTGTCGCCTTTGCGAAACGGAAACCCGGTGCCCACCAAGGCCTCGGCCATGCGGGTGCGTTTGGACACACGCAAGCGTCGGTCGTTCAGAAAGGCCCCGCGACCGCGGCTCGCGTAAAAGAGGTCATTGCGGGTGGGGTCGTACACCACGGCTTGCTCCACCTTGCCGCGAAACGCCAGCGCAATAGACACTGCATACACGGGAAACCCGTGGATGAAATTCGTGGTGCCATCCAACGGATCGATGATCCACAAGAAATCGCTGTCCTGCGCGCCCCGTTCCCGACCCGACTCCTCCGCCAAAATGCCGTGGCCCGGGTAGGCCTCCAGCAGGATTTCAATGATGGCCTGTTCGGCGGCCCGGTCGACTTCTGTGACAAAGTCGTTGGTCCCCTTGGCGGCGACCTTCAGGATGTCCAGGTCCAGTGCCGCTCGGTTGATGATGGCCCCGGCCGCGCGAGCCGCTCGCACGGCGATATTGAGCATGGGGTGCAGAGTTTGAGACATGGCACAAAGGGCCTTGGCGGCCGCAATCAAAGAAAAGAAGGGTCGAGATGACAGGAAAAAAGAGCGACGATCACCTCGGCATTGATTGGCGACAATGGCGATGACCGGACTCAATTTTAGCCCCATGGACCTCTCCACCCGATTCATCCTCCTGCACACCAGCCACGGGGGCAATGTGGGTGCAACAGCGCGTGCCATGAAGGTGATGGGATTCCATGACCTGGTCTTGGTCTCGCCTCGGTTTCCTGACGTCCTCACGCGGGACGACACCTTGGCCTTTGCCAGCGGCGCCACCGATGTGCTTCGAGATGCACGGGTGGTGGACGATTTGGCTCAGGCACTGGACGGCGTGACTTATGTCTGCGCCACCGCCATGACGCCGCGTGACTTTGGCCCTGCCACCTTTGCGCCCAGACAGCTCTTGCCGCAGGTGGCTGCCACAGGCCATCGTGTGGCCTTTTTGTTTGGGTCGGAGAGGCACGGTCTGTCCAACGAGGATGTCTATCGCACCCACGCCACCTTGAGCATTCCCACGCATCCGGCCTATGGCTCTCTCAATTTGGCCCAGGCTGTGCAAATCGTGGCCTACGAGTGGCGTCAGGCCCTGGGCGGTTTTGAAGTCTGTGAACGCGCGCCGCAAGCGCCTTGGGCCGACGCACAATCCATCCAAGGGACGCTCAACCACTGGAAATCTGCCCTGGAGCACATCGGCTATCTGGATCCGGCAGCGCCCAAGAAGTTGATCCCACGCCTCAACCAGCTGGCCAATCGCCTGAACTTGACCCGTGAAGAGGTGGACATTTTGCGAGGAATCGCCCGGGCCATGTCACGCTCAAGGTGAGGTCTTACGAGCCCCTCTACACTTCACCCATCATGTTCTCGCGACTTCACGAAGACATCGCCTGCATTTTGGAACGCGACCCTGCGGCCCGCACGCCTTGGGAGGTCTTGACCTGCTACCCCGGCCTGCACGCCATTGTGTTGCACCGGTGGGCGCACGCCTGCTGGGGGTGGGGGCTGCGGTGGCTGGCGCGCATGATTTCGCAGTTCGCACGCTTTCTCACGGGCATTGAGATTCACCCGGGCGCCACCTTGGGTCGACGTGTCTTTATCGACCACGGCATGGGGGTGGTCATTGGAGAAACCGCCGAAGTGGGAGATGACTGCACCATCTACCAGGGCGTGACCCTGGGCGGCACCTCGCTGAGCAAGGGTGCCAAGCGGCATCCCACCTTGGGTCAGGGTGTCATTGTGGGCGCCAACGCGCAAGTCCTCGGGGGCTTTACCGTGGGTGCAGGTGCACGGATTGGTTCGGGCGCCGTGGTCGTCAAGGCCGTACCGGAGGGCGCCACGGCCGTGGGCAATCCTGCGAGGGTGCTTTTGGGTGACGACGCGTCCCGAGAGGCTGCGGCCGCCAAACTGGGCTTTTCCGCTTATGGCGTGACGCAAGGCGATGACCCGTTGGCGTTGGCCATGAAAGGCCTGATCGACCATGCCTCGAGCCATGAACACCAAATCGCGCTGCTGTGGCAGGCGGTGGAGCGCTTGTCGCAGTCCTCTCCCACTGGGCAACAGCCCGCCTGTGTGCCCGGGGACGCGAAAACCCAAGAAGATTTCGATGCCGACCGCTTGACGCGCCTGGTCAAGTAGGGCCCCCGGCGCCTTTATGACCCCTGTGGCCTTTGTGCCGACTTGGGTCGAAACGCTTTGCACACCGCCTCATGGGTGACCACAAACGGTCCCCCAATCAGGTCCAGGCAATAGGGCACTGCAGCAAAAATGCCATGCACGGGAGGCTGTGCCGATGGAAGCCCTTGCAAGGTTTCGGCAATGGATTTGGGCTGTCCCGGCAGGTTGATGATGAGCGATGACCCACGGATGACGGCCACTTGACGCGACAAAATGGCCGTGGGCACAAACGCCAGGCTGATCTGCCGCATTTGCTCGCCAAAGCCCGGCATCACCTTGTCTGCCACGGCCAAGGTCGCCTCCGGAGTCACGTCGCGGCGGGCCGGGCCGGTGCCGCCCGTGGTCAAAACCAAATGACAGTGGGTGTCATCCACCAGCTCCTTGAGGGCATCCTCAATCTGCGCTTGCTCATCCGGAATCAGGCGCGGGTGCCACTCCATCGGATTGCACACGGCCGACGTCAGCCAGTCCTGCAAAGCCGGAATGCCTTTGTCTTCATAGACACCGCTTGAAGCCCGATCGCTGATCGAGACCACTCCCACGCGCAAGACGTCCAAGCTCGACATGGTCAACTCTTTGCCTCCCTAACTCGACAAGGGGCGGCTACCTGGGGGATCCCAAGTGGCTGCGGATGAATTGAAACAGCTCGCGATACGCGCGGCCTTGCCGGACGGCTTCCCCGGCCGCGGCATCGCCTCGAGACTGCGACCTTGCGTTGCGCACCAGTGTGCGCAATTGTTGAAGATCGCTGCCTGGCACTTCCGTGGCCCACTGGGTCATGGCCTGGTCGTCGTCCATGAGGGCGGTGCGCCAGCGCTCGGCCTCATGCAGAGCCAGCGAGTCACGGGCTTGCCCCAGCTGCGCCTGAGCGACAGCTTCGTGCAGCGGCTGCGCATCGACCTGACGCATTAACTTGCCCACAAATTGGAGCTGACGCCGACGTCCCTCGTGGGACCGGGTGCGGCCGTATTCCGCCAAGGCCTCACGCAAAGCGTCTGGCAAGGCCAGGGTGTCCAGCACCGAGGGCGACAATCGCGTCAGATTCTGCCCCAGCGCCTGCAAATCGGCTGAATCCTTTTTGCGCTGGGTCTTGCTCGGTCGCCCCTGTTCATCATGAGCAGGATCAGGGTCGCGTGCGGCGGTGCGGCCAGGGGCAGGACGTCGAGACATGCGAGCGATGATAATCGCCCCGTGATCCATCTTTCATCGCGATTCCATGACCCAAAAGCGCCATCCATCTCCTGACCAAACGCCGCTGACGGGATTTGCCTATGCCCGTGCCTTTTTCGAACAGATGGTGGAAGACACCTTGGCCGAGGCCAAGCGTCTGGGGGCCTCGGACGCAGCCGTCGAAGTGTCTGAGGGCTGTGGGCTGTCGGTGTCCGTGCGTTTGGGCGAGCTGGAAAATGTCGAGCGCAACCGCGACAAATCCCTGGGGGTGACGGTGTATTGCGGCCAACGACGCGGCAGTGCCAGCACCTCCGATTTTTCTCCTGCGGCCATGCGGCAAACCGTCAAAGCTGCATTCGACATTGCGCGATTTACCGCCGAGGATCCCGCCGCCGGATTGCCAGATGTAGCTGACCTGGTGTCTGCGCGCCAGGCCCGGCGGGATTTGGATCTTTTCCACCCCTGGGCCATCGATGCCGCCCAGGCCGCGGAGTTGGCCCAAGCCTGTGAGCGGGCTGCCATGGCCACCGATTCGCGGATCACCAACTCCGAGGGGGCGGGGGTCTCTGCCCAGCAATTTCAATTTTGGTCTGCCAACTCCCGAGGGTTTCGCGGGGGGTACGCCACATCCCGGCATTTCGTCTCGGTGGCACCCATCGCGGGCCGAGGCAAGGACATGCAGCGCGACTCCTGGTATTCCTACAAGCGTGACCCCAAGGATTTGGCGCCTGTGCAAGCCGTGGGACGCTATGCAGCAGAGCGGGCCTTGTCGCGGCTTCGCGCCAGACGGGTACCCACCTGCGAGGTCCCCGTGCTGTTTGAGGCGCCCGTGGCCGCCGGGCTCTTGGGGTCTTTTGTGCAAGCCATTTCTGGGGGCTCGCTGTATCGAAAGGCCTCGTTCTTGATGGACAGCTTGGGGACCCAAGTCTTTGCGGACCATGTGGATCTCTCGGAAGACCCCTTTGTGCTCAAAGGCCGGGGCAGTGCCCCCTTCGACGACGAAGGCGTGGCCACCCAGAAACGCACCATTGTGGATGCGGGCCGGGTGCAGGGCTACTTCTTGTCGAGCTATTCCGCGCGCAAGCTGGGCATGCGCACCACGGGCAACGCGGGGGGCTCGCACAATCTGGTCATGAGCAGTCGCCTGACCCGTCCACAAGACTCCTTGTCCGGGCTCATTCGGCAAATGGGCCGTGGGCTGCTGGTCACAGAGTTGATGGGGCAGGGGGTCAATGGGGTGACTGGCGACTATTCCCGCGGAGCCAGCGGATTTTGGATCGAACACGGAGAAATCGCCTTTCCCGTCGAGGAAATCACCATTGCCGCCAATCTGAAAGACATGTTTCGGGGGGTGGTGGCCATCGGGTCTGACGCCTATGAGTCAGGGGGGCGCACGGTGGGTTCCATCTGGGTGGACCGAATGAAATTGGCGGGCGAGTGAATTTCCTCAGATTTTGTAGGTGGTAATACCCCCCACCCGAAATGCTTGTTAATCGTCCTAGAATCCGGCCCACGCTTCAGGCGTGATCGGGTTCTGGCAAGAGCCCGTTGCCCTGTCACGGTTCATCAACTCAGGAGATCCTTCATGGAACGTCGATCGTTTGTTCAAGGTGCAGGTTTGGCGGGTGTGCTCGCAGCTGGGGTGGCTCCAGCCGTGCACGCTCAAGCGAGTATTCGTTGGCGCTTGGCTTCCGCCTTCCCCAAGTCTCTCGATACCCTGTTTGGCGTGAACGACGTCTTCGCCA
>Ga0075471_10002561_pt1 | contig 11918 bp, 8 predicted proteins | sample DEB19_08_DNA_2_FD_74787 | JGI IMG/M metagenome (GOLD analysis project Ga0075471, IMG submission 74787) | Aqueous microbial communities from the Delaware River and Bay under freshwater to marine salinity gradient to study organic matter... | ecosystem: Environmental > Aquatic > Marine > Coastal ... | reverse complement strand
TCCGCGCCGACGAAGTCCTTGCCAGTGCTCTTCTTGTGCCAGTCGAGGATGCGGCCGACGAACGGCGAGATGAGCTGCACACCCGCTTCGGCGCACGCGACGGCTTGGGCGAAGCTGAAGAGCAGCGTCAGGTTGCAGGCGATGCCGTCCTTCTTCAGCTCCTCAGCGGCGCGGATGCCCTCCCAAGTCGAGGCGAGCTTGATAAGCACGCGCTCCTTCGCGATGCCAGCCTTCGCGTAGCGGGCGATGAGGGAGCGGGCCTTCGCGACTGAGGCGGCGGTGTCGAAGGACAAACGCGCGTCCACCTCGGTCGAGACGCGGTTGGGGACAATTTTGAGAATCTCCAGGCCGAACGCGACGGCGATCTGGTCCATCGCTTCGCCGAGCAACGCGGAGCCGCTGGCCGACTGCTTCGCGTCGGCGATGGCCTTGTCCACGACGGCGGCGTATTCCGGCATCTGGGCGGCCTTGAGGATGAGGCTGGGGTTGGTCGTGGCATCGCGGGGCTGATACTTGCGGATGCTCTCGAAGTCGCCCGTGTCGGCGACGACGATGGTGTGCTGTTTCAGGCCGGTAAGCAGGTTGTTGCTCATGGGGTCAAATCAGGTTGTTAAAGCGTCCTTGGCTATGACGCGATGGGATTCCGTCGCATCAACCGCCGTCAGTCAACCAATAACTCTGACCGTCAATCTGCTTCTTGATTAGGCGCAGACCGCCTCCTACTGTCCCGCGCAAGCACGATGCCGCCAGTCCCTGTAAAACTCTCCGCCGCCCGTCCGCCTGGCTCCGTCGCGCCTCCCGCAGCCGCCAAGACCACCATCACCCGCCCCCGGATTTTGGCCGTGGACGACACGCCGGAAGCCTTGCGGCAGCTCCGGGACTGTCTCAAGGCGCTCAACGCCGAGTGCTTCACCTGCGGCAGCGGAGCCTCGGCGGTGGAGTTTCTCAGCAAGGAGCTGGTGGATGTGGCCATCGTGGACGTGTCGATGCCAGGCATGGACGGCTTTGAGGTGTGCCGCGCGATCAAGCAGGAGCCGCGCACGGCCAACATCCCGGTCATCCTCGTCACGGGGGATCTGAAGTCGGAGGACACCCACCGAGGCATCGAGCTGGGCGCGTTTGACTATCTCACCAAACCGGTTGATCCGCACGAATGCAACGTGCGCATTCACGCAGCCCTGCAAGTCAAGAAACTGCTGGAGGAGCTGCACACCCAGCTCATGGCCCCGGATGAGCAGCGGCGCGTGCAGAACGAGTTGCAGGAGAAAATGCTGGCATTCCAGCACGGCATGACCACCGCGCACTGGCAAAAGCGGTTTGGCCAGCTTTCCGTCTCGTTTCTGGACGACATCCAGAGCCCGCTGGCTGGCGCGCTGGCGAGCCTGCAAGTGCTCATGGTGGACGACCAGTTGCGCGATGACGTGCGACGACGGCTCATCATCATGCACGGGCAGTTCCGCCAGGTGAACGACCACTTGCGCCGGTTGCTGAATGTGGCGGTTTACAGCCGCAGCCCGCATCTGATCCACCCGGCGGAAATTGTCTCAGACCTCACCCGCCTGCTGGAGCCTGAATTCCTGTATTATGGCATCCACCTAGAGCAGGAGCTCGACCCCACGGTGGAATGGTGGGGCATGCGCAGCGAGATCAGCCGGGCCGTGCTCTACCTGCTGCACAACGCCATCGAGGCTCATTCCGAGAAGCCACCTGTCATTCGCACCCGATTTGAGGATGAGGATGAGCCAGAGCAAAACCCGGAGGACCCGCACAAAATCCCCACCATCCGGGTGGTGGTGGAGTCCACCGACGCGCATGTGGCCATCCGCATCAGCGACAACGCCAAGGGCATCCCCGAGGCGCTCCACGAGAAAATCTGGGATCCTTACTTCACCACCAAACGCCCGCCGCACACCGGGGCCGGCCTGCACTTGGTCCGCGGCATCGCCCGCGCGGGCGGCGGCGACGTCAAACTACAGTCGCCCGGTCCAGAGTGCTCAACTCAGTTCTCGATTCTGCTGCCCATCAACACCGCCCACCTGTATCCGACCGAGGAGGAGACCCCTGCCGCCGAGCCAGCCGCTTACGAAGAGGCTCCGGCGGCGGCCGAGGAATAGGCCTCGCCGACCCATGTTCGCTGCGAAGCCGGAACCCCGACGTTGACGAGCAACAGTTCCTCCGCCGATTCGCCGTAGGTGCCACGCGCGAGGATGCGTGGCCCGGGAGCACATACCAGCGAGTTTCCGATGCACTTCCGCCCGGCCCACTCACCGGCCGTGATAGGGCCGACGTTGCTACAGCCTGCGATGGTCAGGCCGAATTCACGCACCGCCGGGCTGTAGTTGTCCCACCAAAGTTGGCCATAAGGTTCCCGGACATTGTCATGGTCTGCCGGCACTGCCCAAGCACAGGGCGAGAGAATCAAAGTTGCCCCCATCATGCCCAAGGTGCGGCTGATGGCCTGACCGGCAGCGAAGGCATCCGCGCAAATCATGAGCCCGATCCGGCCGATGGCCGTGTCCACCACCGCAAGCCGGTCTCCCACCGAATAGATCGTCCGCGCGAAATCGAGTTCGTTGATTTTGCGGTGGTGCAGCAACAGCTCGCCGCCGGGACCGAACAGCACCGCCGAGTTGAACACCTTGGTCCCGCCCGCACCGGCACTAGCGACGCGCTCCGAAAGCCCCGCGCAGACGAAGATCCGATTGTCAGCAGCAGCATGGCGGAGCAGCTCGCAACCGGGTCCGCCGGGAATCGGTTCCGCCCGGGCAAGGGCCGCGGGATGCGCCCAGCCCAAGTCCAGGGCCTCTGGCAACAGCACCACGTCGGCCCCGCGCGTGGCCGCCTCCGCAATGCGAGCCACCGCGCAGGCGAGATTTCCGGCACGGTCTCCCGGAACGACTCGCATCTGCGCAAGCGCAAGCTGACAGGCCTGTTTCACGGGCTTGCCGTCCGGCGCTGCCGGCGTGCCACTGCAGCCCGCAACTGACGCATGGCCTCGGCACCGGACACTCCCCAGTTCAGCCGCGTCTCGAACTCACGGAACGCCGAGCGCGCCAGGGCCTCGTAGGCGGCGTAATTTCCGAACAGTTCGCGCACGAAGGCCGCGTATTCGCCGGGAGGGGCCGTCAGCGGGAAGGTCCGGCCATTGCCGCCGTCCCGCACCGCCGTGGGAATGCCGCCCACCCGCGTGGCCAGACTCGGCACGCCAAACGAGGCCGCCTCGCAGAACACAATGCCGAACGCCTCGGCGCGCGAGGGCAGGATGAGAAAGTGCGACTCGGCGATGAGATCGTTGAACTGCTTCAGGCCGGCTGGGTCGCTCTTGTTGATGAAGCCGGTCTTCCGCACGAACGATGGCAAGGTAACGTCTTCCGGTGGCTGCGAGCCAATCAAAGTCAGCGTCGTGGGCAGACCGGTCTGGTTGAGCTCCTCCGCCACCGCCAGGGCGATGTCCCCGCCCTTGCGCGACCAGACCTTGCCGAGGAACAAAAGATTGCAGCGATCCTTGGGCCGGGCAGCGATCAGCGCATCCACGTCGGCCCTCGTGCGATCGCACCGGATGTTCGCTCCGAAGGGGATCACCTTCACCTTCTCCGGATCAGCGCCGTAGGTCTGGATGGCGGCGTCGCGCGCCCAATCGCACGCGTAGATCACCAGGTCCGCCCGTTGCAAGGCACGCCGCTCGTAATCGTGCCCGCGACGGATGGCAAACGGGTTCAGCGACTGGAAATACGGATAGGCACCCAGCATGCAGCCGAAGTTCGAGTCGCTCCAGTAGGCGATGGGCAAATCGGTTTCAAACTCGGAGAGTAGTTCCGTGTGCGTGGCCAGAATCGCATCCACCTCCATGCCCCGCAGCTTCTCAGTCACCTGCCGGCCCCAGCCCCTCACGATGGAGGGTTCCCGGCCTTCGAGGATGTTTCGGCCCAGCAGCTTCCAGAGGCGGCGTCGCAGCCCCAACGTGGGCGAGACCACGGACTCCAGCGGCCCAAGGTATTGAATCTCCGCCCCGTGCGGCTTCAGTGATTCCGCGATGTGATGCGAGAGGCCGGACCAGCTCTTTAGATTGTGCGGGTCGTCACCCGTGACGTAGGCAATTTTCATGCGGAAGCGCGGCGCAGCCTAGCCGGAACCAGCCGCGAAGGACACAACGAGTTGGCGGGCCAGATTTTCAAACCGGCTCATTCATCACGCGCCTCGAGATGCAGGTCATCCAGAAACCAGTGCCGCTGCGGCTGGCCGGCACCGGTGAAGATCGCCACCCGCCGGATCGCTCGCAGATTGAGCAGCCGTTCCTTGGGGCCGCGTTCGATGACGGATGTCAAAATGCGAATCCGATTCCAGCCCTGAACCACCTCGAAACCACGCTCGAAGCGGTCCACCAGACGCCGGCAGTCGCCATCATCATCCACGCGCACGTAAACCGTAAACGGGTCGCGGGGATTGAACACCTGCAACGACAGGGCGCGAAACCCGGTCCAGTCCTTGTCTCCACCGGAGTAATTCACCCCCGCCCAGTCACCCTGACCACTCACAATCCGCAGTGACTGCTCACCCTGGGCAGCATTGGCCCGGGTGAAAACGATCTGCGTGGGATGCCCTTTCGAACCGCCTTGAGGCCGCCAAAGTTTCAACTCTTCCTCCGTCTCAAAGTTCCCCAACGAGGGAAAGTGCAACTGCCGCCAGCGAATCCCCTGCCACTCCTGATAAGCCGGCCAGAGCGCCACGACCATGGCCAGCCCCAGAACCAAGGCGTGCCCGCCGCGCCACCACCAGTTCCCTGTCCGCCGCCAAGCCGCGATGCCGGTCAGCATCAGGGCCGCGCCCAACGCCCCATTGACAACATCGCGCCAGCTCTTGGACCGGCCGAAGAGCGGCTGCAACCACTCGACAGCAAGGGCAAACCCCAGCGTGAGCAGTAGCGCCAGCAGGTGACGGCGGGCCGCTGGCTGCACCCGCTCCGGCAACGCATAAAACAACACGGCCGCCAGCCAGCCCAGCAAGGGAACGTGCGCCACATCGAAAACATGCCCCCAAAACGCCGCGTCCACCCGCACCCGGACCGGCCAGAAAAAACCCAGGGTGAGCACTCCGAGGGTCGCGGCAAGAGCTATGGATTTGCGGAGCATCATGTGCCCGCCGAAGTCACTTGCGCACCAGCATGGTGACGCCGAGGAACAGCCGCCGGCTGAGGGCCTTGCGCAGACTGACAGGCAGCGCGCCCACGACCGCCTCCACGCAGAGGGTCAGCGCATTCCACAACGCGCTCTGCCGGCATTTCCCGAAACGGTAAGTATAGGTTTCCCGGAACCCGATGCGCCGCACCAGCGCGTCCATCTCGCGATAAGTCCACTCCTTCAAATGCATCCCTTCCGCCTCGTCGGCAAACAACGCCGAGGCATCGTGCGGCCCGGAATACTTGTGTGGCGTGTCAAAGATATAGACCCCGCCGGGCTTCAGGACACGCAGCACCGTGCGAAAGTGGTCCTCATGGTCATCCGGATGGACATGCTCAAGAAATTGGTAGCTGAACGCCATATCCACCGAGTTGTCCGGCAGGTTGAGCGTGTAGCCGTCGTAGGTCTCAAAGTGAAAGTTCTTAGGCGCGTTCTTCTGCCCGCCGCTCTGGTCCGAGATGTCGAGCGCGATGACCTTCTCCACATGCTGACACATCTCGTAGGCCAGCCGGCAATCGCCGGGCGCAATTTCCATGAACGTCTTCACGCCAGCCAGGTGCGGACGCAGGATGTTCATACGGGCGGCGACGGCGCGGCGGCTGTATTCCTCCGTGTCGCGGCGTGTGAGGCGCGGATGATCGGGCACCCGCTGAAACAGTTCGTCGTAGAGTTGGGCGAAGAGCGTCGTGCGCTGGGCGCGGGTGGAATTCATCAGTCGCCCATGCAGGTCCTTCTCGACCTCATATTGGCGGCGCACTGACTCCAAAGGACGGTTGTCGTCTGACATGAGCTTCTTAGTTGGCTGAGTTTCCGGGGGCGACGAAGGCGGAGCAAGGCTTTTCAAAACCCCCTTCCGCAAACCACCTGAGGCGTGGACGTATCCCTGCTGCTCGCCAGTCTCTGACAACCTGGGTGGGGCTTCATCCTCACTGGTCGGGAGCGGACAGAACAAATCGCCTCGTTGCCCGATCACGCACACGAACAGCGCCCTTGCATTTGCGTCCGTCCTGCGGCTACCTACCGTTCGGTAAGTAAATGCAGACCACAGTTCAAGACACCCGAGGCAAGATACTTGCCGCCGCCCTCCGGCTTTTTTCGGACCGGGGTTACGCAGGCACTTCGGTTCAGGACATCGTGGGCGAAGCGCGGGTGACCAAGCCCGCCCTTTACTACTACTTCCCGAGCAAGTCAGACCTTTATCAGGCCCTGCTGGACCGCGCGCACGACGAGCGCTTTCAGCTCATGCAGTCGGCCGTGGAGCGGGGCAAGGACCTGCCGGGCAAGCTGGAGGAAATTCTCAACGCGCACTTCAATTTTCTGGAGAGCCACCGCGAGCTGTTGAGCCTCGTTTATGCCACGGCTTTCGCCGCGCGCGGTGAGATGCCCAAGGAAATTCGCTACCTCGACAAGTGCCAGCGGAACTTCGGCCTCGTGCGCGACGTCATCCGTGAGGGTCAGAACGCCGGGCAGCTCAACCGCCAGTTCGACACCGAACTGCTGGCGCGTGGCATCTTCGGCATGATGAACATCCATGTGCAGGCCGAGCTTGTGCAGCCCGGCCATAAACCCACGCGCAAGACCGCCCGCCAGATTGTGAAGCTGTTTCTGGAGGGGGCCACAGCCAAAAACTGATTTTTCATGCAACACACCAGACTCCTTTTCTCAACCGCCGCCTGCGCTGCCGCCCTGCTCACTGGCTGCAACAAGCCGGACGCCACCAAGGCCGCCGGCCCCCAGGCCATGCCGCCCACCCAGGTCGTCGCTGTGGAGGCGCGTCGCGAGTCCGTGACCGAATCGCTCTCGCTCGTCGGCACGCTCACGGCCAACGAGTGGGTGGAAATCAAAGCCGAGCTGGAAGGCACGGTCATGGAGGTCGGCTTCGACGAGGGCAAACCGGTGACGAAGGGGCAATTACTCTTCCGCCTGGATGAATCCCGGCTCAACACCTCGCTCGCGGAGGCCGAGGTGAACCTGAAACTCAGCAAGGTCAACTACGACCGTGCCCAGCAGCTCCTCCGCGACAAGACGATTTCGCAACAGGAGTTCGACCAGCTCGCATCGCGGTTCGAGTCCATGCAGGCCGCCATCGCGGTCAAGCAGCGCGAGCTGAAGGACACGAAGATTCACGCAGCGTTCGCGGGCGTGATGGGCGCGCGCAACGTCAGCTCGGGCCAGGTTATCAAGAAGGACACGGTGCTCGGCATGCTGGTGGACCTAAACCCGGTGAAGGTGGAGGTGAGCGTGCCGGAGCGCTTTCTGAGCCTGTTGAAACTCGACCAGACCATCGAGCTGCGGGTCGCCGCGTTTCCGGGCCGCACGTTCAAGGGGCAGGTTTATTTCATCGCTCCGCAGGTGGAGACCAACACCCGCACCGCGCTGGTGAAAGCGAAGATTGCCAATGCCGACCTGTCGTTGAAGCCCGGCATGTTCGCCAACCTCGACCTGACGCTCCAGTTGCGCGACGCCGCGGTGGTCGTGCCTGAGCCGGCTATCATGGTGAACTCGGACAAGGCAATGATCTACATCGTGGACAAGGACATGAACGCGCAGCTCCGGCCCGTTAAGCTGGGCGTGCGGTCAGCCGGGGTGGTGGAAATTCTGCAAGGGGTGGAAGCGGGACAACTGGTCATTGTCGAAGGTGTCCAGAAAGTGCGTCCTGGAGCGAAGGTGAAACCGGCAGGCCCGGAGTCGGCGGCAGCGTATGCCCCGAAGAGCAACCCGGCCCCAGCCGCCACGAACTGAACCCGCCATGATGATACTTCCCCAAGTCAGCATCCGTCGGCCGGTGCTCACCACGATGATGAGCCTCGCGCTCATCCTCTTCGGTCTCATTGCACTTCAGCGGCTGCCGGTGCGCGAGCTGCCGGACATTGACCCGCCCATCGTCAGCGTCACGACAGTTTATCCCGGTGCGAATGCTGCTGTCGTCGAGACCGAGGTCACGGAGCGGCTGGAGGAGGAAATCAACAACATCGAGGGCATCAAGACGCTCACGAGCCAGAGCCGTGAGGAAGTCAGCACCATCACCATCGAGTTCGATCTTTCGCGGGAGGTGGATTTGGCGGCACAGGACGTGCGTGACCGCGTCTCCCGCGTGCGCGGCAAGCTGCCGGAGACCATCAAGGAGCCCATCGTCGCCAAGCAGGACGCCGACGCGCTCGCGGTCATCTGGATTGGCATGAACAGCGACGTGTATTCACCGCTGGAGCTCACGCAGCTCGCCGAGAAGCAAATCAAGAACCGCCTCCAGACAATCCGTGGGGTGTCGAACGTCATCATCGGCGGCGAGCAGCGCTTCGCCATCCGCCTCTGGCTAGACTCGGAGAAGATGGCCGCGCACCGAATCACCGTGCTCGATGTGGACCGCGCGCTGAAGCAGCAGAATGTCGAGCTCCCCAGCGGCCGCGTCGAGAACCTAGACCGCGAGATGACCATCCAGACGCGCGGCGAGTTGAAATCACCCGCCGAGTTCAACGAGCTGGTCGTCAAGAATGACGGGGTCAAAATCGTCCGCCTCCGCGACATCGGCGAGGCAAAGGCCGGGGTGGAGAACGAGCGCACCATCGCACGCAACAACGGCCGCCCGTGCATCTTTCTCGGCATCGTCAAGCAGTCCAAGGCCAACACTGTGGACGTGGCACACGGCGTGAAGGAGGAGGTCGCCCGCATCCGCGAATCCATCCCGCCGGGCATCGAGCTGGTCTTCAACTACGACGAGTCCATCTTCGTCGAGGCCTCCATCAGCGAGGTCTGGGAAACGCTGGGCATGGCCTTCGCGCTGGTCGTCGTGCTCATCTGGGTCTTCCTCGGCAGCGTGCGCTCGACGCTCATCCCGGCCGTGGCGATTCCCGTGTCCATCATCGGCACCTTCGCCATCCTGCAGGCCTTTGGTTACTCCATCAACATGCTCACCATGCTCGCGCTGGTGCTGGCCATCGGGGTGGTGGTGGACGACGCCATCGTCGTGCTGGAAAACATCTACCGGCATATCGAGGCCGGAATGTCACCCATGGAGGCCGCGAAGAAAGGTATGGATGAAATCGCCTTCGCGGTCATCACCATCACGCTCTCGCTCATTGTCGTGTTCCTGCCGCTGGCCTTCCTCAAGGGCGCGACCGGCCGGCTCTTCATGGAGTTCGCCGTCGCGGTCTGCGGCTCGGTCGCGGTGTCGGCGTTCGTGGCGCTGTCGTTGTCGCCGATGCTTGCCGCGCGCGTGCTCAAGCCCATCAGCGCCGACCACAAGAAAGTTTTCTTCCTGCGCTGGTTTGACGGGGTGCTCGGCTGGTTCACCCGGCTCTACGGAGCAATTCTGCGCGGCTTGGTGCGGGCCGCCTCTACCGTGCTGCAGCCGTTTGTGGCCTTCGGCTGGTTCGGACGCGCAATCGCCTTCGTCGGCACGCTCGCGGCACTGGGCGCAATGATGTGGGCGTTGAACGTGCCGCTGCTCGGCAAGCTGGAAGGCGAATTCCTCCCCGAGGAAGACAAAGGACGGCTGCTTTGCATGGTCTTTGCGCCCGAAGGCTCCACCAGTGAATACACCGACCGCCAGGTGCGTGAAATCGAGGCGATGCTCAAGAAGGTGCCGGAAGTGCAGGCTTACGGCGCAATCGTCGCTTTCTCCATGACGGGCGCACCGGGCCAGGCGAACAGCGCCATCGCCTTTGTGCGGCTCAAGGACCAGAAGGAACGCACGCGCAACGTCCGCGAGATCGTGAACGGGCCGGGCGGTCTGCGCCTGCAATTCTTCAACGAGATCGAGGGGGCCATCGCCGTGCCGAACATCCCCAAGGCCATCGGCCGCGGCTTTGGAGCGCCCTTCCAGCTCGTCATCCAGGCGCAGGATCTGGAGGCCTTGAACGGCTACGTGAACGAACTGCTCGGCAAACTCCGCTCCACTGGCTACCTCGTGAACGTCCGCTCCAGCTTCGAGGTCACCAAGCCCGAGCTGCGCCTCGACGTGGATCGTAATCGCGCCGCTGCGCTGGGAGTGAGCATCGAGGACGTGTCGCGCACGCTGCAAATCCTCTTCGGCGGACTGGACCTCAGCCGCGTGAAACTCGATGGCAAACAGTATCAGGTCATCACCCAGCTCCAGCGCGCGTCCCGCCTCACGCCGCAGGATCTCGACCGCCTCTATGTGCGCAACCGGGACGGCCAGTTGATTCAGCTCAGCTCCATCGTGCGCCGCGAGTCCGGCAGCTCGCCGAACGTGGTCGAGCACTTCAACCGCATGCGCAGCGCGACCATTTCCGGTTCCTTGAACGGCGTCCCGCTCGGCACCGCCGTCGAGCGGGTCGAGGCGTTGGTGAAACAGGATTTGCCGCCGGGCTTTCTCTACGATTGGACCGGTGAGTCGAAGGAGTTCAAGGACGCGTGGAAGGAGTTCATGGTCGTGCTGGTGCTCGCGCTCATCATCACCTACATGGTGCTGGCCGCGCAGTTCGAGAGCTTCCTGCACCCGCTCACCGTGCTGCTGTCCATCCCGCTGGCCGGCGTCGGTGCGCTGGGCCTGCTGTGGCTGGTGGACTACCTCGGCAAGACCGGCGTCATCAAGGAAGTGCCGGCGATGAACATCAATTTGTTCAGCCTCATCGGCTTCGTGCTACTGGTCGGCCTGGTCACCAAGAACGCGATTCTGCTCGTTGAGTTCGCCAACCAGGAAGTCGAGAAGGGCGTGGATCCGCGCGAAGCCATCGTGAGCGCCGGCACCGTGCGCCTGCGGCCCATCCTGATGACCGCGCTCTCGACCATCGCGGGCATCATCCCCATCGCCATCGGCTTCGGTGCGGGCGCGGAAAGCCGCCGGCCGATGGGCGTGTGCGTCATCGGCGGCATGTTGAGCAGCACTTTCCTGACGCTGATCGTGGTGCCGTTGGTCTATACGGCCTTCAGCGCGGTGGCGGGGCAATTCTCCAAATCCTCGTCCGCGCCGACACCCTCCCCTGCCCCGCCCGCCGAGGCCGTGCCGGTGAAGTAGGATCCGGTAAGAGCCCCGCTCTGCGGAGGATGCTCGCATCATGTGAACAATCGACCGTAAGCTCGCGCATGGATTTGCATTTGCTTCGCCGCGCGGGTTTTGGCAATTCAAGCACACCGATGAGACGATTTGCTTTCGTTCTGTTACTTGGTTGCGTCGTGGCCGCGACTGGCTGCCGAGAAAAACCAGTTACAACTACACCACCTAAGGCCGCCCCTGCGCCTGCCGGGCCAGTGTTTCGCCTGCAATTCGCCGGCCTCAACCACATCGCCACGAACGCCAGCAGCGCCAAGCTCAACACGCTCCTCAACTCGCCGGAGGCAATCTCGGCCCGGAAGCAAATTCACGACCGGCTCGCACTCACACTGCCGGGAGCGCTCTTTGGTGCTACGGCAGGGAGCCCCAACCCCAGCGCCCTGCTCCGCCCGTTGCTGGACGAACTCGCTGCCTGCAAGTTCCTATTCGAGACGCACGACGTGCAGGGAGCGACATGGATGCTCACCGTCTTCCTCGATGCCGGCCAGCGCGCGATGTGGAGCACGAACCTGTGGCAGGCCGTCGGCTCGAAGCCCGTCGTGTTGCCACCTATGGGCCCTGGCACCAGTGCCTGGAGCGTGAAAACAGTGGATGGCCAACTGCTCACGGTCGCCAGTTTTGAAGACTGCCTCATGGTGTCCAAGTCGGTGCCAAGCGCACCGCTCCCCGCAAACCCAACTCCCGGCAAGCACCCGGCGCTCTCGGCCAATCTCGTTGACCTCACCGCC
>Ga0075471_10002555_pt1 | contig 11939 bp, 9 predicted proteins | sample DEB19_08_DNA_2_FD_74787 | JGI IMG/M metagenome (GOLD analysis project Ga0075471, IMG submission 74787) | Aqueous microbial communities from the Delaware River and Bay under freshwater to marine salinity gradient to study organic matter... | ecosystem: Environmental > Aquatic > Marine > Coastal ... | reverse complement strand
CGATCCCGGATCTCGAGTACATCAAGGACGGTGTGCCGATCAAGCCGGCTACCCCGGACATCACCGCTCAGGTGACCCAGGTGCTCGGCTTCAACCCCGAGGTCATCGTGTTCTCGGGCCAGGGCGCTGACTGCTGGAACCTCGTGGACGGTCTCGGCAAGCAGGGCTGGACGCCGGAGAAGATCCCGCTCGTGCTCTCGGGCTCGTGCATCGACTTCGAGAAGATGGCTGCCGCTGGCGATCTCGCCAAGGGCGTGTACTTCGTGGGCTCCGCTGGCGCATCGCTGGCCAACCCCGAGGCAATCTCGAACCCCGTGTGGAAGCTCGAGGCAGAGACCTACCTCGCCAAGGCTGCTCAGTACGGTGCACCCGATGCCGACATCAAGAAGGGCTTCGGCACGCAGGGCTGGTCCGTCATGATGACGATCTGGGAGCAGGCCGAGATCTCGACCGGTGGCGACCCCACCAAGTTGACCGCTGATGCGTTCAAGGCGCAGATGAAGGCCACCAACAACAACCACATCTACGGCTCGGTTCCCTTCGGTTGCTCGACCGCAGCGGCTCCGTACGTTGCAGTGTGCAACCAGTCGGTGAGCTTCCTGCAGTGGGACGGCGCAAGCCTCGTCACGCTGCTCGAGTCATACCGTGCAACCGATCTGATCGCCGGAACGGAACTCATTCCCGGACCGCAGTGATCGGGGAGATCATCTCCACGGTTTCGTAATACGCGAGAGGGGCGGCCAAAACTGGCCGCCCCTCTTGTTTCTAGTAAGGTGCCATTCACGGTCGTCCGAGGGGGTTGACGACCATACCCGGGGGGGAATGTGAAAGACCCGATTTTCTTCCTGCTGCTAGGCCTTGGAATTGGATCGCTCTACGCCATGATGGGCGCGGCCATGGTCACCGCCTTCAAGGGCGCTGGCGTGATCCACTTCGGCCTTCCAGCCATGGCGCAGTACGCCATGTTCAGCTACTTCGAGTTGCGAAACCCGGCGAAGGGCTTCGGTGGCGATATTCGCCTGCCGTGGTTCGACTTCCTGCCGGACCGCATCCCGATCACCCGAGGGATCGGCATCAACCTGCCGAACATCCCGGTGAAGATCGATCTCAAGGGCCGAGACAAGAACATCTCCGATGCGATGTCGTTCTGGCCTGCGTTCTTGATCACGATGCTGCTCGCCGTGCTCATCGGACTCATGGTGCACTTCTTGGTGTTCCGTCCGCTGCGCAACGCTGCTCCGCTCGGCAAGGTGGTTGCTGCCATCGCCGTGTCGGGTTACTTCGTCGGCATCTGCCAGTTGAACTTCCGTGATCTCAACAACCCCAACCCGAAGAACATCCTTCCGGACAAGGGCTTGAAGAATTTCCTCGGACTCGGCATCGGTCCGAACCCGAACACGCCTCGCCTGTACGACCAGTCGAACCTGTGGCTCGCCCTCATCGCCGTGGCGATGGGTGCCACGCTCTGGATGATCTACAAGTACACCCGCTTCGGCATGGCCACCCGCGCCGCCGCCGGCAACGAAAAGGGTGCAGTGCTGCTCGGCTACTCGCCCGAGTTCCTCGCCGCCGCGAACTGGGTCATCGCATCGTGTGTCGCCTGCTTCTCGGTGATCATCGTGGCGAACCGCGCTGGCACCATTACGCCGATTCAGTACGCGAGTCTCGTCGGCGCCTTCTTGGCGGCGATGCTCGTGGGCGGTCTCAACTCGATCATCCTGGCCACCGTCGGCGGACTTGCACTCGGCATGGTGGAGACATTCAGCACCAGTTGGTTGCGGGCACAGAGTTGGTTCCCGATCACACTGCGCAGTGGTGTCAAAGAAGCCCTGCCGCTCGTGGTGATCAGCGTGATCCTGTTCGTGCGTGGCAAGAAGTTGCCCATCCGCGGAACGATCGAGCAGCGTCGTCTGCCGATGGTCCCGTATCCGCGGCGCCCGATTCACTACACGCTCATCCTCGGCACACTCGCCATCCTGAGCGCGTTCCACTTCCGGAACTTCTTCAACAAGACTTGGGGTCTGTCGCTCAGCACGACGATGATCTACATGATCTTCGGCCTGTCGCTCGTGGTGATCGCCGGCTACGTCGGTCAGATCTCGCTCGGCAACCTGGCTCTCGCCGGCACGGCCGCCTTCGTGATGGTGCGCATGTTCGCCGACGGCACCAAGCAGGGCACCAACCTTGCCGAGGTGGCCGGCCCTGGACTTCCGTGGATTCCCGCCATGCTCATTGGTGTTGCGGCAGCCATCATCGTCGGTGTGCTGCTCGGTATACCCGCACTACGCGTGCGAGGTGTGCAGTTGGCCGTGGTCACCATCGCGGCGGCGGAGTTGCTGCGCACGATGTACTTCGAGAACGAGAAGGCCACTGGCCTGCGTGCCGGCGTGCCCGGTTTCGTGCCACGCCCCACCTTCTTCGGTGCGTACATCGGTTCGCCGGGATGCAACATTCCACTCGGTGACACGAGTCGAACGTGCGCCTCGGTGGGCATCAACCCGAACCTCGTCATCATGATTCTGGTGTTCACGGTGGCGTGTTCGTGGCTTGTGCTGAACCTGCGCCGCTCGGGAACGGGCCGTCGCTTCCTCTCGGTGCGTGCCAACGAGCGTGCTGCTGCTGCGGCGGGCGTGAACGTGCCCCGCACGAAGTTGCTCGGCTTCGGTATCTCGGCGGGCCTCGCCGGAATCGCCGGCTGCCTCATCGCCTTCCAGCAGGACAGCGTGGCCTCGGCAAACTTCCCGTACCAAGCACTCTTCCCGCTGCTGACCTTCGCCTATCTCGCAGGTATCACCAGCATCAACGGTGCACTGCTCGGATCTGCGGCCAGCGTCGGTCTGCTCGCCTTCTTCAACCGCTGGGCGTTCGAGAGCTCCAACATCGACCTCTACACGCCGATCGTGGGTGGTATCGCCACGGTGCTCACCGCAGTGATTCACCCCGAAGGTCAGGCCGTGTTCTTCCAGCCCATCATGCGGTATGCAGGAAGCTGGCTCGTGAAGGCCCGTGCCAAGGAATGGCTCAGCTTCGTGCGCCGCTACGTGCCCTGGATCATCGGTGGAGCCATCGTGGGTTACCTCTGGTGGCCGGCTCGTGTGGGCTCGTACCACAAGTTCTGGATGCCGCTCATCGGCGCTTGGCTCGGCACGACACTCGTGCGTCAGATCGTTCTCGGCATCGTCGGGAGCATCAAGAAGAAACGAGCAGGCGCTCCAACTGATATCGACACCAACACTCCGCAGGGGGCCCACGCATGAGCGGCTTGCTCGAAACCCATGGCCTGACCGTCACCTACGGCGGCCTGAACGCCAACGACAACGTCAACATCTCCGTCGCCGAGGGCAAGCTCACCGGGCTCATCGGCCCGAACGGCGCCGGTAAGACCACCTTCATCGACGCCATCACCGGGTTCACCGCCCCGTCGGCGGGCACGGTGAACTTCGACGGCAAGGAGATCAACAGCCTCACGCCTGATGCTCGGGCCAAGGTGGGTCTCACCCGCACGTTCCAGTCGCTCGAGCTCTTCGAGGACCTCACCGTGAGGGACAACCTGTTGGTCGCCGCCGAGGTTCCCCGCTGGTACTCGTTCGCCACCGACATCTTCCGGCCCGGCCGCAAGGTGAAAGCCATCGAGGATCAGGTCGACTGGGCGCTCGACATCATCGGGATCGGTGATCTCGCCGACAAGTTGCCGAGCGACCTGTCGCACGGTCAGCGCAAGTTGGTGAGCGTGTCCCGTGCGTTGGCAGCCAAACCCAAACTCGTGCTGCTCGACGAACCGGCCGCCGGTCTCGACACCGCAGAGTCCCAGGTTCTCGGTGCACACCTGCGCGAGTTCCTCACCAAGGGCATCACCGTGTTCCTCATCGACCACGACATGGGCCTCGTGCTCAACGTGTGCGACTACATCTACGTGCTCGACTTCGGTCGGATCATCGCCGAGGGCACTCCGGCCGAGGTGCGCAGCAACCCGGCAGTGATCTCGGCCTACCTCGGCGAGACCGCCGGTGAAGAACAGGCCCGATCGGGAAGTGCGGTCGGCCAAGCGACTCATGGAGGACAGCAGTGAGCACGGAGAACCTCGTCGAGATCCACGATCTCGCCGCCGGCTACGGCGGTGTGCCCGTCGTACGCGGACTCAACCTCAATGTGAAGCCCGGTGAGGTAGTGGCGCTGCTCGGACCGAACGGCGCCGGCAAGACCACCACACTGCTCACCATCTCGGGCATCCTCCGCCCACTCGGCGGAACGCTCGACGTACTCGGCGAGCCGGTACTCGGCGGCAAGGCCTACAAGGTCGCCCGTCGTGGACTCGCTCACGTGGCAGAGGACCGGTCGCTCTTCTTTGACCTCACCGTGAACGAGAACATCCGACTCGGCCTGTCGGGCAGGAGCGCCGAGCGCAAGCAGGCATTCGAACTGGCCATGGACATGTTCCCGGCACTTGCGCCGCTGCGCACGCGTCGGGCCGGTCTGCTGTCGGGTGGCGAGCAGCAGATGCTCGCCATGGCCCGTGCGCTCGTCTCCAAGCCCAAGATGCTGCTGGTCGACGAAATGAGCCTCGGTCTGGCGCCCATCATCGTGGAGCGTCTGCTCCCGATCGTGCGTCGAATCGCCGATGAGACCAATGCCGGCGTGCTCATCGTCGAGCAGCACGTGGGCATGGCCCTCGGCGTTGCAGATCGGGCCTATGTGCTCAACCACGGCCAGTTGGTGATGGAGGGCACTGCGACAGATCTGCTCGCTCGTCGTGACCTGCTCGAGAAGAGCTATCTGGGAGACGGCTCGCACTGAGTCCGACGGTCCAGACACTGGTCTGGCCGACATTCCGCCATGACCGACTGGCTCGTCTTCCTCCTCATCGGCACTGGCAGTGGCGCGGTGTATTCCGCCATTGCCATGGGCACGATCCTCACGTACCGCGGGTCGGGCGTAGTGAACTTCGCTCAAGGAGCGATGGCCACCTACCCCGCCCTGTTGTACGTGGAGTTGCGGGACAAGGGCGATCTGGTGCTGCCGGTGCTGCCATGGCACCACCGGATCAGTCTCGGGGAATCGCTGTCGTTCTGGCCGGCGTTCCTCATCACGATGATCATTGCGGCGATCATGGGGTATCTCATCGACCTGTTGATCTTCCGACACCTCGCCAACGCCACACATGTGACGAAGGTGATTGCGTCGGTGGGCCTGAACATCGCACTGTTCGGACTGTCGTTCCTGCAGTTCGGCCTGGCGAGTCGTAACGCCGATCCGATCCTGCCGAGCGGCACCATCAAGATCGACAAGTACGCGCTGCCGTACGACCGCTTCTGGTTCGTGGGTATGGCCATCGCGGTGGGTCTCGTGCTGTGGGCGGTGTTCCGGTTCACGCGGTTCGGCCTGGCTACCCGGGCATCTGCCGAGAACCAGAAGGGCGCCGAACTCATGGGGCTCTCGCCCCGGTTCCTGTCATCGGCGAACTGGATCCTGGCTGCAGTGGTGGCGGCCGCCGCCGGTGTGCTGGCGGCACCCGTACGCGGTGTGACGCTCACCGGCTTCGGCTCGTATCTGGCGTTCGGTCTCGCTGCAGCCCTGGCTGCACGACTCCGTTCGTTCTCCATCGCCACCATTGCGGGCGTGGGCCTCGGCATGTTCGAGGCGCTCTCGGTGCACCTCAAGGCCACCGGCAAGGTGCCGTCGTTCCTGCAGGGCGGTTTCGAGACCGCCGTGCCGTTCGTGGTGATCGTGGGCGTGCTGATCCTGTTCGGCACCAACCTGCCTACCCGCGGTGTGATGCTCGACGACAAGAACCCGCTGTCGCCCCAGCCGAGGTTCAACCCCTACATCCTCGTTCCCAGTTTTGCCGTTGCCATCTGGGTACTCGGTTTCGGGCGGTCGGGTCTGCGCCTCGCGCTCATCCAGAGCCTCATCGTGGCCGTGCTCACCTTGTCGCTGGTGCTGATGGCTGGGTTCATCGGTCAGGTGACGTTGGCCGAGATGACCTTTGCAGGCATCGGCGCGTTCATGCTGGCTCGCTTCACCGATCGCGCCGGTTGGCCCTTCCCGTTCAGCCCACTGATGGCCATTGCGCTCAGCACTGTGATCGGCACGCTCATCAGCATCCCTGCAGTGCGAATCCGAGGTTTGCAGTTCGCCATCGTGACGTTCTCGGGTGCTATCGCGCTCGAGCAGGTGTTGTTCCGCAACCCGAAGTTCACCGGCGTAGGTGGTGCTGCCAAGGTGCCGGCCCCCGACATCTTCGGGAAGGCCTTCGGCATCGGTTCGGGCACGCCCGGCGGCGAGAACGTGTATCCGTACAAACCATTCGGGTTCTTCGTACTCATCGTTGCCGTACTGGCTGGTCTGCTCGTGGCGAACATCCGCCGCACCAATGTGGGTCGTCGCATGCTGGCCGTGCGCGCGAACGAACGCGCCGCAGCCGCATCAGGCATCCATGTGCCTCGTACCAAACTGCTCGGTGCAGCACTGGGCTCGTTCGTGGCATCCACCGCCGGAGCGCTGTGGGGCTACAGCTACCAGACCTTTGACGCAACCAGCTTCCCGGCGCAGGCCGCGCTTGCGATCATCGCGTTCGCATACATCGGCGGAATCGCGATGGTGAGCGGCGCGTTCATCGCAGGGCTGCTCACCTCATCGGGCTTCATCTTCACGTTGCTGTCCAACTCGGGCGGAGCGCCTCCTAGGTGGCAGACCTTTGCTGCGGGTGTGGGAATGATCGTCGTGGCGATCAAGTACCCGGGTGGTATTGCATCGGCGATGCCGGCGATCCGGCACCGCTGGGAGCGAATGCGCCAACGCGCATGAGCGGTTGGCTGCTGTACGCGATCCTGGGCACCGGCTCGGGCGCGCTCTACGCAGCCGTTGCGTTGAGCATGGTGCTCACCTACCGCGGGTCGGGCGTGGTGAACTTCGCGCAGGTCGCCATGGTGACGTACCCGGCGTTCGAGTACGTGAGCCTGCGCGAGCGGGGCGAACTGGTCCTGCCGTTCATACCGTGGCGACAGCCCATCAAGATCGCCGATTCGATGTCGTTCTGGCCGGCCTTCCTGGGCGCGCTCGTAGTGGCCGCGCTGCTGGGCTACCTCATCGAACTCCTGGTGTTCCGCAGCCTCCGAGATGCCGATCAGGTCACCAAGGTGATCGCCTCTATCGGCGTGAGCACCGCTATCCGGGGCCTCATCACGGTGCAATACGCAACCGGCCGCGGGATCGCCGGGTCCAACAACGTGAAGAAGATCCTTCCGGACAACACCGTGCGCATCTTCGATGTCGCCGTTTCCGTGGACCGCTTCTGGCTCGTGGGGATCGTGGGTGTGATCGGTATCGGCCTCTGGGCGGTGTACCGCTGGACACGCTTCGGCCTCGCTACCCGTGCAGCAGCACAGAGTCTCCACGGAGCGCAGTTGATCGGCATATCGCCCCTGCGTCTCAGTTCGCTCAACTGGGTGCTCGCCGGTCTGGTGTGCGGAGCGGTCGGAGTGCTCGCCGCTCCGATCGGTGGTGTGTCCCTGAACGGGTTCACCGTGTTTCTCGCCTACGCGCTCGCTGCGGCCATGGCAGCGGGCCTCAAGTCGTTCTCGGTGGCCACAGTGGTGGGCATCGGACTCGGTGCCTTCGAGTCGATGTCGGTTCGGGTGAAGGGCCAGAGTTGGATGCCCTCGATCCTCAAGGGTGGTTTCGAGACTGCATTGCCCTTCATCGTGATCGTGCTTGCGCTCGTGATCCGCGGTACCACCCTGCCCCGGCGCGGTGTGGAACTCGAGACCCGTCTGTCGCCCGCGCCCCGACCCCGCTTCAATCCGTGGGTGATCGTGCCCGTACTGGCACTCACGGTTGCCGTACTGGGCTTCGGCTCGTCCAAGTGGCGGCTTGCATTCACCGAGACGATCGTCGTGGCCGTGCTGTCGCTGTCGCTGGTGCTGATGGCGGGTTTCGTCGGGCAGGTAACGCTTGCGCACTTCACCTTCGCCGGTATTGCGGCCTATGGCACGGCGCGTCTGGCCGAGGCTGGGCATCTCGGTTTTCCGTGGAGTCCGTTGCTCGCCATTGCCATCACGACCGTGGTTGGCGCGGTACTCAGTTACCCCGCAGTGCGAATACGCGGCGCACAACTCGTGATCATCACGTACTCGGGCGCGATCGCACTCGAATCGGTGGTGTTCAGGAACCCCACCTTCACCGGCGTGGGAACCGTGGTCAACACGCCACCACCGAAGTTGTTCGGCTGGGGGTTCGGGCCGACCTCGGGTGAATACCCGTACAAGGCATTCGGGTTCTTCGCCCTCTTGGTGGCCGTGCTCTGCACGCTGGCCGTGGTGAACCTGCGCAAGGGGGCGTCGGGTCGACGAATGCTCGCCGTTCGATCCAACGAACGTGCTGCCGCAGCAGCAGGTGTGCACGTCCCACGCACCAAGTTGCTCGGCGCCACCATCGGGAGTTGCATCGCCGGATTTGCCGGGATGCTCTGGGCGTACAAGCTCATCCAGTTCAACAGCGACGTCTTCGTTGCCTCGAAGGCCACCGACTTCATCTCGGTGGTGTTCGTGGGTGGTATCGCCATGGTCAGCGGCGCCTATTTCGCCGGCACGATCGCCGCCGGCGGCGTACTGCTCACTCTCATCGGGAACGGTCAGGGACCGGCAAAGTGGCAACTGCTCGTCACGGGTGTGGGCATGATCCTCGTGACCGTGCGATTCGCGGGTGGGCTTGCAGCCTTCGGCCCGTGGTTGCGCCGCCGTTGGGAGCTGTGGCGCGCTACTTGAGGAACTTGCTCGTGGTGTTGTCGGCGAGGATGCGTCCGCCCGTCTGGCACGTGGGGCAGTAGTTCACCGTGTAGTCGGAGTACTCGACGGATCGGATCGTGTCAGCGCACACCGGGCAGGCCTCGCCGGTGCGTGCATGCACGGCCGAGAAGCGATCGCTCGAGTTCACCATCTCGTTGTTGAGCCGTTCGTGCTCGAGCGACACAGTGCAGCAGTGAACGATCGCGGCGTGTACCCGGGCGACGGCCTCGGTGTCGAGCTTTGCCGTATTGGCGAACGGCGAGAGTCGTGCGCTGTGGCAGACCTCGTTCGCCAGCCGTCGACCGAGCCCTGCCACCATGTGTTGGTCACGGAGAAAGTTGTGCAGCCTCATCGGGTACATCACAAATGCGGCAGCGAGGTCTTGTTCGGTCAGTTCGAGCGCATCGGGTCCGAGCGAGGTCAATGGAGCGGTGCGGTCGAGTCGATCGGTGTACGCGCACCACACCCCCGCACGACGTTCGGTTCCCGGCTCGGTGAGCACCATCTCGCTTCCGTCGTCGAAGCGCCATCTCGCACGAACGCCGCGCTTGCTGGTGGAAGGACGGGGATCCGGAATCAACCGCCCTCCCTGCATGAGGTGCACCACGAAGGTGATCTCACCGAACTGGACGAGCAGGTACTTGCCGCGACGCGACACCGTCGTGAGTGTGCGGCCCGTTGCCGCAGCAACGGGCGGGTCCACCGTCTTGAGCACCGTGAAGTTGAGCGGGATGAACTCCTGCAGCACACGACCGGACACGTGTCGAGAAAGTCGCTCGGCGTGAGCCTGCAGTTCGGGGAGTTCGGGCACGCTGCAGCCCGTCACTCGTAGGTGGTGCGGGTCCGTACGTCGTCGAAGATCGCATTGAGTGCGGCGAAGACGTCTCGGCTCGCCATGAGTTTCTCCGGGTCACCGGAGAAACGGAGGCGACCGTCGAAGAGAGCGGCTTCGAGGTTGGTGGTGCCGAGGGCGATGCCGACCGCAGTGTCCCAATCCTGTTCCATGCGCACGTCCTCGGAGTCCGCCGGGCCCGCGCCGAACCGTGCGACGCCGTCGGCGACGACGAGGTGATACGAGACGTCACCGTCGGGGGTTCCGGTCACCACTTGGGTGACACCGATGTTCTGGTCTGCTGCAGCACGGCGCATGGCGTCACTGGCTGCCACCGCGAGGTTCAGGGCATCGATCCATTCGAGGCTGAGGTATCGCACAGGCCCCTATCTTGCCGTGTCGGGTACCCTCGGACGCTATGCGAGACCTGGGTCGGGGGATGAAAGTGTTCGACGCAGCCCCGGTGCGGGGTCGTTGGCGGGCGATGGAATCACCCGATGATGTGCTCGAACTCATGGACACCGGCGCCGAGGGCATCATTGCGCTGGTGCGTGATGCCGGTGCAACGTTTCTCGCCCCGATCTACCACGAGCTGGCCGGGGTGGTGTGCACGGGTGGCACGCCGCGCAGCCACATCGGCATCGTGAGCCGGGAGTTCCAGGTGCCCTGCGTCATGGCGTGCCAGTTCGCCGCCGACGAACCCACCGATGGCGACGAGGTGGAACTCGATTGCTCGGGTGCCGAGGGGATTCTCCGTGGCTGAGCAACGGTCCGAGCCGGAACGCCGGGCGCTGACGAACGAGCGGATCGGGTACATGGCGCCGATCTCGAGGCAACTCACCGAGGAGCGCACGTCGCTCGAGTCGAAGATCATCCCGGTGTCGGCCTACGTGGTGGCGGCGTGTGTGGAGTCGTTCCTCCGGTACCCCGAGATGATGCGCGAGATCGAGCAGGCGATGTCGGCCGAGGAGATCGGGCGCCGCGCGAGACGACCGGGTTGCCGCGTGAACACGGTGTACCTGTGGTCGATCGCCAACTTCTTCCTCATCGGCCGCAAGGTCTGGGAACAGTTCGATCCGGTACGTGCCAACGAACTCGACGGTGTGCACATGGTGATGGACTTCTGGGAGCGCGCCGCTCGGGCCTTCCGCGCGGATGGAACCCGTCAAGCCGCCGACACCGGGACCGTCACGCCGTACGACGACGCCATCGTGAGTGCACTGCTCGCCGGCGTGGTCGACGTGGATGACGACCTGCGTCGACGCATCCGATCGTTCAATGCCACGCTCGTGGCGTATCTGTTCCTCCTCTATTTCGACACCCGCGTGGGGCACGGCGACACCGGCCCGTACACACTCCCCGATGGCCGCGTGTTGTTGGTGCGTGACTTCTACGACATGGCCGAGAGCGACTTCTGGTGGAGCGATGTGGCCAAAGATGTTCCGTACCGGAACCTCACGGCGGCATTCGTGCTCGACGGCGTGCGCATCGATCGCATCACCGACTTCGGTACGAGTTACACCACGCCCGAGGATTTCCTCGACCACCTCACGGGCTTCGCGCTCTACACCACCGACGACATGGCACCCGGCGAACTGCGCCCGGTGTCGCTCGACGAGATGGAACCCATGGTGGCCGCCGTTCGACAGGCCCAGCGCGCTCACTACCGGCGCATCACGTCGATGACCCGTGACGAGAAGATTCGTTGCGGTGCCTACGTGTACTTCTCGTTCTTGCGACCGTTCGCTCTCGAAGCCGGAGTCGCCGATCGACTCGACTGGACCGTACCGCGCGACATGCCAGCGCCGATCTACGAGTTCGTCTCGGCACTCGAGGGCGACAACGCCGGTCCGGCCGATGACGGGCCGTACTACTCGTTGCTCCCGTGATCGCTCTGCTGCAGGGTCGAACATGATCTGGACCCCGGTCGACGAGCAACGCCACCCGGCGGCGCCTGTAGAGGCGTGGTGGTTCTGGGGCTGGGACACGAGCGGATCGTGTGGGTTCTATGTGGGCCTCGAGATCACCGGACGCCGCTTCGATTACTGGGCAGGACTGGTCCGCGCCGGTGAGCCATACCTGCACATCGTGGAACTCGATGGAACCGGTCTGCGAGCGGGTCTCGAGATCAAGCCTGCGCAGATGTGGGCCGGACACGAGTGCGATGAACCGTTCCGCCAGTGGTCGTTGGGCAACGAGGCACACGGTGTGCTGCTCGATGATCCGGCCGAGGCCCTCGGACGCGCCTACGGCGATCTGGTTCCGGTCACCTTCGACGTGGAGTGGTACGGGAGCGGTGATCCGTCACCGGTGAGCGGCGGCTA
>Ga0075471_10002554_pt1 | contig 11941 bp, 9 predicted proteins | sample DEB19_08_DNA_2_FD_74787 | JGI IMG/M metagenome (GOLD analysis project Ga0075471, IMG submission 74787) | Aqueous microbial communities from the Delaware River and Bay under freshwater to marine salinity gradient to study organic matter... | ecosystem: Environmental > Aquatic > Marine > Coastal ... | reverse complement strand
GCTCCTTGAGGGCGAACCCCGCGTGATCCGCGCCGAACGCCACCCTCATCGGGCGCCCTCCGCCTCGGAGGCGCCGGGTGACGACCATCGATCCCGCATGCGGGCGACTCTACCGCCGCCCCTCCGGACGAACGTGGCCCGACCCGACGGAGTGTTGCGGTCCTACCCGGCCCCGGCGTCGCGGTACGCCGTGAGCAGTGCCTCGAGGTGACCGGCCCAGTCGATCGGCGCCAGCGCGGGTGCGCCGATGTAGCGATCCGGGTCGACGGCGAACGCGGTCAGGCTCGCGGCCAGCGCATGGGGATCGCGTGGGCTCACCAGCAGCGCCGTGCTCTCGGGGGCGACGAGTTCCGGGATGCCGCCCATGCGGGTGCCGATGACCGGGATCCCGCGGGCCCGGGCCTCGTTCAGCACGATCGGTGCCGGGTCGCGCCACTCGGACGGCACGACGAGGCAGTCGAGGTCGGCGAGGAACTGCTCCTTCGACGGACCATCGAGCCACCCGAGCCCCTCGACCCCACCACCGGCGACGGCCACCGCGTCCGCGAGCGGACCGCGTCCGCCCACGAGGAGCCGGGCCCCCGGCAGGTCGGCCCGGCGGAACGCCTCGAGCAGCGTGGCCACACCCTTGTGCGGTGCGAGTTGTCCCAGGTAGCCGAACACCGGGCCGGCGCCGGCCGCGGTGCGGGTCGGCCGGTCGGCCGGGGCCGGTTCGACCGGGTTGTGGAGCACGCGGATCCGACCCGACGCCCACGGCACCCGCGCGTGTTCGTCGGCCACGGCCTGCGACACGGCGAGCAGCAGGTCGGGTGCGTGCGCGCGCACTTGCCGATCGCGGACGGCCGTGATCGCGGCGCACCCCCGGCACGGGGTGTCACAGGCCGTTCCGTCCCGCTGGACCATCGAGGTGCGCTGGCACAGCAGCCAGTAGTCGTGCAGGGTGTGCACGTGCGGCACACCGAGGCCGCCGGGTCGCACCAGCGCGACCGCGGACATCCCCTGCACCGTGTGGGAGTGGACGACGTCGGGTCGGAAGGTGCGCACCGCGTCGTCGAGGACGCGCGCGGTCGACGGGTTCCAGACGTCACGCAGGTGCATGAGCGCGCGGCGCGGCGCCGGCTGGTCCGCGAAATCCTGCAGCGGGTAGGGCCGCGCCGGGATCTGGGCGAGCACCCGGGACCCCGGGGATCCGTACGTGACCACACCCACCTCGTGGCCCGCGTCGGCGAGCCGGTCGGCCAGGGCCGCCGCGTGCAGTTCCGCGCCACCGAGGACGTTCGGCGGCCAGAGGGATGACAGCAGGAGCACGCGCACGACGGGCCGAGGTTAGACCCAGGCGGGCTAACGTGTCGGCGCGCGGGCCGACGCGCCCGACCCTTGAACACCGGCAGGCCGTCATCCGCACTGCGATCGCCCACGATCACCTCGTCCAGAACGGCGGGGCGGAACGCGCCATCCTTGCGATGGCGCGGGCCCTGCCAGCGAGCCCGGTCTACACATCGTTCTACGACCCTGCGCACACCTACCCGGAACTGACCTCACTCGACATCCGACCGATGCCGATCGACCGCATCGGCCCGCTCCGCCGCCACCATCGCCTCGCGTTCCCGCTGCTCGCACCATCGTTCTCCGCGACCAAGGTCGACGCCGACGTCACGGTGTGCTCAACCGCAGGGTGGTCGCACGGCGTGCGGACGACCGGTGCGAAGGTCGCGTACTGGCACGCGCCGGCCCGTTGGCTCTACCAACTGGACCAGTACGCGGGCGGACGACGGGTGGTGCGCATCGGCGCCCAGGCCATGGCCCCCCTGTTACGGCCGTGGGACCGCCGCGCCGTCGACACGGTCGACCGGCATCTCGCGAACTCGAGCATGATCCGTCAGCGGGTTCAGGACCTTTACCGAGTCGAGGTGGAGCTGCTCCCGCCGCCCACGACGTTCGGTGCCGACGGAGCCGTGGACGAGCATGGGATCGAGCCCGGGTACCTGCTCTGCGTCGCGCGACTGCTCCCCTACAAGAATGTCGATGTCGTCATCGAGGCAGCACGCCGGGTCGGAGCGCGCCTCGTCGTCGTCGGACGCGGTCCGGAGGCACCACGCCTGCGGGCATCCGGCCCGCCAACCACCACGTTCCTCGAGGATGTTCCCGACGCCTGCATGCGAGCCCTCTACCGTGACTGCGCAGCGCTCGTCACGGCAGCACACGAAGACTTCGGTATGACCCCCTTGGAAGCCGCCTCCTTCGGTCGCCCGAGCGCGGTGCTTGCGGCTGGGGGGTTCCTCGACACCGTCGTCGACGGCGAGACCGGGATCATGTTCGACCGACCCGATCCGGCGACGGTGGCCGTCGCACTGCGGCGGGTCCTCGACGAGACCTGGGATCCAGCGGTGCTGCGGGCCCGGGCCGCTGCGTTCTCCGAGGCCGCCTTCGCCGAGCGGTTGCGCGTGGTCGTCAGCGAGGCCGGAGGCGCATCGTGATCGCGCGGTCATAGGCCCCGACGAGGCGTGCCCCGACCTCGTCACGGGTCGGCAGCCACTCGGGCGCGACCGGCGCGTGGTGGTCCGGTTGCACCGCGGCCGCCCGGAGGATGGCATCGAACCACGCCTCGGCGTCGTCCGGGTCGAATGCGACGGCGCGGCCGGCCCCAACCTCGACGAGGGCGGGGTCCGTGGAGGTGATGACCGGCGTGCCCACCGCGAGCGCCTCGACGACCGGGAGACCGAAACCCTCCTCGCGCGACGGGTAGAGCAGCACCCGCGCATGCTCGTACAACCACCGGAGTGCCGGATCCCCGAGGCCGCGCACCCAGTGGGCCACGCCGTCGCGCACGAGCGCCTCGAGCCGGGCGACCACGTCCTCGGACCGCCACGCACCGCTCCCGGCGACGACCAGGTGGAGGCCGGAGGCCCGATGGACGTCGGCCCACCGGTCGATGAGCAGCGCGAGGTTCTTGCGCGGCGACAGGTCACCGACCGCGAGGGCGAAGGCCACGTCGGCCAACCCGTCGACCGGCGCCGCGGGCCCGGCGTACAACTCCTCGCTGAACGGCAATCCGATGAGGGCGGCCTTGGCACCCCAGGCCGGATCGGCGCGCCCGAGTGCCGCGGCGATCGCCTGCGTGTGCGTCACGAGCACATCGGCGTGTCGCAGCGATCGCCGGTACTCGTGCGGCAGCACGAACCGCTTCGCCGCCCGGAACTGGCCCGGATCGTGGAGCAGCGTGAGATCGTGGACCGTCAGCACCGTCGCCAGGTCGGTGGTCGGCAGCACGTGCTTCCCCGCATGCACGACGTCGACCCCGTGCGCCGCGAACGCTCGCGCCGCTCGCCAGCGGACCCAGCACGCAGTGCCGAGCTGGCCCGAGGTCGGGATGGTGACCGTGGCCACGAGGTTGGGCAGGCCCATGGCGCCGACCACTTCGAGGCCGGCGGGCGTCCCCGCGACGACGACCTCGACGTCATGACGTCGGCCGAGCACCGAGAGCATCTCGCGGGCGACCCGGGCGATCCCGTCCCGCCGATCGACGGTCTCCGCGAGGAGTCCGACCCGGCGACTCACCGCCGGGTCGTTCCCGTTACCCGCGCGATGGCGGGTGCAGGCCCCTCGTCGCGCATGCGCGGCGCCATCGTCGAGACGATGCCGAGCACCATCCAGAAGAGGGCGTCCATCGGCACCATCTCGAAGTAGGTCGCGACCAGCGCCGCGCCCATGATCGCGAGCACGGTCGCGCTCCAGCCCGCCGCGAAGTCGCGATCGAGCCCGTCCACCCGCCGTTCGACGTACCGGCCGGCGAGGAAGGCGCTGACGAGCAGGGCGACGAACAGCCAGAGCCCGATGACGCCGAGTTCGAACCCGACCTTGAGGTACGAGTTGTCCGACTGGAACGCGCGCGGCTCGGTCGGATCGGCCGCGTCGAGGCTCTGCGCCTTCTGGCCGGCCGCACCGATCGTGCCGATGCCGGAGCCGAGCGGATGGGCGAACAGCTCACCCGCCCGGTCCTCCCACGAGGTCGTGCGCACCCCGAGGCTGTTGCTCTGGGTCGCCGCGTCCGTGAAGCTCGAACCCTGTGGTAGGAGCAGGAACGCAGCCAGAGCCAGCGGGATGAGCGCGACGAGCACCTTGTACCGGTGGAACGCGAGGTACAGGAGCCCGATTGCGAGTCCGAGGATCGCCGCCCGCACGTAGGTGAACACGAGGGCCAGGCCGAGGACCGGCGTGGAGAGCAGGAACAGTCGGTTCCGAAGGCGGCGCGGATCGGAGATGAACTGTGGCACCGCGAGGAGGGCCGTGAGCATCAGGTAGAACGCGAACGGGAACGGTTGGTTGAAGGTCGAGAAGGACCGGAGACGGAACCCGCTCGTGAACCGGATGACCTCGTTGTACGGGTACCCCCACGCGTTGAGCACCTCGTGACCGACCCGCTGCTGGTAGAGGCCGAACAGGGAGGTCAGGAACGCCATCGTGACGAAGACGGTGATGAGCAGGTCCCGCTCCCGCGCGTCGAGCGGACAGCGCCACACGACGACCGCGAGCAGCAGGTTGAAGAACGAGATGCGCAGACCGACCGACGCGTTCGCCCCGCTGACCATCGGCACCGTGACGAGTGCGAGGGCGATGAGGCCGACGACCGCGGGCGCCCATCCGGGCAGGCGCCGACCCTTCGGGGCTCGGGCGGCGGCGGGACACAGGAAGGTGGCGAACAGCAGGGCGAGCACCGCGCCCTCCTTCCAGCCCTGGGCCCAGTCCGGGAACCCCAGCACGTAGTGCAGACCGTGGAGCGGGAGCAGCGCGGCGAGGCCGAGCACGCCGACCTGCGGGCGCCGGAGCACCGCGATCACCACCGGTACGAGCACCGCGAGCAGGAGCGCGAACGGCCACGTCCCGGTGAGGACCGTCACGACGGCGATCGCGCCGGCCGCGGCGGGCGGCCACCCAGCGCGACCGGCGAGCGCGGACGACCGGGGTCGTCGCCCCACCGGGTGCCGCATCGCCGTGCTCATCGCGTCGAGGTTACCCGTGGTTCCGGGCCTTCGGACCCGGGCCTAGAGTAAGTGCGCCATGGATCTCTCCGCCCACTTCCGGATCATCCTCCGATCCTGGAAGCGCATCCTGCTCGTCGCGGTCCTCGTCGGCGTGTTCGTGTTCCTGTTCACGAACCGGAGCGCGCGCGTGTACCGGGCCACCGAGCTCCTCGCGGTGACGCCCTCGGACACGGGTTCGGGTCAGAGCAACGCGGACCAGGCGAACTACCTGGCCCAGTCCTACGCCCTGCTCGTCGACACCCCGAAGGTCGCCGGTGGCGCCGGACGCGCCTCCGGCCTCGACCTCACGGCGGACGAGGTCGAGTCACTCACCTCGGCGTCGGCGGTCGGCGACCTCGGGTTCATCGAGGTGTACGCCAAGGGCTCGTCCCCCGCCGATGCCCGCAAACTCGCCGACGCCGTGTCCCGCACGCTCATCGTCGACGTGCAGCGCACCGAGGCCGAGGCGCTGGCCGAGGACATCGCGCCGCTGGCCGAGCAACGGTCCCGCCTCCAGACCCGGCTCGACGCGCTGCCGCCGAACTCCCCCGAGGCGGCGAGCATCCAGGCGAACATCGACGCGATCAACCAGGTCGAGGCCGAGCGACGGGCCAAGCCGGCCAACCGCATCAACGTGTCGGCCGGCGCCCGGGCCGCCGACGCACCGATCGCGCCGCACCCGCTGCGCTCGGCGATCATCGCCTGCATCATCGCGGCGATCCTCGCCGGCGAAGCGATCGTCATCAGCCGTGCGATCGGCGACCGGATCGGACGTTCCGGTGATTCCGATGCCGACATCGCCCGGATCACGGGGCTGCCGATCCTCGCCCACATCCCGAAGGGTGAGGGCTTCGAGACGGTCGAGGCCTTCCGGGTCCTGCGCACCAACCTCATCGTCCTCGACACCTCGGGCCGCCCCCGCACCGTCGCGGTGGTCGCAGCGACCCAGGATGCGGGCAAGACCTTCGTCTCCGTGAACCTCGCCCAGTCCGCCTCGGCCCTCGACGACAAGGTCGTGCTCATCGACGCCGACCTGCGACGGCCTGCGGTGCACGACCGGGTGAACGTGCCGCGGTCCCCCGGCCTCACCTCCGTGCTCCAAGGCGGCGATCTCTCCGAGTCGCTCCGCCGGGTTCACGACAGCCCGTACCTGCGGGTGCTCTGCTCCGGTCCTCCGGTCGAGGATCCCGCCGCCGTGCTCGGCGCCCGGTCGTTCCGCACGGTCCTCGATGCGCTCCGTGCCGTCCGCCTCGTGGTCGTCGACACCCCGCCCGCCGCGCTCTTCTCCGACGCGCTGGCGGTCGCGTCCCAATGCGACGCCACGATCCTCGTCGTCGACCTCGCCTCGAGCCGGACGGGTCAGATCCGCCGGACCCTCGAGGACCTCGAGCGGGCCGGCGCGAACACGGTGGGCATCGTCGTGAACCGCACCAAGATCACGAACCGCGCCGCGTACTACGAGGGCTGATCCCCCGGACCCTCGGGTGCGCGCACGCTCGGCCCGCCGCCCTCGACCTCGGACCCCCGCACGAGTCCACCCATCCGGGCGTCCCGGGCCAGCGCGCGCAGCCCGCCGGGTCCGTCGATCTCCGTGACGTGGAGCAGGCCGAGGAAGACCAGCCCGCCCACCGCGAGGGCGATCCACCACGGCACGACGAGTCGACCCGCCGCAGCGACGCCGGCCATGGCGCCCGCGGCGAGCACCACCTTGCCCGTCGCTACGACCGGGAGCGGCCGGACCCCCTCGATGCGCAGCGCGCCGATGAGCAGGACCCCCGACACCGCGACCTCGGTGACGACGGTGGCCCACCCCGCGCCGTTGTAGGAGTAGCGCGGGATGAGGACGAAGTTGAGGCCGACGTTGAGCGCGACACCGGCCAGCATCGTGATCGGGTAGAGGCGGCGGCGATCCGCGGCCACGAGCACGATGAACCAGAGCGCGGTGAAGAAGTGGATCGCCTGGCCGACCACGAGCAGGCGGGCCGAGGTGGTCGCGGTGTCGAAGCGTTGGGTGTAGAGCAGTGGCACGAGCCGGTCGGCCGCCATGAAGAACCCGACGCCGGCGCCGACCGCGGCGACGCACAGGATGAGGTAGGCCTGGCGCACGGTCCGATGGAACGCGGCGACGTCGGTGCCCCAGTGTGTGATGAGGAGTGCCGCCGCCGGCGTGACGACCGCGGCCGGAACCGATCCGAGCAGATCCGAGAACTTGTACCCGACGCTGTAGACCCCGACCGCGGTGAACGTGCCGAGGATCGACAGCATGATGATGTCGAGTCGGAAGTACACGGTATCGAGGGCCGCGCCGAGCGCCAGTGGAGCCGACTCCTTGAGCCACACCGCCCACTTGGCCGGTTCGACCCGCAGGCGCACCGGATCGACGTTGCGACCGGCGACGAGCAGCACCGTGACGAAGACCACCGAGTTGATGACCGTGGCCCAAGCGAAGGCCGCGACGGACGAACGGTCGGTGACGATCACTCCCACCGTGATCGCGAACTGCACCGCCTGACCGAGGAAGATCGCCCACGCGATGCTCCGTAGCCAGAGTCGCGCCTGGAACAGCAGGCCGAGTCCCCACCCGGCCGACAGGATCACGAGGTTGAGCCCCGCGATAGCGGTGACGAACACGATGTGGCCCGTGTAGTCGCCGACGAGCACCCACGCGAGGGCCACGCCGTAGGACACGAACCCGATCGCCGCCCGCAGGCCGACGTAGGACCCGACGACCTCGCCGGCCCCCTCCTCGGAGGCGAGCACCTCGGCGAGGACGATCCGGCTGAGCCGGAGGTCGGAGATGAACCCGACGATGCTGAGCAGGCTCAGGACGAACGAGAGCTCACCCCACTGGCCGTCGGTGAGGTGGCGCACCATGAGGATGCTGCCGAGCCACCCGAAGGCGGCGACCCCGTAGCGCCCGACCACGAGCGCGCCCGCCCCCGTGAGGAGCGACCGGGAGGTCCTCGGCCTGCGCACGCCTGGCTGGCTGGTGATCTCGCCCTCCTGCGGGGACGCGCTCGCCGGCGTCGAGCGTCCGGTCGCCGATCGTAGCCACCCCCGCACGGGCCGGAACCCGCCCCGACGGCGGGCCCGGTTCGCGGATCAGACGACGCGACAGCCGAGCGACGGGTTGGGGCCGCCCGCATCGTCGAGCGCGTACACGCACACGGTGTGCGGACCCGCCCGGACGGGCACGGACACCGCGAAGCCGTGTGTCGCGCCGTACGCCGGGAAGATCGGCAGCAGGTCGGTCCGGAGGCCGTCCGCGATCACCACCGTCGCGACCCCGTCGACGTAGACGTGCACGGTCACCGCACCCGCGCGGTCGGGATCGATGGCCCACCCGGCGACCTGGACCCGATCCCCCGCAGCGGTCACGCCGTCGAGCGCGCCGATCGGCGCGTGTGCGACGACCACGGTCCGACACCCGAGCAGCGTGTTGCGTCCGGCGGCCACGTTGATCGCGTACGCGCAGACCGGCACCGGACCCTCGGCGGGCGCGGCCAGCACCGCATCGAAGCCGTGGCCCGCACCGTGGGCCGGGAACGCCGCGCCGATGTCGGCGCGTTCGGCGTCGGCGAGGATCGACGTGCCTGCGGAGCCGACGTACGCGTGGACCGCGATGGGCGCGGCCGTCTCCGGGTCGATGGCCCAACCCGTCACCCGGAGACCCCCGGGCACACGGGCGATCGCGTCGAGCGCACCGAGGGGGTCGGCCCGGACCACGACGTCGGCACATCCGAGGAGCGTGTTCGCCCCTCGCGCGCCCCCGTTGATGCCGTACGCGCACACCCGGTGCGGGCCGGCCGGGACGCTGAAGGCCGCCTCGAAGCCGTGGTCGGCCCCGTAGCCCGGGAACGCGGCGCCGACGTCGGGTCGCCGCACCGACGCCGTGGTCGCACCGACCCAGGTCGTGCCGTCCATCCACAGGTGCACGGGGATGGACCCGTCGACATCCCCGTCGGTCGCCCAGCCGCGCACGCGCAGGCCCCCGATGCCGGAGGACGCGGTGTCGAGGTAGCCGAACGGGGACGAGGTCACCACGAGGTCGCGGCACCCGATGATCCGACTCGCGCCGGCGCCGACGTTCTGGGCCACCGCGCACACCGTGTGCGGCCCCTCGGGCACGGCCACCTCGACGGCGAACCCGTGATCGGACCCGTAGGCGGGGAAGGTCGCGGCCAGTGGCGCCCGGGTCTCGCCCGCCGGCGTCGTGCCGAGCAGGCGGAAGCCCTCCATCCAGAGTTGCACCGTGATCGGTGCGGTCGACTCGGGGTCGATGGCCCAGCCGCGCACCGTGACGCCGTCGGGCCCCGCTGTCGCACCCTCGAGCCACCCGATCGGGTCGACGCCGGGGATCCCACCCAGGATCGTCGGACGCGTGGTCGTGGTCGGAGCGGGCGCGGTCGTGGTCGTGGTCGGAGCGGGCGCGGTCGTGGTCGTGGTCTGGCCGTTGACGCCCGGCAAACCCTGGGTCGCGAGCTGGAGGAACGTGCCGAAGGCGGGCTTCATCGACCAGTCTCGACGCAGCAGTCCGAAGTTGTCGTCGTAGTACCCGAGGTCCGGCCCCGAGTCGCGGTGCATGTGCCAGAACAGCGGCCCGGTGAACGCACCGAAGGTCGTCGTCCACGAGCGGTAGTAACTCGTGACGTACGCAGCCTGGGTCGCCTCGTCGACGGATCGGCCCTCGTCGTTGCCGGTCGGGGCTCCCGCCTCGGTCCCCCACACCTTCTTCGCCCCGTCACCGTTCGCCACCATGATCTGGTAGAGGAAGCCGGTCTGGGTGAACGCGTTCCAGCTCTGGCCGCCCGACGGGTCGTACGGGAACGAGTACGGGTGGTGGCCAACCGCATCGAACGCGCCGCGTCCGCCGCGTGCGTAGATCCCCTGCAGGAAGGTCATCGGCGCGATGTCGCTGCCGTCGGCCGCGTCGGGCGCGGGCGAGAGTCCGCCGGTGACGACCGTGGCCCCCGGGTCCACCGCCTTGATCCCGGCGTACGCGGCCTTGAGTAGCCCGACGTACCGATCGAGGTTCGGCTTCGGCTGTGCGAACGGCTTGTGGTTCGGCTCGTTCCAGATCTCCCACGCCCGCACGGTGTTGCGCCAGGCGGGGTCGGTCGCGTTCGCGCCGTACCGGGCCGCAGCGGCCCGGGCGAAGGCCCCGTAGGCCGCGCCGTCGGTCGGCATGCACTTGTTCGAACCGGTCGGACAGTCCGCGGGTCGGGCCCAGGGCGGGGCGTACCCGAGTTGCCCGAGCACCGTGAGGCCGCGCGCCCTCGCCGCGGCCACGATGCGATCCGTCGCCCGGTCCCACCGCCAGGTCGTCGGCGACTCGTACTGGATCGAGGCCCAGTCGAAGTCCACCCGGATCCAGGTCGCGCCCGAGGCCGCGATGGCGTCCATGTCGCGGGTGAACTCGGCGTTCGACTGCCAGAGGATCCCGCCACCCGTGGCCATCCCCATGGCCGGCGCGACCGGCGAGGATCCGACGGCGTCGGCCGGACGGGGTGCCACCGTCGCGAGGCCGGCGACCGCGAGGGCCGCTGCGGCCAGCATGGCCGCGGCCCGCGCCAGGACAGGCCGCGGTCCACGCGTGGTGCCGATGTGGCTGGTGTGACTCCCGACCATGGGAGCGGTCATCGGCAGGAACGGTCCGGGCCTTGAGGCCCACAGGGCTCGCCGATCGGCCGGAGCGGATGCCGGGCGGACTCAGCCCCCGGCCCGGATCACTCGCCCCGGCAGCGCAGCAGGTGGTGAGGCGTGGCGGCCAGGATCCGCAGGTCGGTCCAGCAGCCGATGGAGTCGACGTACTCGAGGTCGATGTCCACGCACTCCTGCATCCGGACGCCCCGGCCCCGCTCCCGGATCTGCCAGAGCCCGGTGATGCCCGGCTTCACCACGTGACGGGCGTGCTCCCACGGCTCGTAGCGCTCGACCACCGTCGGGAGTTCCGGACGCGGCCCGACGATGCTCATCTCGCCGCGCAACACGTTCACGAGCTGGGGCAGTTCGTCGATGCCGGTGGCCCGCATCACGCGTCCCAGCCGGGTGTGGCGCGGGTCGTCGGGCGACTTGTGGGTCACACGCCGGTCGCGCTCGACCGATACGTGGCGCTGCCGCCGGTCGGGCTGCATCGTGCGGAACTTCAGCACGGTGAACAGCACGCCGTCGCGACCGACGCGGCGCTGCCGGTAGATGATGCCGCGCCCGAGCGTGCAACGCAGCGCGAGCGCCGCGAGCAGGATCACCGGCGACAGGATCGCGAGCATCACGAGGGCGAACACGCGATCCAGCGTCGGCTTCACCACGTCGACGTAGAGGCCCCCGGCCGGCCGGACGGCGGGTTCGGGCGCGAGGACCAGACGGCGACGGTTCGCGTCCGGCGACGGCACCGACTCCGACGTCGCGCCGACCACGCGCTCCCACCGACCACCGGGGAACCCGATCTGGGCCATCGCTCGTGGAGTCCCTGCTGCCCGGAGCAGATCAGGCCTGAGAACGCTTGCGGGAGAAGCGCACGAGCGCGGTGCCGCCGAGCGCGGCCGTGCCGCCGATGGCGACGAGCCCGAGGATGTCGCCACCCGTGACCGGGAGACCCGCGGAGTTCGCACCGACGTTCTCGACGGTCTCGCCCAGCACCTGGGTCGGGACCGTCGTCGACGACGGGTCGGTCGGCGTCGTCACCGGCGGGTACTCACCGACGGCCCCGGCCGGCAGGGCGGCGAGCGCCCCGGCGGACAGGCCCGCACCCATGGCCAGTGCAGCGATTCCGGCTGCGGTTCGACGCTTCAGCATGGCGGGTGTCCTCTCCCCGGCGAGTGGTGTGACTGGTATGACGAACAACCGTCAGGCTGCCACGGAACGTGGTCGGCGCGCAAGCCCTTCCCGCTCATCGATTCGGATGATTCCCGCCCCGGGGT